>Ga0247825_10001559_pt1 | contig 15080 bp, 8 predicted proteins | sample 13C_Vanillin_Day_FD_194413 | JGI IMG/M metagenome (GOLD analysis project Ga0247825, IMG submission 194413) | Soil microbial communities from agricultural site in Penn Yan, New York, United States - 13C_Vanillin_Day48 | ecosystem: Environmental > Terrestrial > Soil > Agricultural land | place... | reverse complement strand
CCTGACAGGTCCACGCACGGATAAGCGAGGCCCAGCACGCCTCCTCCGGTGCGACACGTTGGACAAGGCTCCACACCGGGCAACCCCCACGGGTAATCGGCTTTCAGATTCCCCGTGTAGCGTGGCGAGGGATCTTGCTCAAGGAGATAGAACTTCATGCGATGACCTCTCCTATCCAGGGATTAGGGAGCGAGCAGTTGTGGGCCTAGCGGCGGAATCGGGGTGTAGTAGGAATGGATCGGCCCGGCAAGGTCGTAGCGGAGGGTCAACTCAAAGGCTTTTCTCAGTAACTCCTCGCGTGGCACGGGAGGAAGCCGTCACGGTAACGGAAGTGGAATGTCATCCGGGGCCGGGCATTCTCCCGCAGACCGGCGCGCCTCCAGTTGCGGTGGGGTCCAGGGGCGCGGAAGGGCGGGCGGAAGCCACGTGCCAGTTCCACATGGCTTCCCAGGGATGCGTCCGAGACGGCCTCCGGGTCTACGTCCTCGCAGTCGAAGACACCGCATTCCCCTTCATCACACGCGAGCACAACACATTGGTCGGCACTGGGCTCGTCACAGGCGGTGGGGTCGGCTCGCTGCGCATCCTCCCACGCGCCCAAGGCGGGCGAGGGCGTGGCACACGCGGACGACAGCAGGGTAGCGAGGGACAGAGCCACACAAGCGCGGGACAAGGAGAGCAGGGTCATGGTCTTCCAAAGGGTAGACTCTTCTCCTGACACAGGTAGCTGCTGCAGCCGTGAGGGTGCACGACCACCGCTGAGGGCACTCAGCGTATAGCCGGCGAGCAGGCGCTCTGGGCAACGATTTTGAATCTCCAGCCATAGGCCACCACGATGGCTTCAGCGCTCAAGGCGGTGTGGGTGCTAGCAGGTGGAGACATATGCCCTCATCCACGCGGAAACTGAACCTGAGGAGAACGTCAACCACCACCGCATGGGGCAGCTCTACAACTACGTGGTGGACAAGGAGTTGGCGCAGAAGGCCGGCTACAAGGACGCCAAGGACTACTTCAGCCAGCACCTGGCGGACTTGTCCCAGGCCACCCTGACTACGTACGGGGCCGTGGCCGAGACCTTCAGCGAGCCGGTGGCCCGCCGCTTCGGTGTCCATGGAGGGAGGGCCGCGTGGGCCCGCTTGAAGGGACGGCGGGCTTTTGCTTCGTGCGTTCCGGATCTCAATCGTGCTTTCTTCCCAGGAGGGCCGGGCCCTGGAGGTGAAGGACGATGCGCGCGGTGGTGTTCGAGCACGATGAGGATGCGGGCGTGGCCCAGCTGGGGCCGGCGCTGCAACAGGCTGGGTTCACCCTCGTCAAACGCTTCCGGACCACTCGCAGGGAGGATGTGGACGCCGAGCTCGTCGTCGTCATGGGCGGCCACATGGGCGTCTACGAGGCCGACCAGCACCCCTTCCTCCGCGAAGAGATCGCCCTGCTCTCCGAGCGGCTCGCCAACGATCGGCCCTGCCTGGGCGTCTGCCTGGGCGCCCAGATGCTCGCCGCCGCCGCTGGCTCGGAGGTGTTCGTCGGCAAGAACGGCTTGGAGATCGGCGCCCTCCCCGTCCGGTGGACCCAGGAAGGCCTCAAGGATCCGGTGATCGCTGGCGTGCGCCCTCGCACCGTCATGCCCCAGTGGCATCAGGACACCTTCAAGCCCGTGCCCGGCGCCACACTCCTGGCCTCCACCGACCGCTACTCTCAGCAGGCCTTCCGGCTCGGCAAGTCCTATGGCTTCCAGTTCCACCTCGAGCTGAACGCCGCGGACCTCGAGCGCTGGCTGAAGGAGGCGAGCGCCTCGTACACCGAGCGCATCAAGGACATGAAGGAGCTGCATGCCCAGCTCCCCAAGCTCAAGGCCGCCGAGCCTGAGATCACCGACCTGCAACACCGCCTCGCGCACCACTTCGCCAAGGCGGTCCGCTGAAAGGAGCCCCGCGTGATGACCGGCTGGCTGGCCACCCTGGGGCTGGGACTCACGCTGATCACCTCGGCCACTCCCCCACGCATCCAGCTCCCCAGAGCCGTGTGCAACTCGCGGGGCATCTGCATCACCTTGCGGGAACAGGAGCGCACCGAGGACGGCGTCTCCCTGCTGCGCATGGAGGAGAAGCTTCCTCGCCGGATCCCCGCGGAAGGCGCCTTCAACCTGTGGCTCGCCTGGCCCATGGAGCCCGAGCAACAGCGTCAGATCGTCTACCGCGCGGCGCCCTTCCAGGTGCTCGTGGAGACCCCCGCAGGCCGCTTCGAGCTCTTCGCTCCGCCCCTGGTCCTGGTGCGGCGCACACCCGCCGAGACGCCAGCGGCGCTCGTCCTCGTCTCCTTCGATCCGGCCGGAAAGGGTGAGCTGAAGGCAGCGGTGAATGAGGTGGTCGCGGCCGCCGAGGCGCGTGGCCTGCTCACGCCGGAGCAACAGCAGGCGCTCGCGGCGCGGCAGAAGGCCCTCGAGGACCGGCTGCCAGGGCTGGTGCTCGCGATGGAGTCCTTCCGCGCCAGGCCCACGGATCCCAAGGCGCGTGAGGCCTTCCTCTCCGCCCTGGTGGCCTTTCCGGGCGAGGAGATGGACCTGGGCGCGCGTGCGATCGCGCCGGAGAGCTTCCTCACCGCCAGCCAGCGCACCACGCTGCGCAAGGCGGGCTATGAGGTGATGGGCAGGCGCTGGATGGAGTACCCCGGCACCCCGGAGCTGGCCTACCGCCTCCACATCGAGGCCTGCTCGGTGGAGCAGATCGTGCGCGAGTGGAATGCCGGCCTGCGCGGCCCGGCCTCCGGCATCGAGAGCGTGCCCCGTCCTGGACTGGACTACGACCGCTCCCGCCGCCACGAGGACGTCAGCTTCACCCTCGACGTGCGCAATGACGAGGGGGCCACTCGGATGCACCAGGTCCTCCAGCGGTTGCTCGCGGTGCCCGGCGTGCGCCTGGCGCCCGGTGAGCCCCTGCCACCCGCGCGCTGAGGCTCCAGGTGTCCCCTCTCACGCAGGGAGGACGGAGAGCTGCAGCTCCAGGAAGCGCATCACCCCGCGCACACACGAAGCGTGCACGGGCTCGGGTGAACCCTGGACGGACTCCATGCGCCGCCGTGCCGCCTCCCGGGCCTGCCGGGCCTCCTCGCTCCCTGGCGACGCCTCGTCCGCCACGGCCAGATCCGCCACTCCCCGCAGCAGGGTGATGAGCTGGCGAAGCACGGGATCAGCCATGACTTGGGGCTCCTCCTCCAGCGCCTCGAAGCTCGCCTGCGCGGCCGGCAGATCCCCCAGGATGGCCTCCACCGACGCACGGTGCGCGGCGAAGCGCAGCGCCTGCCACCGTGCCCCCTCCTCCAGCGCGGACACGGCCTCCGCCAGCCAGTACCGCGCCTCCGCCAGCCCGCCCAGGGCCAGCTCGGCGCGTCCCAGCTCGCCCATCGCCATGCCCTCCAGCAGGCGCGCACCGAGCTGCCGTGCCATCCGCATGGCGGCCGTGAGGTGCTCGCGCGCTTCGATGGCATGCCCCTCCTCGAGCAGGAAGCCCCCCAGATGGAGCCTCGCGAGCGTGTGTCCCGCAAGGTCGCCCACGCTGGTGGCGCGGACCATCGCCTCCGTCACCAGCGCCTTCGCCTCACCCACGCGCTCTGTCTCCGCGAGGGCCACGGCGCAGTGGGTGGTGAAGCCGATCTCGAACGTCACGTCTCCGACTGCGTGGAACAGCGCTCGCGCCGCGTCCAGGTGGGGAATGGCTGCCGCAGGGCCCGTGCGGACCTGCTCGAGCAGGCCGAGGTTGCCTCGCGTATACGCCTCCAACCACTGATCGCCTCCCGAGGGCAGCCGCTGCGCGTGTTGGATGAACTCCCATGCCGCCGTCAGGTCTCCCTGCTGGCGCGCCACGCTGGACAGCTCCACCAGCACCCGCTTCTCCCCTGCCACTTCCCCACTGGCGCTCAAGAGGGAGCGGGCCTGCTCCAGATCCTCCCGTGCGGCGCCCGGGTGGCCAGCCTCCAGGTGGTGCCGCCCACGGATGGCATGGATCGCAGCCACGCGCTCGGGCGGCACCGCGACCGAGCTCACCTGCATGAGGGCCCGATCCAGCCGCGTGAGCAGCAGCGATTTGGGCCCACGGGTCGCAATGTCGGGCTCGAGCGCCTCCAGCGCTTCGATCGCCAGCTCCAGAGAGCCGGGGGCCACAGGCTCCATGGACAGCGCGTTATCGCAGGCGGCCAACAGGTTCTCCCGCTCCAGCGCGAGCAGGTTCCGCCCGCGTGCGAGCGCGAGGTACCACCGCGCATGCCTCGTCACCAAGCCGGCATCGGCCCGCTGCTCCTGGAGACGATCGGAAGCGTACTGGCGAATGCTCTCGTACATCCCCAGGCGCAGCCCGCCGTGGAGCTCCTCAACCTCTTGCGCGCGCAGGAGCGACCGGGCGCGCAGCGACTGGAGCACCTCCCGCACCCTCACGCTGCTCCCGGGCAGCTCCACCACCGCCTCAGCGGCCTCCAACGTGAAGCCGCCGCGGAAGACCGAGCACTGCACCAGCGCGGAGCGCTCGGCCGGCTCGAGCAGGTTCCAGGACCAGTCGATCGCGCCGCGCAGAGTGGCCTGCCTCGCCGAGGCATCCCTCCTCCCGCTCCGCAGCAGCTCGAAGCGGCGCGACAACCGCTCTCGAACCTGGCTCAACCCCAGCACACCCGTGCGCGCCGCCGCCAGCTCGATGGCCAGGGCAATGCCGTCCAGCCGCCGGACAATGTCCACCACGTGCGGCGCTTCCTCGGCGGCCAGCTCAAAGCTCCCTCGCACCTCCCGCGTCCGATGGATGAAGAGGCGCACGGCCTCCGAGCGGGAGATCTCCTCCAGCCGAGTCTCCTCCGCGGCTGGCAGCGACAGTGAGCCCAGCTCCAGCAGCCGCTCCTCGGGCAGCCCCAGCGCCTCCCGCGAGGTGACGAGGAAGCGCGCGCGAGGCGCCAGCGCGAGCCACCGCTCGATGAGCCTCGCCCCATCGCGCGTCACCTGCTCCAGATTGTCCAGGAGGATCAGCGCATCTCCGTAACCATTCAGCGCGAGGCCCAGCTCCTCGACGGGATCGCTCTCCTCTGACTCCTGCCTCAGAGCCACACCGAGCGACTGGCTCATGGCGTGGCAGAGGGCTTCAGCGGTCACCGCCTCCGCCAGCTCGCACAGCCATACTCCGCCCTCCCAGGCGCATGACTCCAGCTCCAGCCCACCCAAGTGGGTGGCGAGCCGGGTCTTCCCCATGCCACCGGGCCCCAGCAACGTGACGAGCCGGCTCCCCTCTCGGAACCACTGCCGCAGCGTCTCCAGCTCGGCGCTCCGGCCGATGAGCCCGGGCTGCACCGCCGGCACATTTCCCTGCCGCTCCCGAGGCGCCAGCAGCAACCCGAAGCTCCGCTCCGCCAGCGAGGCGGGCAGCACCTCCACCAGCGCGAGGGGACTCTCAATGCCTCGGAGGCGAAACGCCCCGAGCGGACGCGCGCTATGCCGGCCCAGCGCCTCCGCCGAGCGTGCGACCTGTGCCCAGGCCGCGCCACTCACCAGCACCTGTCCACCGTGTCCCGCCGCTGACACCCGCGCCGCCGCGTTCACCGCGCGGCCCACGTAGTCCACCCGGCCCGTCCGCCCATCCACGCGGCACTCCGGCTCGCCCACGTGCACTCCCATGCGGACGCGCAGCCCCCGATGCAGCAGGCCCCGGGGCCCTACCTCCTCCGCCGCCTCGGGCTGGGCCACGAGCGCCGCGGGCCAGGGGGCCTGGAGCAGCGCCTCTTGAGCCTGCAGGCACCAGCGCACCGCGTCCACGGGAGTGGAGAACGCGAGCATGAACGCGCCTCCCTGCGTCTTCACCTCGTAGCCCGCGCACCGTTCCAGCAGCATGCGGACGAGGGTGTCCTGGATCTCGAGCGCCTCGCGCATGGCCGCGGGGCACTGCTCCCAGAGCTGCGCGGCACCGGGCACCTCGGTGAAGACGAGCGCCACCGTCCCGGCCGGGGGATCAACGCCAGCTGCCTCTCCTGGAAGGACTTCCCCCATCGCCTCTCCCGTGAACCCAGAACTCCCGAAAGAGGTACTTCCTATGACATCGATGTGCACCTGCGGCCGTCACACCGGGTACTGAAATAGATCACCCTCCATCACACGCCGCGTCCACCAGCCAACTCCCGTGCTGCTCGGTGTTGAGCACTCCACCCTCGCCCGGGTTCGCGGTACGGTCCGCCGCGTGCAAGCAGACATGAGCCGGGCCGATGAGTTCAATCGACAGGGGTTCCTCGTACTGCCGGGCTTCGTCCCGGCGGCCGACTGTGATGCCTTGAAGGCGCGCGCCGAAGCGCTGGTGGCGGGCTTCCAGCCCGAGACGGTCTCCATCTTCACCACCCACGAGCAGACGCGAGCCTCGGATGAGTACTTCCTGTCCTCGGGAGACCAGGTCCGGTTCTTCTTCGAGGAGAACGCATTCCGGCCTGACGGCTCGCTGCGCCAGGACAAGGCGCTGTCGATCAACAAGATCGGCCACGCGCTGCACGATCTGGATCCGCTCTTCGATCGGTTCTCCCGCGCACCCGCGCTGGCCGCCCTGGCCACCGAGCTGGGTGTGAAGCGGCCGCTGCTGCTCCAGTCCATGTACATCTTCAAGCAGCCCCACATCGGCGGTGAGGTCAACAGCCACCAGGACTCGACGTTCCTCTACACGGATCCGCCCACCTGCCTGGGCTTCTGGTTCGCCCTGGAGGACGCCACGCTGGAGAACGGTTGCCTGTGGGCGCTGCCCGGCGGGCACACGCTGGGCCTGAAGAAGCGCTTCGTGCGCGCTCCGGGCGGCGGCACCACGTTCCAGGTGATGGACACCGTGCCCGTGCCCGAGGAGGGCTTCGTCCCCCTGGAAGTGAAGAAGGGCACCCTCGTGGTGCTCCACGGGCTGCTGCCCCACAAGAGCGGCGCCAACACCTCGCCCAAGAGCCGGCACGCCTACTCCGTGCACCTCATCGACGCCACCGCCACCTATCCCCAGGACAACTGGCTGCACCGCTCCCCGGACATGCCAGCCCGGGGCTTCTGACTCTGGCCGCGTCCATGGCCTCTCCCTCCGCTCGCCGAAGCGCGGAAGCCCTGAAGATCGTACTCGCCTACTGCATCTGCTTCCTCACGTGGGGCTCGACGTGGGCCGTGGCCAAGGTGGGGCTGGAGGATCTGCCACCGCTGCACCTGGTGGGCACCCGCATGCTGGTGGCGGGGCTCGTCCTGGTGCCATTCCTCCACGCACACGTGAGGACGCTGGGGACCCGGACTCTGGGGAACATCGTCGCCGTGGGGACGCTGCAGATCGGCCTCCCTTTCGGGATGATGTTCGTTGGCCAGCAGTGGATCCCCTCGAGCTGGTCCGCGCTGCTCTTCTCCACCTATCCGGTGTGGGTGCTGCTTGTCGGGCGGGTGCTGATGCCGGACCAGCACCTGACGCCACGCAAGCTGGCGGCCGCGGGGCTCGGGCTGGCCGGGGTGCTGGCGCTGCAGCACACGCAGCTGGGCGGGCTGGAGGTCTCCGGCCAGGTGTTGCTCGGGTGCCTGTTGCTCCTGGGCTCGGCGGGGCTCGTCGCGGTGGCCAATGTGCTGTTGAAGCAGCACATGGCGCACATCCCGCCTCACGTGCTGGTGTGCGTGCAGACGCTGAGCAGCGCCGTGCCCCTGCTGGGGGCAGCCTTCCTCCTGGAGAGCGATCTCCCCGTACACTGGACGCCGCGCGCGGTGCTCGCCATGCTGTGGCTGGCACTGGGCGGCACAGTGGTGACCTACCAGCTTTTGTATTGGCTGCTGCCGCGGATCTCCCTCTCCGCGCTGGGGGCCATGGCGATGCTGGACACGCTGGTGGCGGTGGCGCTTGGGGTGGGCCTGCTGCACGAGCCGCTGACCCCCTCCCTGCTCGTGGGCGGTGCACTCATCCTCTCGGCTGTGGCCCTGATCAACCTCGCTCCGGCCGTGGACTCCTCGCCTCGCTGACTTGCACCGCTCGCGTGAGTCTGTTCCGATCCATGTATCATTGTATCATTCATGGTGGTCGAGGAGAGCTCATGCCGACTTCTCTAGCGAGGCCCATTCCTGAATGCTCAACATTCCAGGCTACACGCTCCGCGAGACCATCAAGACCACGGGCGCCAATCTTCTGTTTCACGCCGTGCGCGATGCGGACGGCCTGCTCCTCATCCTGAAGACGCCCGCGGACTCCTCTCCTGGCCCGCGTGAGCTCGAGCGCTACCGCCGTGAGTTCGCCATCCTCGACAGGCTGCGGGACGTGCAGGGTGTCGCGCACGTTCATGCTCATGAGCAGGTCCACGGCAGGCCCATGCTCCTCCTCGAGGAGATCGAGGGCACTCCCCTCTCAGAGCTCACCGGCACACTCCTCGAGGTGACACGCGTCCTGGATCTGGGCATCTCCCTGGCCTCGGCCCTGGCCGAGCTCCATCGTCGCGGCATCGTCCACAAGGACATCAAGCCCTCCAACATCATCCTCACTCCCTCTGGGGAGACGCGCCTGATCGACTTCGGGTCCTCCAGCCTGCAGCTGGTGGAGCACGTGGACGCGCACCACACCCCCGTCATCGAAGGCACGCTGGCGTACATGTCCCCGGAGCAGACAGGGCGCATGAACCGCTCGGTGGACTACCGCACGGATCTGTACTCGCTGGGCATCACCCTCTACGAGCTGCTCACCGGCGCACGCCCCTTCCATGGGCGAGATGCGCTCGAATGGTTCCATGCCCACATGGCGCTGGCTCCTCAGCCTCCGATCGAGCGTGTCCCGGGGCTACCAACCGTCCTCTCCTCCATCATCCTCAAGCTGCTGGCCAAGATGGCCGAGGAGCGCTACCAGAGCGCCGAGGGGCTCAGATTCGATCTGGAGCGGTGCCGCGAGAGCCTGAGCCGGGGGTTGCGCGAGGACTTCGTGCCCGGTCTGCATGACCATCCTCCGCGCTTCCAGCTACCCCAGCGGTTGTACGGGCGAGACGTGCACGCGGCCGCACTGCGCCAGAGCCTCGAGCGTGTCACGCGCGACAGCCGTCCGGAGCTTGCCCTGGTGCGCGGCTACTCGGGCATTGGCAAGTCCTCGGTGGTGCATGAGCTGCACAAACCCGTGGTGCGCCAGCGCGGCTTCTTCCTCAGCGGCAAGTTCGCCCAGTTCCAGCAGGACATCCCCTACGCTCCCCTGGCCCAGGCCATCCGAGGGCTGGCCCAACAGCTGCTCTCCGGCACGGACGAGGAGCTGGCTCGCTGGCGCGAGCACCTGCACGAGGCCTGGGAGGACCAGGGCCAGGTGCTGGTGGATCTGGTACCCCAGCTCGAGCTGATTGCAGGCAAGCAGCCCCCTGTCCCGGAGCTTCCCGCCACCGAGTCTCAGCACCGCTTCAACCGTGCGCTGCGCAGGTTCCTCGGCGTGTTCGCCACCTCCGAGCACCCTCTCGTCCTCTTCCTGGATGATCTCCAGTGGGCCGATCGCGCCAGCCTCCAGCTCCTTCAACACCTGAGCACCCACCCCGAGGCGCCCACAGTGTTGCTCATTGGCGCCTACCGCGAGAATGAGGTGAGCCCCTCCCACCCCCTGGCTCTGGCGCTCGCGGAGCTGCGCAAGGCCGGCGCGCGCACCCTCGATCTTCAGCTCGAGCCACTGAGCCTCGAAGACGTGCGGCGGCTTGTCTCCGACACACTGCCCAGTGCGGGCGCGTCGCTCGTCGAGCCGCTGTCCGCGTTGGCTCGTGAGAAGACGGGAGGCAACCCCTTCTTCCTCCTGCAGTTCCTGCTGACGCTCAACCAGGACGGCCTGCTGGTGCGCACCCCCGAGGGCACGTGGCACTGGGACGCCGAGGGAGTGCGCAACAAGGGCTACTCCGACAACGTCGTCGACTTCATGGTGGGCAAGCTGCGCCAGCTCCCTGTCCGGACGCAGCACCTGCTGCGGCTGGCGGCGTGCGTGGGAAATACCTTCCCAACGCGGATCCTGCTCCTCATCTCCCACCTGCAGGATCCGGCGGAGATGGAGCAGCGGCTGGAGCCCGCGCTTCAGGAGGGCCTCCTGGCGAGCGCTGGCCCGGAGAAGTACCGCTTCCTCCACGACCGCATTCAGCAGGCGGCCTATGCCCTCATCCCCGGGGAGGAGCGAAGGGCCGTCCACCTGCACATCGGCCGCTTGTTGCTGGAGAGCCTCTCCACGGAGGAGGTGCAGGAGAACCTCTTCGACGTGGTGAGCCAGCTCAACGCCGGGGCTGAGCTGATCACCGACTCCTCGGAGCGCCAGCGCACCGCGCGGCTGAATGCCGAGGCAGGCGCGAGGGCCCAGGCCTCGACCGCGTTCCGCTCGGCCGCCAACTACTTCGCCATGGCCTTCCAGCTCCTCCCAGGAGATCCGTGGGAGACAGCCCCGGAGCTGGCGTTCCGGCTCCTGCGGGATCAGGCGAGCTGCGAGTTCATGAGTGGCAACGGCGAGGAGACGCGCCGGCTGGCGGAGGTGCTGCGGCCGAGGGCCCGCACCCGCTCGGAGCTCGCGGCCGTCTACAGGCTGAGGAATGACCTCCTTGTCACCGCGGGCGAGCACATGCCCGCCCGCGACAACCTCCTGGAGGGGCTGGCGCTGATGGGCGTGTCCCTGCCAGCGAGCCCCTCCTGGGAAGATGCCGTGGCGGCCAATGAGGAGGTGTGGCAGCTCATGGGGGACCGCCCCATTCCGAGCCTCATCGATCTGCCGCGCATGACCGATCCGGACATGGAGGCGGTGCTGAGCCTGCTCGCGGCCCTGTACGCGCCTGCGATCGTGACGAGCCCGCACCTCTTCAGCCTCCACCTCTGCAAGATGGTCGCCCTCTGCCTCCGCCATGGCAACACGCCCGCGGCCGTCCACGGGTACTCCAACTACGGAAGCATCCTGGGAGGAGCCTTCAAGCGCTACCGGGAGGGGCTCGCCTTCTGCCAGCTCGCCAGCGATCTCGCCGAGCGCTACGGGTCCCCCGGGCTCCGGTGCAAGGCGCTCTACGGCATGGGGGTGAGCAGCTCCGCGACGCAGCCCTTCTCCGCCGCCGTCGAGCACCTGCGCAACGCCTTCCACTACGCGCTCCAGGCCAGCGACTACCAGGTCGCCTGCTTCTCCAGCACCAGCCTGCTCATGCAACGCATCGCCATGGGGCATGATCTGGAGGAGGTCTACCAGGAGTCGGTCGCGCGCCTGGACTTCACGACCAAGGCCAGGTTCTGGGACGTGCGGGACATTGTCCTCTCCAGCCAGCGCTATGTTCAGCAGATGCGCGGCCTCACGCCGTCGTTCCACTCGATGAACGGCGACGGCTTCACCGAGGAGGCGCTCGAGGCCGCGCTGACGCCCGAGCGCGCGGCCATCGCGCGGTGCTGGTACTGGCTGAACAAGCTGAGGTCGCGCTTCATGTGTGGCGCATACGACGAGGCGCGCCAGGCCGAGGCCAGGACCATGGAGCTGAGCTGGACCTCGCGGGGCCGTTTCCAGCTCACGGAGATCGCCTTCTACAGCGCGATGACCCTGGCGGCCTGCTTCGAGCGGATGAAGCCCGAGGAGCAGGGCCCTGCCCTCGAGTCCATCCAGAAGTCCCATCAGCAGCTCGCGGAGTGGGCGGGCCTCTGCCCCGAGAACTTCCGAGCGCCCGAGCGGCTGGCCTTCGCGGAGCTGGCCCGGATCACCGGCCGTGAGGCTGAAGCCTTCCGCGCCTACGAGGAAGCACTCCAGGCGTCCCGCGAGCAAGGCTTCTTCCAGCACGCGGGCCTCGCCTGCGAGCTCGCCGCGCGCTTCTGGTCCGAGCGGCGGATGCCCACCCTCGCGGAGGCCTACGCGCGAAAGGCCCGTGAGGCGTACCAGCGCTGGGGCGCGCGGGGGAAGGTGAAGCAGCTGGAGGAGCTCTGGCCGCACGTGGCCTCCATGGGATCCAGAGAGGAGACCGTCACCGACACGACCTCCACGCAGATCGACGCGCTCACCGTGGTGAAGGCTCAGCAGGCCATCTCCGGGGAGATCGTCCTCGAGCGGCTGGCCAACACCCTGCTGCAGGTGGCCATCGAGAACGCTGGCGCGCAGCGCGGCGCCCTGCTGCTGCCTCAGGGTGACAAGCTCTCCGTCATGGCCATCTCGGGCACCACGCCGGGGGGCACCTCGGGCTCCCATGAGGAGTCCCTGCCCTGGACGCTCATCTCCTACGTCAAGCGCGCTCGAGAGCAGGTCCTCATCGGCGACGCGGCCCAGCCACACCCTTTCGCTTCCGATGCCTGGCTGGCGCGCGGTCAGGTCCGCTCCGTGCTCTGCCTGCCTCTGCTGCGCCAGCAGGAGTTCCGCGGCGTGCTCTACCTGGAGAACAACCTGGCCTCCAACGCCTTTACTCCGGCGCGCAGCACCCTTCTGGGGCACATCGCCTCCCAGGCCGCCATCTCCATCGAGAACGCCCGGCTCTACGCCGATGTCGAGCGCGCCAGGGCCGCCCTGCGCCACGCCAATGACGAGCTGGAGAAGCGCGTGGGGGAGCGCACTCGCGAGCTGCGCGACGCTCAGTCCCAGCTGTTGGAGACGGCTCGCTCGGCCGGCATGGCCGAGGTGGCCACCAATGTGCTCCACAACGTGGGCAACGTGCTCACCAGCGCCATCGTGAATGTCCAGGTGATGAACCAGACGCTGGGCTCCTCACGCATCGGGCGGCTGAACAAGCTCTCCACCCTGTTTGAGGAGCACCGCGGGACGCTGGCGGACTTCCTCACGCGGGATCCTCGGGGAAGCCGGGTCCCGGAATACCTCTCCGCGCTCTCCGCCGAGCTGTCCCAAGAGCATGCAACGCTCCAGGAAGGCATGTCGGCCATGAGCAAGCACATCGAGCACATCCGCGCCATCGTCCAGCTCCAGCAGACCTATGCCCGCAGCACCCTCCTCACCGAGGAGTGCGAGCTGGCGCCCCTGATCGAGGATGCCCTGAGCATCCAGATGCCCGCTCTCAAGCGCCACAATATCAACGTTGTCCGCGCGCTCGGCTCGGCCTGCCGCGTCCGCGTGGACAAGCACAAGCTGCTGCAGATCCTCATCAACCTGATCAGCAACGCGAAGAACGCCATGGCCGCGCTGCCCCAGGGCGACCGCAACCTGCACGTGCGGCTGGAGGTACAGGGCGACAAGGCCCGCATCCACGTCGTGGACAACGGCGTGGGCATCGCGCCCGGGGTGCGCGAGCGGCTCTTCACCCAGGGCTTCACCACCCGGGAGAGCGGGCATGGCCTGGGCCTGCACTCCAGCGCCCTGGCGGCCAGGATGCTGGGCGGCCGCCTCACCCTGGAGAGCGAAGGGCCAGGGCGGGGCGCTACCGCTACGCTGGAGCTACCCCTCACCGAGGAGAGCTCTCGCACTGGCAGCGCCAGCCAGGACGGGCTGGGGCCCCTCAGCTCGGGTTGAAGCGGGAGGGCTCGAGGAACCTCCAGCGCAGGGGGCTGATGCCGAAGGCTTCTCGCACCTGGGCCACGTGGAACTCGACGACACGGCGGGCGCCGGGGAAGCGCGCGAGCCGCTCGGGCTCCCACGTCACACGGGCCTCACCGGAGAGTTGCAGCGTGCCCCCGCGCTCGAAGTCGAGGAACAGCAGGCCCGCGCGAGGACTCAGCTCCAGGTTGCCCAGGCTGTTGAACATGTTGTTGCCGGCATAGTCGGGGTACTCGAGCCGATCCGGCCCCAGCACCCGGACGAAGCCAGGGTTGCCACCGCGGTGCGAGGCATCCGCCCCTGCCTCCGCGTGCGCCGTGCACAGGAAGAAGGTGTCCACCGAGCCCACCTGGCGCTGTTGTGCCTCGGTCATGCGCGCGCCCTCCACGGGCGTGGGCACGGGCTCGGCGGGTGCTCCCGAGGAACGAACCTCGCGAGCCTGGATGTACTTGGGGCACAGCGCGTACACCGCGCTGGCATGCAGCAGGTAGCCGCCGCCGCTCAGCACCTCCGCCCTCCCCTTCACCTTCATTCGCCGCCGGGTGGCGAACTCGATGGCCAGTGCGCCCCACCCCACCTGGGAGCGGAGCGAGGCGTGCAGCGGGTCGCCCTCGTGAGGGACCGAGGCGATCCGCAGGGTCCTCGCATCGGCCACCTCGAGGAACCCTGCCTCCCCCGTGAGCAGCGAGCCCCAGACGTGCCCCTCGGGGGACACCGAGGCCACCACGAGCATGCGCTGCTGTGCCAGGAAGTCTCGGGCTCCCGGGGGGAAGGTCTCGCCGATGATGCCGCCCACGCGCCGAGCCACCGCCTGCACGCCTTCGCGGGCCTGCACCGCCAGCTCTCCCGTATGAAACCGCTCCGCCATGGCAGGGGCTCCTCTCACAGGGACGGCAAGGGCCGAGTCCCTCAGCGCCTTCGCGCCTCGATGAGGCTCACTCCGCTCTGGGCGGGGGTGATGCGCTCCAGTTGCCACGAGGCGGCGGTCAGCAGCGCCTCGAACTCGCGGGGTGTGCGCTCCCGGCCATTCATGAGCACCAGCATGTTCACGTCCAGGAGCGGCACGGGCGAAGGCTGGCCATTGTCCGGCATGACGAACTCCACGATGAACAGCCGGGCGTCCGCCGGGGCGCCCCGATGGATCTGCCGGAGGATGGTGGTGGAGGGCTCATCATCCCAGTCATGGAGGATGTGCTTGAGGAGGTAGGCCTCGGCAGCGGGGATCACGGGATCGAGGAAGCTGCCGCCGACCAGCTCCACCCGCCCCGCGAGCCCCACGGCCTCGATACGGGCGCGGGCGCCGGGGATGACGTCGGGCAGATCGAAGAGGATGCCGCGGCAGGAGGGATACGCGCGGAGGATCTGCTCCAGCAACACGCCCTGGCTTCCGCCGATATCGGCCACGCGGGCATAGCGCGAGAAGTCATGGAGGCGCGGCACCTCGCTGGCAATGAAGGCGGTGAGGCCACCCATCGCCCGGGCGAAGTGAGCCTGCTCCTCAGGGTGGCGCGCGAGGTACTCCCAGAGCGGGCCCCCCAAGGCGGCCTGGGCCGTGGCGTTGCCAGTGCGAATCGCCTCGGGCAGCCGTCCCCAAGGCAGCCAGTGTCCCGGCTCGTTCATGGCGATGGCCATGTAGCGCATGGA
>Ga0247825_10001558_pt1 | contig 15082 bp, 16 predicted proteins | sample 13C_Vanillin_Day_FD_194413 | JGI IMG/M metagenome (GOLD analysis project Ga0247825, IMG submission 194413) | Soil microbial communities from agricultural site in Penn Yan, New York, United States - 13C_Vanillin_Day48 | ecosystem: Environmental > Terrestrial > Soil > Agricultural land | place... | reverse complement strand
CGCCCGCGCAGCAGGTTCCAGCCGAGGACGAACATCACCAGCGTGACCAGCAGGGTAAAGAAGTAAAGCCACTGGTCCGCGTTGATAGGCAAGCCCAGGGGTGCCTCCGGCTTCGGGATGACGATACCCTGCACGCCGCCGGTCCATTTCTCCAGGTGGTGGTATTTCAGGAGCTGCGGCATCGCCACGCCGAGCGCGAAGGTGGCGAGCGCGAGGTACAGCCCCTCGAGCCTGAGCGCCGGCAGGCCGAACAGAAAGCCGGCGACGAAGCACACCGCGCCGGCCGCGGGCACCGTCGCCCAGTACGGCACGCCCGCCTTGTCCATCAGGATCGCCGCGCAATAAGCGCCGAGCGCGTAGAACGCGCCGTGGCCGAGCGAGATCTGGCCGCTGTAGCCGGTGAGGATGTTGAGGCCGAGCAGCGCGATCGCGTACACCAGCACCAGCGTGAGCTGGAAGGTGCGGTAGTTGCTGACCAGGAATGGCAACGCGCAAGCCACCCCTAACAAGATAAGTATCAAAAAAACATTCCTCTTCATACGCGCGTGACGTGCACCTTGCCGAAGAAGCCCGAGGGCTTCACCAGCAGCACGCCGATGATCAGGATCAGCGCGACCGACAGCTTGAGCTCGTTGCCGATGACGAAGGCGCCGAGCACGTTCTCGAGCACGCCGACCAGGAAGCCGCCGAGCACCGCGCCGCCGGGGCTGTCGATGCCGCCGACCAGCGCGGCGGCGAACGCGTAGAGCAGCACGCCGCCCATCATGTTCGGATCGAGGTACACGATCGGCGCCACCATCATGCCGGCGACCGCGCCGATCGCCGCGGCCAGGCCCCAGCCGAGCGCGAGCATCCAGCCGACGCGGATGCCGACCAGGCGCGCCGATTCCGGGTTCTGCGCCGCCGCGCGCATCGCCAGGCCGAGCGGCGTGAAGCGGAAGAACACGTAGAGCGCGGCGAGCACCAGCAGCGTGACGCCGATCGCGCCGATCTCGTGCGGCGACATGTACTTGAACAGCGCCTGCTGCGGGAACGGGCTGGGGAACGACTTCAGCGTGTAGGTGTAGATCCAGCCCGCGACGCTGTTGAGGATCACGAGCAGCGCGATGAACACCACCACGATCGCGAGCACCGGCGAGTTCTCGACCGGGCGCACCACCACGCGCTCGATCAGGATTCCGGCGACGAAGGCGATGCCGATGGTGAGCAGGAACGCCGGCCAGTACGGCACGCCGGCGTTGAGCAGGCTCCAGGCGAGGTAGGTCGCGAACATCGCCATCTCGCCCTGCGCGAAATTCACCAGGTGCGTGGCCTGGTAGATCATGACCAGCGCGAGCGCGAGGCTCGCATAGATGCCGCCGGTGGCGAGGCCGGCGAGCACCTGGTGGAGGAAGGCGTCCATCAGTAGCCGAGGTAGGCGCGGCGCACGGCGTCGTCGCGCCGCAGCTCGTCCGCGGCGCCGCCCAGCACCACGCGGCCGGTTTCCAGCAGGTAGGCGTGGCTCGCGAGCTCGAGCGCCATCGCGGCATTCTGCTCGACCAGCAGCAGGCTCACCTGCTCGCGCTGGTTGATCTCCGCGAGGATCGCGAACAGCTCGCGCACCACCAGCGGCGCGAGGCCGAACGAGGGCTCGTCGAGCAGCATGAGCCGCGGGCGCAGCATCAGCGCGCGCGACACCGCGAGCATCTGCTGCTCGCCGCCGGAAAGCGTTCCGGCCTGCTGGCGGCGCCGCTCGCGCAGGCGCGGGAAGTAGCCGTACACGCGCTCGAGGTCGCTCTCCACGTTGCGCCGGTCGCGCCGCGCGTACGCGCCCAGCCTGAGGTTCTCCTCGGTGGTGAGATGGAGGAAGGTGCCGCGGCCGTCGGGCACGTGGGCCACGCCCATGCGCACGATGTCCTCGGTGGCGCGGCCGTCGATGCGCGCGCCGGAAAAGCGCACCTCGCCTTCGGTGCGCACCATCGCGCAGAGCGCGCGCAGCGTGGTGGTCTTGCCGGCGCCGTTCGCGCCGAGCAGCGCGGTGATCGAGCTTTCCTGCAGCGCGAAGTCGATGCCGTGCAGCACGCGGGTCTGGCCGTAGGCGGCGCGCAGGCCGCGGACTTCAAGCAGTGCCAAGGTAGGCCCTCACCAGCTCCGGGTGCGCGCGCACTTCATCCGGCGTGCCCTCGGCGATGCGCCGGCCGAAGTTGAGCGCCACCACGCGGTCGCAGATGCTCATCACCAGGTTCATGTGGTGCTCGACCAGCAGCACCGTGAGCGCGAGGCGGCCGCGCAGCTCGCGGATCAGCTCGCCCAGCCGGCCCACTTCCTCGTGGTTCAGCCCGCTCGCCGGCTCGTCGAGCAGCAAGAGCTTCGGCTCGCAGGCGAGCGCGCGCGCCAGCTCGACGCGTTTCTGCGTGCCGAAGGGCAGCGCGCCCACAGACGTGTCGGCGTGCGCCTCCAGGCCGAGCAGCGCGAGCAACGCGTGCGCCTTGTCCCGCGCCACGCGGTCGCCGCGCACCGCGTGCGGCAGGCGCAGCGCATTGGCCAGGAAGCCGCCGCGCGTGCGGCAATGCTGGCCGACCATCACGTTGTCGAGCACGCTCATGCTGCGGAACAGCGCCAGGTTCTGGAAGGTGCGCCCGATGCCGATCTCGGCGACGCGGTAGCGCGCGAGCGGCAGCAGCGGCTGGCCGTCGAACACGATCGCGCCGCGCTCGCAGTCGTACAGGCGGCACACGCAATTGAACAGCGTGGTCTTGCCGGCGCCGTTCGGCCCGATCAGCCCGACGATGCGCCCCGGCGCGACCTCGAACGACACGCCGTCGAGCGCGACGATGCCGCCGAAGCGCACCCCGACCTCCTCCACTCTCAGCAATGCCTCTCGGGGCATGATTGTCTGCCTCGCCAGACCGCCGGACAATGTACCAGCTAAAATCGATCTCCCCTTGGAGGACCGCCCCCGCATGAGCGACGTCGCCAGCTACGCCGTCCGCGACGGCATTGCCGTCATCACCATGAACAACCCGCCGGTGAACGGCCTGGGCAACGCGCTGCGCGCCGGGCTGATGGACAACCTGGACCAGGCCGACGCCGACCCGTCGGTGAAGGGCGTGGTCATCATCGGCTCTGCCAGGTTTTTTTCCGGCGGCGCCGACATCCGCGAGTTCAACCAGAAGCGCCTGCCGCCCGACCTGCCCGACGTCAACGACCGCCAGGACGCGATGAAGAAGCCGCTGGTCGCGGCCATCGGCGGCTTCGCGCTCGGCGGCGGCCTGGAGCTCGCGCTCGCGTGCCACTACCGCGTGGCCGCGCCGAAATCGCAGGTCGGCCTGCCGGAAGTGAAGCTCGGCATCCTGCCCGGCTCCGGCGGCACGCAGCGCCTGCCGCGCATCGTGCCGATGGCCGAGGCGGTGCGCCTGATGACCACCGGCGCCATGCTGCCGGTCGAGAAGGCGAAGGAGTACGGCCTGATCGACGAGATCGTGCAGGGCGATCTGCTCGAGGGGGCTTTGTCGTTCACGAAAAGGGTCGTGGGCAAGCCGTTGCCGCGCATCCGCGACCGCAAGGCGCAGCTCGACGGCGAGCCGAAAGCGTTCTTCGCGCGGGTGCGCGAGCAGGTGGCGAAGGAATCGCGGGGCTACCCGGCGCCGCTCGAGATCGTGGCCTGCGCCGAGGCCGCGGCCAGCAGGCCGTTCGACGAGGGCCGCAAGGAAGAGCGCGAGCGCTTCAACAAGCTGGTCGGCGGCAGCGAGTCGAAGGCGCTGCGCCACATGTTCTTCGCCGAGCGCCAGACCTCGAAGATCCCCGACGTGCCGGAAGACACGCCGGTGCGCGAGCTGAAGAAGGCGGCGGTGATCGGCGCCGGCACCATGGGCGGCGGCATCGCCATGAACTTCGCCAACGCTGGCATCCCGGTCACGCTGATCGACATGAACCAGGCCGCGGTCGACAAGGGCATCGGAATCATCAAGAAGAACTACGCGGCGACGGTTTCCAAGGGCCGGCTGAAGCAAGACGAAATGGACAAGCGTTTGGGCTTAATTAGACAAACCACAAAAATAGAAGAAGCCAAAGACGCCGACATCATCATCGAAGCGGTGTTCGAGCGCATGGACGTCAAGAAGGACATCTTCGGCAAGCTCGACAAGCTGGCCAAGCCCGGCGCGATCCTCGCCACCAACACCTCCACGCTCGACGTGGACGAGATCGCGGCCAGCACCAAGCGGCCGCAGGACGTGATCGGCACGCACTTCTTCTCGCCGGCGAACGTGATGCGGCTGCTCGAAGTCGTGCGCGGCAAGAAGACCGGCAAGGACGTGCTCGCCACCACCATGAAGCTCGGCAAGACGCTGAAGAAGGTGCCGGTGGTCTCCGGCGTGTGCGACGGCTTCATCGGCAACCGCATGCTCGAGAAGTACGGCCAGCAGAGCCTGTTCCTGCTCGACGAGGGCGCGACGCCGCAGCAGGTCGACGCCGCGATGGCGAAGTTCGGCATGGCGATGGGCCCGTTCACCATGTACGACATGGCGGGCAACGACATCGGCTGGGAGATCCGCAAGCGCCGCTACCAGGAGCGCCCCGACTTCGTCTACTCGAGGATCGCCGACCGCATCTGCGAGCAGGGCCGCTTCGGGCAGAAGACCGGCAAGGGCTTTTACAAGTACGAGAGCGGCAACCGCAAGCCGATCCCGGATCCGGATGTCGAAAAACTTTTTTCTGAGTATCGAAAGGAGATCAACGTAAAGTCGCGCGCGATCTCCGACCAGGAAATCGTCGAGCGATTGATCTACGCCCTGGTGAACGAAGGCGCGCACATCCTGGAAGAAGGCATCGCGCTGCGCGCCTCCGACATCGACATGGTCTACCTCACCGGCTACGGCTTCCCGCCGTACCGCGGCGGGCCGATGTTCTATGCCGATACCGTCGGGCTCGACCAGGTCCTGAACAGCATCCAGTCGTTTCAAAAAGGCTACCAAGGCGCGCAGTGGAAACCGGCGCCGCTGCTCGTGAAGCTCGCCAACGAAGGAAGGAAATTCAATGAATGAGGCAGTGATCGTCTCCACCGCCCGCACGCCGCTCTGCAAGAGCTGGCGCGGCGCGCTCAATCTCACGCACGGCGCGAAGATGGGCGGCCACGTGGTGCACGCGGCGCTCGAGCGCGCGAAGGTCGACGCTGACGAGGTCGAGGACGTGATCATCGGCTGCGCCAACCCGGAAGGTGCGACCGGCTGGAACATCGCGCGCCAGATCGCGGTGCGCGCCGGCTGCCCGGTGACGGTGCCGGGCATGACCGTGAACCGCTTCTGCTCCTCCGGCCTGCAGACCATCGCGCTCGCCGCGCAGCGCGTGATGGCGGGCGAAGGCGAGATCTTCGTCGCCGGCGGCGTCGAGTCGATCTCGCTGGTGCAGAACGAGATGAACAAGCACCACTTCCAGGACGAGTGGCTGCACCGCCACCATCCCGAGACCTACTGGCCGATGCTGCAGACCGCCGAGTACGTGGCGCGGCGCTACGACATCTCGCGCGAGAAGCAGGACGAGTTCGGCGTGCAGAGCCAGAGCCGCGCCGCCAAGGCGCGCGCCGAGGGCAAGTTCAAGGACGAGATCGTGCCGATCACCACCAAGATGAAGGTGGTCGACAAGAACACCGGCCATGAGACCACGAAGGAAGTGACCGCGTCCGAGGACGAGGGCATCCGCGCGGACACCACCTACGAGGGCGTGTCGCAGATCAAGCCCGCGATCGAGGGCGGCTGCATCGCCGCCGGCAACGCCAGCCAGTTCTCCGACGGCGCGTCCGCCTGCGTGGTGATGTCGGAGAAGGAAGCCGCGCGCCGCAACCTCAAGCCGCTCGGCATCTTCCGCGGCTTCGCCGCCGCGGGCTGCGATCCGAGAGAGATGGGCATCGGCCCGGTGTTCGCGGTGCCGAAGCTGCTGCAGCAGGCGGGCCGCAGCGTGAGCAGCATCGACCTGTGGGAGCTGAACGAGGCCTTCGCGGTGCAGGTGATCTACTGCCGCGACCGCATCGGCATCCCGAACGAGAAGCTGAACGTGAACGGCGGCGCGATCGCGCTCGGCCATCCCTACGGCATGTCGGGCGCGCGCCTCACCGGCCACGCGCTGATCGAAGGCCGGCGGCGCGGCGCGAAGCACGTCGTGGTCACCATGTGCATCGGCGGCGGCATGGGCGCCGCGGGGCTGTTCGAAGTCATCGCTTAGCGACACCCTGGCGGCCCATCGCCCGGAAGCCCCGCCGTAACAAAGCGGGGACAAGATTGCTGCCGTACTCGCAACAAGGAGACGGCACATGACCCTCGACGACGTGTACGGCCCGGACGAAGACCAGTTTCCCCTCGAGCAGGAAGCCGAGGACTGGGACGAGGAAGCCCTCGGCCTGGACTGGGAAGAGAGCGAAGCGCAGGAAATCTGCCGGGAGATCAGCTCGATCCGCTGATTTCCGTGAAATATGCGGCGGCCGGGACTGTCAAAAGTTCTTAAGCCGCTTTCCAAGCGCCGGGAATGCGCTCACGCTGTTCCCATGGCGAACCGGCGACTCTACCGACGCACCAAGGCAGGCATCACGGCGTGGCAGCGCCAGGACGCCAGCGTGCCGCTCGAATACCGGCGCGTGCTCGGTGTGATCGACGGCGACATGCACCCGGACAGCTTCCGGGCGCGCCTGCCCTTCACGGAGGTCGGCCTGTCCGACCTGCTGGACGAGCTGGTCGAGAACGGTTTCCTCGAAACGGTCGAGGCCTCCGAGGGCCACGACCTCGACTTCACCGGCAACTTCAGCCTCGCCGACCTGCGCAAGGCCGCCGCGCAGTAAGCGCCGCTACTCGACGGGCCGGCTACTCGACCGGGCTGTCGTCCCACCCCAGCTCGGCCGGGTGAACCGGCCCGGCCACCGCCACCGCCATCGCCGGCTCCGGCAGCCCGCTCGCCGGGAAGGCCAGGTCGGCCATCGACACCGCCGCCGCGGCCAGGATCAGGAAGGTCGGGATCATCAGGACCAGGAACTGCAAGTGCTCGATCTTGCCCATGTGCGCCCCCGTGGATCTAATGGCTCGCAGCGTAGGCCGGTCCACCGCGCGCCACAGCGAACCAGGCCCGCCGCCGGGAGTGATTTATTTCCGCGCGTATCGCACAATGGTCAAACGCCACAGGGAGCGTGTGTGAAAGATCGCAGCGTAGAGTTTTTGCCCCAGCCGCTGCTCGACAAGGTCGCCGCGGTCGCCACGGTGCGCACCTTCCCCAAGCGCGCGATCATCGTCACCGAGGGCGACGACACCGACTCGTTGTACGTGATGCTCTCCGGCAAGGCGCGCGTGTTCGTCGCCGACGAGAAGGGGCGCGAGGTCCAGCTCAACCAGCTCGGCGCCGGCGAGTACTTCGGCGAGGTCACGCTCGACGGCGGCCCGCGCTCCGCCTCGGTGATGGCGCTCGAGGAGTGCCGCTGCGCGGTGGTGAAGCGCACCGAGCTCACCCCCTTCCTCGAGAAGAACCCCGAGCTCGCCCTGCACATCGTGCGCAAGCTCGCGCGCCGCGTGCGCGACCTGACCGAGAACGTGCGCAGCCTCGCCCTGATGGACGTCTACGGGCGCGTCGCGCGCCTGCTGCTCGAGCTCGCCGAGGAGAAGGACGGCCGCCTGGTCATCGGCGAGCCGCTCACCCACAAGGACATCGCCTCGCGCGTCGGCGCCTCGCGCGAGATGATCAGCCGCATCTTCTCCGACCTGTCAGACGGGGGCTACGTGCGCAAGGAAGACCGGCTGCTGGTGATCGCGCGCAAACCACCGCCGCGCTGGTAGCTCTCCCGGGGTAATTCCACACAGGGCGCGGGCGCAACGCGTCCTTGAGCCGTGCGCGGCGCCTGCGTAGCTTGGCCGCATGGTTGCCGACCTTATCGAGGTGCTGCTGCTGGCGCTGCGCGGCGCGCTGATCGCCGGCCTGTGCTGGGGCGCCTGGCTCTGCCTGGGCGAGCGCGCGGACGCGGCGCGGGACGCCAACAAGCTGCCGCTCGAGCGCTACGCCACGTTCGCGGCCCTCATCCTCCTGCTGACCGTTTTCGGCGGCGTGTCGTCGGCTTCATGAACTTCCGCATCCGCAAAGGCACCCACGTTTCGCACTTCCATCGCCGCTGCCCGCTCTGGCCGAGCGAGAGCTTTTACGAGCAGGAGCGCCCGCTGTGGTGGGGCAACCTGTGCGACGAGTGCGCCAGGCTCGCCGACATCGACGCCACGCGCAACGGCGAGAAGAACGGCACCGAAGGCTAGCACTGAGTCGTTCGTCCTCGCCTCAATACGTCGTCCCCGCGCAGGCGGGGACCCCGTTTGTTTCTTGAACATGGATCCCCGCCTTCGCGGGGATGACCTTTTTCCGCCCTAGCTGCGCATGCATTTCAGCCGGAACGCGGGCACCGGCTGCTGAAAACCCCTTAGCGTCAGCGCGCCGACGAACTCGGTCTCGGCGATGTGAACGATGTCCTGCTCGGTCTGCGCGTCGAGGATGATCTCGCCCGAATGCGCCGCGCCGCACAGGCGCGCGGCGAGGTTCGGAACGTTGCCGATCGCCGCGTACTCCCAGCGCTGCTCGAAGCCGATCACGCCGAGCGTGGTGTCGCCCTGCGCGATGCCGATGCCCAGCCCCACCTCGTGGCCGAGCTTGGCCCAGGCGTCGGAGATCGGCCGGTAGGCATCCTGCAGCGCGAGCGCCATGCGGATCGCGCGCTCGGCGGGATTGTCGACTTCGATCGGGTCGTTGAAGAAGATCATCACGCCGTCGCCGGCGAAGTGCTCGAGCGTGCCGCCGTAGTCGTCCACCGTGCGGCCGAGCGTGGCGTGGTAGGCGCGCAAGAGCTCCATTACCTCGTCGGGGTCGGCGCGGTCGGTGAACGCGGTGAAGCCGCGCAGGTCGAGGAACACCGCGGTAATCTCGCGCCGGTGCGGCTCGAGCAGCTCCTCGCCGCCGGCGACGATCGCCTCGGCCACCGCGCGCGAGAAGAAGCGCTTCATGCGCGACAGGCGCTCGAGCTGCGCCACCTGGTCGCGCACGCGCTCTTCCAGGCGCGCGTTGAGCTCGCGGATCTCGTCCTGCAGCGCCTTGACGTGCAGCAGGCGCTTGACGCGGCCGAACAGCTCCGCCCAGTTGACCGGCTTGGCGATGAAATCGTCGGCCCCGACCTCGATGCCCTTGACGCGCTCGGTCTGCGGGTCGGCCGAGGTCACCAGGATTACCGGCAGCAGCGTGGTGGCGGGACTCGCGCGCAGGCGGCGCACGAACTCGTAGCCGTCCATGCGCGGCATGAGGATGTCGGAGATCACCAGGTCGGTGCCCTTGCCGCGCACCACTTCGAGCGCGCTCTCGCCGTCGAGCGCGACCTCGACCTGGTAGCCCAGGTTGCGCAGCAAGCCGGAGGTCATCTCGGCGTTGGTGCGCTGGTCGTCGACCACCAGGATGCGCTCGGCGGCCATTCCTAGAAAACGATGACGCCGCGCGCGTTCTTCCCGGCCTGCAGGTCGGCGAACGCCTGCGGCGCCTCGGCGATCGAGTAGCGCCGGGTGATGAGCTCCTCGAGCTTGAGCCGGCCCGCCATGTAGAGCGAAAGCATGCGCGGGAAGTCGACGCGCGGCACGCACGAGCCGAAATAGCTGCCGGTCAGCGTCTTTTCCTCGAACGGCAGCGTCATGGTGCGCACCGAGGTGGAATCGCTCGGCTTCGCCACCCCGACCACCACCGCCAGGCCGCCGCGCCGGATGGCGCGGTAGGCGGTGGCCGCGAGCTCGCCCGAGCCGACGCATTCGAAGGCGTAGTCGGGCCCGCCGCCGGTGAGCTTTTTCAACTCTTTGACGGGATCTTCCTTGAAGAGAATCGTATCGGTGGCCCCGAACTTCTTCGCCATCTGCAGCTTGGGCTCGAGCGTGTCGATGGCGATGATGCGCCGCGCGCCGGCGATCACCGCGCCCTGGATCGCCGAGAGTCCGACGCCGCCGCAGCCGAACACCGCGACCGAGGAACCGGGCTCGACCTTGGCGGTGTTGAACACCGCGCCCACGCCGGTGGTGACCCCGCAGCCGACGAGCGCCGCGCAATCGAGCGGGATCTTGGGATCGATCTTGATCAGGTTCTCGGCCGACACCGTGGCGTACTCGGCCATCGAGCCGCAGCCGGAGAAGATGCCGAGCGGCGCGCCCTTGGCATCGCGCACGCGCGGCGTGCCTTCGAGCGGCGTGGTGAGCGCCTTGCCCTGTTCCAGGCACAGCACCGGCCGGCCGGCGACGCAGAAGCGGCACTTGCCGCACATGTAGATGAAGGAAAAGATCACGTGGTCGCCCGGCGCGAGGTCGGTCACGCCCTCGCCCACCTGCTCCACCACGCCGGCGCCCTCGTGCCCGAGCACCAGCGGCAACGGCAGCGCGATGGTGCCGTTGATCGCCGAGAGATCGGAATGGCACACGCCGCACGCGCCGAGCTTGACCGTGACCTCGCCGCGCTTCGGCGCGTCGAGCGCGATCTCCTCGACCGTCACCGGCTTGTTGTGCTCGCGGCAGATCGCCGCTTTCCCTTGCCGAACCATGACTTGAGTATAGCTAGAATATGGACATGCTCCTTCGCAACCAGCTTTTCATCGGCGGCGCGTGGGTCGCGCCCTCCGGCAAGCAGACCATCGAAGTGCACAACGCCGGCAACGGCGAAGTCATGGGACGCGTGCCGCTCGGCGACGAGAAGGATGTCGAGCGCGCGGTCGCCGCGGCGCGTTCCGCATTGGATCCATGGGCTGCCACTACGCCGGAGCAGCGATCCCAATTCCTGGAGAAGATTTCCACCGGCCTGAAGGCGCGCGCCGACGAGCTCGCGCGGCTGATCGCGCAGGAGGTCGGCATGCCGCTCAAGATGGCGGCGCGCATCCAGGCCGGGCTGCCGATCGCGAATTTTGCCAATTACGCGAAGCTGGTGAAGGAATTTTCCTTCGAGACCCGGGTCGGCAATTCGCTCGTGGTGCGCGAGCCGGTGGGCGTGGTGGGCGCGATCACGCCGTGGAATTACCCGCTGCACCAGATCGCGCTCAAGGTGGCGCCGGCGCTGGCCGCAGGCTGCACGGTGGTGCTCAAGCCCTCGGAGGTCGCGCCGTTCAACGCGTTCCTGCTCGCCGACGTGATCGAATCGGTGGGGCTGCCGAAGGGCGTGTTCAACCTGGTGACCGGCACGGGCGCGCAGGCGGGCGAAGCGCTGGTGAAGCATCCCGGCGTCGACATGATTTCCTTCACCGGCTCGACGCGCGCCGGCAAGCGCATCTCCGAGCTCGCTTCGCAGTCGATCAAGCGCGTCGCCCTGGAGCTCGGCGGCAAGAGCGCCTCGGTGATCCTCGACGACGCGGATATCGCCGCCGCGGTGAAGGGCACCGTCAACGGCTGCTACCTCAACTCCGGGCAGACCTGCACCGCCCTCACCCGCATGCTGGTCCCGGAATCGAAGTATGAAGAGGCCGCCAGGGTCGCGACCGAGGTGGCCAATACGTTCAAAGTCGGCGACCCATTGGCGGAAACCACGCGCCTTGGCCCGCTCACCTCGGCGGCGCAGCTCGAGCGCGTGCGCGGCTACATCAGGAAGGGCGTGCAGGAAGGCGCCGAGCTGCTGGCGGGGGGCGCGGAGCCGCCCGAAGGCGCGCCGGCCGGCGGCTACTACGTGCGGCCGACGGTGTTCGGCAAGGTTAAGAACAGCATGACCATCGCCCAGGAGGAAATCTTCGGGCCGGTGCTGTCGATCATCCCGTACAAGGATGACGACGAAGCGGTGCGCATCGCCAACGACAGCCCCTACGGCCTCGCCGGCGCGGTGTGGTCGAAGGACGAGGCGCGCGCCCAGCGCGTGGCGCGCCGCATCCGCGCCGGGCAGGTCGACGTCAACGGCGGCGCCTTCAACATGAACGCGCCCTTCGGCGGCTTCAAGCAATCGGGCCACGGGCGCGAAGCCGGCGTGTTCGGGCTGGAGGAGTTCCTCGAGTACAAGTCCCTTCAGCTGAAGGGATGAAGCAGGCTCTCCTCGGGAAAATCCGCGACCGCCAGGCGGTCGTGGCCGTCGTCGGCCTCGGCTACGTCGGCCTGCCGCTCGCGCTGCGCTTCTCCGAGTGCGGCTTCCGCGTGATCGGCATCGATACCGATGCCGAGCGCGTGGCGCAGCTCGCGAAGGGACGGACGTATATCGCGCGCTACGAAGATTCGAGAATTCAAAAAGCAGTTCAAAAAGGACTGCGGCCCACCACCAGCTTCGCCGCCGCGGCGCACGCCGACGCCATCCTGATCTGCGTGCCCACGCCGCTCACCGTGCAGCGCGAGCCCGATCTGTCCCACGTGCGTTCTGCCGCGGACGCGCTGGCGCCGCACCTGCATGCGGGCCAGCTGATCTCGCTGGAAAGCACCACCTATCCCGGCACCACCGAGGAGGAGATCGTTCCCCGCGCCGCCGCGCGCGGCCTCAAGGCGGGAAAAGACATTTTCGTGTGCTTCTCGCCGGAGCGCGAAGACCCGGGCAACGCGCGCTTCCCGACCCACGCCATTCCCAAGATCCTCGGCGGCACCACGCCCGATTGCCTCGAGGCCGGGATGGCGCTGTACGGCGCGGCCATCGACAAGGTGGTGGCGGTGAGCTCGACGCGCACCGCCGAGATGGTGAAGCTGCTCGAGAACGTGCACCGCGCGGTGAACATCGGCCTCGCCAACGAGATGAAGATCATCTGCGACCGCATGGGCATCGACGTGCACGAGGTGATCCGCGCCGCCGCCACCAAGCCGTTCGGCTTCGTGCCCTACTGGCCCGGGCCCGGCCTGGGCGGCCACTGCATCCCGATCGACCCGTTCTACCTGACGTGGAAGGCGCGCGCCTACGGCGTGCACACGCGCTTCATCGAGCTCGCGGGCGAGATCAACGCCGCGATGCCGGTGTGGGTGCTGGGCAAGGTCACCGACGCGCTCAACGCGCGCGGCAAGAGCGTGCGCGGCAGCCGCATCCTGGTGCTGGGCGTGGCCTACAAGAAGAACGTCGACGACCTGCGCGAATCGCCCGCGCTCGAGCTGATGAAGCTGCTCGCCGAGAAAGGCGCCCGGCTCGCGTTCAGCGATCCCCACGTGGCCGCCCTGCGCTGGCGGGTGCACGACCAGGCGCCGCTCGAGGGAGTAAAGCTCAGTGCGGCGCTGTTAGCCGATCAGGACCTTGTCTTGCTTGCCACCGACCACGATGCGTTCGACTACGAGCTGATCCTGAAGCACTCACCTCTCATCGTCGATACCCGCGGCCGCTACCTGGCGCCCGCCGAGAACGTAGTGAAAGCCTGATGCGCCTCGTCAGGCTGGTGACCGGCCTGACCGTCGCACTCTTCGTCGTCGGCCACTTCATGAACCACGCGCTCGGCGTGGTCTCGATCGAGGCGATGGATCGCGTGCGCGTGGTGCTCGCCGCCTGGTGGCGCAGCCCGGTGGGCAGCGTGCTGCTCTACGGCTCGCTGCTCACGCATTTCGGCCTCGCCCTGGTTTCGCTCTACCGGCGCACCACGCTGCGCATGCCGGCCTGGGAGGCGGCGCAGCTCCTGCTCGGCCTGGCGATCCCGCCGCTGCTGGCGGCGCACGTGGTCGGCACGCGCTTCACCTGGACGCTGCTCGGCCACAACGTCGATTACGAGCGCGTGGTCGGCCTGCTGTGGTCGAGCGACTGGGGCATCGCGCGCCAGTCGCTGCTCCTGCTCCTCGTCTGGGCGCACTTGTGCGCCGGCCTGCACTACTGGCTGCGCGTGCGCGAGTGGTACCGCGCGGCCGAGCCGCTCGCCTTCGCGGTGGCGCTGCTGCTGCCGGCGATCGCGCTCGCGGGCTTCGCCAGCGCCGGCTTCTACCTCTGGCCGAGCGTCGAGAGCGTGGGCGGCATGCAGAAGTACAACGTCGAGCTCGCCGGCATGAGCGAGGCCGAGCGCATGCGCATGGCGGCGTGGCGCTCGGGCCTGGAGTACGGGTTCTGGATCCTGCTCGCGGGGACGCTGCTCGCGCGCTGGCTGCGCACGCGCATCGGCGCGACCTACCAGCTGCGCCACGCCTCGGGCCGCGTGATCGTGGCGCCGGTGGGCCGCAGCCTGCTGGAAGCGATCCGCGACGAGGGCATCCCGCACGCCTCGGTGTGCGGCGGGCGCGCGCGCTGCACCACCTGCCGCGTGCGGGTGAGCGATGGCCTGTCGCACCTGCCGCCGGCGGGTCGCCTGGAAGCGCAGGCGCTCGGCCGCATCCACGCGCCGCCCAACGTGCGCCTCGCGTGCCAGACGCGGCCGACGCGCGACGTGGCGGTGGCGCCGCTGCTGCCGCCCAATGCCAGGCCCGCGGAGCTGCGCGACGCGCCGAGCGGCGCGCTGGGCAGCGAGCGGCCGATCGTCGCGATGTTCGTCGACCTGCGCGATTCGACCCGCATCGCCGAGAGCCGGCTGCCGTACGACGTGGTGTTCATCATGAACCAGTTCTTCGCCGAGATGCACGCCGCGCTGCGCGCGAGCGGCGGCTACTACGCGCAGTTCCGCGGCGACGGCCTGCTCGCGCTGTATGGACTGCAGAGCGAGCTGCCGGCCGCGTGCCGCGCCGCGCTCGAGGGCGCGGCGCAGATGCAGACGCGCATCGAGCGCCTGAACCAGAGCCTGGCCGACGAGATCAAGACCCCGCTGCGCATCGGCATCGGCATCCACGCGGGCGTGGCGATCGTCGGCACCCTCGGGCCGCCGGAAGCGCCGATCTACTCGGCGATCGGCGACATGGTGAACACCGCGGCGCGCTTCGAGGACATGACCAAGGCCTTCGGCTGCACGCTCGTGGTGTCGGCCGAGGCGCTGCGCCAGGCCGGCGTCGACGCCGGCGATGCGCCGCAACACCAGGTGCGCGTGCGCGGCAAGACCGAAAGACTGACCGTGTATGCGGTCAGCGACCCGAGAACACTGCTTAAGGCCGAGTCCCGCTCATCGTCCGCGAGAGCTGCGCCGTAGTATTGGCGAGGCGCGCGGCGAGCACGCGGATCAGCTCGATCGCGGCGTCGGGGTTTTCGCGGATGATCTTGTTGAACAGCTCCTTCGAGATCTTCA
>Ga0247825_10001557_pt1 | contig 15089 bp, 10 predicted proteins | sample 13C_Vanillin_Day_FD_194413 | JGI IMG/M metagenome (GOLD analysis project Ga0247825, IMG submission 194413) | Soil microbial communities from agricultural site in Penn Yan, New York, United States - 13C_Vanillin_Day48 | ecosystem: Environmental > Terrestrial > Soil > Agricultural land | place... | reverse complement strand
GGTGAAGCGGCAGAAGGAGGTGAAGGACCTGTCGACCACGCGCCTGCGGGAAGGCGATGGTGTGCTCGCCGCGATCGCTGGATCGACGCGTGCCACGCTGGTGTTCTTCTCGAACTTCGGGTCAGCCTACACGTGCCGGTTCGTGGACGTGCCGGCGTCCACCGGGTACGGCGAACCGGTGCAGAAACTCTTCAAGTTCAAGGATGGCGAGCGGGTGATCGCGGCGTTCAGCCTCGACGGCCGGGTCCGTGGCGACATCGGTCATCTTCCCGAGGGCGAAGAGTCGGACGCCGCCGCGGCGGACGAGGCCGAAGCGCCGCCCGTGCACGCGGTGGCGGTGACGACCGACGGCTACAGCCTGCGATTCTCCCTGGCCGGCTTCGTCGAGCCGAGCACCCGATCCGGCCGCCGCTACGCGCGCGTTCCCGAAGGAGCCGAGGTGGTGGCCGTGGCCCGCATCACCGGCGACGAGACGATCATCGCCGCCACCAGGGACGCCCGGGCGATGCTGTGTCCGGTGGAGGAGATCAACTTCCTGTCGGGCCCCGGCCGCGGCGTCATCCTGCTCAAGGTGCAGGACGACGACCGGGTGATCGGGGCGATCGCGTCGGCCGGCGATCGCGATCTGATGACGGTGGAGACCTCGCGTGGCAGCGAGCAGACGATCAGCACGGCCAAGTACGAAGTCACCGGCCGCGGCGGGAAGGGGCGCGAGCTGATGCAGCGCGGCGGCTTCACGCGCGTGATCCCCAGCGAGGTGCCGCTGCCGGTGTTGCCGGGCAACGACTGAGAAGACGGCAGGCCGACGATCGTGTATCGTGCGGCGGAGAACGATGCATCCGGAACTGCAGGAGGCCCTGGATTTTCACCGTGCCGTGATGGCCGAAGGCAGTCGCGCGCTGGTCGGCTACGACACGGCGAAAGCCCTGGCCAACGTCGTTCTCCTGGCCGAGATTCCGACCACCTACGACGAAAGGCGCCCGGAGCGGCAGGTGAACGCGGGCAACCTTCTCCTGCGGGGCGTCCCCGGTGTCGGCAAGACCTTCTTCGGCGTGATCCTGGCCGCGATCAGCGACGCCAAGTTCGCCCGGATTCAGGGCCGCGCCGACCTCCAGCCGACCGAGGTGGTCGGCTTCCAGATGATCAACCCGGCCACCGGCCAGCTGGTCACCGAGTTCGGGCCGATGGCGTCGGCCGAGGTGATCCTGCTCGACGAGATCAACCGCATCCCGCTCAAGTCGCAGAGCGCGTTCCTCGAAAGCCTGCAGGATCGTTCGATCACCGTCGGCAAGGAGACCTACGAGCTGCCCGCTTTCAGCTTCGCGATGGCGACGATGAACCCGGTGGAGCTGGGGCAGGGCACCTTCCCGCTGTCCGAGGCGGCGACGGACCGTTTTGCCGCGATGATCAACATCGGCTACCTTCCGCCGGCCGAGGAAGAGAAGCTGGTCGACTTCGACTTCAAGCGCGTGCGCCTGCGCCCGATCCTGTCCAAGCAGCGCATCATCGAGCTCCGCGCGCGGATCGGCGGCCGCGTCTTCCTGCACCGCAGCCTCGGCCGCTACATCCAGCGCCTGGTCGCCGCGACCCGTCCCTACAATGCCGACACCGACTGGCGCCAGCGCTCGCCATCCGACATGGTCGAACGTGGTGTGGACCTCGGCGCGTCGCCGCGTGCCATCATTGCGTGGAGCCGCCTGGCCAAGGTGTGGGCTCTGCTGCAGCGCGAGCGCTCCGAGGTCTACCCGGAGGACATTCAGGCGCTCGCGCCCTACGTGCTGGGGCATCGCATCTGGCTGGGGCCGCATGCGGCCAGCCACGGCCTCAGTGTCGACGATGTCATCCGCGACGTCGTGGATCAGGTGCCGATCCCGTGACCTCGCCCGCGCCACAGGCCGCCTCGCTGGTCGATCTCGACGAGATCACCAGGATCGAGCTCATCGTGGCGCGCCGCCTGCGGGAGCGCACCTCCGGCGAGCACCGCAGCCGGACGGAGGGCGCCGGCTTCGACTTCGTCGGGTTGCGCGATTGGCAGTCCGGCGACCGCATGGCGGCCATCGACTGGCCCCAATCCACGCTCACCAACTTCGCGCCGCTCGTCGTCCGGGAGTTCGACCAGCCGAGCACCGCGACGGTGGTGGCGGTTGCCGACCTGTCGCTGTCCACACGGTGCGGCGTCGTCCGCGGCGAGGGGCACCAGCATCGGGAGGCGCCGATCGCCGCCGCGGTCGCGCGTGCGCTGGCGGTCATCGGCCTCTCCGCCTCCTTCTTCCAGGACCGGTTCGGCCTGATCGCCTTCGAGCGCGACTTCTCGCACCTCGCCGGCATCGCACCACGCACGGGCCGCAACCACGTGGTCCACTGTCTCGATGCCTACCTGGCGCGGCGCGGGCTCGAGCCGGTGATGCACGGAGCCAGCGTGAGCACGACACTGGCGGGATCGTTCCGCACCACCTCGCTGGTCCCGTTCATCTCGGACTTCCTGTTCGACGAGGCGTTCGACGTGATCAAGGAGCTGGCGCGGCTCGATGCCACCCACGACGTCTTCCTCGTGCTGGTGGACAGCGCGTTCGCGTTCGACATGCCGGAGGTGTCGGCGCGGTGGATCGAGGTGGAGGACGTCGAGGCCGGGACGACCCGGACGGTCTCGCGGCGGGCCTGGGCCGCGCTCGGCGAGCGGGTGGGCGCCTGGCAGGCGGAGATCGAGCAGGCCGCCCGGGCGGTGGACCTCGACGTGGTGCGAGTCGGGCTGGACGCGCAGCGGGACGACCTGGCCTTGAGCGAATTCGTGGCGGAGCGCCGGCTGCGGAAGCCGGCCCGGTGAGGGGCGTGTGATGTCGGCGAGATCACCCAAGCTGGAAGGGAGAAGGCGTGCGCTGCTGCTGGCCGTCGCGCTGTTGCCCCTGGCGAGCACCGCGGCGGGACAGGTCAGGCCTGGCACACCGCCGCCCGCCGCGCCCGAAGGGCCGATGGTGGAGGTGGCCCCGATCAGGTGCTGGTGGCGCACCAGCGCGGGCGCCGTCGCCCTCGGCGAGCTGTTCGACGTCCGGCTCACGTGCGCGGTAATCGAGACCCCCAGCGTCCAGGTCGTGCCCGACGAGACGCGACTCACGGTCGCTGGCGTTCAGTTGAAGCCCTTCGAGGTCGTCGGTGGCGAGCATCCCGCCGACACTCGTGCCGGCCAGCGCCGCTTCTTCCAGTATCGCTATACCCTGCGGCTCATCGACGCGAACGAGATCGGGCAGGACGTCTCGCTGCCGCGCCTGCCCATCACCTACAAGGTGCAGACCCGCGTGGCGGCGGACGCGACGTTGGCCGGCCGCGACTTCACCTACATGATGCCGGGTCTCACGGTGCGGGTGCTGTCGCAGGTGCCCAACGACGCCTTCGACATCCGCGACAGTTCCGATGTGGGCCTCGAGCGCATCGAAGGGCTGCAGTTCCGCGCGCGGCTGCTCGACATCGGGGCGATTGCGCTCGGTGCGGGTGCGGCGCTGCTAGCCACTCTTGCGCTCGTGGCCATCGTCGGAGGGGCCCGTCGCGCCGGAATCCGCGAGCGGAGGCGGATGCCGGATCGGAGAGTGCTCGCGGCCGCTGGCGCCGAGCTCGAGCGAGTGGCGCGCGAGAGCCACAGCGAGTGGACCCCGGACCTGCTCGGCGCCGGGCATGCCGCGCTGCGCATCGTCAGCGCGATCGCGCTTGGACGACCCGCCAGCGAGCAGCTGCTGGCAGCCGGCGCGGCGCCGACCGAGGGCCGGATCGCCGTCCGCTCGTTCGTTCTCGGCCGGGCCGGCGTGGCGGTCACGAGCGCGACCACGGCGGCGGACCTGGCGCGAGAGCTGACGGCGCTGCCCGCCGGTGCACCGATCGCACGGCGGGCCGGGCTCGAGGCGCTGCACGCGGCCATGGCTACGTTCACGGCCGCTCAATATGCGTCCGGCGAAGAGGCTCCCGATGCGGTGGCCCTCGCCCGCGCCCTCGAAGGCGGGCGTGCCGAGGCCGCGCGACTGGCCCGCGAGCGGCTGTGGCGCGGGTCTCGCTCCGTCGCGATCAAACCGGTGTGGAGGGAAGGGGTGGCGCGGCCGTGAGCGAGGGCCTGCGCGCGCTCGCCGCGGCAGTTGCCGCCGACTGGGGCTCGTTCGAGACCACCGGCCTGACGTTCTGGCACCGCGACTTCGCACGCCTGGCGGGCGTCGGCTTTGCCGCGCTGGCAGTGCTGCTGCTCGCGACCAGTTTCTCCATTCGGCGGCGCCAGGGCCGCGGCCGCGTGGTCCTGCCGGCGGTACTGCGAACGATGCGGCCGGCTCGCACGGCGTGGCTGCGGCACGCGCCCGCGGTGCTGTTCGCCGCCGGCTTCCCCTTCGCGCTGTTGGCCCTCGCCGATCCGCACGCCTCCCTGTCAGCTTCGGAGGTGACCTACCCGGGCCGTCGCATCGCGCTGATGATCGATGCGTCCGACAGCATGCGCTCGAAGTTCACTGCGCCGTCACTCAATGCCGGCACGCAGCAGGCGTTCTTCACCACCGTGGCCGCCGCGACTCGCTTCGTCGAGCTGCGCCGCCAAGGCCAGTACCGCGACCTGATGGCGCTCATCGAGTTCGGCAACCGCGCCTACGTGATCACCCCGTTTACGAGCGACTACGACAACCTGTTGCTCAGCATCGCGCTCATCGGCGATCCGGTCGAGTTCTCGAAGTTTCCCGATCCCGGCACCATCATCGGCAGCGCCATCGAGCAGAGCATCGCGATCTTCAAGGCGTTCGATTTCCTCGAGGCATCGGGGAACCTGATGGTGATCTTCACCGACGGCGAGGATACCAATGCGGTGGTGCACGGACGCCCGCTGGACGACATCCTGAAGGCGGCCACCGACAACAAGATCCCGCTCTATTTCGTGCGGATCAACTACGGCAAGGGCTACAACGAGGCCGTGCCGGACGCGCTTTGGAAGGAATCGGTGGAGAAGGCAGGCGGCCGGTTCTACATTGCCAGCGACGAGCGCAGCCTGATGGCGGCGATCGCCGACATCGACCGCGGGTCGACTGGCGCGATCCAGATTCGTCAATACACCACCCAGGAGCCCCGGTTCGCGAGCTTCGCGCTCGCCGCCATGTCGTTATGGGCCGCCGCGGCCACGCTGCGGCTCTCGTTCCCGATGTTTTCGACAGTGCCATGAGGAGGACCGTGTGCGGATGACGATCGTGCTCCGAGTTGTTGGCGCGCTCCTGCTGCTGGGAGCCGCCGCCGTCGCACGTAACGACGCCCGCCTGGCGCGCCGCGAGGCGGACGCATGGCAGCAGCTGGCGACGCTGCGCTACGATGGCACCTCCATCGGGGAGGCGGCGCCGGGTCCACTGCTGGCCGCGGCCCTTGGCGAGCGCGCAGACGCGGAACGCCGCCAGGCCACCGTCGAGTACTGGCTGGGCCGCTACGCCGACCTGGTGGATCGGCAAGCCGGCGCCACCGACGCCGACGTGTTGTTCGTCGCCGCCAATGCGGCGTTCCGCACGGCGCGACTCGATCGAACAGTCGGGCCGGAGGCGGCGCGCCAACTCGACGGCGTCATGCAGGCGTACGCCAGTGTTCTCAAGTCCGAGCCTCGCCACCCCGACGCGGCCTACAACTTCGAATACGTCTCCAGGCTGCGGGACAGGATCGGCCAGATGAAACCGGCGCCACCGGGCAAGGAGCGCGAATCGCCCCGCGCCGCCCGACCGATCCAGACCGCCGACCTGCCGCGCGGCCCCTCGGTGCACGGACTCCCCGGTGGACCGCCGCCCGAGATCAAGGCCGAAGAGTTTCAGATCCTGACTCCGCGCGACCTTGGCGATCGCGAGTCGGATCCCGAGCAGGCCCCCGGCAGCAGGATGCGCCGGAAGGGCTGAGGAGAGAAACGTGTTCGCCGACGTCGGACCGATCGCGTTCGCGGCGCCGGCCTACCTCTGGCTTCTGGCACTGCCTCCGGCGCTGCTGGTGCTGTGGGCCTGGCGCGTCGCCCGGCGCGCGATCGACCTGCGGCGACTTCGTCAGGTCCGCGTCTCACCGGTGCGCGAGCGCTGGAGCCAGCTTGGCGATCTGCCGCTCTGGCTGTGCATCGTCCTGGCGTGCGCCGCGCTGGTGCTGGCTCTGGCCCGGCCCCGCGGAGTGGCCCCGGCCCTCGGCCGGGCGGGCCTCGACATCGTCGTCCTCCAGGACGGCTCGGCGTCGATGTACGTGCGCGACGTGCCGCGCGGCACGCGGTGGGCCCGGTCGATGGAGTTCCTGCGGCGGCTCGGCGACGCCTTGCGGTGGGACGACGATCGTATGGCGCTCACGGTGTTCGCCCGGATTGCGACGCCCCAGGTCCGGCTGACGCGCGATCCGAACACGGTCTTCTTCTTCCTCGATCACCTCGGCGAGCGGCCGCCGTTCGGGCTCGAGGACGAGACGACGTGGGACACCAACGTCGAGCAGGGCATCGCCTGGGGGCTGCGCGTGCTTGAGAAGGACCGCGAGATTCACGGGCCGTCGGGCAACGCGCCGACCTTCATCCTCGTTTCCGACGGCGAAACCTGGAGCGGTGAGGTCGCGCGCGCCATCGATCGCCTTCGCGAGGCAGATGTCCCGCTGTTTGTCGTCGGCGTCGGCACGCTGGCCGGCGGTCGCATGCCGCCGCTGCCGTTCCCGGATGATGGCGATCCGCCACCGACCGTCTCGCACCTCGATCGGCGCGGGCTGCAGCGGCTGGCAGCCGAGGGGCGCGGGCTCTACTTCGAGCTGGATCGCGAGCTCGATCGAGACATCGCCAACGCGGTCATCGATGCCGGCCGACGGTCGGCCCCGCCCAAGGTGGAGCAGTCCACGATGACCGATCTCCACTGGCCGCTGATCGCGGGAGCGTGCGGGATCGCGGCGATCGGCGCGCTCTTCGCGGCGCGCCGCCCGACGTTGTGGCTGCAGTTGGCGGGCGCCGGCGTCGCCCTGATCGTCGCGATGCGCGTGCTCTGGTGAGCTGGTGATTCGCCTGGGGTTCAGTCCAGGTACTTGATGAACACCACCTCGTTCCGGGCCTCGTTGTAGATCAGCTCGTCGACGATCGAGCGGATGATCGCGAGCCCGAGGCCGCCCGGGCGAAGCCCCATTTCCTCGCGGACGAACGCGTGTTCGAGGGGATTGTCGTCGGGGTTGTTGATGGCCGCGTGGGCCAGGAGGTCGATGTCGAATCCTTCGCCGGGGTCGGCGATGCGGTAGAGCACCATGCGCTGCGCCCGGATGCACGAGATACGCACGCGGCGCTCGGGATCGAGCTTGCCTCCCCACTCGATCGCGTTGCACAGCAGCTCGCGAAAAGCGCGGCCGACCGACTCGCGGACCGATTCGGGCAGATCGGCGTCCAGGCGCATCATGAAGCTCTGCAGGCGGTCCGCCACCGGCAGCGCACAGGGCGCCACCAGCTCCACCCACTCCGGCCGGGCCGACACCACTTCGATCGGCAGCGCCGCGGCCCCGGCGCTCGCCAGCACTTCCTCCACGATCTCGACGATCGCACCGGGGGCGAAGGGTTTGACCACGAAGCGATCGGCCTGGCCGCGGATCGCCTGGAGCATCGTGGCCGGCGTCTCGTCGGAGGTCATGATAATCACGCGGGGCGGACGCTCGACCGACCGCGCGCGGGAGAGCACCTCGAGCCCGCTCATCCCCGGCAACCCGACGTCGAGCAACATCACGTCGGGTGGCCCCTCCGCCAGCGCCAGCACGGCGCTCGGGCCGTCACCCTCCTGCCGCACGGTGTGACCGGCCTTGGTCAGGAGCGCCCCGAGCGCATGTCTCAGCGCCCGGTCATCATCGACGACAAGCACGTGGCCCTTGCTCTCGGGGGTAGGACTCATCGCATCGCCTCCAGGTGGAACGAATGCGCCGGCGAGCATATATGATGCGGTGGCTCGCGTACCGAAAATCCAATAACCTCGAACCGATGAGGTGGAGATGGACGTAGGGGTCAACGCCGTGCGCTCTCCAGCCATCCGGCAGCCGTGGCGGATCGTTTACGACACGGCCTGCGCGCTCGCGCAGTGCTCGAGCGTCGTCGAAGCGGCGCCGCGGATGCTCGAGGCGATCTGCGAGGCCCTGCACTGGGAGTACGGCGCGCTGTGGATGGTCACGCGACAGAGCGATGTGCTGCACTGCAGCGCGACCTGGCACCAGGCCCCCCTTCAGTTCGACGAGTTCGCCTCCATCAGCATGGAGACAACGTTTACCCGTGGCGTGGGCCTCCCCGGGCGGGTCTGGGAGAGCCGGCAGCCGGCCTGGATTCCGGATGTCACCACCGACCCCAATTTCCCTCGCGGGCCGGTCGCGGACCAGGTCGGCCTCCACGGAGCATTCGGGTTCCCCATCCTTCGCGGGACCGAAGTGCTCGGCGTCATGGAGTTCTTCAGCCGTGAGATCCGGCAGCCCGACGACGAGCTGCTGACGATGCTGACCGCGGTCGGCGGCCAGCTCGGGTTGTTCGTCGATCGCAAGCGGGCCGAGGAAGAACTGGATCGGTTCTTCACCCTGTCGCTCGATCTGCAGTGCGTCGCCGACTTCAACGGGTACTTCCTCAGGGTGAACGGGTCGTGGGAGCGGGTGCTCGGCTTCACGCGGGAGGAGTTGCTGACCCGGCCGTTCCTGGAATTCATCCATCCCGACGATCGCGAGGCCTCGCTCGCGGCCGTATCGCAGCTCAGTGGCGGTGCGGATCTCATCGCGTTCGAGAACCGGTATCGCTGCCGGGACGGCAGCTATCGGTGGGTCCAGTGGACTGCAGTGCCGCCGGCCGACCAGGGCGTCATCTACGCGTCGGGGCGCGACGTCACCGACGCCAAGCGCGCGCAGAGCGAGTTGCGCCGGTACGCCACCGAGATGGAGCAGGCGCACCGCGAGCAGGAGGAGCACGCGGAACGGCTTGCGCAGCTGGTGACCGAGCTGGATCGCGCCAAGCGTCTGGCCGAGGCGGCGACGCGGGCGAAGGGTGAGTTCCTGGCCAACATGAGCCACGAGATCCGCACGCCGATGAACGCGATCATCGGCATGACCGACCTCGCGCTCGGAACCGCCCTGACGCCGCTCCAGCAGGACTACCTGCAGACCGTGAAGGAGTCCAGCGAGGCGCTCCTCGTGCTCGTCAACGACATCCTGGATTTCTCGAAGATCGAGGCCGGCCGCGTCTCGCTGGATCGCGTGCCGTTCGACGTTCGAGATACGGTGGAGAACGCCGTGCGGCTGCTGGCGCAGAGGGCCCACGCCAAGGGGCTCGAGCTCGTCTGCCACTTCATCCCCGACGTGCCGCGCACCATCGTCGGCGACCCGGGCCGGTTGCGCCAGGTCCTCGTCAACCTCGTCGGCAACGCGGTGAAGTTCACCGAGCACGGCGAGATCATTGTCATAGTCGCGATCGATCGTGCGAATGGCGAGGAGGTGTCGCTGAAATTCACGGTCTCAGACACCGGCATCGGCATTCCTTCCGACCAGCTCTGGAAGATCTTCGGGCCATTCGTGCAGGCCGACCCGTCCACGACCCGGCGTTACGGTGGAACCGGCCTCGGCCTGACCATCTCGACGCAGCTGGTGGAGCTGATGGGCGGCCGGGTGTGGGCCGAGAGCGAGCTGGGCAAGGGCAGCCAGTTTCACTTCGTCGGGCGGTTCGGCATCGAGCGAGCGGCGTCTCCGACGAGTGTGCCCGACCCGTCGGCCGTGGCCGGAATCCGAGTGCTGGTCGTCGACGACAACCCGACGAACCGACGCATCCTCGAGGAGATGCTCAAGACGTGGGGCATGCGGCCATCGTGTGAGGACCGGGCCGAGGCGGCGCTTGCCGCGTTGCGGGCCGCTTTCGACGAGGGCGATCCGGTCCAGCTCGTGGTGACCGACGCCTTGATGCCCGATGTCGACGGCTTCGCGCTCGTCAGCGCCATGGCGAGCGACGCCCGCTTTGCCAAGGTCCCCGTCATCATGCTGAGCTCGGCCGGCCGCGTACTGACCGCGCCAGACAGCGTGTCGGCGTGCCTCACCAAGCCGGTGAAGCAATCGGAGCTGCTGGACGCAATCCTGACGGCGTCCGGATCACCATCTGCGGGTGAGCCGGCGCCGGCAGAGCCATCGCCGCATGCGCCACGACGGCCCCTGCGCATTCTCGTCGCCGAAGACAACGCGACCAACCAGCGGCTGGTGGTCGCATTGCTGACGCAGTGGGGCCATACCGTGACGGTCGCGAACGACGGCCGGGAGGCGGTGTCGCTCTCGGGCCAGTCGGCGTTCGACGTCGTGCTCATGGACGTCCAGATGCCGGAGATGAACGGCCTTGATGCGACGGCGGCCATCCGGGCTCGCGAGTCAGCCGCGACCCGGCGCGTACCGATTGTCGCCATGACGGCCCATGCGATGGCAAGCGATCGGGAGCAGTGCCTGACCGCGGGCATGGATGCTTACGTTTCGAAGCCGGTCAGGGCCCGCGATCTGTTCGCGACCATCGAGCAGGTCACCGCGCCGGCCGTCGGCGACGCGCCGCTTTCGCCCGCGCCCCCATCCGAGTCCGCCCCTGCCGACCTCTTCGACGTCGCGACGTTGACCGAGAACTTCGGCGGCAGCCGCGAGCTGGTCGGAGAGGTGATCGACGTCTTTCTCGCCGACAGCGATTCGCTGATGGCCTCCAACCGCCTCGCCGCCGAACGGTGTGACGCCAGTGCGCTGGCCCGTGCGGCACACGCCGTGAAGGGGTCGATCGGCCTGTTCTCCCGCGGGCGGCCCTTCGAACTCGCGCGACAGATCGAGCTGAAGGCCCGCGCGGGTGACCTTTCTCAGGCGGACGCGGATGTCGGCGAGCTCGAGGCCGCACTCACTTTGCTCGGCCGCGAACTGCGAGAGTTGCGCGAGACGCTGCCCAGGGCGAGCCGGCCGTCACCGTAGTCCGGGTCGGCTCAGAGCGGCAGCTGCATCCATCGTAGGTGGCTAGTGGCCGTTCGATTCTGTGCAGAAATGGCCAGTCGCACCAGCCCAGACAAGCCCGGCTGTGGGAGAATCCCTTTAGGGCATGTACCTCCTCCTACTTGCCATCATGGGCGCCGCGTCCGCGGCGCTGGCGGTCGTGGCCTGGCCGCATCGGCGGCACCGCGGTTTCGGCCACTTCGTGGTGCTCGAAGCCGCCACCGCCTGGTGGATTTTCTGTTACCTCGGTGAGCAGCTCGACCCACCTCACGCGGCGGTATGGTTTGCAGCGAAGTTCCCAGCCATCGGGCTCATCCCCCCCAGCTGGCTGTTGTTCACGCTCCATCACATCGGCCGACCGCCGCGGTCGTGGCGGTGGCGGCTGGTGTATCTCTGGCCGCTGGTGCTTGGTCCGCTCACGTTCACCAACGATTGGCACCGCTGGTTCTTCACCGAGATCGCGACGAGCCGCGGCGAGCTGGTCGGGTTGAACGGACCGCTGTATCCATTTCACCTGACCCTCAACTACGCCTACACACTGTTCGCCGCCGGCCTGCTGCTGCAGGATTGGCGCCGGTCGGGTCGCACGCAGAGCGCCGTGCTGGCGGCAGGCTCGCTGCTGCCGGTGGGCGCCAACGTTCTCGCCGGGATGACGAAGACGTCGGCTGCGGCGGCGTCGTGGCTGCCGGTGAACCCGACGCTGACCGGCTACGGTCTCAGTGCCACCGTCATCGGCTATGCGGTGATGCGCTACCGCATGCTGGATCCGCGGCCCGTTGCGCTCGACATGCTCTTCAAGTCGATTCCGGATCCGGTCGTCGTGCTCAACCAGGCCGGCGTCATCGTCGACGCCAACCATGCGGCGACCAGGCTGCTCGGCGGGCCAACCCCGGATCTCATTGGCCAATCGTGGCACGAGGTGGTCGCGGGTGCCGAGGGATGGACCGAGCTGTCGGAATCCCGCGCGGAACCAGTGGAGCGGCGGTGGCCACTGGACGGCACGACGCGGTGGTTCGAGATCGAGCGCCGGCGACTCTACGACCGGTACGGCCGCCGGGTTGGCGCCCTGATCGTGCTGCGGGACATCACCACCCGCAAGGCGCTCGAGGACCAGCTCCGTCACCAAAGCTATTCCGATCCGCTCACTGGACTATCGAACCGCCGCTACTTCGACGACGAGTGCGCGCGGATCAAGAGCAGCCGTCAATTCCCGGTCGCGATGTTCACGTTCGACCTCGACGGACTCAAGGCGGTGAACGACAGCCTGGGACACGCCTCCGGCGATCAGCTGCTCCAGATCATGGCGGTATTCCTGCGGCAGTTCTATCGGGGAGGCGATCGGATCTACCGCCTCGGCGGCGACGAGTTTGCCACGCTGCTCCCGGCTACCTCGATCGAGGAAGCGCAAGCGGTGGCCACGCGCCTGCCGGCCAGCCTGGCTGCCTTCAACCGGACCAGTGCCATGCCCTTGCGGTTCTCCACCGGTTGGGCGGTCGTTACTCATCCCGACGGATGGGACGCCGGGCTGAGGGAGGCAGACGCCATGCTGTACCGCGAGAAGCGAGCCAACGCCACGCCTTGAACGCCGGTGCCAGGCGTCGGAGTTCTACGAGCGAAGCTCTCTCTGCACCGCACGCAGGGTAGCGTGGACCTTGTTCATCTCCCGGACGAGTCCGACTTTCAGGAACGGCTTCAGCTCCATCGGCGCGGCGGCAAGGCTCGCCGCGCCTTCGAGCCGCGGGAGGACGCCGAACTTGAGCGCCGGGTCGTGATCGAAGCGCTCGCCCGTTGCGTAGTTGAGTGGGACCAGCAGCCTGGCGATGCGGCGGAGCGTGGCGTTCACGTGCCGGCGGAGCTCTTCATCGCCAGGCGCCAGCGTCACGCGGCGGTCGGCGTCGTGACGCCAGATCGCGAGCGCCTCTGCGGCGCTGGCGAGCGCGGAGGAAACCGACGCCAAGTCCATCTCTCCGGCGGCGGCCTCCTGGTAACGGGCAACCGCGTCGGCCATTTCCTTCAGTGGCGCGGTGTAGTCGAACGGGTGCACCGGCGCGTTGAGGATCCGCACGATCGTCGTGAAGTACACCATCAGGTCGCGCCGGAGGATCTCGAAGTCCGCCACCGGCATCAGGTCGTCCACCGTGTGCCACGCGATGTTGCCGCCGCACCCTCCGACCGCGTAGTAGCCGCGCCGCTGCCGTTCTTCGGCCGGGATGTTCGAGAGCAGCATGTAAAGACCGGTCGGCCCGATCTGGTTGAATGAGTAATCACCCGCCCGGAGGGGACGCACGCGCTGTGCGGGGAGGCCGAGCGCGTCCTGGATGGAGGATCGGCACAACCCATCCGCTTCTGCCATCCACATCACTTCCTCATAGGCCGTGGCATCCGCGCATCCGGGCGAGTCGATGTCCAGCTGGGCGATGCAGTGCTCGTCGATCTCGTCGGCGAAGGTGTCGGCGTACCAGGTCGACCCGGCATACCGTCCGGTCGAATGGCCCGGCCACCACGCGATCCGCACGCTTCGCTTCAGCCGATCGCGCAGGTTCCACAGCCCCCTCGCCAGCTCCAGCAGCGCCGCGTCCCCGGTCGCGTTGTCGCCGATGCCCTCGTACCACGAATCGTAGTGGCCGTGCACGAGCAGGAACTCGTCCGGATCCTGCTGCCCCCTGATCTCCACGACCGGGAGCAGGCAGCGCATCCAGCCCTCCCGCAGCCAGGTCATGATCGACGCACGCACGGAGCCACGCTGCACGTCCGCGATGAGCGCCTCGCCGTCCGGATGGTTGATGCAGACGACCGGCACGGCGGGCTTGCGGACGATCGATTCGCCGGTTGGCGCGCCCCAGATCGACGTGCAGATCCCTTCGTGGACGTTCCTTCCGGGATGGATGAAGATCTCGCCGATCGCGCCGCGCCGCTCGAACGCACCGACCGACGCCGGCATCGAGAAGCCCTCGGTGAGGACGATGCGACCGCGGACGGGATCGTCGGCGCCGCCACCGCGAGCGGCGTCGGGCAGGTCGAACAGGCTGGACGTGCCGCCCGCGTACTTCGATGGCACGTAGCAGACCTCTCCCTCGATCGCGTTGTCGCCGGTGGATCGGGCCATCGCCGGCGGCCGCGCATGGAGCGCCCGTGTGGCGCCGTCCGCACTCGTGATGCCCAGCTCGGCGCGCACGGGGTTGCTGATGAAGAGCTCCGGCGTGTGCAAGGTCACCGGCACGCCCAATGCCTTCAGCCGTTCGACAATGTAGCGTCCGGCGGCTTCTTCATCGGCCGTGCCCGACTCGCGAACCAGCGTGACGAACCTCTCCAGCAACGCCTTCGACTCATCCAGCCGGATGGCGTCGCGCGCGACCTGCTCGAGCGCCTCGTCCTTGAATACGTTCATGGCTGTCTCCTGCAACCCGAGCGCCCCAGGGTGTCAAGCCCTCAAGCCCTCGAGACCTCACCTTCGTCGTCAAAAAATATCGCGAGATTCCGGTTCGGCGTCGGCGGCGTCAGCCGGCTCACGAGGACGAACGTCACGGCGCTCGCCACCACGCCGACCTCGACCGAATCGATCCCGTGCGAGCCGAAGCTCCGTTGCAGGGTGAAGGTCCAGGTCAGGCAGGCGAGGAATCCCACCACCATGCTCCAGATGGCGCCCTGTTTCGTGCCCCGCCGCCAGTTGAGTCCGAGGACGACCGGCACGAAGAAGAAACTGGCGATGAACTTGGCCTGCTCGACGACGATGGCCTGGACGTCGCCGAGTTTCAGCGTGGCCATCCAGAACGGGATGATGCCGAGGACAACGATGGAGAGCCGGTTCACCCAGACGAGCCGCCGCTCGGAGGCCGCGGGGTTCACGAGCCGCTTGTAGAGATCGTGCGCGAAGGCTCCGCCGGTGACCAGCAGGATCGAGTTCACCGTAGACATGATGGCGGACAGCATGGCCACCAGGAAGAGCGAGCCGAGCAGCGGCGGCATCACCGTGGACGCGAGGATGCTGGATGCCTGGTCGGGAGACGGGAGGAACGGAAACAGACCGCGCATCCCCATCCCCAGCGTGGTCACGCAGGCGCCGATGACGAGCTGGAGCAGCATCGAGATGCCGATGGCGTAGCGCACGGTGGCCACGTCGCGCATCGAGTAGTAACGCGTCATCT
>Ga0247825_10001556_pt1 | contig 15091 bp, 13 predicted proteins | sample 13C_Vanillin_Day_FD_194413 | JGI IMG/M metagenome (GOLD analysis project Ga0247825, IMG submission 194413) | Soil microbial communities from agricultural site in Penn Yan, New York, United States - 13C_Vanillin_Day48 | ecosystem: Environmental > Terrestrial > Soil > Agricultural land | place... | reverse complement strand
GTGCTCATCACCGTGGAGCCCGAGGAGAGCGCTCAGGCCCGTCCGCCCCGGGCGCTGGCGCCTCGCGGGTACATCGCCGGGCACTCGCTCGGGCGGCCCAATGACGCCGCGCTCCACAAGTGGATCATCATGGACGCGCTCGGGCTGCTGATGGGGCCACCGCAGCCCGGTGACGTCATCGCGCGTGACTACACCTGATCAGTCTTTTGATCAGTCCTTGAGCTCGACCCACACCGGCGCGTGGTCCGAAGGCTGCTTGCCCTTGCGCTCCTCGCGGTCCACGTCCGCCTGCGCCAGCCGCTCCACCACGGGCGCGGTGGCCAGGATGTGATCGATGCGCAGGCCCAGGTTCTTCGGGAACCCCAGCATCCGGTAGTCCCACCAGCTGAACTTCTGCTCGCCCGGGTGCAGCTTGCGGAACGTGTCCGTCAGCCCGAACGCGCACAGCCGCTGCAGCGCGTCCCGCTCCCTCAGCGTGAAGAGCGTCTGCCCCTCCCACAGCGCCGGGTCATGCGTGTCGATGGGCTCGGGCGCCACGTTCCAGTCACCGCACAGCACCATGGGCTCGCTCGGCTTGTGCCGCGTGTCCAGATAGCGCCGCAGCCGCGTGTACCACTCCAGCTTGTACACGTACGCCGGCGAGTCCACCGCCTGCCCGTTCGGCGCGTACACGCTCACCACCCGCACCCCGTTCACCGTCGCCGCGATGACGCGCGCCTGGGCGTCGTCCACGTCATCGGGAATCCCTCGCACCACGTCCGCCGGCTCCGTCTTCGCGAGGATGGCGACGCCGTTGTACGTCTTCTGCCCGTGCAGGGCTGCGTGGTAGCCGGCCTCGCGCACCGCCTCCGTGGGGAAGTCCTTGTCCACGCACTTGAGTTCCTGAAGGCAGAGCACGTCCGGCTGACGGGTCTTCAGCCAGTTCACCAACCGCTCCTGACGGGCCCGCACCGAGTTCACGTTCCAGGTGGCGATCTTCATCGCGCGGCACCGTTGCACGTCACCCGCGCCCCTTCCACGCTTTTCCCAGCGCCCCGTGGCCCACGGGCCACACTTCTCCCTGTTTTCGAGGGAATTCCCCCTGGCACGGACGTCGCAATACAGGGCCTCCAGGAGACCGCCATGCTGAAGTTCCTGAACCCCCCTGCCCTGCAGCCCCGCCTGCTCCTGTCCCTGGTGCCTGCCCTCGCCGCCCTGGTGCTGGTGGCCCCCTGGGGACTCCAGGCTCCCCGCTCTTCGGTGCCTACCTCGTCCGACATGCCTGAAGCGGCGGGCGCCCCTTCCACACCGGTCTCCCTGACGGGCCCCTCCTCCGCTCTCCCGTCCAGCAGCCTGGCTCCCGCGGAGCCCACCAACACCCTGGCGCTCTCCCACGAGCACCTGAGCCGCGTGAACCACCTGGCACGTGCTCGGACGCTGCGAGAGCTCGGCGATCTCGCGGGGGCCCTGACCGAGTCCCGGCGTGCCCTCTACGACGCACCCGGGGATATGGAGTCCCTGCGCATCATCGCCCGGTTGGGCCAGCTCACCGGGCAGACGGAGCTCGCCGTGCTCGCCCTGGAGCAGCTGGGCCGCGCGAATCCCGAGGAGGCCTCCCCGCTCGTCCAGCAGGCGCGCCTGCTCGTGTCCCTGGGCCGCTTCGCCGAGGCCATCCGCGTGGGAGAGGAGGCCCTCTCTCGCGATCCCGAGGATCCCGAGGCCTACCAGGTCCTCGGCCGTGCGCGGCTGGCCTCAGGCCACCGCTCCGAGGCCATCGTCCGCTTCCAGCAGGCCATCCACCTGGCTCCCGAGAACGGCTACGCCCTCAACAACCTCGGCCTCGCCTGGCTGCACACCAACGAGAACGCCCGGGCTGCCGAGGTGCTTGCTCGCGCCGCCGCCCTGCTGCCCCACGTGGCCTACGTCCACAACAACCTGGGGGTGGCCTATGAGCGGCTCGGCCGCACCGAGGAGGCCCAGGCCGCCTACTCCGCCGCCACCCGGCTCTCTCCGCGTTACGTCAAGGCGCAAGTCAACTCGAACCGGATGAACCAGGTAGCCAGCCTCGGGGCGGGCGGCGGTCCTGAAGGTTCCCGTTGAACGCCCATCGGTCTAACCTGCGTCCCTCTCAACCGAGCCCCATGAATCCGGCCCGTGCGATGCCCAACCCTCCTGAAGTCCCCTCCACTCCTGAGCAGCCCCCGGAGCAGCCCCCGGTCGAGCAGCCCTCGGCGCCGCCTCCTCCGGCGGGTCCCGGGCTCGGCGCCCGCATCTGGAAGTGGATGAAGCGGCTGCTCATCGTGGGAGCCGTGGGTGTGGCGCTGGCCGTGGTGGTGGGCGTGGTCGCCTACTTCTACTTCAGCCGGGATCTGCCCTCCGTGGAGGCGCTGCGCACCTACCAGCCTCCCCAGGTGACGAAGGTGACATGCGGGGATGGCACCGTGTGCGCCGAGTTCTACCTGGAGCGCCGCACCCTGGTGCGCATCGAGGAGTTGCCCCAGCACGTGCGCGACTCGTTCCTCGCCGCGGAGGACGCGGACTTCTACAAGCACGAGGGCCTGGACTTCTTTGGCATCACCCGCGCCGCCATCAAGAACCTCATCCCCGGCTCCCGCAAGTCCGGCGCCTCCACCATCACTCAGCAGGTGGTGAAGAACATCCTCCTCACCCCCGAGCGCAGCCTGGGCCGGAAGATCCGCGAGTGGATCCTCACCCCGCGCGTGGAGGAGGCGCTCACCAAGGATCAGATCCTCAACCTCTACATCAACCAGATCTACTACGGGCACCGGCGCTACGGCCTCGAGGAGGCGGCGCTCTACTACTTCGGCAAGCACGCGAAGGACTTGAGCATCGGCGAGGCCTCGGTGCTCGCGGGCACTCCGCAATCACCCCACCGCATCAACCCGGAGACGAACATCGTCCGGGCCAAGAGCCGCCAGAAGTACGTGCTGGGACAGCTGATGCAGCACGGCTTCCTCCCCAAGGAGGCGGTGGAGCCGGAGCTGGACAAGCCCATCGTCCTGGCGCCCCGGCCGCCGCCCCAGGTGGGCGCGTACTACGCCGAGGAGATCCGCCGCACCCTCATCGAGCGCTACGGCGAGAAGGCGGCACTCGAGGGTGGCCTGCGCGTGGAGATCGCCATGATGCCCAAGCTGCAGGCCGTGGCCGAGGACGTGGTGCGCAATGGCCTGGAGGCGGTGGATCGGCGCCAGGGCTACCGCGGCCCGCTGGGCACGATGGAGGCCGAGCGCTTCGAGCGTCTCAAGGAGGCCATCGCCCGCCGCATCGAGGAAGCGGGCCGGCGTCAGAAGGATGCGGAGTACGTGGCGGATCTCGCCCCACTGGCCAAGGCCGGCCCGGAGCCCGAGACCACCGCGGGGGACGAGGGCGCGGAGGAGCAGCGGCCCGAGCTCACCCCCGAGGGCGAGGCCCCGCCTTCCGCCGAGGAGCTCCTGGTGCGCTCCGTGCCCCTGCGCCCGTTGAAGGAGGGCCTGCGCCTCACCGGCTTCGTCACCGCGGTGGATGAAAAGAAGGGGATCGCCAAGGTGGAGCTCGTGGGCCGCACCGCGGAGATCGCGTTCCCCACCGTCAAGTGGGCTCGTCAGAAGGGCAAGGGCTCGCCCTCCTCCATCACGGATGTCTTCGAGGTCGGCCAGCTGGTACGCGTGCGCGTCCTCAAGGCTCCGCCCGCCCCCGCCGCCGTGGAGGCCACGCTCGATCAGATCCCCCTGGTGCAGGGCGGTCTGGTGGTCATCAACCCCGCCGACCGGAACGTGGTGGCCATGGTGGGTGGCTACGACTTCGAGCGCTCGCCCTTCAACCGCGCCACGCAGGCCCGCCGGCAGCCGGGCTCTTCCTTCAAGCCCTTCCTCTATGCCGCCGCGCTGGGCAGCGGGCGCTTCACGCCGCTGAGCACGGTGAACGACGCGCCCGAGGCCATCCGCGATCCGTATACCGGCAAGCAGTGGAAGCCGAAGAACTATGACGGCCGCTTCGACGGGCCGATGACGCTGCGCCAGGCCCTCACCAAGTCCAAGAACACCGTCTCGGTGCGGCTCATCGAGGCGATCACCCCGGCCACCGCCATCGACTACGCGCGCCGCGCGGGCATCCACTCGGCGATGCCGGAGAACCTCACGCTGGCGCTCGGCACGGGCGAGGTGACGATACTGGAGGCCGTCAACGCCTACGCCACGCTCCAGGCCAATGGCAAGTACGCGGAGCCGCTGCTGGTGCTGCGCGTCCGAGATGCCAAGGGCACGGTGCTGGAGGAGCACGCGCCCGCCTTCGAGGAGACCCTGCCCCCGGCGGTGGCCTACCTCACCACCACGCTGATGCGCAGCGTGGTCGAGGAGGGCACGGCCACCGCGGTGCGCGAGCTGAACCGCCCCGCCGCTGGCAAGACGGGCACCACCAACGAGTCCAAGGACACCTGGTTCTCCGGCTACACCATGGAGTGGATCGCCAGCGCCTGGGTGGGCTTCGATGACAACACCCCTCTCGGCAGCACGGAGACGGGTGGCCGCGCGGCCCTGCCCATCTGGCTGGACTTCATGCGCGCGGCGCACCAGGGCCTGCCCGTGCGCGACTTCGAGGTGCCGCCCGGGATCGTCCAGGTGCGCATCGATCCCGCCACCGGCCTGCTCGCCGGCAACTCCATGCCCGGCCGGCTCGAGCCCTTCCTCGAGGGCACCGCGCCCACCGCCGAGGCGCCCCCCGTGGGCCAGGTCGACACCAGCACCTTCTTCCTCGAGGACGGCAAGCGGAGATGACAGTGCACCGAGCTCTCGCCACGCTCCTGCTGTCCACCCTCGCGGCCGCCGCCGAGCAGCGCTCCCCTGCTCCGGCCGCGCCGAAGTCCACCGCTGCAACCAAGCCGTCCTCCAGCGCTCCGCCAACTCCGGCCGCTCCGGCCGCCATGACTCCACCGGCTCCTCTTGCACCGGCTGGATCTCCGTCCCTCGAGCGGCTGATCCAGCTCGTGGCGGACGACGTGCGCGCCTTCAAGCCGGAGCCCCCGATCGCCCTGCACCTGAGCGGGACCTCCGCCGAGCTGCAGCGCGCCGCCGGGACACTGCTGGCCGCACGGCTCTCCTTCAACCAGATGGCCCCGCTCGTGCTGGATGCCCCTTCTCCGGAAGCCGCGGAGAGCCTGGCCCGGGAGCGGGGAGCACGGTCCCTCGTGCGGCTGACGATCTCCGTGCAGAACGGAGAGCTCACCGCCCGGGGTGATCTGCTGGGCACCTGGGTGAACTTCTGGTCCGGGCGCACGCCGACCCGCCCCTCTACTCCGGCCGCGGCCCTCGTCCGAGCGGTGGAGGCGGATGCGGGGGTGCTCGCCCTCGCGGCCCTCTCTCCGATGACGGCCTCCTCGCCACCCTTGGCCGTGACGACGGGACCGCGCCAGGTGCGCTTGATGGGCGCGATGCTGGTCCGGCTCGAGCAGGCCCCCGCCGCGCTGGCCACGGGGGATCTCGACGGAGATGGCAAGGATGAGGTGGCCGTCCTCACCGAGCGCGCCGTGTCCGTCTTCGCCGCGGACGGACGCGTGCTCGCGCGCCGCGAACTCGACGGGCTCCCGCTGAGCCCCGCGCCTCCTCGCGAGCCCTTCGGCGCCATGGCCGTCATCCCCCAACCGGCGCGGCTCGCGGTCTGGTCCGCTCGCTACGCCCATGGCGAGGTGCTCGTCTTCGATGCGGCCAAGAGTTCCCTGCGCCCCATCGGCCCGCTCGACACAGCCCCGCTGGGCGCAGCCGAGCGAGGCACGTTCACCTCCGGCCAGACGACGTTCACTCCCGAGGTGCGGCTCGGCGAGGGCCGGATCCTCGCGGTCCCCGCGCCCTTCACCACCGCGAGCATCGTCCTGCCGCGCATGCTCTTCGTCCACCTGGATGGCTCGGCCTCCCTCTATGCGCGCCCCACCGCCCCGCCTGTCCGCATCCCGGGGCTTGGAGCCGGCAGCGCGCTGGGAGACCTGGACGGAGATGGAACGCCGGAGCTGATCACCACCTCGCCCCAGCTGTTCCCGGCGCCGGATGTGGTGCGCGTGTACCCGCTGTCCGGGGACGATCCCACCACCCATGGCATGCTCTGGCAGAGCATCCTGCCCGCGGGCCGCGCCCTCCACGTGGTGACGGCCGATCTGGACCACGACAACCACCGCGAGGTGCTGGTAGGCCTCTGGCACTCGGACGGCACCGGTGAAGTCTTCCTCATGCGCCAGGGTGCGCCATGACGCTCCGCCACGCTCTCCTCTGTCTCCTGCTCCTCGGTGCGGCCCCGGGACTCGCGGCCGGACGCATCCCCTATGGGGGTGAGCTGCGAGTCGCCCACACGGGCTCCGCCGAGCCGCTCGGAGATCCCACGATCGCCGACACCCCGGTGGAAGCCGCGCTCTTCAGCTTCTTGTCCCGCCCCGTCTGCCGGCTCGATCCGAGCGGAGCGCCCCGCCTCGCCCTTGCCCGCGACATAACCCGGCCCTCGGGCCAGACGGTGCGCCTCTCGCTGCCTTCGCTCTCGCTGGCCAACACGCTGGCCCGAGCGTGGACGCGGATCACCGGCCCCGAGGCGCCGACTCCCTACCGCGCGCTCCTCTTCCCCATCAAGGGAGAGGCCCGGCAACTCTCCGCCAATGGCTCCACGGTGGAGTTACCCCTCTCGTTCCCCTGGCCGGACATGGAGCGCGCGCTGTGCCACCCCGCACTTGCTCTGCCCCTCACCACCGTGGCGCCGTCGCTGGGCCCGTTCTCCGCTACCGCCGCCAAGGGGCTCCTCGAGTCACGGCTCGGCTATCCCGAGGGCCGGCCCTACCTGGATCGCGTCCTGCTCACCCCGACAGATGAGCGAGGGCTGGCAAGGATGTGGACCTCGAAGCAGGTGCAGCTGGCGCTGGGGGCTCCGCCAGAAGCGGGCGTTCTCACGGGCCCTGCCCTCTACGCCACGTACCTCTCCTTCTCGCCGCGCCGGGTGCCCTCGGACTTCCGCGACGCCTTCGAGAGCGCCATAGACCGGGAGGATCTCACCCGCCTCTTCGTGCGCGCGCCGGCTGTGTCCATGCCGCACCTGCTGCCCCCAGCACTGCTGACCCAGTCCCCCAGGCCCCGCCCGGCCGCGCGGCCCGCCAGCGGTGCGAGGGCGGTGACGCTGCTCTACGACGGCGCCAACGAAGATCAGAAGGCGGTGGCCGAGCGCATCCAGGTGAAGCTCCACGACCGTGGCTACAAGGTCGCCCTGGAGCCCCTGCCCCGCCCCATCCTCCGCGCCCGCTGGGCCAAGGGGGACTTCGATCTGATGCTCCAGTCCCTGCTGCTGCCTCCGGTGCCCGGCCCGGCGCTGGCCGTGGTGCTGGATGCGGCCGGGCGCAAGGATCTGCTCGGCGTGGAGCTGCCCCTGATTGGCGCCGTGGCGGATCCCGCCGCACGGGATGCGCGGGCCCGCGATCGGGCGGTAGCGCTAGGCCCCACCGTGCCGATCCTGCCCCTCTATGCGCAGGGCCTGGGGATGCGCGCCGTCCCCGAGCTGGGCGGGCTCGTGCTGGACGCGCAGGGGCTGCCGCTGCTCGACGGCGTGTACTTCGTGCCTGCCGAGTCCGCGGCGTCCGCCGGAATGCCCAGGTGAGGAGACCCCCATGAGACTGAGGACCCGGCTCGCGCTCGCCTTCGCCCTGCTGGCGCTGGTACCGCTGGCGGTGGTGGTCCCCCTCACCCTCAACCGTCTGCGGGCCACCCTCTCGCGCGAGCTGGACGCCCGGATGGAGGGGGCCACCACCTCCGCCCAGGAGGCGTTGGAGCGCTCCGCCGAGCGGGCCCGGCGCGCGGTGGAGGAGCTGGTGGAGAGCACCACGATGGAGGATCTGGCGCGCGACACCCACGAGCGCCCGACCCGCGCCATCGAGGCTGGTACGGCCGAAGGGTTGATGAAGAGCCGCGGCCTCACGGTGCTCAGCCTCTTCGATCGCCAGGGCACCACGTTGTCCTCGGGCCACCTGCCCGCCCGGCGTGGGGATCCGGATCCGGAGCTCTTCGCCGTCACGAAGCAGAAGTCTCCCAAGCCCGTCCCGGTGCGCGTGAGCGTGCGCGGCGACGAGGGGCTGCGTGACGTGCCCGCGCTCGTCACCGCCCGGCCGGTGGACTACGGCGATCTGCGGCTGTGGGCCGTGGGCGGAGTGCTGCTGAACGAGGAGCTTGCTCAACACCTGGCGAGGATCACCCAGGCCGAGGTCTCCCTGCGCTCGGGGGGGACCGTGGTGGCACGGGCGGGGAGTGCGGCACCGCCCACGGTGGAGCGGGTGCTCCCACTCGGAGAGGCGGCCGAGGTGCGGCTCGTCTTCAGCCGTGCGGCGGCGCTGGAGGCCGAGCAGGGTGTGACGGGCGCCTTCCTCGTGCTGGCCGGCTTCGGGTTGGGCTTCGCGGTGCTGTTGGGGCTCGTCATGGCCCGCCGCATCACCCGGCCCGTGGAGGCCCTCACCGAGGGCGCTCGCAGGGTGGCCGAGGGCGCGCGGGACGTGCAGGTGACGGCCCAGGCGAGCGGCGAGGTGGGCGAGCTGGTGCGCGCCTTCAACCATATGACTTCCGAGCTGCGCTCCACCACCGAGCGGCTGGTGGCCAGCGAGCGCATCGCCGCGTGGCAGGAGGTGGCGCGGCGCCTGGCGCACGAGATCAAGAACCCGCTCACGCCCATACAGATGTCACTGGAGACGCTGCTCGCGGCGCAGAGCGCCCAGGACGCGCGCTTCCCGACCCTGTTCCGCGACAGCGCGGCGGTGGTGCTGGAAGAGGTGGATCGGCTGCGGCGGATCGTCGACGAGTTCAGCCGGTTCGCCCGGCTGCCGAAGCCGCAGCTGTCACCGGTGGATCTGGGAGAGCTGGCTCAGAGCGTGCTGTCCCTCTACGCCACACCGCCGGAGGGCATCACCCTGCTGCCCACGCTGCAGACGGGCGTGGTGGCGCGCGCGGATCGCGATCAGCTCACCCAGGTGCTCGTCAACCTGGTGAAGAACGCGGAGGAGGCCCTGAAGGACAAGGGTGGCCAGGTGCGCGTGCGCGTGAAGGGCACGGAGACGGACGCCATCGTCGAGGTGGAGGACACCGGCCCGGGCATCCCCCTGGAGCACCGCGCTCGCATCTTCGAGCCCTACTTCACCACCAAGGAGGGCGGCACGGGGTTGGGGCTGGCCATCGCCGCCCGCATCCTTCAGGAGCACGGCGGCAAGCTGGACGTGGGGGGCGAGCCGGGACAGGGCGCACGCTTCAGCGTGGTGCTGCCGCGCGCCCTGTGACTCCGTCCTCGCCTTGGGCCTGGCCTCAGTCCTTGACGGGCGTGGCCTTGAGGGCGGCCTTGCCCTCCTTCACGTAGACCTGGAACTTCACCGTCCGGCAGGCGTACTTCTGCATGAGCTGCTCTTTGTTCTTGCGCAGCTTCTGCACGAACTTGTCGTAGGTGAGGCCGTCCGAGCCCTCGTTGCACCGCTCGCGGGTGAGGACGAACTCCCGGAACACTTCCTGGAAGTGGAACTCCTCCTCCGAGAAGGCATCGCCGCTGTTACCCAGGAACTGTGCGTAGGGCGAAGCCGGCTGCGCGGCGGGAGCCTGCGGGGCAGGCTCACCCCACGGAACAGGCGCCACGGAGGGAGCCGACGGCGGCGGAGAGCTGAGCGCTGGGGGCACCGGCAGCTCCTGGGTGACCGGGCGGGCAGAGGCCTGGAGCAGTTCCTGCGGGATGGCCGCCACGCGGGTGGTCTCCGGGGCCTCCTCCACCGGGGGGGTGCCCAGGGCGGCCGCGGCAGCGTACGGATCCGCTGCCTGCTGGAGCGAGTACGCCGCGGTGGGGATCTCCTCGAAGTGGAAGGCCCCCGCCCGAGGCGCCGCGGTGCCACCCGCCTGAGGCCCTCCCGGAGGAGGCGACTGCGGCTCGGCGTCGAAGGGCAGCGAAGCGGAGCCCTGCATCTGGGCGCCAGAGGCCTGCGCGTCGTACGGCTGCCCCTGCGGAGCGGGCGGGAACGGGAATGGAGCCGAGGCCGGAGCAGACGCCATGCCGGCAGGCGCATCCTGCACCGCGGGCAACGGTGTACCCACCAGGAACTCGCCCGTGGGTGACCGCGAGGGCTGGGCCAGAGGCGTGGCGGCAGTCAGCTCGAGGCCCGGGTGGGTGACCGGCGGAGGCTCCGTGGGCTGAGGCGCCGAGGCCTGCTGCGCGGCCATCTTCGCATACGCCTGCGAGAGCCCGAGCGTATCCCCACCCGTCTCCGAAGCCTCCTCGGCCGAGCCCTTGCCAGAGCCCATCAGCGCCGTCCACACCAGCGTCACGACGAGCAGCGCTCCGAGCCCGAAGATCGCGTTGCGCTGATAGTCCGCGAGCCTTCCCATCAGCTTCGTGTGGGCCAGCGCGATCACCTGGTAGGGGGTGCCCTCCAGCGCGCGGCGGGTGCCCACGATGAGAGGCGCCTTGCCCCCCATGAAATCCTGCTGGGTGAGCAGCGGGAGCTTCGCCGGGCCCAGGGCCTGGATCTGACCGCTGTGCACGACCGCGGCCTGCTGCCCTTCCTTGAGCGAGCCCAGGGCCTTCTCCAGCTGACCCTTCTCAGTGCCGCCGCTGGCCACCAGCGCATCCTCCTTCACCACCCCGAGCGCCGCTGCCCCCGAGGCCTTGGCCGCCTCCTCCAGGGCCCCCTCGGGCAACAGCGGCACGCCCACGACGAGCGTCGCGGCCAGCTGCGTCTCCAGCTTCTCCGCGCCGGGGATGCGGACGAACCGCCACACCAGCGGCACGGCGGCGAAGGCGTGCGGAGCTCCGAAGGCCTCCACCACCGAGGGAGCATCGGCCTGGGCCAGCGCCTTCACATCCAGCGCGGCCATGTCCGACGAGGGCTCCTCGCCAGCGCGCGCGTACATGGCGCCACCCGGCGTCACCACCCCCAGCACCACGCCTGGGAGCTCCTTGGGCAGCGCGGCCTCCGCGACGGTCCGCACGGGAGAGAACCTCTCGGCGGTGGGCGCCTCCGGACCGCTCATGTCCTGCGCGGCGGCGGCCAGGTCGGAGCTCGCCGCCAGCTTCAGCGCGAGCGCTCGGGCGATGCCGCGGCGCGCCTCCAAGGTCCGGACGACCTCGGCGGTGCCAGCAGCGGCCTGGGACTGTGCCTCCTCCTTCGCCTGGGTCCCCATCGGACCCGACAGCACAGAGAGGTGAGCCAGCCCCAACCCGAGGGCCATGAGTGCGAAAACGAGGAACTTGACGCGAACCATCGCCGTCCTTTAGCCCGGAGAGGGAGAGGCTCGCTTATAGCGTTCACCACTCCAGGCCATCAAGAATCGGCGATGGATCCTCTCCGAGGCTCGGGTCCCCGGCGAACGGCCAGGAAGTCCGAGCCCCGGTCCGCCCGCTCCCTCAGTAGGTAGGCACGTTGGACGCGATGTCCTGCGGCAACCCTTGATTCGAGACGTCCCGCCGCCTCTCCAGCGTGCGCTTCAGCGTGTTCTCCATCCGGTCCCGGGCCGCATCGATGGCCTGGTGCAGCGTCTCGGCCGTCTCCGTGACGTGGATGGCCGACAGGCCCGGCAGCCGCACGGTCACACGGCACTCCTTGTCCAGCCCGCCCTTGGGGCCGTTGGTGTCCACGAGCGAGATGTCGATCTCCGACGCCTCCTGGTCGTCGCACAGGCGCTCGATGTGGTCCACCAGGTGCCCCTGCACATAATCCTTCAGCCCGTCGGTTAGAGACAGGTGCACGCCCCGCATCAACACTTTCATGTCATCACCTCCGTCCCAAAGATGGGCAGCCTCGTCCCGGCTGGTGAGGGGGACATTCCCCGCTCCCCTGCTTCCCTTGCGGCCATGGAGCGGGGCGCTCGCCGCGGGATGGACGTTTCGCGCGGACACGCGGGTTCCCCAGGCGCATGGACACGGGCATGGATCGCATCAAGGTGCTGCTGATCGAGGACGATGGCGATAGCCGGGAGCTGTTGGCGGAGATCCTGGAGGCCGACTTCGAGGTCCGTACGGCGGGCGATGGGCTTGCCGGGCTGGCGGCCTTCGAGGCCGACCAACCGGACGTCATCGTCACGGACGAGTCCCTGCCGGGGCTCTGCGGCACCGCGCTGGCCCAGCGGGTGAAGGCGCTTCGCCCGGAGGCCCGGGTCATCCTCGTGTCCGGCTACGCACAGGTTGAGGGCGCTGAGTACTGCGACGTGGTGCTGCGCAAGCCCATTGACGTGGAGCGGCTGTCCGCGGCCGTCGAAAGTCTCGGGGAGGCCGCGCGCCACTGACCCCCCCGTGCTAATTTCGAGGGCCAGCCCCAGTATCCTGGGGAGGGAGGGTGCATGAAATACTGCGTCGAGTGCGGCTCGGAGTATCAGGACCACGTGACGGAGTGTGCGGACTGCCCCGGCAGTCAACTGGTGGACGCCGCGGAGATGCGCCGCCGCGGGCTCCCACTGCCCCATGAGCGCGACACCCGTGAGTTCGTCCGGGTGGGCACCGCCGAGGACCCTCTCACCTCGGAGGAATTCGTCCGAGTGTTGGAAGCTGAACACATTCCCGTCTTCTCGCGGCCGCGCCGGGGGGGCACCGTGGACGTGCTGACCACCGGCGTGCCGCACCCCTGGTGGGAGATCCTCGTCCCCGATGAGCACGCCGTGCGGGCCACCGAGCTGCTGACCCAGGCCAAGGCGAAGCTGGACGCCACTGCCGCCGAGGCCGCCGAGGCCGCCGAGGAAGAGTCGCGGGAGACCGAGCAGCCGGGCGCTAGCGGAACGCCGAGCTGAGCGGCGGCCTCAGGGGGTGCTGACGACGGCTCTCCCGCCAGGCTCCGGAGGCTGGCGGGCCTCGAAGAGGGTCACGCCCGTCACCTTCCACTTCGTGTACCGCGAGTTGCGCGCGAGGAAGGTCTCCAGGTCCTCGTCCACGACACGGGCGTAGCCGTTGCGTGCCGCATGCCGCAGCCAGGTGCGCTTGCCCTTCTGCAGCACGAAGCCCAGGTGGGTGATGCGGGTGGCCTTGAGCGGCAGATCGTCCCGGACGATCACCATGATGGTGCCCGAGGGGATCTGCCTCGCGCGCGCCAGGACACGATCCAGGGGGATGACGTTCAGCGTGAACGTGCCCGTGAGCTGCCGCTCTTTCGGGAGCCTCAGCTCCTGAGAGGAGCGCGACGTCCAGGTGCGAGCGGTGAGGGCCTTCTGGACCTGGAGGGTGTCCTCTCCGCCGTAGCGCCGCGTGACATCCACCAGGAAGCCCTTGCGGATGTTGTTGGGCAACCACTGGGCCTCCATGAGGTGGTTGCGGTCCTCGTACACGGGGGCGCTTGCGTACCGGAGGCTCTCGAGCAGCGTGGGCACCTCCTCATCGCGGCGCGCCAGGCTGAGCGCCAGCGTCTCCTCCACGAAGGTGAGGCAGTCCACGGCGTCCGTCCGGAACGTCGGATCCGGATCCACCCCGCTGCCCTCGCCGAGGGGAGAGTTCAGGTAGGGCGTCCCGAGGAACTTCGCGCTCACGCCCAGCAACCGCTGGTGGAGCGAGGCCCCAGGCCCGGCGGCCTTCAAGATCGCCGCGCGCTCCTCGGGGGACAGGGCGGCCCAGCCCCCCGGCGCGGGAGCAGTGGGCGCCTGCGCCAGCAGCAGCGCCACGGTGAGCGTGCCCGCCAGTCCCATCACTTCACCATCCCTGCCTTGCGCAGGATGGCCTTGCGCTGATCATCGGCCAGTTGCAGCGTCTCCAGCTCCTTCTCGTAGGCGAGCTTCTCCTCGCCCTGGGCCTGGAAGGAGGCCAGCACGAGCCAGTCGAGCATCTTCTTGTCCCCACCCTGGTAGAGGATCCGCGCGGCGCCCGCGGCCAGCACCTTGTCGGCGCCCTGGAGCAGCGGGGTGAGCTTGCCCGAAGCCTTCTTCGCGGGCACTCCCTCGTACAGCGCCAGCCCCTGGCGGCGCACGAAGCGGTCCTCCGAGGCGAGCAGCTTGTCGGCGAAGGCGAAGCCGTCCTGTGCACCCAGCCGGCACAACCCCTTGGCCGCGGCGAAGCGGGTGATCTCCGAGTCGCTGGTGAGGAACTCCTTCAGTGCGGGGGCCTGCTTGGCATCCCCGGCCTCGCCGACCGCCTGGAGCATCTCGGCGCGCACCTCCAGCTCCGGCTCGTCCCTGGCCGCGGAGATCAACACCTTGCCCATGGTGGGGTTGCGTGAGGCGCCCAGCGCCCGGGCGGCTTCCTTGCGCACCCCGAGGCTCTTGTCCTGCAGCAGCGGCACCAGCACCTGCACCTGACGGCTGTGCAGCTTGCCCAGTCCCTGGGCGGCATACATGCGCACCGTGCTGTCTCCATCCGCCGCCAGACGCGCCAGGAAGGGCTCCGAGCCACGGGCCTCCAACCCGGCCAGCACGGCGGTGACGTTGCGGCGGGTGCGCTCATCCAGCACCTTGCGGAAGGCCTGCTCGAGCGCCTCGGCCGCATACTCGCGCTCGCCGAGGTAGCGCAGGCGGGAGATGGTGCTGGGAACCGAGCCCCCCCGGAGCAATTGCGCGACCTGGTCGTCCACCTCGGCCCGGGTGCGGCCCCGCTTCCGGGCCGAAGGTGGGATCGCCAGCGCCAGGGGGGCGATCAGGATAAGGACCAGGCCAAGGGAACGGAAGGGCATGCGCACGGTGTCAGAACGATGGCAAGGGCCCAGCCAGCCTGTCAAAACTCCGGCCAGGGCAGCCTGCCCCCTCCGCGGATGTGCCCGATTCTTGACCCCTCTGGACTCGATTGATACGACCTGAACATGCGTCTTCCAGCCCTCCTCCGAGGCCTCACCATGAAGCAGCTGACGGTACTGGTGGCATTGGCGGGCGCCCTCGCCGGGTGTGGCCCGGTGCGCTCCACAGCCAACATCCTCGACGCCGAGGTGCAGATCCAGGCAGCACGCACCGCGGGCGCCGAGAAGCTGGCTCCCTACGAGTGGACCGCCGCCAACCTCTACATCCACAAGGCGCGCGAAGAGGTGTCCACCTCGGACTACCAGGCGGGCGTGGACTTCGCCGTGAAGGCGTCCAAGTTCGCCAACGAGGCCCGTGAGAGGGCCATGGCCAATGCGGGCTCCGAGCCCACCTCTAGCGACAGTCCCCGTTCCACCCCCTGACGTGTGAGC
>Ga0247825_10001554_pt1 | contig 15092 bp, 9 predicted proteins | sample 13C_Vanillin_Day_FD_194413 | JGI IMG/M metagenome (GOLD analysis project Ga0247825, IMG submission 194413) | Soil microbial communities from agricultural site in Penn Yan, New York, United States - 13C_Vanillin_Day48 | ecosystem: Environmental > Terrestrial > Soil > Agricultural land | place... | reverse complement strand
GCATGGGGGGGACCAGCAGGGCGGTGAGCTGCTCCATCTGCTCCAGCGAGACACCCTTGAGGCTGAGCACCGCCTTGCCCTTGCGGTTGGTCACCTCCACGCGGACACCCGCATTCTGTGGGAACCAGGCCGCCCAGGCGTTGCGGCACTGCTCGACGCGAGCCACGGTCTCGCTGGGAAGAGGCTTGCTGGAGGTGGGCTTGCGCAGCCGCTGGAGCGCCTTGCGCAGATCGGCCACGGTGCACTCGCTGAAGAACTTCGTGTCCACCACGCCGCTGTCGTTCGGCACCTCCACGAGCATGGTGCTCGGGTCGTTGGTGTCCAGCTCGACGCCAGCGGCCTCCAGCTCCACCTTCTCGAAGGGGAAGGATTCACCGGACTGATCGAAGACCCGGCGCCGACCGACGTCCCAGCCGCCGTGAGCGCTGACGGTGGATCCTCAAGCTCCCCAGTGCTTCGCGGATAGAGTCCCTGCCGATGACTGGTTCGGATCTCATCGCTGCCGCCTTCGGTGGTGCCTTGCTCATCGGCATTGCCATCCAGGTACTTTTCACATGGGCGCTACGCGTGTGGGGGAGGCACGTCGCTCAACGGCAGGGCGGCGTCTGGTGGCGTCGAGCTGCATGGATACCGCTCCTCGGGCTCGGGGCCACAGCCTTCGGGCTGACCTGGACGGTGATCGCGCTGATGCAGACGTTCGATTCCATAAGCACGATGGAGCCATCGCAGAAGGCAACAGCACTTGAGCAAGGGCCCACTCTCAAAGATGCGCCCGGAAAATAGAGGCGTTCTCATCCCGGTGCGAGGCTCCGCGCGGTGCGAGGGGCCACTCGCGGAAGCGCTTCAGGCCGTAGAACATCGCGAGCCCGATCCCCATGCCGAGGATCTCTCCCATTCGAGTGACCAGATCGAGGACGATCTCCAGCACAGGCCAGAGCGCCAACTCCACCTCGAGGAGCAATCCGAAGAGGAAGCTGAGCCCGTAGACGAGCCCGTAGAGAGGGGCGTTGCAGATCACGCACACCCAGAAGACTTCCCACATCCTCCCCTCTGTGAGTGTGGACGAGCTCTCGAGCGCATCCCTCCGAGGCTCGCGGTAGGCCGCCTCGGTCGCCACGGCGAGGCTCACCGCCTTCATGATGCCCGGGATGATGAGGGCGAACGCGAAGACGAGGATCCATAGCCCGCTGCGAAAACGCGCGCCGAAGATCCGGGGCCAGGCACGAAGCCCCTCGACCAAGGCATGGCCCAGGCCGCGCTTCCCACCCTCGGCAACTCCCACCATGAGCGCGAGACAGGCGCCCCCGGACATGAGCCCGAGCGTGATGTCATAGACAGAGCTCAGGTTCTGCGAGTAGCCCTCGGTCGCGCTGAAGTAGGTGAGCAGGCCCCCAGGCACGGAGAAGAGCAGCGACACGAACAAGATGCCGGGAAAGGCGTTGAGGAAGAGCTGCCAGCCGTGGCGCAGCGCACCCTGGATGGAGAAGGGCACGGCGAGGATCCCGAGCGGGTCCCTAACACGAGCGGCACATGGGGCGCAGCGCGCTGGCTCCTGCGAAGCCAGGCACCCCTGACAGAGGAAGCGGCCGCAGCGCTCACACTCCGCGATCGAGGGCTGCTCCGGGTGCTCCGGGCAGAGGGCGACAGCCAGGGAGACTTCCATCAGAACCGGCCCGAGACCACCACACCGCCAGGGCCGCCCGAGACGCTGAGCGACACCGCACCCGGCGTCTCGTTCACGCGCCCGTGGAGCAGCAGCGGCACCGCCACTCCGAACGCCGAGCCCAGCAGGGCGCCCGTGCCCACGTCCGTGAGGTAGTGCTTGTCCGCCGCCATGCGCAGCAGCCCCACGGACGCCGCTAACGGGAGCCCCACCCCCCAGATCCACCCGCGATGCTCGTACCCGCGCAGCTCCGCCACCGTGCCCGCCGACACCACGAGCGCGAAGGCCATGTTCGTGTGCCCACTATAAAAGGAGAGGTTGTTGTCGTCCGGCTTCTCCGTGAGCGGCTTCAGGTCCTCCGGCAGCACGTGGACGAAGGGGCGCTCGCGGCCGGCGATGAACTTCACCGTCTGATTGGCCACGGACGACAGCACCGCCGTCTGGATGATGATGCCCGCATCCTCGAAGAAGATGCTCCGAGGCGCGCCGCTCCCATGAGCCAGGGCGTACTGTGCCCCCAGCACGCCCGCGGGCAGCAGCACGAAGTCCACCACGTTGCTCCAGGTGTTTGCCCGATGGCGCTGCTCCTCGGTGGTGCCAGCGAGGCCTCGCCCCCACCTGTCCAGGCCGTTCAACCCGTCCATTCCGTCCGGATTCCGGTCGCACCAGCGGCATGACTCCGGGGCCAACTGCTCCTTGAAGACCGTCTCACTGCTTATCCAGAGCACCGCGCCTACACCGGTGATGAGCCCATCCCTGGTCCAGTCGTACCGGAGTTCATGGAATTGGGAGGCTCCCTCGGCTGCAGGGCGAGCATCCGAAGGCACAGGAGATGCAGCGAGCAGGGAAGCGATCGCTAGAGCACAATGAGCGGGCAGCACGGAAGGAAGCATAAGCGGCCACACCTCGGACGTTCTACACTCCACCCACGGAATGTCCCGTCCCGGCCGCACCCTCCAGGTCTTCCCCGACATGAACCGGCGCCAGCAAGTGCTGTGCGCCGCACGGGAAAAGCGCGGCCTCGTGCTCGGGGCGGGTTGGATCACCTGGGACGAATTCGTCAACGCGTTGGGTGGAGCAGGCGAGCTCCAGCGGCGCCCGTGTCCGGCCTCTACCTCCCGCGTCCTGATGGCCTCGCTGGCGCAGGCGCTCGGGGACACGCCGTTCGGAGATTTCGTGAACGAGCCGGCCTTCGCGCGCGCCGCGGTGGAGCTGGTGCTCGACATGAAGGCTGGCCGGCTCACGCCGCGTGAACTCCAGGACGCCGCCGAGTCTCTCCCGCCTGAGCGCCGCACGCGGGCCCGGGTGCTCGCGCGCCTGTTCGATGCCTACGAGCGCCGCATGGCCGAGCTGGGGCTCGCTGACCGTGAGGATGTGGTGCGCGGCTCGCGCGAGGCGCTCGCCCGCAGGCAGTGGCCAGCGGACTGGGCGGAGGTGGAGTCCATCGTGCTGCACGGGGTGTATGACGTGCGGCCGTCCGGGCTGGAGCTGCTCCTGGGGGTGTCGGCGGTGTGCGCGGCGCGGGGCATCAGCCTCCAGGTGGAGACGCCGGTGGGCGGCTCCCAGGTGGCGGACGCGGCGCTAGCCGCCCTGTTCCGTGCGTTCGAGAACCGCGGCGAGACCGTGGGACACGTGGATCTCTTCAAGGCGGACTTTACCTTCGAGGCACGTCCCCTCGCGGAGCTGGGCCGTCATCTCTTCTCGCCCAGGGTGGCGCGCGGGGCGCTGGCGGCCACGGCCGCGGGCACGATGCGGATGTGGAGCGTGGGCACGGCTCAGGACGAGGCCCGGCAGATCGCCCGGGATGTGCGGCGGCTCGTGTCGGAGGGAGTCTCTCCCGGGCGCATCGCCGTCGCGTGGCGGGAGCTGGGAGCGGAGGCGCGGTGGTTGGCGGAGGCGCTCGAGGAGCTGGGCGTCCCAGTGCGCTTGCCTCGGGCGGAGCCGCTCGCGTTGACGGGGCCGGTTCGCCTGGCGTTGGAGCTGCCGCGGCTCGTCGAGGATGCGTTCCCCGCCGAGCCGGTGGCGGAGCTCGTGTCCAGCCGCTATGCCCCCTCGCTCTCGAGAGGGGCTCCGGATGCGCCCGCGACGCTCTTCACGCTGGCCGCTGTGAGGGATGATCGCCTCGGAGCCACGCGCGGCCGTGGGGCGTATGACATCCGGCTGGAGGCGCTGGCGCGGCGCATGGTGGCGGCCAAGGATCCTCATGCCCACGCCGTGCGCGTGCTGCGCGAGCGGTGCTCGAGGCTGATGGAGGCCTGCCGCCGCATCCCTCAGGAGGGCAGTGCGCTGGAGCTGTTAGGGGCGTGGTGGCGCGTGGTGCTGCAGCTCGGGTTGCAGGACACGGAGGGCTCACTGGAGCCTCGCGACGAGAACTCGCTGAGCGCGCATGCGCTGGAGGCTCGGGCTCGGGACGATGCCGCGCGCCAGGCGCTGCGCCTCCGGGTGAGCGAGTTGGAGCGCTCGCTGCGGAAGGCGGGCGGAGGACCGAAGCTGTCACGGCGCCTCTTCGGGCGGTGGCTGGCGGACGCGATGCGGGACATGTACCTGCCTGCTCGTGGACCGTCCTCGGGCGCGGTGGAGGTGCTGGATATTCGCGAGGTGCCTGGGAGGACCTTCGCGTACTTGTTCCTCGCGGGGATGACGGAGGGACGCTTCCCCGGCCATGAGGAGGCGCACCCGCTGCTCGGAGACGCCGATCGCGCCGGGCTCAATCAGCACCTGGGGCGCGAGGCCTTCCGCCTCACCGGCGGTGAGTTCGAGGATCGAGCGCCGTGGCGGCTCACCGAGGATCGGCTGCTCTTCGCGAGCGCGCTCGTGGCGGCCGAGGAGCAGGTGAGCCTGTCCTACGCGGTGGCGGGGCCCGGTGGACAGGAGCAGGTGCCCTCGGCCTTCCTGGAGGAGGTGCGGCGGCTCACGGGCATGACGTGGGCGGTGCGCTCACTGATGCCCGTGCCTCCGCTGGATGACGTGCTCACGGAGGCGGAGCTGCGGCAGCGGGTGGCGCTAGAGACGATGGCGCCCGCGCGGCTGCGTGTCACCGAGCCGGATGTGGCGGGGCCCACTCTCCGGCGGCGCTTCGAGACCGAGGCGTGGTTCGCCGCCGCGCACGAGCTGGCGCGCGTGGAGTACGAGCGTCTGCACTTCTTCAGCAACCCGTCGAGCCGGGTGGGGCCCTACACGGGCGAGGTGGATGGTCCGGGGGTGCGCGAGGCGCTCCGGGAGACGTTCCGCTTCGACATCACCAAGCCGCTGTCGGCTTCGGCGCTGGCACGCTTTGGTAACTGCGGCTTCCAGGGCTTCCTGACGTACGGACTGAAGGTGACCGAGCCGGAGACGCCGGGCGAGGAGTTCGACGCTCGCGGGCGCGGGACGTTCTGGCACCGGGTGGTGGAGGAGGTCTTCCTCCGGCTCAAGCAGAAGGGACTGCTGGGCAAGGAGCTGAAGGAGATCCCCGACGCGGTGCTGGACGAGGCGCTAACGGACGCGGTGCGCTACTTCGAGGAGCGCTACCATGTGGGGCACCCAGCGCTGTGGCGGCTCGCGAAGGAGCGCGCGCGGGCCATGGTGCGGCGCATCCTGGCGGACGAGCGGCGCGGCCTGCCGTTCGAGCGCTACGTGCCGGAGGGCTTCGAGCTCAAGTTTGGCCCGGGGGCCGACGAGGATCCATGGCAGAACGTGTTCCTCTACGCGGGCGACGAGGCTGTCTACTTCGAGGGGAAGATCGACCGGCTGGACAAGGCGGCGGGAGACGTGGGCGTCATCGACTACAAATCGGGCCGGCTGGACAAGCGCGCGCTGCGTGAGCGGCTCTTGTCCTCGGACTTCCAGCTCCCGCTCTACCTGTACGCGGCACGCGTCAGTGGTCACAAGGAGGCGCGCAACGCGGCGTGGTTCTCGCTGCGCACGGGGGCGGCGCTGCACCTGTCGGATGTGCTGTCGCCCGAGGAAGTCGAGGGCATGCTGTCCACGGATCCGTCAGTGCGCTCGAAGCTGGCGGAGGAGGGCGGGCTCAACCTGGCGAACGCGGTGGAGGGGCTGGTGCTCGCCGCGCGCGAGGGGAAGTTCGCGATGCGGCCAAAGGACTGTGGTGGATGCGGCTATCGCGCGGTGTGCCGCATCACGGAGCGGAGGGTGGTGGAGGAGAGCGCATGAGTGCGGTGTCGCCCCTGGCGCTGGAGCGCAACCTCGCGCTCCTGGCGGGCGCCGGAGCGGGCAAGACGTACAGCCTGGTGACGATGGTGCTGCACCTGTTCGCGGGCGCGCGCGCGGCGGCGGGGACGATCAAGCCGTCGCGGCTGTGCATGCTGACGTTCACGGACAAGGCCGCCACGGAGATGCGCTCGCGGACACGGCTCCGCTTGGATGCGCTGGTGCAGGGGGACGCCCAGGAGCCGGAGCTGCGCGCCTCGCTGGAGCGGCTCGGGCGCCCGTTCCCTTCTCAGGACACGTGGCGCGCGATCCGGGAAGAGCTCGGGGCGGCGACGGTGGGCACGTTCCACTCGCTCTGTGGGCAGCTCCTGCGCCGCGCGCCTCCGGGCCTGGGCATCGATCCTTCGTTCGAGGTGCTCGATGAGCTGGAGGCGCTCGGGCTGGTGCAGGACGTGTGCGAGCGCGTGGTGCTGGATGGGCTGGAGGCTGGAGATCTCCGTGTCACCGAGCTGTGCCAGGAGCTGACGTTCTCCGGCTCGGGGTTCTCCGATGGCCTGGTGGCATCGCTGCGGCACGTCTACGGCAAGCTGCGCGAGGAGGGACTGCGCGCGGAGTCCGCTGCCCTCTCGAGCCCGGAAGAGGCGCGGGCGGAGCTGGTGGCGCTCATCCAGGAGGGGTTGCGGCACTGCGCCTCGGCGCGAGAGCTGGACGCCAAGGGTGAGTGGAGCCGCTTGGCCGCAGCCTGTGAGCGGGCGCTGAGGGGGATGACGCCGGAGAACCTCTTCGAGGCGGACCAGCTCCCCTCGCTCAAGGCCGCGTTCATCGCGGATGGCCGCAATTTCGCGCGGCTGAGCAAGGGCGCCGCGGGCCCCATCCGGGCGCTGTACTGGCTGGCCTTCGGCAAGAGTGATGGCTCGGTGATGCGGCTGGAGGATGCGTTCGCTGCGTGGCGGACCGCGCCGTTCGAGGCCACCTTCCGGGAGCTGCTCGGCCGGGTGGAGACGCGCCACGCGGAGGAGTTCACCCGGCGGAACGTCTTCGACTTCACGGCCCTGCTGGTGAAGGCGCGGGATCTGCTGCGCGATCACCCGGGCTTTCGCCACCAGGTACAGGAGCGCATGGGTGCGTTGCTGGTGGACGAGTTCCAGGACACCAACCGTCTGCAGCTCGAGCTGGTGCTGCTGCTGGCCGAGCGGCGCGAAGGCGGCCCGAGGATCCTGCCTCCCTTCGAGGACCCGCTGACCGCGCTGCCACTGGAGCCCGCGTTCCTGTGCGCGGTGGGCGATCGCAAGCAGTCCATCTACGAGTTCCGCGGAGCGGATGTCTCCGTCTTCACGCTGCTGGCGGACAAGATCGTCTCCGAAGGCGGAACACGGGACTTCCTCCGGTTCAACCGCCGCTCGGTGCCGGCGCTGCTGGACTTCTTCAATCGGACCTTCGCGGGAGTGCTGGTGGCGAGCGATCCACCTCGGCCCTACGAAGTCGCCTATGTCCCGGCGGAGGACGATCTCTCTCCGGTGCGCCGCGCGCTCACGGAGGAGCCCGCCGTGGAGCGGCTCGTGCTCGGCGAGGCGGAGTCCACGGCGGACGCGCGCAACAAGGACGCGGAAGCGGTGGCCATGCGCCTGCGGGTGATGCTGGCTCCGGGCGCAGCGCCCTGCGTGACCCACGAGGACGGGCAGCGTCTGCGCCCCGCGCGTGGGGGAGAGGTGGCGATCCTCCTGAGGACTTTCACCTACCTCGAGGTGTACCGGCAGGCGCTCATCCGCCACGGTGTTCCTCACCGCGTGCTGCGCGGCCGGGGCTTCTACGGCGCCCAGGAGGTCCTCGATCTCGCGTCGCTGCTGGCGCTGCTCTCGGACACCGACGACACGCTGGCGTTGACCGCCGTGCTGCGCTCGCCACTGGTGGGCCTGTCGGATGCGTCCCTCTTCCGGCTGAGCAGCGAGGACGGGCTGAAGCTGACGGACGTGCAGAAGAAGGACCTGTCCTCGAGTGAGCTCCCCCCGCGAGAACGCGTGCGGCTGGAGCGTTTCCTGGCGGCGCTGCCCTCGCTGCGGCGCGAGCGCGACCGGCTCGGGGTGCGCGCTCTGCTCCAGGTGGCGCTGGAGGTGACGGGCTACCGCGAGGCCATGGCGGGCACGCCCTACGCGGAGCAGGCCAGCGCCAACATCGACAAGCTGCTGGCGCTCGCGGGCCGGCGAGACGAGCGCGGCACGGGAGGATGCACGGCGTTTGCCCGGGAGCTGCGGATGCTCGCGGACGCGGATCCCACCGAGTCCCAGGCGGATCTGCTGGACGCGGGAGATCCTCGCGCGGTGCAGATCCTCACCATCCACCGGGCCAAGGGGCTCGAGTGGCCGGTGGTGGTGGTGCCCGCGCTCGGGGGCAAGCGGCGCGCCACGAGCGGCCGGGCCCACTTCGAGCGCACCCACGGGCTGGCCCTGCGCCCCTGGCTCCCGGACACGCTGGAGGAGTTCCGCTCCCGGCGCTTCGACCAGGTGAAGGAGGAGCTGAAAGCCCGCGAGTTCGCCGAGTACCGGCGCCTCCTCTATGTGGCGCTCACCCGTGCCAGGGACATGCTCATCCTCTCCGGCTCGGCGGAGCGGGGGGCCTCGGACTCCTGGTGGCACATGCTCGACGGGCGCCTGGAGGCGGACACGGAGCTCCGCGCCCGGGTGCGGGACGTGAACGTGGAGCAGCTCCCTGCGCCCGCGGATCCGCTGCCTCCGAGCGCGGAGGAGCTCGTGGAGGCGGAGGCCCGCGTGGAAGCCGCCGTGCAGCGTGTGCGAGAGGGAGGCGTCATGCCCGAGCCAGAGGAGGCAATGACCTCGATCGCGGCGCTGCAGGACTTCATGTCCTGTCCGCGGCGCTACCGTTATATGCACCAGCTTGGAATGAGCGGCCCACGGCCGTGGGAGCTGGCGGCCCGCGGCGTGCCTCCGTGGGTGGAGCTCGAGTCCTGGCTGGAGACCCGTGGGCCCGCACAGCTTGTCCCGCTCCTGCTCCGGGATGTGGATGTCCGCCTCGCGACAGCTTCAACCTCGGAGCGGCGAACGCATTTGGAGAAGCTGCTGCGGAGAATGGGACGGCAGCCCGACGAGGAGGAGATGGAGGAGGTGCTGGGGATGGTGGAGCGCTTCCTCGCGTCCGACCTGGCGCGCAAGCTGGCCTCGAGTCCGGCGGGAAGCATCCACCGGGAGGTCTCCTTCGTGCTCGATCTGCCCTCGGGGGCCACACGTGGCCGGACGGCGGTCAGCGGCGAGCTCGATCTGCTGTGGGAGACGCCGGAAGGGGAGGCCTGGGTGGTGGCATGGCATCCAGGGAAGCGCCATCCGCTCGGAGTGGCGGCGTATGCGAACGAGCTGGTGGCCCAGGGGCTCGCGGCGAGGCGCCTGGTCCGTGAGGGAGTGATCGTTAGGGTAGGAGCAGTGTTCCTTGGCGAACCCACCCCGGAGCCGGAGTTCCTCACCCTCCCTGGAGGGCTGGAGGAGCGCGCCGGCAGGCTGGCCGAGGCCGTGCGGGCGCTCGTGAGGGGAAACCTCCGCAAGGAGTGGCCGGGGCGTGAGAAACCCACCTGCCAGGCACTGCATTGCGGCTTCGCGGAACACTGTCACCCGTCCCCCCCTGCGTGCTAAGGCGGCCGATATGCCGAATGTCGTCGTCGTCGGAGCGCAGTGGGGAGATGAGGGCAAGGGCAAGGTCGTCGACCTGCTCACGGAGCATGCCCAGGTGGTGGTCCGCTTCCAGGGCGGCAACAACGCGGGCCACACCCTGGTGGTGGGCGGCCAGAAGACCGTCCTGCACCTGATCCCGTCGGGCATCCTGCACCCGGGGAAGGTCTGCGTCATCGGCAATGGAGTGGTGGTGGATCCGGCGGTGTTGGTGAAGGAGATCGACGCACTGAAGGCGCGTGGGTTCCTCAAGGATGACTCGCACCTGATCGTCTCGGACAACGCGCACGTCATCTTCCCCTGGCACAAGCTGCTGGACACCTTCCGGGAGAAGGCCCGAGGCGGCAGCGCCATTGGCACCACGGGCCGCGGCATCGGCCCCGCTTATGAGGACAAGGTCGCACGCCGGGGCATCCGCGTGAGGGACCTGCTCCAGCCCGAGCGCCTGCGCAAGCGCGTTGAAGAGCGGCTGCCCGAGGTGCTCGAGGAGTTGCGCGAGCTGTGCCGGTTGGCCAACGAGCCGGTGCCTGTGCTGGAGGCCTCGCAGCTCGTCTCCGAGTACGCCGGGCTGGGGGATCGGCTGAGGCCTCATGTGGCGGACGCCTCGCTCTTCCTCGCCGGGCAGGTGGCTCGCGGCGCGCGCATCCTCTTCGAGGGCGCTCAAGGCACGCTGCTGGACGTGGACCACGGCACCTACCCGTACGTCACCAGCTCCAACTGCGTGGCGGGCAATGCGGCGGTGGGCTCGGGGCTGGGCCCCACGACGATCGACAAGGTGATGGGCATCAGCAAGGCCTACACCACGCGCGTGGGCGGAGGCCCGTTCCCCACCGAGCTGACCGACGCCCTGGGTGATCAGCTCCGCAAGGTGGGCGACGAGTTCGGCGCCACCACCGGCCGCCCACGGCGCTGCGGTTGGCTGGACGGAGTGGTGCTGCGCTACGCGGTGCGCGTCAACGGACTGAGCAGCCTGGCACTCACGAAGATGGATGTGCTCTCCGGCATCAAGTCGCTGCAGCTCTGCAACGCCTACGAGCTGGACGGCCAGCGCATCACCGAGCTGCCCGGCGACTACGAGGACCTCGGGCGCGTGAAGCCTGTTTACGAGACGCTGCCAGGCTGGGACGAGAAGCTCGCCGGGGTGCGCACCTTCGACGAGCTGCCGGAGAACGCCAAGCGCTACGTCCGCCGCGTGGAGGAGGTCAGCGGGGTGCCCGTCACCTGCATCTCCGTGGGGGCGGACCGGGGGGAGACGGTTCTCCTACAGAACCCCTTCCGCGGGTAGATGCATGGGATCCCCCTCGCGCGCCGAGGGGGTTTTCTGCTACGGCAACGCCTGGTGATTCATTCGGGAGCTGCCATGGTGGTTCGTTGCCTCGTCATCGGTCTCACGGTCGCGCTTCTGGGCGCGGCTCAACCGTCCGCTCCAGCCCAGGCGGCCTTCGAGCGCGGCGAGAAGGCGCTCGCGGCCAACAAGCTGGACGATGCCGCCGCGGCCTATCGCAAGGCGCTCGGGGCGACCCCCAACTGGGCCCCCGCGCTCAACGGCCTGGGCAGCGTCCTCTTCAAGAAGGGCCAGTCGGTCGAGGCCATCGCCCTCTTCAAGTCCGCCACCGAGGCCGATCCGGACTTCAAGCTGGCCTGGTTCAACCTCGGCTACGCCGCTCGCAAGTCGAGCGACTTCGCCACCGCGGTGCTCGCCTATGAGCGCTACACCCAGCTTGATCCGAACGATCCAGATGGCTTCTACGGGCTCGGAGAGAGCTACCGCCAGCTCGGACAACCCGCCAAGGCCATCAGTGCCTACGAGACGTACATCTCGCGCGAGAAGCGCCCCAGCGAGCAGAGGTGGGTGCAGAAGGCGCGCGACCAGGTGGCGGCCCTGCGTGCTCAGACGGCCGCGCCGCCAGCCCCCACGGCCGCGGCTCCTGCTCCCACGGCACCCCCCGTGGCGGGAGCTCCCAGCTTCCAGGACCCTTTCGCCGCCTCCTCTGCGGGGGGACTGCCTCCGGGCGGTACGCCCAACACGAACCTCTCCATCACCCGCGTGCGTGACGGGGATGCGCTGATGAAGGAGCGCCGCTACCGCGAGGCGACCTTCGCCTACTTGGACGCAACCCATGCGGATCCCGCCAACGTGGAGGCGCTCTTCAAGCTGGGCAACGCACTGGCGGTGCTCGGGTACTACGGCCAGGCCGTGGTGCACTGGAACCGCGTGGCTCAGCTCACCCCGGACGCCACCATCCGACAGAGCGCCCTGGACAACGTGGCCAAGGCGCAGGTCCGGCTGACGCAGCAGGGCGGCTCTCCGCAGGCCCAGGGCGTGGCCCCCGGCTTCGGCCCGGTGGCGGAGACGACGCGCGCCCAGGCCCGCCGCGCCTACGAGCAGGGGGTGCAGCGCATCCAGGCCCGCGACTACGCGGGGGCTCTGCAAAGCCTCACGCAGACCATCCAGCTCGAGCCCACGCTCGCGGTGGCCTACATCGCGCGGGGGAGTGCCTACATCGGCCTGCGCCGCTACGCCGAGGCCGCGACGGACTATGAGTATGCGCTCCGCCTTGCTCCGGACACGGCCTCGCCCCTCTATGGGTTGGGGGAGTCCTATCGCATGCTTGGCCGCACCACCGAGGCCCGCGCCCTCTACGAGCGCTATGCCACCTCCACCGCCAAGGACGTGCGGCCGGAGCTCCAGGCCGAGGCCAGGCAGACAGCCGAGCGCCTGCGCTGAATATTCACGCAATATTTCTCGCATGCGAGTGGCGGATGTCACCCTGGAGACTTAGCTTGTCTGCATGGACGCGCCTCATTCCCAGGCAGAAGGTCGGCAGGTCTTTCGTCCCCGGCGCTTCCTCGCGGCGTTGATGGGAGCCGCGGGGCTCCTGTGGGTGACGGTGCTGGGGTATCTGCTGACCTTCGAGGGCGTCCCGCTGAAGACGTTCCTGGCGGTGATCTTCTTCGTCGTCTTCTTCGGCGTGTCCGTCATGTACTACGCGCGCACGCGGATCGTCGTGGACGCCGGAGGGATCACCTACCGGGGCATGGTGCGCACGCGGCGCTTCTCCTTCAAGGAGATCCGAAAGGTGGACGTGCTGCCGGGCCCGGTCATCGTGTACGCGATCCGGGACTCAGGGGGCGGGCTCGTCCACTTCACGAGCTTCTTCCAGCATCACCGCAGGCTCGCGGCGCTTCTCGTGGAGCGCGCGGGGCTCAGGCCGCTGCACTCGTAGGCTTCAGCTCACCAGCGCGTACGTGACGAGCATCCCAGCGAGGGCTGTCGCCGCGCCGATCCCGATGAACCACCACTCACTCCGGGACTTCCGCCGGGCCAGCGCGGCTGCGGGAATCGGGGACTCGTCCTGAGGCTCAGGCGGGGACGCGGCTGGCTCGGGCTCCTCCACGGCCGCCTGGAAGCGCAGGAGCGTCTTGCCCAGCTCGATGACATCCCCCTCGGTGAGGGGCATGGGGCCACGCACCCGATGGCCATTGAGGTACATGCCATTGGGGCTGTCCAGGTCCACGAGGGTGAACGTGAGGCCGTCGCGGAGGATGCGCGCGTGGGCGCGGGAGACAGAGCGGTCTCGCAGGCGGAAGTCCACTCTGGTGCCGCGGCCAATGTCTGTCTGGGCCTCGGCCAGGGGAAAGGTGCGGCCCACGTCCAGGCCCGTCAGGCAGGTGAGGGTGGCGGCGCGAGAGGGGACCAGGCCATCGCCATCGGTCAGCAGGTGCTTGAGCACGGCGACGGTGCCCACGCCGCGTGGGCCGCCCTCGGGAGGCTGGAGGACCTTGAGGCGCATCTCCTCGGGAAGGCCCACCACCTCTCCAGGGAGCACCAGCCGAGGCACTCCCGGGGGGACGAGAACATCGTTCACCGTGAAAGTCCGTGCCGCCTCCACCGTGAGGTGTGAGCCCTCGATGCGCAGTACCAGGAAGCCGGGCGGTAGCGCCTCCAGCCGCACGTGATCCTCGGGGCCTCCCCCGAGCGTGTGCTGGCCATCGGTGAGTTCAAACGGAGTCGTCGTCCCCAGGTGCTCGAATTCGAAGTGCATGCGCCGGGCAGGAGCAACCTCGATGCCAACGGGCTGCCCAGCGGGTTTCAGAGGGAAACGGCCCTGGAGGCTCCCACTCGTGCTCCCGACCACCGTCCACGTCCATGGACGGACCGTCGCTGGGCGTGGACGGTCCTCCAGCGCGGCATCCCGTCGCCCCAGCCTGGATGGGTTTAGGATACGCGGCGCCTATGCACCCCCTCCGCCTGTGCCTTCTGCCCCTGCTGACGTTGCCCCTGCTTCTCGTGGCCTGCCGGGACGAGCAGGCGGGTCCGCGTCCACGCGCCCAGAAACTGCCCTCGGCCGAGCAGATGCAGCCGCGGACGCTGGAGGCTCTGCCTGGAGATCTCACGTACTCCAGTGGGGCCACTTTCGGAGGCGGTGCGGTGGCCTACCTGGGCTCGCGGGTGACTCCGGCGCAGGCATCTCCCGGCCAGGCCGTGACGCTCTCGCACTACTTCAGGGCGCTGCGGCCGGTTCCACAGGGGTACGGCTTCTTCGTCCACATCATCGACCCGGCCACCGGGCAGATGATGATGAACGCCGACCACGAATTCCAACAAGGCCTGGCGCCGCTCGGCACGTGGCCCGTGGGCAAGATCGTCGAGGACACGCACATCGTTCCCATGCCACAGGTGCCCGCGCGCGTGGTGCTCGGCTTCTGGCGGGACGACGAGCGCCTCCCCGTGGATGATCCACAGGCGCATGACGGCACGAACCGCATGTGGGGGCCCAAGCTCGGCGGCGGCGAAGCCCCGGGCCTCCCCGAGTACAAGGTCCAGCGCGCGAAGAAGCCACCTGTCATCGACGGGGTGCTCGATGACGAGGCGTGGAAGGGGGCCACTATCGCGGTGCTGCGCGGCAGCTTCGATGGCCGGCCCGTGGCCCTGCGCACGGAGGCGCGGTTGGTCTACGACGACACGAACCTCTACGTGTCCTTCGACTCAGAGGATCCAGACATCTGGGGCACGCTGCTCAAGCGGGACGATCCCATCTACAACGAGGAGGTGGTGGAGGTGTTCCTCGACGCCAACGCGGATGGGAAGACGTACAACGAGCTGCAGGTCTCTCCGCACAACATCATCTTCGACGCCTACTTCCCGGCACGGCGCCAGGGGATGGACACGGGCTGGGACTCGGGGATGAAGACGGCGGTCAAGGTGCGAGGGACGCTCGACAACCCGTCCGATCGCGACGAGCGCTGGACAGTGGAGATGCAGATCCCGTTCGCGCGGCTGGCGGAGGTTCCAAACGTGCCGCCGAAGAAGGGCGACCGCTGGCGCTTCAACCTCTACCGTCTGGAACACCTGGGCCGGAGCAGCGTGGAGGGACAGTCCTTCTCGCCCACGTTCGTGGGGGACTTCCACGCGCTGCCGCGCTTCGGCTGGCTCACCTTCGAGTAGCGCTGAGGCGAGCCGGAGCTGCTACGCGTGCGGGGTGATCTCCCACGGCGCATCCGCGACGGAGCGCTCGGAGGGGTCGCCCAGGAAGCGAAGGAAGCCGCGCAGCTCCAGGGTATCGACGAGCTCCTCGGCCTCGAGCTCGGAGAAGCCCTTCATC
>Ga0247825_10001553_pt1 | contig 15094 bp, 15 predicted proteins | sample 13C_Vanillin_Day_FD_194413 | JGI IMG/M metagenome (GOLD analysis project Ga0247825, IMG submission 194413) | Soil microbial communities from agricultural site in Penn Yan, New York, United States - 13C_Vanillin_Day48 | ecosystem: Environmental > Terrestrial > Soil > Agricultural land | place... | reverse complement strand
GCCTTGAGCTCGCCGGCAGCGCCGCCGAGCTCAAGGCCGACGCGGCGGTCAGAAAGGCTTACCTCGGCTACTGATGGAAGCCTTCCTGCACCAGGTCCTGGCGGGACTCGCCACCGGCGGCATCTACGCGAGCCTCGCGCTCGCGCTGGTGATGATCTACCAGGCGACCCACCTCGTGAATTTCGCCCAGGGCGAGATGGCGATGTTCAGCACCTATATCGCGTGGAGCCTCATCCAGCTCGGCACGCCCTATTGGGTCGCCTTCGCCGCGACGGTGCTTTTCGCGTTCGTGTTCGGCGTGCTGCTCGAGAGGCTCGTCATCCGGCCGGTGGAGGATGCCCCGGTGCTCGCCGTGGTGGTGGTCTTCATCGCGCTGCTCGTGATCCTGAACAGCGTGACGGGCTGGATCTACAGCTACACCATCAAGAGCTTTCCGAGCCCGTTCCCGAAAGAGCCGGTGTTCGGAAAGTGGCTCTCGTCGCACGAGCTGGGCGCCATCGGCGTGACCCTGGTCGTGGTGCTCGTCCTTTACGGCTTCTTCCGCTTCACGCCGCTCGGCCTCGCCATGCGCGCGGCGGCGCAGAACCCGGCCTCGGCGCGTCTCGTAGGCATCCGCGTCGGCTGGATGCTCGCGCTCGGCTGGGGCCTCGCCGCGGCGGTCGGCGCTGTCGCGGGGATGATGGTGGCGCCGATCGTCTACCTCGACCCGAACATGATGGGCGGGATCCTGCTCTACGCGTTCGCCGCTGCGCTGGTAGGCGGCATCGACAACCCCTGGGGGGCGGTGCTCGGCGGATTTCTGGTCGGGGTGCTGGAAAACCTGCTCGGCGCCTTCGTGATCGGCAACGAGCTCAAGCTCTCGGTGGCGCTCGCCATCATCGTCGGCGTGCTGCTGGTGCGGCCTTCCGGCTTCTTCGGCAGCGTGCACGTGACCCGCGTATGAGCATCTCCTCCGGGAAAAAAACGTGGTCCGTCCCTGTTTTTGTTCTGGTCGTGCTCGGCCTGGTAGCGATGGCGCTGCCGTTCATGGTGAGCAGCTATCGAACGTTCCAGCTCACGCTGGTGATGGTCTACGCGATCGCGCTCCTGGGGCTCAACATCCTCACCGGCTACAACGGCCAGATCTCGCTCGGTCACGGCGCGTTCTACGCGATGGGCGCGTACTGCACGGCGATTCTCATGGACAAGCTCGGCGTGCCCTACTGGGCGACGGTGCCTGCGGCCGGGGTGGTGTGCTTCGTGGCGGGGTTCCTGTTCGGGCTGCCGGCGCTGCGCCTGGAGGGCCTCTATCTCGCCCTCGCCACCTTCGCCCTCGGCGTGGCGATGCCGCAGCTGCTGAAGTACAAGGCGCTCGAAGGATGGACCGGCGGCGTTCAAGGGATCGTCATCCTGAAGCCCGAAGCGCCTGCCTTTTTCCCCGCTATCGGCCTGCCCCTCAACGCCGACCAATGGCTGTACTTCTTTACCCTGGCGCTCGCGGCGCTGATGTTCGTCCTGGGCTGGAACCTCCTGCGCGGGCGCGTCGGACGGGCGCTGGTCGCCATCCGCGACCAGCACATCGCCGCGGAGGCGATGGGGGTCAACAACGCGCTCTACAAGTCGGCTGCCTTCGGGGTGTCGGCGATGTATACCGGCGTCGCCGGCGCGCTCGGCGCCATCGCGGTGCAGTTCGTCGCCCCCGACAGCTTCAGCGTCTTCCTGTCCATCATGCTGCTGGTGGGCATCGTGATCGGCGGGCTCGCGTCGATCTCGGGGGCGCTCTACGGCGCGCTCTTCATCCAGTTCGTGCCGAACATCGCCGACGAGCTCTCCAAGGCCGCGCCCTGGGCGATCTTCGGCATCGTCATGCTGGCCTTCGTCTATCTCATGCCCACCGGCGTCGCCGGCGCGGTGCGCCTCCTCTTGGCCCGCACCGGCAAAAAGGGAGAGAATCCTGCCGCGTCTTCAACTGAGGAGGCCCTATGATTCGTCTGCTTGCCGCGGTGCTGTCCCTGGCGGTCGCTCAATCGGTCGCGTACGCGCAGAAGAAGTACGACCCGGGCGCCTCCGACACCGAGATCCGCATCGGCAACACCAATCCCTACAGCGGCCCGGCGTCGGCCTACGGCACCATCGGCAAGTCGATCGCCGCGTATTTCCGGATGGTGAACGAGCAGGGCGGCATCAACGGCCGCAAGGTGAACTTCATCAGCTACGACGACGGCTACAGCCCGCCGAAGACCGTGGAGATGGTGCGCAAGCTCGTCGAGCAGGATCAGGTGCTGTTCGTGTTCCAGACGCTCGGAACACCCTCCAACACGGCGATCCACAAGTACATGAACGCGCGCAAGGTACCGCAGCTGCACGTGGCCACGGGCGCGACGAAGTGGAACGACCCGAAGAGCCATCCCTGGACCATGGGCTGGCAGCCGAACTACCAGACCGAGGGCCAGGTCTACGCGCGCCACATCCTGCAGACGAAGCCGGACGCGAAGATCGGCATCCTCTACCAGAACGACGACTATGGTAAGGACTACGTGAAAGGCCTGAGGGACGGCCTGGGCGACAAGGCGAAACGCATGATCGTCGCCGAGGTGTCCTACGAGGTGAGCGAGCCGACGGTGGACTCGCAGATCGTGCAGCTGCAGGCCTCAGGGGCCAACGTGTTTTTCAACGTCACGACGCCCAAGTTCGCCGCGCAGGCGATCCGCAAGGCCTACGACATCGGCTGGAAGCCGGTGCAGTATCTCAACAACGTGTCGATCTCGGTCGGCTCGGTGCTCACGCCCGCGGGGCTGGAAAAGTCGGCGGGCTTGATTACCACCGCCTATCACAAGGACGCAACCGATCAGCGCTGGGCCGACGACCCGGCGATGAAGCAATGGCTCGCGTTCATGAAGAAGTACTACCCCGAGGGCAACCTCGCCGACTCGTTCAACGTCTACGGCTACTCGGTCGCCGCGACCGTGCACCAGGTGCTCAAACAGGCCGGCAACGAGCTCACGCGCGAGAACATCATGCGCCAGGCCGCGAGCATGAAGGACTTCCGGGTCGACACGCTGCTGCCCAAAATCACCATCACCACCTCGAAGGACGACTACGCCCCGATCGAAGCGGTGCAGCTGCAGCGCTTCAACGGCAAGCAGTGGGAGCTCTTCGGCGACGTGATGACCGGCGGCCACTGATGCCAACGATCGAGTCGATCCTGGAGCTCTTCGAGCTGCCGTTCAACGATCTCATCTACCGCGCGCACGAGGCGCACAGGCGGCACTTCGATCCGAACACGGTGCAGCTCTCCACGCTGCTCTCGATCAAGACCGGCGGCTGCCCCGAGGACTGCCAGTACTGCCCGCAGGCGAAGCGCTACCGCACCGGCGTGCAGGACGAGCCGTTGCTCTCCATCGAGGAGGTGCTCGCCGCGGCCAGGGCGGCGCAGGCGAACGGCGCCACGCGCTTCTGCATGGGGGCGGCGTGGCGCGGGCCCAGGGAGCGCGACCTCGCCCAGGTGCTGCCGCTCGTGTCCGCGGTCCACGAGCTGGGGCTCGAGACGTGCGCGACGCTGGGCCTCCTGAAGGCGGGCCAGGCCGAGGAGCTCAGGCGCGCCGGCCTCGATTTCTACAACCACAACCTCGACACGGCCCCCGAGTTCTACGGCAAGGTCATCACGACGCGCGACTACCAGGACCGGCTCGACACGCTCGAGCGGGTGCGCCGCGCCGGGCTGCGGGTGTGCTGCGGCGGCATCGTCGGCATGGGCGAGAGCCGGCGCCAGCGCGCGGGGCTGATCGCACAGCTCGCGAGCCTCGAGCCGCCGCCCGAGTCGGTCCCGATCAACAACCTGGTCCAGGTGGAAGGCACGCCGCTTCACGGCACCGAGCGGCTGGATCCCTTCGAGTTCGTCCGCACGATCGCGGTGGCCCGCATCGCGATGCCGAAGAGCTACGTGCGCCTCTCGGCGGGGCGCCAGGAGCTCGGCGAGGGCATCCAGGCGCTGTGCTTTTTCGCCGGCGCGAACTCGATCTTCTACGGCGACAAGCTCCTCACCACGGGTAATCCGGAAGCGGCCGCCGACCAGGGGCTGATGGCGCGCCTGGGCATCGCGCCGCAGGCAGTAATCCATGGACACGCCGCGACCTGAGTCGCCGACCAGGACTGCTCCAGGCCCGTCGCCGTCGACCAGGGCAACCTGCGCTGCAGGTGACTAGGCGAGGGCGGTGGGCTGGGGCGTGGTCCGCACCAGCCGTTCCTTGCCGGTGAAGGCGAGGTAGTGCCGGCCGCTCGCGCGGCCGAGCATCGTGATCCCCACCTGCTGCGCGATGGCGTGGCCCATCTGCGTGAGCCCCGAGCGCGACACGAGGAAGGGGATGCGCATCTGCGCGCACTTGATCACCATCTCCGAGGTGAGCCGCCCGGTGGTGTAGAACACCTTGTCAGAGCCGTCGATGCCGTCGAGCCACATGAACCCGGCGATCGCATCCACCGCGTTGTGCCGGCCGACGTCCTCGACGAACATCAGGATCTCGCCGCCGGTGCCCGCGAGGGCGCAGCCGTGCACCGCGCCGGCCTGCTTGTAGATGGTCTCGTGCTTGCGCACTTTCTCTAGCAGCACGAAGAGATCGGCGTCCGTCAGCCTTACATCGTTTCTCAACTGGATGGAATTTACTTCTTCCATGAGATCGCCGAACATCGTCCCCTGGCCGCAGCCGGTGGTGACGGTTTTCTTGTCCAGCGAAGGCAGAGGCTTTTTCGACCAGGTCGTGATCGCGCACGATTCGGTCTCCCAGTCGACCTGCACCGCCGCGATGTCGTCGATCGAGTCCGCCAGGCGCTGGTTGCGCAGGTAGCCGATGGCGAGCGCCTCGGGCGCATGCCCGAGCGTCATCAGCGTCACGATCTCGCGCTTGTCGAGATAGAGCGTGAGCGGATGCTCGCCCGCGACCGCGGTCGGCACCATCTCGCCGCGCTCGTTGTAGGCCTCGACTTCGAAAGTGGCCGGCTTCGCCGCGTTGGTGAGTTTCGGCTTAGCCACCAATGTAGGACATCTCGACTTTTTTGAGGGAGGAGGTCTGTGAAGTCCTGATTTCCGAGTACCGGTCGCTGCGGGCCTGCCATACCGCGGCGATCTCGTTGCGCAGCTCCGCGTCGCTCGCGCCCGAGCGCACGAGCGACTTCAGGTCGTGTCCCGACTGCGCGAAGAGGCAGGTGTAGAGCGAGCCCTCGGTGGAGAGCCGCATGCGGTTGCAGCTCGCGCAGAACGCCTGCGTCACCGATGAGATCACGCCGATCTCGCCGGCGCCGTCGAGGTAGCGCCAGCGCTCCGCGACCTCGCCGGCATAGTTGGGGTCGACCGGCTCGAGCGGCCAGGCGGCCTTGATCCTGCGGACGACTTCCGCGGAGGGCACCACGTCGTCCATCCGCCAGCCGTTGGTCGAGCCGACGTCCATGTACTCGATGAACCGGATGATGTGCCCGGTGCCGCGCCAGCGCCTCGCCATGGCCACGATGTCGCCGTCGTTGGTGCCGCGCTTGACCACCATGTTGATCTTCACCGGACCGAGGCCTTCCGCCGCGGCCACTTCGATGCCCTCGATGACCTTGGCCACCGGGAAATCGGCATCGTTCATCGCCTGGAAGGTGGCTTCGTCCAGCGAATCGAGGCTTACCGTGACGCGATCGAGGCCGGCCTCCTTGAGCGAGCGTGCCTGCCGCGCGAGGAGCGAGCCGTTGGTGGTGAGCGTAATTTCTGCCGGCAGCTCGGCCAGCATCGCCACCAGGCGGTGGAGCTGCTTGCGCACCAGCGGCTCGCCGCCGGTGAGGCGGATCTTCTTTACCCCGAGGCCGACGAAGATCCGCGCGAGGCGGGCGATCTCCTCGAAAGAGAGGATCGCGCTGTGCGGCAGGAACTCGTGGCCGGCGTCGAACACTTCGCGCGGCATGCAGTAGATGCAGCGGAAGTTGCAGCGGTCGGTGACCGAGATGCGCAGGTCGCGCATCGGCCGCCCGAGGGTGTCCTGCAGCGACCCCCCGGAGAAGCGCGGAGCGGGCACTTTTGGAGCCCCTCCGGAAACAATGGGAATGACCTTCGAAGGCATAGGTGTTTACGCCGGAAGATCATACCGCAGTGCTGCGAGCGGACTAATTCCCCGACTTCGGCGCGCTCTCCGGCGACTTCGGCCCGGCGCCGTCGCCGCGCTGCTGGAAGTCGCGACGCTGCTCCGAGTCCTTGGGGTCCACTTGGCCCTGGACGGGGTTGGCGCCTTCCTTCCTCTCCTGTTGCGAGGCGCTCGCGCCGCCGCTTGCGGTGCCGGGCGTGCTCGGGGTATTGACCTGCGACTGCGGCGGTGCTTTATCCGCACCGCCAGCAGGCTTTCCCTGGTCGGGACCTTTGTTGCATCCGGCGGCGAGCGCAAACGCGGCGGCCAGGATGAGGATCTGCGAACGCATGTTCTCTCCTTGGTGAGGTGGCCTACGGCGAGTGCAAACCGCATGCCGCCCCTGCCGGATGGCTTACACTGGAGGGTTCATGGGGAAGCCCAGTTTTCCGGTGGCTGTCGTCATGCAGCGTCGAGCGGTGCAAAACCGCTGGATCGACTGCGTGTGGGAGCCCTGGGGCGTGCTCGCGAGCGAAGAGCGCGGAGAGGCGCGCCTGCTGCTCGACGACCTCGGCACTGCGCAATGGCTGCATCCCGGGTTCACGCTGCAGCTCCACCGCGACGAAACCGAAGGCTATTACCTCAACGTGTCCGGACCCGCGCCGAGCGTGTTCATCCTCTGGCGCATGGAAGAAGAGCGCGCCCTGCCGCTCGATGTCACGGTGAGCTCGGAGGAAGCCGGACGCTGGCTCGACGGCGGCCACTCGGTGGACCGGGTCGCCATGCCGCCGGAGATCTTTGCGTGGGTGGGCGAGTACGTCGAACAGAACTACCGCCCGGAGCCGAAAAAGCGCATCAAGCCGCGCTCGTTCAAGCATCCCAAGGACCGGGTGTGACCATGGCGGAAGAGAAAGAGAAAGAGAAATTCCTCAGCCGATGGTCGCGGCTCAAGAACGAGTCCAAAGACCTTCCTCAAAAAACTGAAGACGCTCCGGCTCCCGTCCTTCCTCCCGTGGACAAGCTCACGCCGGAGTCGGATTTCACGGGCTTCATGCATCCGAAGGTCGACGACGCCCTGCGCCGCGTGGCGCTGAAGAAGCTCTTCAGCGATCCGCACTTCAACGTGCCCGACCCCTTCGAGGCGTATTCGGGCGACTGGACCGGGGGCGAGCCGATCCCCGAGGAGATGCTGGCAACGCTCAACCAGGCGCGCACGCTCCTCTTCGACAAGGACGACAAAGAGAAGAAGGCGCAAGAGGCAGCAGCGGCGCAGGGCGCCGCACCCGCCACTGAACAGAACTCGGAATCGAAAGACGATGACGCTGGACGGAAAGACGCTTAAGGTCTGCAGCTGCAACCGCACCGTCGCGCTCGACGCCAAGGCGCTCGGCGCTGCGCTGAAAGCGGGCGAGCCGCTGGCAGTCCACCACCAGCTCTGCCGCAAGGACGCGGGCGCCTTCCAGGCTGCGCTCGGCCGGGCCGGGGAGGTGATCGTCGCCTGCACGCAGGAAGCGCCGCTCTTCGCAGAGCTCGCCGCGGACTCGAGCGCCGCTTCGACCACGACGGTGCGCTTCGTCAACCTGCGCGAGCAGGCGGGCTGGTCGCCGGAGGCGAAGGGCGCGACGCCCAAGATGGCCGCGCTGCTCGCGATGGCGGCGCTGCCCGAGCCGCAGCCCGCCCCGGCGGTGGAGTTCAAGTCCTCCGGCCAGCTCGTCATCATCGGTCCCGCCGATGCTGCCCTTGGCTGGGCCGAGCGGCTTCACGATCAATTGGAGCTCAGCGTTCTCGTTACGCACAAGGGCGAGCTGCCCCTGGAACGCGCGTTCCCGCTCTGGTCCGGAAAGGTCGCCGCGCTCTCGGGCTGGCTCGGCGCCTTCGAGCTCGAGTGGCGCCAGGAGAACCCGATCGACCTCGAGGTCTGCACCCGCTGCAACGCCTGCATCCGGGCCTGCCCCGAAGGCGCGATCGACTACGGCTACCAGGTCGATGCCGCGAAGTGCAAGGCGCATCGCGACTGCGTCGCCGCCTGCGGCGAGATCGGCGCCATCGACTTTTCGCGGATTGAAACCCAGAGAAAGGAGCGCTTCGACCTGGTGCTGGATCTTTCGCGCGAGCCGCTGCTGCGCACCCACGAGCTGCCGCAAGGCTACTTCGCGCCCGGCGACGATCCCCTCGAGCAGGCGCTCGCGGCGCAGAAGCTCGTTTCGCTCGTGGGCGAGTTCGAGAAGCCCAGGTTCTTCGCCTACAAGTCGAAGATCTGCGCGCACAGCCGCTCGGGCCGCGAAGGCTGCAACCAGTGCATCGACGTGTGCTCGAGCGGCGCCATCCGCGCCGACGGGGATCACGTGCGGGTCGAGCCCCACCTCTGCGCCGGCTGCGGCGGCTGCGCCACGGTGTGCCCGTCGGGGGCGATGTCCTATGCCTATCCCGGCGTGCCGGACACGGGCATGCGCCTCAAGGCGGCGCTCTCGATCTACCGCGAAGCGGGCGGCCAGGACGCCTGCATCCTGTTCCACGATGCGCGCGAGGGCCGGGCCCAGGTTCTGGGATCGGCAAGGCGCGGACGCGGACTTCCGGCAAGGGTCATCCCGATGGAGTGCTTCCATGTCGCCTCGGTCGGCATGGATCTCATGCTCGGCGCGCTCGCGTACGGCGCAAGCCAGGTCGTGGTGCTCTCCACCGAGAAGGTTGCCGAAGGCTATGGCGCTGCGCTGCAGCGGCAGATGGGCTATGCCCAGGCGATCGTCACCGGGTTGGGCTATGCCGGCGCGCATTTCCGCCTTCTTTCCGATTTGAATGAACTTTGGAACTTGCAGCCGGCGGCGAGCGTGGCGAAGCCGGGGTTATTCAACCTGTCCCCAGACAAGCGCACCACGCTCGACTTCGCCATCGAGCACCTCGCCAGGGACCGCAAGGTGCAGGAGATCCCGCTCGCGGCCGGCGCGCCCTTCGGCAGCCTGGCCGTCAACAAAGCGGCGTGCACCTTGTGCAAGGCGTGCATCGGCGCCTGTCCCGAGGCGGCGCTGCTCGATTCGCCCGAGACGCCGAGCCTGCGCTTCATCGAGAGGAACTGCGTGCAGTGCGCTCTTTGCGCCGACACCTGCCCCGAGGACGCGATCCGCCTCGTGCCGCGGCTGCTGCTCGGTGCGCAGGCGAAGGAGCCGGTGACGCTGAACGAGGCGCAGCCCTTTAATTGCGTGCGCTGCGGCAAACCCTTCGGCACCCGCCAGATGGTCGACAACATGCTCGGCAAGCTCTCGGGCCATTCGATGTTCGCCGGCGGTACGCGGCGCCTGCAGATGTGCGGCGATTGCCGGGTGGTCGACATGATGGAAAACACGGCCGAAGCGTCGATCCTCGACTATCCGAAAAGATGAGCGGGGAGAGGCCGCTTAGCTACGTTTCGACCCTGCCGCCGGAAGAGGTGGCGCGAGCCAACTTCTACGGGCTGCTGGCGCGGCTCTTCTACGCTCCGCCCGACGCGCAGCTGCTCGAAACCCTGGCAGGCGCCGGGGACATCGACCCCCAGGACGGCGGGATAGGCGCAGCCTGGCAAGGGCTCTGCCGGGCCGCGGCGCAGGCCGACCCCGAGGCGATACGCGACGAGTACGACGCAGTGTTTGTCGGCACCGGCAAGTCGCCCATTACACTCTATGCCTGCGCTTATTCCATCCGTTACGCGAGCGAAGCGCCGCTTGCCGAGCTGCGCGGCGAGCTTGCCACCCTCGGTCTCGCGCGCCGGGAAGAGGCATCGGAGCCCGAGGACCACATCGCCGCACTCTGCGACACGATGCGCCACCTCATCGCGGTGCAGAAGCGCGACCTCGCCGCGCAGAGCGTCTTCTTCAACCGCTGGATCGCACCGTCGGCCGGTCCGTTGTGCGATGCAATAGAAGCCGCGCCGACGACTTCGTTCTACCGACAGGTCGCGCGATTCGCGAAAGCCTTCTTCGACATAGAGCAGAGCGCCTTCGAAATGCTCTAGAATCGCGCGGTAGTTCATATGCCGGGTAGTCCATAACTAAATTGAAGGAGGCTGCCGCATGAGCGAGCGAGCGAAGCGTCTATCCCGCCGTAATTTCCTTCTGGCTGCGGGCGCCGGCGGTGTCGCAACCGCGGCCGCCATCGTGGCGAAGAACGCGCCGCCCGCGCAGTCTCCCGACAAGAGCAAGCGTGCGACGCGCGGCTATCACGCGAGCGAGCACGTCAACAACTACTACCGCACCACCAAGGTTTAGGAGCGCCCCATGCTGCTGACCCGCAAAGCGACTGGCCACGCGGTTGGCCAGCCTCGGCTTTCCCGTTCCATCCATCCTGTGAAAACCCTGGATCGGCGAGCCTTCCTCAAGCGCTCCGGGATCACGGTCGGCGCCGGTGCCGCATCTATCACTGCGGCGTCGCAGCTTCCCTTCATGATGATGGGCGAAGCGCAAGCGAAGGCCGAGGAGGGCAAGCTCGAGGTCAAGCGCACTGTCTGCACGCACTGCTCCGTCGGCTGCGCCATCGACGCCGTGGTGCAGAACGGCGTGTGGGTGCGCCAGGAGCCGGTGTTCGACTCGCCGATCAACCTCGGCGCGCATTGTGCCAAGGGCGCCTCGGTGCGCGAGCACGGCATCACTCACGACTCGCACCGCCTGAAGTACCCGATGAAGCTCGAGGGCGGCAAGTGGAAGCGCCTCACCTGGGACCAGGCCTACGACGAGATCTCGGCCAAGATGCTCGCGATCCGCAAGGAAAGCGGTCCGGACGCGCTCTTCCTCGTCGGCTCCTCCAAGCACAACAACGAGCAGGCCGAGCTCCTGTGCAAGTGGGCGCGCCTCTGGGGCACCAACAACACCGACCACCAGGCGCGCATCTGCCACAGCACTACGGTCGCGGGCGTCGCCCAGACCTGGGGCTACGGCGCGATGACCAATTCGTACAACGACGAGCAGAACTCGAAGTCGCTGATGTTCCTGGGCTCCAACGCCGCCGAGGCGCACCCGGTGTCGATGCTGCACACGCTGCACGCGAAGGAGAACGGCGCCAAGGTGATCGTGGTGGACCCGCGCTACTCGCGCACCGCCGCCAAGGCCGACTATTACGTGCGCCACCGTTCGGGCAGCGACGTCGCATTCATCTTCGGCGTGCTGCACCACGTCTTCAAGAACGGCTGGGAGGACAAGAAATACATCCATGACCGCGTCTACGGCATGGACCAGGTGCGCAAAGAGGTGATGGAGAAGTGGACGCCGGACAAGGTCACCGAGGTCACCGGCGTGCCCGAGGATCAGGTCTTCCAGGTCGCCAAGATCCTGGCCGAGAACCGGCCCGGCTTCATCATCTGGGCGATGGGCCAGACCCAGCACACCAACGCGAACGCCGTCGTGCGCGCCTCCAACATCCTGATGCTCGCGCTCGGCAACGTCGGGCGCTCCGGCGGCGGCTGCAACATCTACCGCGGCCACGACAACGTCCAGGGTGCGACCGACGTCGGCCCGAACCCCGACACGCTGCCCGGCTACTACCCGGTCGCGGTGCCGGGCTCGTGGACGCACTGGGCGCGCGTGTGGAACGTCGATCTCGATTGGCTGAAGAAGCAGTACGTCTCCGAGGCGATGATGGCCAAGCCCGGCATGACGGTGTCGCGCTGGATCGACGGCGTGATGGAGAAGAACGAGGCCGTCGACCAGGACCCGAACCTGCGCATGATCTTCTTCTGGGGCCATGCGCCGAACTCGCAGACGCGCGGCTCCGAGATGATCGAGGCGATGAAGAAGCTCGACCTCATGGTGGTGCTCGACCCGTATCCGTCGGCGAGCGCCGCGATGTTCGCCAAGGTGCGCAAGGACGGCGCCTACCTGCTGCCGATCGCCACGCAGTTCGAAACCGAGGGCTCGGCCACCTGCTCCAACCGCTCGCTGCAATGGCGCGAGAAGGTGATCGACCCGCTGTTCGAGTCGCGCACCGACCACATGGTCATGTACCAGCTCGCGCAGAAGCTCGGCTTCGGCGACCAGTTCATCGGCAAGAAGGACGGCAAGCAGCTCATTCGCCTGGTCAAGGGCAAGGGCGGCGAGGAGCCGTCGATGGAAGACGTGCTCAGGAACGAGATCAACGCCGGCTGCTGGACCATCGGCTACACCGGCCAGTCGCCCGAGCGGCTGCAGGCGCACATGCGCAACATGCACGTCTTCGATGTGAAGACGCTGCGCGCGCGCGGCGGCAAGGATGCGAAGACCGGCTATGACCTCACCGGCGACTACTACGGCCTGCCGTGGCCCTGCTATGGCAAGGCCGAGATCAAGCATCCCGGCTCGCCGAACCTGTACGACACCTCCAAGCACGTCATGGACGGCGGCGGCTGCTTCAGGGCGCTGTTCGGCATTGAGCGCGAAGGCGTGAATCTCCTCGCCGAGGACGGCTCGCATCCGAAGGGCGGCGAGATCACCACCGGCTATCCGCAGTTCGACCACGTGCTCCTGAAGAAGCTGGGATGGTGGGACGAGCTCTCCGAGCTCGAGAAGAAGGAAGCCGAGGGCAAGACCTGGGCGAACGACATCTCCGGCGGCATCCAGCGCGTGGCGATGAAGCACGGCTGCATGCCCTTCGGCAACGCCAAGGCGCGCGCGGTGGTGTGGAACTTTCCCGACGCCATCCCGCTGCACCGCGAGCCGCTCTTCAGCCCGCGGCCCGACCTGGTCGAGAAGTACCCGACCCACGACGACGTGAAGGTGTTCTGGCGCCTGCCGACGCTCTTCAAGTCGGTGCAGCAGCAGGCGGTGAAGGAGGAGACGCACAAGAAGTTCCCGCTCATCCTGACGAGCGGCCGCCTGGTGGAGTACGAGGGCGGCGGCGAGGAAACGCGCTCCAACCCGTGGCTCGCCGAGCTGCAGCAGGAGAACTTCGTCGAGATCAATCCCAAGGCGGCGGCCGACCGCGGCATCCGCAACGGCGAATTCGTCTGGGTCAGCACCCCGGGCAAGAACCCCGGCGGCGGCAACGTGCGCATCAAGGTAAAGGCGCAGGTCACCGAGCGCGTCGGCCCCGACACCTGCTTCATCCCGTTCCACTTCTCGGGCTGGTGGCAGGGCGAGGACATGCTGCCCTACTACCCGGAGGGCGCGGCGCCGATCGTCCGCGGCGAGGCGGTCAACACCGCCACGACCTATGGCTACGACCGGGTCACGATGATGCAGGAATCCAAGACCACGCTGTGCCAAGTGGCGAAGGCTTAAGGAGAGAGCCATGGCGAGAATGAAATTCCTCTGTGACGCCGAGCGCTGCATCGAGTGCAACGGCTGCGTAACGGCCTGCAAGAACGAGAACGAGGTGCCGTGGGGCGTGAACCGCCGCCGCGTGGTCACAATCAACGACGGCGTGGTCGGCGCCGAGAAGTCGATCTCGGTCGCCTGCATGCACTGCTCCGACGCGCCTTGCATGGCGGTCTGCCCGGTCGACTGCTTCTACAAGACCGACGACGGCGTGGTGCTGCACGACAAGGACCTGTGCATCGGCTGCGGCTACTGCTTCTACGCCTGCCCGTTCGGCGCGCCGCAGTTCCCGCAGGCGGGCGCCTTCGGGCTGCGCGGCAAGATGGACAAGTGCACCTTCTGCGCCGGCGGGCCGGAGCCCGACCGCAGCGAGGCCGAGTTCCAGAAGTACGGCCGCAACCGCCTCTCCGAGGGCAAGCTTCCCGCCTGCGCGGAGATGTGCTCCACCAAGGCGCTGCTGGGCGGTGACGGTGATGTGATCGCCGACATCTACCGCGAGCGGGTTCTGCGCCGGGGCAAGGGCTCCGAGGTCTGGGGCTGGGGCACCGCGTACGGTCCGGGCGCTCCCGGCGCCAAGCCGCCCCCCCAGATGCAGCCGCAACCGCAACCTGCGAAGAAGTCATGAGGCTATTACTCACCGTAGCGGCTGCCGCTCTTCTTGCCGTGGGTGCAAGCGCCTGCGGCGAGAAGCAGCAGGTCGTGGTCTACAAGCAGGGCAAGTACCAGGGCAAGCCCGACGGCCGCCCGTGGGACAACGATTCTCCGGTCGCGGAATTGCGCGGGGGCAAGTGGAGCAAGGGAGACCGCACGAGCTGGGAAGAGCAGATCAAGAACCGGCAGCTCGCCCAGCACGAGCACAAACGGATCTATCAGTAGAGGGTCCGTTCGAAAAAAGCATAGGAGGTTGGATGTCGAATCTTTCCAGGCTCTGCCTGGCCGTTGTGCTTTCGCTCTTCGCGAGCCTGGCGCTCGCGCAATCCGGCGCCCCGGAGTCCAACACCCAGGAGCAGCAGCAGCGCCGGATCACGCAGCCCGGCAACAATGCGCCGGTGTGGCGCGACGTGCGCAGCGGCGAGGAGCACTTCACCAGCATCAAGGGGCGTGAAACCGGCGTGCTGGTCCAGTCCGCCGGCGAAACCTGGCGGCGCATCCGCAACGGCCCGGTGACCTTCTACGGCGGCCTGCTCGTGGTGCTGGTCGCCGCCGCCATCCTCGGCTTCTACTTCGTCTTCGGGGCGGTGAAGCTGCACGGCAAGCCGACCGGGCGCCTGGTCCCGCGCTTCACCCGCCTCGACCAGATCGTGCATTGGTCGGTCGCGATAAGCTTCTGCGTGCTCGGCCTCTCGGGCCTGATCATGCTCTTCGGCAAGCACGTGCTGCTGCCGGTCATCGGCTATACGCTCTTCGGCTGGCTCACCGCGCTCTCCAAGAACCTGCACAACTTCATCGCGCCGATCTTCATCGTCTCGGTGGCCGCGATGATCGTGCTGTACGTGCGGCACAACCTGCCCAAGGCCTACGACCTGAAGTTCCTGATGAACGCCTTCGCGGTGATGGCCAAGGGCAAGCACGTTCCATCGGGCAAGTTCAACGGCGGCGAGAAGATCTGGTTCTGGGGCGGCGTGGTGGTGCTGAGCATCGTCGTCACCTGGAGCGGCCTCATCCTGCTGTTCCCGAACTTCGACCAGACCCGCGCCACCATGCAGGAAGCCTGGATCTGGCACGCCGTCGCGGCGCTGCTCTACATCTCGATCTCGTTCGGCCACATGT
>Ga0247825_10001552_pt1 | contig 15095 bp, 13 predicted proteins | sample 13C_Vanillin_Day_FD_194413 | JGI IMG/M metagenome (GOLD analysis project Ga0247825, IMG submission 194413) | Soil microbial communities from agricultural site in Penn Yan, New York, United States - 13C_Vanillin_Day48 | ecosystem: Environmental > Terrestrial > Soil > Agricultural land | place... | reverse complement strand
CTTTTCGTCAAGGACCGCAATCCGGTACAGGAACACTGGAACGGCCGCGTGCTCAGCACCGACGAGGCGCGGGCGCAGAGTGGAATCGAGACCGTCCTGCCGAGCAGCCAGTTCGAGCCGTTCGTCACCGCGATGCTCAACCGCCGCGGCCACGGTCCAGTGGGCGCCACACAGGCCGCCCGTTTCTTCGAGGCGTTGTCGGCGGGGCGCGCAAGGGTTGGCCTGGTTCTCGATCCAGAGGAACGCCGCGACACCGATCCGCTGACGCCGCCGCTCGAATTCGCGCGGCAGATTCGCGATCGCTCAACCGGGCTCGCGATCACCGATGTCACCAAGGTCTTATCGGATCTGCGGCTCCGGAAGACGTCTTACGAGCGGAGCGTCCTCGCCAGAAGCTTCGCGATCTCGACCGCCGCGCATCTCGCGGGCATGCGGGCGACCCGTCCGGGCGCCTTCGAATACGAGGTCAAAGCGGCGATCGAAGCGATCCATTACGGACGCGGCGCTGCTCCCGGCTACCCCTCGATCGTCGCCAGTGGTCCCAATGCGACCACGCTCCACTACCCCGGGGGGACGCGGCGGATGCAGGCCGGCGAGCTGCTCGTGGTCGACGCCGCGTGCACTCTGGAGTACCTGACGGGCGACGTCACGCGCACCTATCCGGTCGACGGCACCTTCTCGTCGGCGCAGAAGGATATCTACGACACCGTCCTGCGCGCCCAGCAGGCAGGCATCGAGGCCGCGAAGCCGGGCGCGTCGCTGCAGGACGTGCATCGCCGAACCGTGGAGGTGATCAAAGCGGGCCTGTTGACGCTTGGGCTGATCACGGACATGAAGAGCGAGCAGTATCGCATCTGGTACACACACGGCGCGTCACACTACATCGGCATTGACGTGCACGACGTCGGCGAAACAAGCCAGCCGCTCGAACCCGGCATGGCGTTCACCATTGAACCAGGCCTCTACATCCGCCAGACCGCGCTCGATGCGCTGCCGCCGACTCCGGAGAACGCCGCCTTCATCGAGAGAGTCCAGCCCGCGGTCCGCAAATACCTGGACATCGGCGTCCGCATCGAAGACTCGTTCCTGCTGGACGAATCCGGTCTCCGTAACCTCTCCGTCGCCCTGCCGAAGGCGATCGGCGAGATCGAGGCGCTGATGCGCCAGCTGCACAAATGAAGCGATTCTCACGACCCATCCGGTTGGGCGCGGCGCTGGCTGGACTGCTGGTCTCGCTCCTGCAGGGCGCACCGCTCGACGCGCAAGCGACTCGCAACTTTCTGTGGAAGGTCAGCAGCGGCAAGGGCAGCTTGTATCTCGTCGGCTCCATTCATCTGCTGACCAAGGACTACTACCCGCTCAGCCCCGCCCTCGATGCGGCATTCAAGGAATCCGATCTGCTCGTTGAGGAAGCCGATCTTGGCGAGATGGCGACACCGGCCTCGCAGTTCGCGCTGCTGACCCGCGGGCTGTTGCCGGGCGGCCAATCGCTGGACAAGGTTCTGTCGCCGTCGACTTACGCGCTGGTCACGAAACGCATCGGCGACCTGGGCATCCCGATCGAGCCGCTGAAACGGTTCAAGCCGTGGCTGCTGGCGATGACTCTCGTCGAAATGGAATGGCAGCGGGCCGGCTTCGACGCCAGCCTTGGCCTGGATCGCCACTTTTACGATCGCGCCAGGTCGGACGGCAAAAACGTGCAGGGTCTCGAGACCGTGGAATACCAAGTCTCGCTGTTCGACGGCATGACGATGGAGGAGCAGGATCGCATGCTGGCCGAATCGCTCAAAGATCTCGATCAGGAGCGCGCCAACCTGTTGACCCTCACCAACGCCTGGAAGGCCGGCAACGCCGCCGCCGTCGAACGGATCGTACTCGACGACCTCAAGGACGATCCGGTGATGTATCAACGGCTGCTCGTCGACCGCAATCGCAACTGGCTGCCCCGGCTCGACGCGCTGCTCGCTCGAAACGGTCGCGCCTTCGTGGTGGTCGGCGCCGCCCATCTCATCGGGCCGGATGGCCTGATCGCGATGTTCAGAGCGAAGGGCTACACGGTCGATCAGCTGTGAGCTCCTGAGTGACGCGACCACTGGCGGGCGCCACCGTGCTCGTCGCCGGCGCAGGGCTCGCCGGCCTCGCCGCTGCGCGCGATCTCTGCCTGCTCGGCGCGGACGTGACGGTCACCGAAGCGCGTGACCGCATCGGCGGCCGCGTCTGGACCATTCGCGACGGCTTCTCGGAAGGCCAGCACGCCGAAGCCGGCGGCGACATGATCGACGAGGACCACCACGAGATCCGCGACCTCTGCCAAGAGATCGGCCTCAGCCTGACACGAATTCTCCGCAGCGGTTTCGGGTACGTTCGGCCCGACGCAGCCGGGAAGCCGCGGATCGTCAGCCGGGACGCGTCGCGCGGCTGGGAGCGGCTCGCGGCGTGTCTTGGCGCGATCGCCAAGCCGTACCGGCTGGCCGAACGCCGGTGGGATTCTCCGATCGTGAGCGACATCGCCCAACGGTCGGTCGCCCAATGGCTTGACGAGGTCCGCGCCGACGCCGAACTGCGCGCGACGACGCGTGGCCTGCGCGGATATTTCCTGGCCGACCCCGAGGAGCTGTCGCTGATCGCGCTCGTCGATGAGTTCGCCGAGTTTGCGACCGCGGGCGGACCGGCAATGCGGAAAATGTACCGGATCGAAGGCGGCAACGATCGCCTCTCCACGGCCCTCGCCGCACCGCTTGGCAATCGCATCCGTCTGAACACCGAGTTGGTGGCGGTCTCGCACCGCGGCAAAGGTGTACGGGCCACGCTGAAGCACTCCCGCACGGTGTCGCCCCTCGCCTGCGACTATCTTGTCCTGGCGCTGCCGGCGACCACGCTGCGGCGCGTCCCCATTACACCCGCTCTACCCGCACCGCAGCACGAGGCCATCGTCCGGTTGAAATACGGACGCGCCACCAAGACGCTGATCCAGTTTTCGGAACGGTTCTGGCGGGTGCCGGGACGACCGCGGGCGTTCGGGTCGGCGCTTCCCTTCGGCGCCGTCTGGGACGGCTGCGAAGAACAGCGTGGCCGCGCCGGCATTCTTGCGCTGCTCGCCGGCGGGAGTGCCAGCGACGCCTCACAAGAGATCGTCGCGCGCGAGGGGGTGCAAGGGTTCGTGGACGCGCTCGATTGGCTCGGCTCGAAGCGGGCGGCGCTGCTCGGATCGCGCCAGGTGGTGTGGGAGCACGATCCCCTGGCGCGCGGCGGCTATGCGTACTTCGATCCGGCCTTCGATCCCTCACTCCGTGCCTGGCTCGCGCTTCCCTGCGGCCATCTTTTCTTCGCCGGCGAGCACACCAGCGTGAAGTGGCAGGGTTACATGAACGGCGCCGTCGAAAGCGGTCGGCGCGCGGCGGCGGAAGTCGCCGCGGTTCATAAACAGCAAACACCGTCGACATAGGTGACGCGCCGGACGGTCTCAAGATCCTCCAGGCCGTCGATCGTTTGGGCTATCGGCCGACGCCACTCCCGACATCGAGAGACTCGCCACACCGGCCAAGACAATCGCCGAACCGATCCACTGCAGCACCGACTGGCGTTCGTTGAAAAACAGCACGCCCCAGAGGATGGCGAAGACGGGCTGGATCAGCAGCATCACCGACGTGGCGATCGCGGGCAGGCGCGGCAGCGCCGTCGCGATCAACAGCCACCCCACCACCTGCGAGACGATGGCGAGCGCCAGGAGCCACAGATGCGCCTGGCGGCTGACCGCGAGTGTGAACTCCGGGTCGAACCCGACTGAGAGCAGCGCGCCGGCGGCCATGCCCACTGTGGCATCGAGCAATGGCCCGGCCGGCGGCACGAGCCCCCGGTTCGACGCGCGAAACACGATCAGGAAGATGGCGTAGGCCAGGCCTGCCGCCACACCGAGGGCGACCCCGGCCACCGGCCGCGTCCCGTACGCGTCGCTCCTCGCCAGGCCGGACGTCAGGACCACACCGGCGAGAACGACGCCAATCATCACCATCGTGCGGGCGCGCGGCCGCTCGCCATGCTGCAGCCAGGCGGCAAGCGCGACGAACACGATTTGAACGTTCGGAATGACCGTGCCGAGCCCGGCCCCGACGAGCGCGATCGATTCGTGCCAGAGATTGAGATCGACGGCGAGGAACAGGCCGCTCACGAACGCGAGCAGACGCGCGCGGCGGCGACGATTGTCGCGCCTGCAGCCAATCAGCCAGATGACGGCCAGCACCGGAATGGCGTCGACCGCCCGATAGAACGTCGCGGTGACCGGCGAGACGTCGGCGAGCCGAATGAGAACCGCCGAGAACGAGATGCTCAAGACCCCGGTGAGGGCCAGGAGGTGAATCACGTGGCGGCGATTGTACTAGCGCGGGTGGCGGTGGCCGACAACCTCCGACGAGGGCAAGTCGTCTGACGGCGGGATGGACTCGCCAAGGCCAGCGCCGACGGCGAGTTGCGACTCGGCAATCGTCGACAGCTGGTGCTCGGCCCGGCCTTCCTCATCGAGCGTCGCCTGCAACAGCCGCGCTTCGTCGGGCCGGTTGAGCCGGCGCGCGTAGCTGCGGGCGCAGCCGTAGGCGGCGATTTCGTAATGCTCGATCCGCTGGGCGATCGCGATGATCGCTGCATCGCGCGCGTCTGGTGTCGCTTCCTGATTCAGACGATCGTCGGCTTCTTGAACAATCCCGGCGAGCCCGGCCGACGAGCGCAACGGCACGCGAGCGCCCCAATGCGTGAAGATCAGCTCGAGGCGATCGAGGTGCAGCCGCGACTCGCGACAGTGGTTCTCGAGCGTTTCGCGCAATTCGGGCGCGTGGGCTGCTTCGGAAAGCCGCGGCAGCGTGCGGATCATCTGAACCTCGGCGTCGTGCAGCGTAGCCAGCTCGTCGAGATAGAGATCCTTCAAAGAACCGAAGCCCATGGTTGTCTCCCCTGCGGCCGTATCCAGACTATTACGCAAGGGATATGCCTCAGATGACCGAGGGCGAAAAGATGAGCTACGGTGGCTTGATATGTAGCCTGGCAGAAGGTGTGGAGCCCCACCGACGCCCGAACCCGGGCCGTGTATCGAAGGACTCCTCGAAGTGCCCGATCTGGTCCGGGCGAGCGACGAGCTGCAGCGAGAGTCGGCTCTGGCGGCAGAAGCCCCCGGCGCAGTACGGGCCGAACGCGTGAACCTTCAACTCTCAAGTCTCAACTTCAAGGCTCATAGCTCATGGCTGATCGGACCCGGTGTTCAGAGTTGAGACTCGAGAGTCGAGACTTGAGATTTGATTTCCCCTTCCAACCGGGTCACGAGCGTGTCCAATTGATCGACGACGGCCCGAACCGTTTCGGGCCGGCTCAAGTCGACCCCGGCGCGCTGCAACAGCGCCATCGGGTGATCGCTGCCGCCGGATTTGAGCAGCGTCAGATAGCGGTGGATCGCGTCGGCTTTCTCCGCCCCCGACGTGCCGGTCAGTTGTTTCATCAGCTGCGCGCTCGAAGCGAAACAGGTGGCGTACTGATACACGTAATAGGGCGTGCTGTAGAAGTGCGGGATCCGGGCCCAGGTCACCCGCGACTGGTCGTCGTAGTCGATGGTGTTGCCGTGATAGGTCTTGAACAGGTTGAAGTAAATCTCGCTGAGGACGTCGGCGGTCACCGGCTGGCCGGCTTCGACGAGCCGGTGCGCCTGCAGCTCGTAGTCGGCAAACAGCACCTGCGTGTAGAAGGTGCCGACGATCCCGTCGATGGCGTGCTGCAGCAGCACGATTCGCTCGCGTTGGCCCTTGGCGCGCGCCAGCATGTATTCCAGGAACAGCGCTTCGCTCAGCGTCGACGGCACTTCGGCGATGAAAATCGTGTAGTCCGAGTAGACGAACGGCTGATGCGCGTGCGACAGCAGCGTATGCATCGAGTGGCCCGCTTCATGGGCGAGCGTGAATACCGCGTCGAGCGTGTCGTTGTGGTTCAGCAACATGTACGGATGCACGCCGTAGACCGGCGCGGAGTACGCTCCGCTCCGTTTTCCGGGACTCTCGTAGACATCGATCCATCCGCTGTTGAGCGCTTCGCGCAGCTGGCGCTGATACTCGCCGCCGAGCGGCGCGACCGATTCGGGAAGCCACTCGAGCACGTCTTCGTACGGATAGCGCTCGTCGACTTCGACGAGCGGGATGGTGGTGTCGTAGGTGTGATAGCTCTCGAGGCCGAGCACCAGCTTGCGCAGCCGATGATAGCGGCGCAGCGGCTCGGTTCCGGCCTTGGTCGTGGCAATCAGGTTTTCGACAACGGTGGTCGGGATGTTGTTCCCGTGAAGCGCCGAATCGAGCGTCGACCGGTAGCCGCGGGACTGCGCGTGGAACCAGTCGCGCTGCAGCACGCCGTTGTAGAGCGATGCGTAGGTGTTGACGTTGCTTTCGAACTGCTTGTGGTAGGCGACGAACGCCGCGGCGCGATCCTGCTGATTGCGGTTGGTCGCCAGGATGGCGCGGTACTGGCCGTAAGTGAGGGTGATCTCGGTGCCGTTCGACAAGCGCAGCGTCGGATGCCGGACGTCGGCGGTCGAGAGCGCGGCATAGGCATCATACGGCGCTGAGGAAAAACGGCTCGACAGCGACAGCAGGTGCTCGCCCTTCTCGTCGAGCACGTGCTCCTGCTGGCGGTAGAGATCTTCGATCGCGAACCGGTAGACGGCGAGCTCGGAATTCTGCGCCAGCCACTCCTGGGCGGTCGGCAGCGGGATGGTCAGCAGCTCGGGACTGAACCACGCGCTCAGCTGCGCGAACTTGGCGAACAGAATCTGCACCTGCTGACGTCTGGCGTTCATCTCGTTGTCGCGCTGATCTTCGTCGTACTTCAACGCGACGAAATACCAGACCTTGTATGAAAGCTGGCCGATCTCGTCCGACAGCTTGAAAGCCGCCAGCAGCTGGTCCGGCCCCTTGGCGAGCGTGCCCTGCAGCGCGGCGTACGCGGCGATCTTCAACTCGAGCTCGTCGTACGCCCTCTTCCACGCGTCCCAATCGGGAAAGATGTGGGAGAGGTTCCACTTGAAGCGATCGGCAATGGCCTGGCGATCGCGGAGCGGCGGAGCGGCAGCGGCTTCAGCAGGCGCGAAAGTGTCCATCAATCCATCATATATTGAGATTTGAGGGCCATCGATTTCTGTGAGATCGTTGGGTATGCGAGATGTGCGACTGCCGGCTCCTGACGACCGCCGCCGCGACCACCGGGCGCTGCGCGAAAACGTCGCCGCGCGATCGTGGCGTGCTCAGCGGTTCGCCTCACGCGGCCTGGTCCTGCTCGGCGCCATCGCATGCAGCGGATGCTTTCAGTTCTCGACGGTTCTGACGCTGAATGCCGACGGCAGCGGAACGATCGACCAGCGGTTGTTGTTCAGCCAGGGGGCGGTCGCTCAGCTCCGCCAGTTTGCCGCCCTCGGCGGTGGCGGGGCGGACTTCGATCCGCTGTCAGAGCAGCAGGCCCGCGACGCGGCGGCAAACCTCGGCCCGGGAGTAACCTACGTCTCCTCCACGCCGATCGATTCGAGCGAAGGCGTCGGCCGTGACATCCGGTATACGTTCACCGATATCAATCAGCTCAGCCTCGACCAGGCACCGCCGCCGCCCGGTGGCCTCGGCGCGCCGCCGCCGGGCGCCGGATCAGGCTCGAACGTGACCTTCAAACTCACCCGTCAACCGGACGGTCGGTCGGTGCTGACGATCGCGCTGCCGCAATTGCCGACCGGTGGAGGTGATGCAAAGCCGTCGATTGTGCCGTCCGCCGAGCAGGTGGCGATGTTGAAGCCGATGCTGGCCGGAGCGCGGCTGGCGATCGAGATTGAGCCGGCCGGGACGCTCGTGCGCACCAGCAGCCCGTTCGTGACGGGCCGGCGCGTGACGCTTCTCGACGTCAACGCCGACGCGCTGTTCAAGGACGACACGCTTCTGCAGCGCCTTCAGACGGCGACCACCGCGGAGGAGATGAAAACGATCCTGAAGAACATCCCGGATCTCAAACTGAATCTCGACCCGGAGATCACGATCGAGTTCCAGTAAAGGGCTTAAGGGCTTAGGGCTCAGGTTGGCTCAAGACTTCCTGGTTGAGCCTTGAGCCATGAGACATGAACCGACCGTCGTCCGGTCTCCCATAATGCCGCAGCGCCGGGGTTGTCGCCGCCACCCACATCGTCGCCGCCACGCAACCAATGCCTCCGCTGACGACCGAGAAGGTCGCTCCGATCCAGTTCGCCACCAACCCCGCTTCGAACTCGCCGAGCTGAGGTCCTCCGATGAAGAACACCATGTTGACTCCGGCCATCCGGCCGCGCAGCCTGTCCGGTGTCTCGAGCTGACGGATGATGTTCCGAATGATCATGCTCACCGTGTCGGTCGCGCCAATCAAAGCAAGGCAGATGAACGTCATCCAGAACGACCGCGAGATCCCGAATACCACGGTCGCCAGTCCGTAGCCGAGCACCGCCCACAGGAGTGTCGGCCCGCGACGCTCGATTCGCTCGACCAGCACGACCATCACCGCGCTCGTAATCAGCGCCCCTGCCGCCGGCGCCGCGTAGAGCAGCCCATAGCCGCCGGCGCCGATCCGCAGAATGTCCTGCGCGAAAATCGGCAGCAGCGCCGTCGCGGATGAAAAGAAGGTCGCGAAGAAATCGAGCAGCATCGTCGATCGAATGAGTGGCGCTCGAAACACGAATCGCAACCCTTCGAGCGCCGCGTGCAGCGACACATCGTCGCGCGATCCGTCTTCCGACGGCTCGCGATCGCGCACGTTGCGCATCGCCAGCAGCGCGATGATCACGAACCCGAAGGAGATCGTGTTCGCCACGTAGGTCCAGCCCAGGCCGGCGGTGGCGATCATCAGCCCGCCGAGTGCCGGGCCGGCGACCGATGCGGTCTGGAACATGGTGGTGTTCAGACCGATCGCGTTCGGCAGATGTTCCCTGGGCACCAGCATCGGCACCAGCGCGTGCCGTGCCGGCAGGTCGAACGCGGCCACCGCCGAACTGAGCGCGGCCAGCACGTAGATGGGCCACACGCTCGACAGGCCGCGGAACGTGACGTAGGCGAGCGTCATCGCGACGATGGCTGAGCCCGTCTGCGTAATCAGCATCAGCTTCCGGCGGTTCCACGCGTCGGCCATGACGCCGCCAATCATCGAAAAGACGACGATCGGAACCACCTTGACGAGGCCGACCAGACCGAGCGCCAGCCCCTTCTGATCCGCCGGTACGAGCAGCGACACCTGCCACAGCAGCGCCGCGTTCTGCATCGTGGATCCGGTAAATGAGAGGAAGAGACCGATCCAGATCAGCCGGAAGTTCCGATGCTGGAGAGCGATGACGGACCGGGGCGAAATTATCAAGGCGTTGGCGACAAGGTCTTGCTAGGTTACCAGAACGATCTTGCCGATGTGCTGGCCCGAGTCCAGCAACCGGTGCGCGTCGGCGGCCGACCGGAGCGGAAAGGTCGCGTAAATGACCGGCTTGACGGCGCCAGATTCGAGCAGCGGCCACACGTTTGCCTTCACGGCAGCCGCCAGCGCGCCCTTTTCCGCCACCGATCTGGCCCGCAGCGTGGAGGCGGTAATCGTCAGCCTCTTCTGCAGTAACGGCAGCATGTTGAGCTGGGCGCTGGCTCCCCCTTGAAGCCCGATTTGCAGGAGCCGCCCTTCGACGGCAAGGGCTTCGAGATTGCGCGCCAGGTAGTCTCCCCCGACGATATCCAGGACCACGTCGACACCGCGCCCTCCGGTCGCCTCGCGCACGGCACCAACAAAGTCGGTCTCCCGATAGTTGATCGCGCGCTCGGCTCCAATCCGCTCGCATGCCGCACACTTTTCGGCCGACCCGGCCGTCGCCAGAACGTGCGCGCCGTAGACGTGCGCCAGTTGGATGGCCGTCGTGCCGATTCCGCTCGATCCGCCGTGGATCAGGATCCACTCGCCGGATCTCAGACGGCCGCGCTCGAAAACATTGCTCCAGACCGTGAAGAAGGTTTCGGGCACGGCCGCCGCTGCCACCATCTCGAGCCCGCGCGGAACCGGCAGACACTGCACTGCTGGCGCGGTACAGTACTCTGCATAGCCGCCACCGGCGACGAGCGCACAGACCTGATCCCCGACCCGCCAATCACCAACATCGGGACCGATTTCAGCGACGGTCCCGGCGACTTCCAGGCCCGGGATATCCGAGGCACCCGCCGGCGGAGGATAGCTGCCGCGACGCTGCGCCGAATCGGGCCGATTGACGCCGGCGGCTGTCACGCGAATCACGACCTCGCCGGTCTGAGGCAGGGGACGAGGACGATCGGCAGGCACGAGGACTTCCGGCCCGCCAAACCTCGAGATCTCGATCGCGAGCAAATCAGGCGTCTCCCAGCACTGCTCTCGTCGTCGCCGGCTCCAGCACCATCACCGCGAGCGCGATCCCGACGCCGAGCGCCATCGTCAACACGGCGGTCAGCGGCCAGGCCACGAGCATCGTCGCATCGGCCACCAGCGCCAGCGCGATCAACACGTCGACGATCATCAGCGCCGGGGTCGCTCGACGCCGTTCCGCGGCGAGGTTCCGACGGTTGAAGTGTTCGGTGAACACCAGATGCCCCCGCAGCACCCCGCCGATTGCCGAACCGACGCCGAGGGCGATGAACAGCGACACCGTCGCCGGAACGTTGACCCATTCCTTGATTTGCCACCCGAGCGACGATGCGATCAGGTAAACGCCGATGATCACGAGCTGGTGGGTCCGCCACCACGTGGCACCGGCGCGCCGGCCCACCGGCTCGTCGGCGCGATCGAGCGCCAGCACCAGGTCGCCCCCCGAGCTGTACCGCTGCTCTGGCGACTTGCGCAGACAGCGCTCGACGCATTCGAGCACCGCAACCGGCGCGTGCGGGCACTGATGGGCCAATGGACGCGCATCGCTCTCGAGCACGCGGGCCATGGTGGCGAGCGGCGTTGCCGCCGCAAAAGGATGTACCCCGCAGATGTACTCGTAGATGAGCGCGCCAAACGCGAAGATGTCGACGCGCACGTCGACCGCGCCGCCGTTCAACTGCTCCGGCGCCATATATGCCGGCGTTCCGATCAGCACTCCGGGTTCGGTGACGAACGTTTGGGACAGCGGCGTCGCCTCGAGACGGGCGAGGCCGAAATCGAGAATCTTCAGCCGGCCGTCGCGGGCCCTCATGATGTTCTCGGGCTTGAGATCGCGATGGATGACACCGCGCGCATGCGCGGCGGCGAGGGCGGCCGCAATCTCCCGCGCCGTGCGCACGATCTCCGCGGAGGACGGCCGCCGCCCCGACGTGATCTCATCACGGAGCGTGACCCCGTCGACATACTCGGTGACGATAAACAAATTCTCGTCGGTTTCCTCGAGCGCATACACCGCGCAGATGCCCGGATGCGTCAACCCCGCGGCGGCGCGCGCTTCGCGCCGCAGGCGTTCGCGGTGCATCGGGTCTCGAGTCAAGTGGGGCGCCAGCGCTTTCAGGGCGACCAGACGCCCGAGCCGCGCGTCCGATGCGAGGTAGACTCGTCCCATGCCTCCGCGTCCGAGCTCCCTGATCACCGTGTAGGTGCCCAGCGTCGTGCCAGGCGTCAAGATCGTATCCTCGGCCAGCAGGTCGGGAACGCGCTCGACGATCGGTTCGCTCAGAAACGCGCCGGCACGATCGTGGTGATCGAGCAGCGAGAGGACTTCGTCACGAACCGCGGGATCGTCGGCGGCCCGCCCGGCGGCCCACGATCGGCGGCCGGCCGCGTCGCGATCGACCGCTGCCTCGAAGATCTCGCGGACGCGGCGATGCTGTTCGGATGTCATGGCGCCGAGTCGCTGAGCTCGCGAAACAGCCACGCGCGCGCGAGGGTCCAGCGCCGCTTGAGCGTTGCCGGCGAGATATCCAGCGCCGTCGCAGCTTCCTCGATGCTCAGGCCGCCAAAGAACCGGAGCTCGACGATGCGTGCCTGCTCAGGGTCGATGGCTTCCAGCCGGGTAAGCGCCTCGTCCAACGCCGGAAGCATGGCGTCCTCACCGCGGGCCGCAATCAACGAATCGACCAGCGAAACACGGTCGAGGCCGCCCCACCGTTTCTGCGCGCCGCGGGCGCGCGCCCGCTCGACCAGAATCTGCCGCATCGCCCGCGCCGCGATCCCGACAAAATGGCGTTCGTCGCGCCACGGCGTCCCCGCACCCGCCAGCCGCAGGTAAGCCTCGTGCACGAGTGCCGTAGCCTGAAGCGTCTGGCCGGGCCGCTCGCGTCGCATGAAGGCTCCCGCCAGCCGCCGCAGCTCGTTGTACACCTTCGCTGCCAATTCGTCTGCCGGCGGTGCCGCGGGTCGATCCTGTTCCATGCGCGCTGGACCCAATTGTAGAGCCCGCCGCGCTTTTGCCATACCGCGCTGCGGCAGGCCGCTGCACAGTCGATTCAGGCCAGCCACTCGCGGGGACGCAGGGAGAGGACACGATAGGTGTCGCGCAGGGCGACGACGCGATCCGCGTACTCCTGTTTGGGAAACTGGTTCTGCAGCATGCGGTCGCGCAGCGCCCGCAGCTCGTAGCAGTACAAATCACGCACGAACCCGCGGGCGAGCTCAGGCGGCGTCGTCGGCGTCGGCATGATGCCGTGGCGTTCGCACGCTCGAAGCACATCAACGCGGTATACGTATTTCATACGTGGTCCCTACGTCCCTGGTCAGTGCGGTGTCCCTGGACCAGCACAAGTGACCAGGAACTAAGGACCAAGGACCTTTTCGACAGCCTCGAGCGTTGCGTCGATCTCCAGAATCTGCCCGCTTCGTGCCAGAGCATCCACGAGCGGCTGGGGCCTGACGATCGGCCGTCCGATCACCGGCTCGACGATCTCCGCGAACTTGGCCGGATGCGCGGTCGCAAGAAACACCCCGACGTCCCCCTCCGTTCCTTCCCGCCGCTTCCGCCCGGTCAGGCCCAGATACGCAATCGCGCTGTGCGGGTCGAGCAGATATCCGCGATCTTCGTACACGCTCCGAATCGTCGCGCGCACTTCGTCGTCCTCGTGGCGGCTGCCTGCGACATCGCGGCGGATGGCGTTCAGGTCGCCGTCATACAGCCACATCAGGCGATCGAAGTTGCTCGGGTTGCCCACATCCATCGCATTCGCCAGGGTGTGAATCGATGGGCGCGGCTTGAACTGGCCGGTGGCCAGATATGCCGGCACGACGTCGTTGATGTTGGTCGCCGCGACGAACTGACGGATGTTGATGCCGGCACGCTTGGCCATCAAGCCGGCGGTGAGGTTTCCGAAGTTACCGCTCGGGGTGGAGAACACCGTCGCACTCAATTCCTTCGCGACGCCTGTCTGCTTGAGCTTCGCCGCCAGCTGGCCGACGCCATGCACGTAGTAAATCATCTGCGGCAGCAGCCGGCCGATGTTGATGGAGTTGGCCGATGTCAGATTCGCGCGCCGTGACAGCACCGGGTCGGCGAACGCCGCTTTCGACAGCCGCTGACAGTCGTCGAAGCTGCCGGCCGTCGCGTACGCGCGCACGTTCGTCGCTTCGCCGTTGAACATCGTCAGCTGCGCTTCCTGCGTCGGGCTGATGCGGCCTTTCGGATAGAGAATCACCACACGCGTATGCGGGACCTCGTGAAAGGCATGCGCGACGGCGCTGCCGGTGTCGCCCGAGGTGGCCACCAGAATCGTGAGCGGATTGTCGCCCTGGAACAGCGCGGCCATCAGCCGCGCCATCACCCGGGCGCCGACATCCTTGAACGCGAGCGTCGGGCCGTGAAAGAGCTCCAGCGCGTAAATGCCCGGATCCACCTCGACGAGAGGAATGGGAAACGACAGCGCCTCCTCAACGATGGACAGGAGCGCGTCATAGTCGAGCTCGTCGACGAACGGTTGCAGGACACGAGCGCCGACGTCCGCCAGTGTCAGGGACGGAAGTTTCGCGAGCTCTTCCTGTGACCACCGCGGAATCGACTCGGGAACGTACAGTCCCCCGTCGGGTGCGATGCCTTCGAACAGCGAAAATGAAAATGAGGCCGGGGGCGGCCCCGAGCCTGCCCAAGGGTCTGCGGATTGACCGCTTTTCGTGGTTACGAAACGCATGGGGAGACGACGCGGGCGCCCCGTGGAGCGATTGGCGATACATAGGTTTGCGGATCGCCGCCGATATGCGTCTTCACGGCGCGGGTCATGGCGTCCGCCACGCGCCGGGCGACGTCGCCTTCTTGGCACAAGGCGAACAGCGACGGCCCCGATCCGGACAGGCTGCATCCAAGCGCCCCTGCATCGATCGCCGCCTGCTTGATGGCCGCGAGGCCCGGCACCAGAGCCGCCCGGCGCGGTTCGGCGATTGAGTCCTCGAGCGCCCGCGAAATGAGCGCGAAGTCCGACTGGTGCAGGCCGTGTACCAGCGCGCCGAGATTCGCCCATTGGCGGATCGCATCCGCCAGAGGGACCGTCGTCCCGAGCAGCGCCCGGGCCTTTGCCGTCTCAATCTCGAGATCGGGATGCACCACCACCGCCATCAGGCCCTCAGGAACCGGAAGGCGGATGATGTCCGGCGGATTCGGATGCCGGACCAGCACAAACCCGCCGCACAGCGCCGGTGCGATGTTGTCAGGATGGGCGGAACGGGCGCCAAGGCCTTCCCCTTCGATTGCGCACGCGATCAACAGATCGAGCGGTGCATGCGCGTCGAGCAGCGCGTCGACCGCCACCACCGCCGCCGCGGCGCTCGCCGCGCTTCCGCCCAGCCCGCTGGCGAGCGGCAACCCTTTGTTGATGCTGAGCGAGACGCCGCGGCGCTCTCCGAGCGCGGTGAGCAGAGCCTGCGCCGCAACGCTGGCCGTATTACGGTCCGGCTCCCGCGGCAGCCGCCCGGCGTCGCCGGTAATCGCGTCGATCCGCACGACGCCCGCGGAGGTCACGCCGGACGGCGCAAATCGCGCCGTGACCTCATCGCCCGGCGCCTCGAGCGCAAACCCCAGCACGTCGAACCCGCATCCGACATTCGATACGGTCGCCGGCGCGAACGCGGTGACGATGCGCTCAGTCATGTCGGTACCGGCGACGGATGGTGGGCATCAG
>Ga0247825_10001551_pt1 | contig 15095 bp, 13 predicted proteins | sample 13C_Vanillin_Day_FD_194413 | JGI IMG/M metagenome (GOLD analysis project Ga0247825, IMG submission 194413) | Soil microbial communities from agricultural site in Penn Yan, New York, United States - 13C_Vanillin_Day48 | ecosystem: Environmental > Terrestrial > Soil > Agricultural land | place... | reverse complement strand
TATCCGTCAGCCGGAAACTGACGAGGCGCTGCTTCGCCCGTTCCTCCGGCGGCGGATCGATGCGGGTCCGGAACGGCCAGGTCGCCATGATCGCGACGATGGAAATCCCGGAGACAACGGCGGCGGCATAGCGCCAGCCCAGCGCATCGATCAGCGGCGGGATCGCAAGGCCACCGATGATGCCACCGAGCGGCACGCCGGCCTGCTTGATCGAAAAGACGATGTTGCGATGTTCCTTCGGCGTGAGCCGCGTCAGCACTTCGCTGCCCGCCGGATTGGCGGTGCCGCTGCTCAGTCCCACGCAGACGCTGGCGATCAGCGCCAACCCGATCGAGGGAACGAGATAGAGCAGCAGGCTTGCCGAGCCGACCAGCAGGCTGAGCTGCAAGGTGTATACGCCGCCGAGGCGATGGATCACGCCGATGCCGGAGGTCAGCACGAACAGCGCGCCGACGGTGGTCGCCGCCGTCAGATAGCCGACCCAGGCCTGGTCCCAGCCGAACTCCGCGGTGAACGCAGGCCCCGCGACCGGCACCAGCCGGCCGTGCGTCGCCGACACGGTCTGCAGGATGAGAATGACCCCGATGACGACAATCCAGCTCGGAGGCGATCGCGTCATCAGCCGCTGTCTCTCGCTGCCTGTCCCGTCTCAGACGTTGAAATACGTCCCGCCGCTGACGTTGATGATCTGACCCGTGATGTAGCGACCGCCCGGCCCCACCAGGAGGCGCGCGAGCGGCGCGATATCGTCCGGCCAGCCGGCGCGCCCGAGCAAGGGCCGGTAGACCGGGTGAGCCGGAATGTCGTTGGGCTTGTCCGGCCGCGCCAGCATGGAGGGGACGATCGTGTTCACGGTGATCTTGTGCGGCGCGAGCTCCATCGCGAGCGCGCGGGTGAGGCCGGCGATGCCGGCCTTGGCGGTGACCACGTGCGCGCGGTCGGGCGCCCCCATCGCGCCGGTGAGCCCGCCAATGTTGATAATCGAGCCGGCATCACTCTTCTTGATCGGCTCCAGGCAGGCCTTCACGCAATGGAATGCGCCGTCGAGGATGACGCCGGTGATGAATCGCCAGTCCTCGAAGGTCATGTGCTCGATGGCCTTTTCCTGACGCAGCGCGGCGTTGTTGATGAGATAGTCGATCCGGCCGAACTTTTTCAACGCCGCCTGCGCCATGGCCTGGACAGCGGGCGCATCGGTGACATCGGCGATGCCGGCCATCGCCTTGCCGCCCCTCCCTTCGATCTCCTTGACGACGCCTTCGGCCTCGGCGCGGTTACTCCGCACGTTGACCACGACGGCACAGCCGCCCGCGGCCAGTTCCAGCGCCATGGCGCGCCCGATGCTACGGCCGGCGCCGGTGATGACGGCCACGCGACCGGCGAGTTCCTGTTCTGCCATTCAGTTGACCCCAATCCCCTCCACGTCATTCCGGAGCGCTCGCGACAGCGAGCGAACCCGGTCCGTAGCTGTCTCTGGATTCCGGGTTCGCGCCTTCGGCACGCCCCGGAATGACGGAGAGAGCTAGCCCCTCAGCGCGGACAGATCGATCCGTCCGCCAAATGCGTTCGACGCAAGCTTGAGCGCCGCCTGGGCGCGGGCGGCATCGTAGCCGCCGTGCTTCGCGTTGAGCAGAAATTTGTCCTCGATGTCCTTGCGGGTCAGCGGCTCGTGCGCGCCGCCGCGCATGTGCGGTTGGCGTTCTTCGATGACGCTGCCGTCGCGCAACGTCGCGCGGATGTGGCCGGTGAAGTTGTTGGGATAGGGATTGTCGGGGTCGATGCGGTAACGAACCTTCTTTGCCAGCGCGACGACGGCGGGCTCGCTCACCGCCGCATCGGAGAAGTCGCCCAGGCCCACATTGCCGCGGATGAAGCCCGCGGCAATGCAATAAGGCTGCGAGAATTTTCCGGCATAGCCGTTCTTCGGCGTCTGCTTTCCGGCAAGCGGCTCCCACAGCCGGTGCACGGTGCCCTCGCCCACGTCGCAGACCATCTCGACGACGTCGTCCGGCTTGATGCCGCGCGCGCCGAGACGCCGCGCGCAATCGATATACGGATGCGTCATGGTCCCGCAGGGATAGAGCTTGAAGGCCAGCGTCTGCGTCAGCCAGCGAGTGCCGAAGTCGCCGGTCACCGCATCGAAAACGCCTTCCGTCGTATTGGCGAAGCCGTGGAAGAAGCCGTGCTCGCCCTCGAACACGGTGCGCGGGCCGGAAAAGCCCGCGCGCGCAAACAGCGCCGCGCGCATGCCCGACTGCGCGGCCCAGCCGGCATGCATCCGCTTGGTCCAGGTGCCCTCGGCGAGATATTCGATGATGCCCGACGCCATCGAGCCGGCCACGCCGAACGCATCGACGATCTGCTTCTGGTTCAGGCCGAGCGCCTTGCCGACCGCGGCGGCGGCGCCCATCGCGCCGAACACGGCGGTCGGATGGAAGCCCGCCCTGTGCACCATCTTCGGCGCGACCAGTCCGAGCCGGCACATGATCTCGATGCCGACCACGATGCCTTCGAGCGCGGCCTTGCCGCCAAGGCGGTATCGCTCGCCGATCGCCAGCACCGCCGGAACGATCACAGCACCGGCGTGCACCGGCCCGCCCTCGAACGTGTCGTCGAAGTCCTCCCCGTGCGCCGCGGTGCCGTTGCCGAAGGCCGCTCCCGCGGCACTCAATGCACGTTTGTGGCCGATTGCGGTGCAGGGTCCGTCTTCATCCCAGCCCGCCAGCGCGCTGCCGACATAGTCCTCGTTGCGCGCGGCGATGCAGAGACCGACGACGTCGATCAGCGTTTCCTCGCATTTCGCTCGCGCGGCGGCCGGGAGCGTTCCGGCGTCGACGGCCACGATACGCTCAGCGAGCTGCTCGGCAATTGCAATGTCGGGAAGTTCTGCGTCCATCGTCAAATTCCTAGCACAATGAATACCGCCCCCGTCATCCCGGGATGACAGCGCAACGCATGAACATCCTGGGGCAGAACCGTTCAGTTGTCCCGCAATCTCACATTGCCGCCGCCGATGCGGAGCCGATTGGCCAGCGTGACAATCGCCGAGGTGATGACCAGCAGCGTCAGGCCCAGCACCGAGATCGCCGCGAGGTCGCCGCTCTCGTTGAGATCGAAGATCAGCACCGAGAGCACCTTGGTGTCCGAGGTGAACAGCATCACCGCCGCCGACAGCTCGCGGATGGTGCCGACGAACACGAAACACCAGGTCGCAATCACCGAGGTGCGAAGCAGCGGCGCGGTGATCTGGCGCAGCGCCGTGAGCCGGGTCGCGCCGAGGATGCGGCTGGCGTCCTCCAGCTCCGGATGGATCGCCTTGAACGCCGACTGCATCTGCTGGTAGGCCGCGGGCATGGCGAGCGTGAGGAAGGCGAACAGCAGGATCCACAAGGTGCCGTAAAGCTGGAATTTCGAAGCGAAGCCGTCGCAAGACCATCCGGCCTTCCCGCAGATGAACGAAATCGCGCCCGGCAAGCTCGTGTAGCTCAGAAACAGGCCGACACCCAGCACGATGCCCGGAATGGCGACCGGCGCGGTGGCAAGGAAGCCCAGCGCCTTGTGCCCCGTCACCGCCTCGCGCGATGTCAGATACGCGATCACCACCGCCAGCACCGTGCCGATGGTCGCGGTGGCGATGCCGAGCACGAAGGTGTTGTAAAGCGCAAGCTTGGTTGCCGACAGCTCGAAGAACACGAAATGGATGTTGTGGGTGGTGAAGTTCGTGAACGTCACGAACTGCGAGGCGACCTTCGAAAACGTGGCGTTGAGCAGCGCGCCATACGGCAGAAACACCGGATTGAGCAGCACGATGAAACAGAAGGCGAGCGCCATCCATTTCAGCTTGCCGAGCGGGATGATGCGAGGCGCGCTGTTCTTGCCGCCCAGAACCGCATAGGAACGCCGCCCGAGGATCATGTGCTCGGCCCGCAACAGCATCACGGTGATGATCAGAAGCGGCAGCGAAGCCGCGGCGGCGAGCTCCGGTTTCGGCGGATACTGGAACAGGCTCCAGATCTTGGTGGTCATGGTGTGGAAGCCCGCCGGCAGCGCGAGAATCGCCGGCGAACCGAACAGCGTCATGGCTTGCAGAAACGCGACCAGCGCGCCGGCCAGCAGCGCCGGCAGCGCGAGCGGAACGGTGATGCGCCGCGCGGTGACCCAGGTGCCGCCGCCGAGCACGGACGAGGCGTCCTCGAGCTCGCCGGGCGTGCGGTCGAGCGCGTTCGCGACCAGCACGAACACATAAGGAAATGTGTAGCAGGAGACGACGAAGATCAGCCCGGGGAACGAATAGATGTTGAACAGCACGGCGTCGGATTCGGCGCCGGTGACGACCCGGAAGACCTTGTTGATCAGGCCGCTGTTCGGCGCCGCCAGAAGCTCCCAGGCGATGGCGCCGAGAAACGGCGGCGTCACGAACGACGCGGTGACCAGCAGCCGCACCGTGCGCCGGAACGGCATGTCGGTGCGCGCGACAAGCCAGCCCATCGGCGCGGCAACCGCGCAGCAGATCAGGCTGACGGAGGTCGCAAGCGTAAACGTGGTGATCAGCGGATCGAGCAACGTCGGGTCGTTGATCAGCGTCGCGAAGTTTCCGAGCGTGAACGCGCCGTCCTTGGTCACGAGGCTGTAATAGACCAGCCACGACATCGGCAGCACGATCAACATGACCAGCACCGCCGCAAAAGTGTAGAGCACGAGCTTCGTGTAATCGAAGCCGTGCCTTACCCCGGCAGGCATCTCTGTCGCTGCGACGGTCATGCTGGCCACAAGCCCGTGTGCGGGCGCAATCGGAGTTGATGACCTCCTCTGCAGCGGAGGAGGGAGCGTACCGCCTCAGGCGGCCAGTTCCAGGCTTGCATCGATTGCGCCATCAAACCTTGAAGATCTGCGCGTAGCGCTTCTTGATGTCGTCGGCGGTCTTCTCGACGCCTTCCGGGTCTTCCTTCATCAGCTTGATCTCGGAAATCTTGCGGACGCCGGGTTTTTCCACGGTCTGCTTGTGGGCGGAATACTGCCGCGCCACGTTGACGATCATCTGCTGGCCGTCCCGGCCGTGCATGAAGTTGAAGAACAGCCGGGCGGCATTCGGATTGGGCGCCCGCGCGAAAATGGCGCTCGGACCGGTCGCGAGCGGCGTGCCTTCGGTCGGATAGACGATCTCGACCGGCTTGCCCGCCTCCTTCTCGCGGATCACGAGATAGCCCGCGCCGTCCACCATGACGGCGCGTTCGCCGAGCGCGATCTTCTTCGGCGTGTCGGTCGCCGACTGCACCTGCAGGATGCGCTGCTTGGCCAGCTTCTCGAAATAATCCCAGCCGAGGTCGCGGGCGCACTGGAACGTCGAGTTCATGATCGTGCCGCTATAGGCCGGATGCGCCTTCACCATCTTGCCGGCCCATTTCGGATCGAGCAGGTCGGCGAAGCTCTTGGGCGCATCCTCCTTCTTCACCAGGTCGGTGTTGTAGGCGATCGGCGACACCAGGATGCGGGTCACCACCGCGAAGCCGTCGGCGTCGTAGTACGACTTGTCGAAGTGCTGCGCGACGTCCTGCGGCATGTAGGCCGCGAGCCACTTGTTGCGCTTCCACACGATCACATGCGCCGCATCCGCGGTGTTGACCACGTCGACCGCGGCGATGTTGCTCTGATACTCCTGGGCGATGCGCGTGAACACGCGCTCGGCGCCGGAGCGCTCGACCTTGACGCTGATGCCGGGATACTTCTGCTCGAACGCCTTGCCGAGCTGCTCGGCGAACTGCAGGTCCATCGCGGTGTAGAAGGAGCACTTGCCCTCCTTCTTGGCGGCCTCGATCAGTTGCGGCGTGATCGCCTCGGCCGCAGGCGCTGCAGCCCGCAGCGGCTCGGCGAACACGGTGGTGCCGACGGCAAGCGCCGTGGTGCCCTTCAGAATGTCACGTCGTGTGAAACGGTTGTCGCGCATGTCGTGCCCTTTCATACCTTGAAGATCTGTGCATAGCGGGCTTTGATCTGCTCGCTTTCTTTTTCGACCGCGGCCGCGTCGTCCTTCATCACCTTGATTTCGGACAGCGCCTTGCGGCCCGGTTTGTCCTTGACCAGCTTGTGCGCCGAGCGCAGCCCGCCGAAATCGACGTTGAACTGCTGGCACTCCGCCGAGAGCGCGAAGTTCTGGAACAGGCGAGCGGCGTTCGGATTCGGCGCGCTCTTCATCACGCCGTTCGGGCCGATGATCAGGGGCGAGCCCTCGACCGGATAGATCACGTCCACCGGCTTGCCGGTTTCCTTGGCCTGGAACACGCCGTATTCAATGCCGTCGGCCATGATCGCACGCTCGCCGAGCGCGAGCTTCTTCGGCGGATCGGACGCCGACTGCACCTGCATGATGCGCTGCTTGGCGAGCTGCTCGAAATAGCCCCAGCCCACGTCACGGGCGGTCTGGTAGGTCGCGGTAAGGATGGTGCCGCTGTAGCCCGGATGCGCCTTGACGATCTTGCCGGCCCATTTCGGATCGAGAAGATCCTTGTAGCTTTTCGGCGCGTCCGCCTCCTTCACCAGGTCGGTGTTGCGCGCCATCACGCAGAGGAACACGCGGTAGCTGGCGAACATGCCGTCCGGGTCCCTGTGCTCGGGCGGATAGTGCTTCGCCACGTCCTCGGGAACGTAGGGCGCAAGGAGACCGTCGCGCTTCCACACCACGAAATGCGCGGCATCCGACGACTGCACCACGTCGCAGGCATAGATGCGGCTCGCCTGCTCCTGCGCGATGCGGCTGTACACCCGCTCGGCCCCGGTGCGCTCGATGCGGACGGAAATGCCCGGATACTTCGCTTCGAACGCCTTGCCGACCTTCTCGGCGAGCGGCAGGTCGACCGAGGTGTAGTGAACGACCTTGCCTTCCTTGCGCGCCGCCTCGATCAGCGCCGGCGTCACCGCTTCGGCCGGAGGAGCCGCCGCGCGGATCGGGGTCGCAAACGTGGTGAGAGCGAGCGCACTCGAGCCCTTGAGCACATCGCGCCGCGAAAATCGCCCGTTCATAAGTCACCTCAAATTTTGAAGATTTCCGAATAGCGTTTTTTGATCTGCTCGCTGTCGCGTTCGACCGCGACCGCGTCGTCCTTCATCAGCTTGATCTGCGACAGCGACCTGCGACCGGGTTTTTCCTTGGTCTGCGAATGAACCGAATGCATGCCGGCGGTGTCGATCAGCACCTGCTGGCCCTCGGCCGAGAACATGTAGTTCTGCAGGAGCTTTGCCGCGTTCGGATTCGGCGCGTTCTTGAACATGGCATTGGGTCCGACGATCAGCGGCGTGCCTTCCGCCGGATAGACGATCTCGATCGGGTCGCCCTTCTCCTTCAAACCGAGCGCAACATATTCGCCGCCGTCGGCCATGATTGCGCGCTCGCCGAGCGCGAGCTTCTTCGGCGGATCGGTCGCCGACTGTACCTGCATGATCTTCTGCTGCGCGAGCTTCTCGAAATAGGACCAGCCGATGTCGCGCGCGATCTGGTAGGTCGCGGTGAGGATGGTGCCGCTGTAGGACGGATGCGCCTTGACGATCTTGCCGCTCCATTTCGAATCGAGCAGATCGGCGTAGCTCTTCGGCGCATCCGGGGCCTTCACAAGATTGGTGTTGTAGCAGATCGGGCAGAGCGTGACGCGGGCGCTGGCGAACGTGCCGTCCGGGTCCTTGTGCTCGGCCGGGAAGTGCTTCGCAACGTCTTCCGGCACATACGGCATGAGCCAGCCGTTGCGTTTCCACACAATCACATGAGCCGCATCCGACGTGTTGACCACGTCGGCCGCGAAGATCCGGCTCTGATACTCCTGGCCGATGCGCTGGAACACGCGCTCAGCGCCGGAGCGCTCGACCTTGACGCTGACGCCGGGAAATTTCGCCTCGAAGGTCTTGGCGATGCGCTCCGCACCGGCGAGATCGATCGAAGTGTACCAGACGACCTTGCCTTCCTTTTTCGCGGCCGCGATCAGTTGGGGTGTGATGGCCTCGGCGGCAGGCGCAGCGGCGCGGATCGGCGAGGCGTAGACCGTGAACGCGGTCGCCGCGGTACCGGCGAGGACCTCGCGTCTCGTGAACTTCTTGCCCATCTTGCAGTCCTCCCTGTTGTCCTTCGACCCGATGTTTTTTTGGCTTTTTGTTTTTGGGTCGCCGGGTCGCTATCGGGCCAGTGCCAGGCATTTCTCCGGCGGCAGCCGGAGCCAGACCGCGGAACCCGGCGCGACGCTCTCGGCCGCCGACGTCACCAGCCGGAGCTGCGTGCCGTCCGCGATGTCAACCATATAGTCCCGGCTCGATCCGAGAAAGACTTGCCGAACCACCTTGGCCGGGATGACGTTGGCCTTGTCCGCCGGTTCCTTCGCCAGAAGCTCGATCTGGTGCTGCCGGATCGAGACCGGCGTGTCGGCCCCGCCCTTCAGCGTTTCGCCCAAAACCCGCAGCGGCACGCCGGCCAGCGACACGGTGCTGCCGTCCAGCGTCTTGCCCTTGAAGACGTTGCTCATGCCGATAAAGCGGGCGACGAATTCCGACACCGGCCGATCGTAGATCTCCTGCGGCGAGGCGGTCTGCTCGATCTTGCCGAGATTCATCACGCAGATCACGTCGGCGGTCGTCATCGCCTCGGATTGGTCGTGGGTGACGTAAACGGTCGTATAACGGAACGCGTCATGAAGGCGTCGCACCTCGAAGCGCATCTCCTCGCGCAGGTTGGCGTCGAGGTTCGACAGCGGCTCGTCGAGCAACAGTGTCTCCGGCTCCACGATCAGCGCGCGGGCGAGCGCCACGCGCTGCTGCTGGCCGCCGGAGAGTTCGCCCGGATAACGCTGCGCCAGCGGCGCAAGCCGTGTGGTCGACAGAATATCGTCGAGCTTCTTCTTGATGATCGCGCTGTCGATTTTCCGCAGCTTCAGCCCGTAGATGATGTTTTCCGCCACGGTCATGTGCGGCCACAGCGCATAGCTCTGGAAAATCATCGACATGTTGCGCCGCTCGGGCGGCAGCGTCTTCTGCGGCGACGACACCATGCGGTCGCCGACGAAGATTTCGCCCTCGGTCGGCTCGACGAAGCCCGCGATCAGCCGCAGCGTCGTGGTCTTGCCGCAGCCGGACGGCCCAAGCAGGCAGACCAGCGTGCCATGCTCGATCGTCATCGACACCCGGTCGACGACGGCAAGCGGTCCGTATTTTTTCGTGAGTCCGCGAAGCTCGACTGACGCCAACTTACATCCCCCCGTTCGCGCCGCATTCGCGTGCGGCGTCAACCCGACTTAAACACCGTATGCGGCGCGATTCTTCCGTCAGGAACCGGTGAAAACCGGCTTTCGCTTTTCCATGAAGGCCTTGCGGCCCTCTTCATAATCGCGGCTCCTGAAGCAGGCGTCCACGGCATCCTGTGCGCGCTGAAGATCGCGCTTGGTCTCGTCCTTCATCATCTCGCTGACGACCGCCTTGACCGCCCTGATGGTCAGCGGAGCGTTTCCGGCGATGGTATCGGCATAATTCTTCACATAGCTTTCCAGTTCGCCGTCGGGAACCACGCGGTTCACCAGGCCCATGGTCAGCGCTTCGGCTGCGGTGAATTGCCGCGCCGTGTAGAAAATCTCCATCGCGAACGACGCGCCGACCACGTCGACCAGCCGCTTGAGGCCGGAATAGCCGTAGCCCAGGCCGAGCTTCGCCGCCGGCACCGCGAACTTCGATCCTTCGGTGGCGATGCGGATGTCGCAGCAGGTCGCGAGCCCCATGCCGCCGCCGATGCAGTAGCCGCGGATCATGGCGATGACCGGCTTCGGGAATTCGTGGAACGCGGCGTAGCTGGTCTCGACCACCTTGTTGTAGTGCGCGACCGCGTCTTCCGACGAGCGCTCCTGCGCGAAGCGCGAGATGTCGGCGCCCGAGACGAACGCCTTGCCGCCCGCGCCGGTCACCACGACCACCTTGATGTTGTTGTCGTTGCGGAAGTCGTCGAGCATCTGGCCCGCCGCCGCCCACATATCGAGCGAGACGGCGTTGTGCCGCTCGGGATTGTTGAAGATCACGTAGCCGATGCTGCCTTCCTTTTTCGAAAGCATCTTGTCGGTCTGCGGGACGATCGGTGCGCTCTGGTTCATATCGGTCTCCTGAAATGCGGTACGCGCGTCGGCGCGTCAGATGGCTTTGGCCTGACGCAGCGCGGCGATTTCCCTGGCGCTGAATCCGAATTCCTTCAGCACCTCGTTGGTGTGCTGGCCCATGTCGGGCGGGGGTGCCGCGATTTTGCTCTTGGTGCGCGACATCGCGAACGGCTGGCCGACAACCTGCATCGTCGACTTGTCGCGCTTCTTGACGCTCTGCGCGATGCCGAGATGCTTGACCTGCGGATCGGCGAACACCTGATCGATGTTGTAGATCGGCCCGCACGGAACGCCGGCCTGGTTCATGATGTCGATCCACTCGGCGCTCGACTTGTGTTGCGTGTAGGCGCCGATTTCCTCGTTGAGCGCCTTGCGGTTTTCCGAACGTGCCTTGGCATTGGCATAAGCGGGGTTCTTCAGCATCGCGTCGGCGCCGATCGCCTTGCAGAAGCGCTCCCAGATCGCGCCGCCGGTGGTGGCGATGTTGATGTGGCCGTCGGTGGTCTTGAACACGCCGGTCGGGATCGAGGTCGGATGGTCGTTGCCGGCCTGCTTCGGCACCTCTTTGCTGATGAGCCAGCGCGCCGCCTGGAAATCGAGCATGAAGATCTGCGCCTGGAGCAGCGACGTCGAGATGTGCTGGCCCTTCTTGGACTTGTCGCGCTCCAGCAGCGCGGTGAGAATGCCGAGCGCGCAGAACAGACCGGCGGTGAGGTCGGCGACCGGAATGCCGACGCGCACCGGGCCCTGCCCCGGCAAACCGGTGATCGACATCAGCCCACCCATTCCCTGGGCAATCTGGTCGAAGCCCGGACGGTTCTCGTAGGGCCCGTCCTGGCCGAAGCCGGAGATGCTGCCGTAGACGATACGCGGGTTGATCTTCTTGACGTCCTTGTAGTCGATCTTCAGCCGCCGCTTCACGTCGGGCCGGAAGTTCTCGACGATCACGTCGGCCTTCTTGACCATCTTCAGGAAGGCTGCGCGGCCCTCCTTGGACTTGAGGTTAAGCGTCATGCTCCGCTTGTTGCGGTGCAAGTTCTGGAAGTCGGAACCCTCGCGCGGACCGCCCGGCGCGTCGCCGCCCGCCGCGTCCGGCGGCATCTCGATCTTGACGACATTGGCGCCCCAATCGGCGAGCTGCCGCACGCAGGTCGGGCCCGACCGCACGCGGGTCAGGTCGAGGACGGTGAAACGCGCAAGCGCTTGGGATGCCTTGGGAATAGCCATTTCAGAAACACCGGCAGGGGTTACAGATCCGGCAGGACATTCCCCGATATCGGAAAGCTTGTCCATGGCTCTGCCGTCCCGCGGCGCGGAACGTTCCAGCGCTCAGCCTGCGGCTTCGGCGCCATTGCGCGCGCTGGCGGTTCCCCTAGACTTGCCGCGTCTGGATTTGCTGCACGAATGAGCATGAGGCGCATTCCATGAAACACATTCGAGTAACGCTTGCGGCAGTCGCGGCACTCACCGTCGTTACGCCGGCGATCGCCGACGACTGGCCGTCGCGGCCGGTGCGCATCCTGAGCACCTTCGCCGCCGGCGGCGCCGCGGATGTGCTGGCGCGCGTCATCGCCGAGCATCTCTCGACAGCACTCAAGCAGCAATTCTTCGTCGAGGTCCGCGCCGGGGCAGGCGGCCAGATTGCAGTTCGCACGATTCTGGATTCGCCGCCCGACGGGTACAACTTCGTCCTCGTCAGCGTCTCGCATCTGGTCATCCACCCGATGTCGCGCGCGGACGCGACCTACGATCCGCTCAAGGACCTGACCAATGTGGCATTCGCCGGCGGCTCGCCGGTCGTTCTGTCGGTCAATTCCGAGAAGAGCGGCCTGAAAACGTTCAAAGATCTCCTGACGCGCGGCAAGACGGAATCGATGAACTATTCTTCGTCCGGCCTGGGCACCATGGGGCATCTGGTCGGCGAGAACTTCGTCGGCATGTCCAAGATCAAGAGCTCGCACGTGCCGTACAAGGGCGCCTCGCAGGCGCTCGCCGACCTGGTCGGCGGCCACATCGTCTGGTGCTCGCAGACGTTGACCTCGACATCGAGCTTCCTGCGCTCAGGGTCGCTGAACGGCCTCGCCGTGACCAGCGACAAGCGGCTGCCCGACTGGCCGGATATCCCGACCTTCAAGGAGCAAGGCTATGACCTCACGGCGTCGATCTGGTTCGCCTTGTCCGGCCCGGCGAAGCTGCCGCCGGCCATCCTCAACAGGATGAACCAGGAAGTGAACAAGGCCATGAGCAGCCCTGAGGTCGCGGCGCGGATGCGGCGCGATGGAATGATCACCAATCCGATGAGCCCCGAGCAGTTCCAGCAGTTCCTCGCCAGCGAAAAGAAGGTCTGGTCGCCGGTCGTGCAGCAGGTCGGGCTCGCGGTACAAAACAAATAGCGGCGTTCGCCGCTCGCGACGGCAAAAAACAAGAAAAGCCAAGCTTTGGGGAAACCAACAGCCGGTAACGGTATCCGGCACAGTGAGGGCGACATGACTTCGACGATCAGCAGACGCGGCTTTCTCGCCGCGACCGCCGGCGCATCGGCGCTGGGTTTTTCCGGCATCCGTCCCGCGCACGCCGCATTCCCTGAGCGCGGCATCACCGTGGTCGTCCCCTACGCCGCCGGCGGCGGCAGCGACATCTCGGCGCGGCTGCTCGCCAAGGACCTCGAGCCGATTCTCGGCAAGCCGGTCACTGTCGAAAACCGCGCTGGCGGCGGCGGCTGGGTCGGCTGGGGCTCGCTCGCAAACTCCAAGCCCGACGGCTACACCATCGGCTACATCAACGTCCCCAACATATTCGCCGGCTATCTCGACAAGCAGTCGGGGGGAACGCGCAAGGAGAACCTGGAAAGCTTCACGCCACTCATCAACCACGTCACCGACTACAACATGTGGTCGGTGAAGCCCGACAGCAAATTCAAGACCGTGAAAGACGTGATCGAGGAGGCGAAGAAGCGGCCGGGCACGATCACACTGAACGGCGGCGGCCATGGCACCGACGATCACGTCGCAGTGCTCGGCATCGGCGCCAACAATGGCACCAGCTTCCAGATGGTGCACTTCCGCGGCACGCCGGACGGCAAGACCCAGGTGCTGGGCGGCAATATCGAGGTCTACGCCTGCAACGTCAGCGAGGGCGCCGAGGACGTGAAGGCCGGCCTGATCCGCCCGCTTGGCGTGATGTCGCCGGCCCGTTCGAAGTTCATGCCCAACGTGCCGACGTTCCGCGAGCAGGGCATCAACGAGGTGTGGTCGACGTCGCGCGGCGTGGCCGGTCCGGCCGGATTGCCGAAGGACGTCGAGACCGCGCTGATCGCCGCGCTGGAAAAGACCATCAGCTCCCCCGACCACAAGGCCAAGGCCGAAGCCTTGTCGCTCGACCCGGACGTGATCAAGGGAGACGCCTACCGCAAGTTCCTGAAGGACAGCGAGCAGGCCACGAAGAAGCTGATGAACTGGTAGCGGTTGGTTCGATCCGTCTTCGCTCGCTGCGCGAGTGAAGGTGGGCCTGAGCGGCGGCGTCCTTGATACGGACGACGCCCCTTTGATTTCACAAGTGGATTTTGTTTGGCCAAAATACAACTAATGATTGCAATAGCCGGCCTTGGACACGAGGGTTCATTCGAGCGGGGGTCGCGCGCCCACCACGATTCACTTTCAAATAACGCGGCGCGACCGGACCCGCAGGCGCCTTGCGATTTTGGTGTCTCGTCAGTCGCGTTAAACAACACATCGTCGCGTCAACCAAGAAGACGTAGGCCCGGCGCTTTCGCGCCTTGGCTCACCCGTCGCGATGCGCACACGGGCGGATTTCAGGCTCACCTTTCAAACAACGCATCGGGCAAGCGTCGCGAGTTCGCGCCTGGCGCGACCGCGTTCGGCTTCCTCGCTGTCACTTCTGCTCGAACTCAGGGGCCACCCAAATCCTTATTGTCGTGGGCTGTTTGAACAAAAGGCCCATTACCCTCGCTGCTTCGGCGAAGGTCTCGTACGGGCCGAACATGCCGGAGTCATCGTCACCGACAAACAGCCCACGAAATTGATAGATAACAATGGCAGGCTCGTAACTTAACGAGGGCTCTCCGCTGTCCCAATAGTGCTCGCCGACCACTTTACCTTCCTCGCGCACCAGTTCGTAACAGGCATCATCCCACCATTCATCGAGTATCTCACCTGCTTTGGCGACGCGACGAAACACTTCGTCGGTATCGAGTTCTTTTCTGTCGCAGACGTCGTTCATGAAAGCCATGAATTGGTCGTCGCTCATGGTCTTCCTCCATTCTTCGTTGTCAGCGCTGTTCGATCGGCTTCGTCGCGCCTGACAGAGACATGATATACTTTGCCCCGTGCCGCCTCATGACTTCCTGATCCGGAACGTCAGCACGCGGCCGCTCTTCGCGCTGTCTTCGATCTTGTCGCCGGTCTCGCGAACGAGATTGGGAATGTCGATGGTCGTCAAGGGATCGGTGCACTCGATGACCAGGATTTCGCCCGCCGTCATCTTCGACAACAGCTTGCGAGTTTTCAGCGCCGGCAATGGGCACTTCAGCCCGCGCATGTTGACGGCGGGCGGGCCGGCCGCGGGCGGTTCGGTTTCCGGTTTTCGAGCCGGTTTCCGAAGCGGTTTCTGGAGTTTGGATTTCGCCATGAGCGGGCCGCGACACTGTGATCGACTGACACTGGACACCCCAGCCGTATCACGTCAAGTTCCTCACATGCTTGAGGATTCCGATATCCAGCGGATCGCGCGGCTGACTCCGCTGGCCGACGTGCTGGCAAGCTTCGACCTCTCGATCAGGCCGGTTGCGCCGCGCGAGGAAGCGCTCGCGAAAGCCGCAGGGTTGGCACTCGCCGCCGACGTGAAGGCCGCGGCCGGCCATCCGCAGGCGACGCTGGCGCTGCGCGACGGTTTTGCCGTGCGCTCCGAGCAGACGCTCGACGCCAGTTCGTACGCACCGGCGCCGCTCGCCGGTGCGTACGAACT
>Ga0247825_10001549_pt1 | contig 15099 bp, 12 predicted proteins | sample 13C_Vanillin_Day_FD_194413 | JGI IMG/M metagenome (GOLD analysis project Ga0247825, IMG submission 194413) | Soil microbial communities from agricultural site in Penn Yan, New York, United States - 13C_Vanillin_Day48 | ecosystem: Environmental > Terrestrial > Soil > Agricultural land | place... | reverse complement strand
GTCGAATCCCGCTACGACGAGCTGATGCACCGGCTCGGCTCGGGCGAGGTGCAGTCGGATCCGGTTGAGTTCCGGAAAGCCGCGAAGGCCTTGTCCGACATGGAGCCGCTCGTACAGAAGTACCGCGAGTACAAAGTGGTCGATCAGGACATCGCCGGCTCCGAGGAGCTGCTGCGCGGTTCAGACGCCGAGATGCGGGCACTCGCCGAGGAGGAACTCAAAACGCTGTACGTCAAGCGCGACGCGCTCCTCGAGGAAATCAAGATCCTGTTGATCCCGAAGGATCCCAACGACGAGAAGAACGTCCTGCTCGAAATCCGCGCCGGTACAGGCGGCGAAGAGGCGGCTCTCTTCGCGGCGGAGCTGTTCAAGATGTATACGCGCTACGCCGAGCGGCAGGGATGGAAGCTCGACGTCATGTCGACAAGCGTGAGCGACACCGGCGGTCTCAAAGAGGCCATCGCGTCGATCGAGGGACGCGGCGTGTACAGCCGGCTGAAGTACGAGAGCGGCGTCCATCGCGTGCAGCGCGTACCGGCAACCGAGGCGTCGGGACGGATCCATACCTCCACGGCGACGGTCGCCGTTCTGCCTGAGGCCGAAGACGTCGACATCGAGATCAACGAGAAAGACCTGCGCATCGACACGTTCTGCTCCAGCGGTCCCGGCGGGCAGAGTGTGAACACGACCTACTCCGCCGTCCGGCTCACGCACATTCCAACGGGAGTCGTCGTCTCGCAGCAGGACGAAAAATCGCAGATCAAGAACCGCGCAAAGGCGATGAAGGTGCTGCGCGCGCGGCTGTACGAGATGGAGCTGCAGAAGCAGCAGGACGCGATTGCGAAGGAGCGGCGCGGTCAGGTCGGTACTGGAGAACGATCGGAAAAGATCCGGACCTATAACTTCCGGGACAGCCGCATCACCGACCATCGCATCAATTTCACCACTCACCAGCTGCATGACGTGCTCGCCGGCGAGCTTGGTGAGCTGATCGAGCAGGTCACGTCGTACTACAACGCCGAGAAGTTGAAACAGGTCACGACGTCCGTATCCTGACGAGACCGTGAGGCTGCACGAACGGCTCGCCGCGGCGCGTGAACAGCTGGTGCGCGCGGGGATTCAGCCAACCGAGGCGGCGATCGACGTCGACCTGTACGCCCGCACCATTCTGAAGTGGGACCGCGCGCGCCTGCTTCTCCATCACCAATCCGCCGTCCCGGAGACCCTTGAGCCGCAATTCTCCGACTGGCTCGCCCGCCGTGAACGCTTCGAACCTTCGGCGTACATCGTTGGCGAGCGGGAATTCTGGGGACTCGATTTTTTCGTGACGCCCGCGGTGCTCGTCCCGCGTCCGGAAACGGAGCTCGTCGTCGAGGCAACCGCTGCGATTGCCCGCGGATTGCGAGGGCAGAACCTCCGCATTGCCGATATCGGCACCGGAAGCGGATGCATCGCCGTCTCCGTCGCCCACGAAATCCCGCACTGCACGGTCATTGCGACCGATGTCTCGAGTGAGGCGCTGGCGGTGGCACAGCGGAACGCAGAACGGCACGCGGTGGACGATCGCATTCGTTTCGTCTGCACGTCGCACCTCGATGGCGTCGACGGTGAGTTTGATGTGATCGCCGCGAATCCGCCGTACGTGCGCACGGTCGACAAACGCGGGCTCTCCGCCGATGTGCTGCAGGAGCCTCACGTCGCGCTGTTCGGCGGTGCCTCGGGTCTCGAACACATTGATGCGGTGCTGGCCGCCGCGTCACATACCCTCCGTCCGGGCGGCTGGCTCGTGATGGAATTCGGCTTCGGGCAGGAAGACGACGTGCGCGAGCTGGTCTCGAGGCGGGCGAACCTGTCCGTGGACCACACCCGTGCGGATCTGCAGGGCCTCGCCCGTACCGCTATCATGCAACGCCGATGAGCGACTGCCTGTTCTGCAAGATCATCGCGGGCGAAATTCCCGGCCACCTCGTCCATGAAGACCGCGACCTCGTCGCCTTCAAGGACATCAACCCGCAGGCGCCGCTTCACCTGCTGATCGTGCCGCGGCGGCATATCGCGACGCTGAACGACCTCGCACCCGAAGACGATGGGCTGATTGGTGTGATGTTCAGACGAGCGGCAGCGCTGGCAAAACAGAACGGCTACGCGGACCGTGGCTATCGGACTGTCCTGAACTGCAATCGGGATGCAGGCCAGACCGTGTTCCACATACACCTTCATCTGCTGGCCGGACGGGGGCTCGGCTGGCCTCCGGGCTGAAGAGCGAGAAGTGTTTTCGCGCTAGAAGATCAACGGCAGCAGTTCTGCCAACGTGCGAATGACCGGCACGCTGGCCACCGTGTCTGCCGCGCCCTCGCCTCGATGGACGAGCACTCCACGCATCCCGACGCGAAGGGCGCCTTCGATGTCGTGCGGCAGGCTGTCGCCGACCATCACGGACTCTGCCGGCCCGACTCCCGCAAGCTGCAGCGCCGCCTCAAAGATGCTCGGATGCGGCTTCAGATAACCATGCTCGGATGAAGAGATCGCCGCGCTGATCAATCCCTCGAGCTCAAAATGCTGCTCGAAGGACGCCAGCGACCGGTGGGAATTGGAGATCAGTCCGATTTTGATGCCGCGCCTCGCCAGCTCCCGCAGGACCGGCGCGACGTCGTCGTAGAGGGAAAAGTGATGACAGGCCGCCCACTCGTCGTATATCTCGCGGGCACATGCGTCGAGCGACGGACCGGTCCCGCCCATCTCCTCGATAATGCGCCGCGTATACCGCACGAAGATCTCGCCGTCGTAGACGTGCTCCTGCTGCGCGTCCAGGATGACCGAGGCGGCGCGAACGGCATGACCGAAGCGAGCCGGCTCGACGGCTATGCCGTAGCTGGCGCAGAAGCGCTGATACCCTTCTCCCTGAAACGTCGGACCCGGATAAATGAGCGTGAAATCCACATCGAAGAAAACCGCGGCCGTGGACACTGCCGCTTGCTCGTGAGCGGTCACTGCAGCGAGCCGGAGTACGGACCCGCGACCACGACCGTCGCGCGCGAGGGATCGAGCGTTGCGCGCGCCGCCTCGTGCACCTGGTCGCGGCTGACGTCGCCGAGCAGCGCCGGCAGCCGCAGGTCGTAATCGAGACCGAGACCGAACAGTTCCGCGGTCTGCAGGAACGTCGCGATACCGGCGTTCGTCTCGAGCGTTCGCGGCATCGATCCGATCAGGTACTGCTTCGATTCGGCCAGCTCCCGGTCGGTCGGACCGTCGGCGGCAAACCTGGACAACTCGACATCGATTGAGCTGACGGCGCGCTCGACGTTCGCCGGGCCGACACCGGCGCGAACGACGAGCGGACCAGGAGCAACGCTCGCGTCGAGGGAGCTGAACGTGTAGTACGCCATGCCCTGACGCTCCCTGATGCTGTCGCCAAGACGGCCGCCGAGGGCGTACTGTCCGAGGATGTTGTTCATCACCCAGTACGCGTAGTAGCGCGGATCGCCGCGGCGGATCGCCACGAACCCGTAGGCGACGTCCGCCTGGGCCTTGTTCATCATCGGCAGGACCGTCGAACGGCGCGCGCGCGCAGGCTCGACGTGCACGACATTCATCCCGGCCGGGGCGTCCGCCTGCCATTCCCCGAAAACCGACGCCGTTGCCGCCACTGCCCGGTCGGCTCCGACGTCGCCGACAAGCGCAAGCGAGAGCGCCTGAGGCGCAAAGCGTGCCCGATGGAACCGCCGCAGATCGCCGGCGGTCATCCGCTCGACTGTTTCGAGCGTTCCCCGCACTGGCCGCCCGTATGCGTGATCGTTTCCGTACAACCCCCGCATCATCGTTTCCATGGCCACGGTGGCGGGATTGTCCTGGTCCTGGCGAAGCAGCGTGATGATTTCGCCGCGGCGCGTCTCGACTTCGCTCTCAGGAAAGGCGGGCCGGATGGCGATGTCACCCACGAGGGCCAGGATCCGCTCGAAGTCCTCGGACAGGCACGTGCAGACCAACCACATCGCGTGGCGGTTCACGGCAACCGTGAGCGACACGCCTCGGCTATCCAATTCCTCCGCGATCTGATCCGCCGTGCGCGATTCGGTGCCTCGATCGATTGTCTTGGAGACGAAATGTGCGAGCCCGGCGCAGTCCTGCGGGTCATAGGCCGTTCCGGCATGAAAACCTGCGTGAATAGTGATCGCCGGTGTCGTGCGCGTTTCCTTGGCGAGAATGGTCAACCCATTCGGCAGCACGTGCCGTGCCGGCGACAGCCCACGCTCATTCCGTCCGGTCGCCGGCGAGGCGGCAATCGCCGAACGTGTGTTCGGCTGATGATCACTCGGCATGCGGTTCGAACCGGCCGATGATCCGATTGGCGGCCGTGAAACGCGCGGCGGCAACCCTGGCGACGTCCTCGAGCGTGACGGCGTCAATGCTCGGCGGAATCGACGAAAAGAAACGCCAGTTGGCGATGGTCTCGAAGAAGCCGAGCTGGTGGGCGATGTTCGAAATGCTGTCCTGCTCGAACACGAGCCGCGCCCGGAGCTGAGTCTTTGCTTTCGCGAGCTCCTGCGGAGTGACGCCTCCGGTGCGCACAGTATCCATCACCTGCAGGACACGATGCTCCAGGGAGTCGAGCGCGGTTCCCGCAGTGGCAGTCAGGGAAACCGTGTAGAGAAACGGATCCTGCGTCGGCACGATCCCACCGCTCACCGCCGACGCCAGCCCGCTGTTGACCACCGCCTGATAGAGCCGGGCGCTCCGCTGCGGTGGCGGCGTCCGGAAGCTCGCCCACAGGTTCAGGCCTTTGGCGCCGGTGAGGACACTGTCGAGCACCAGCAGGGCAAAGAAGTCCGGATCGGTTGCAGCGGGTGCGTGGTACGCGACCTTCAGATAGGACGTTGTCCCCTCTTTCGCAATCGTCAGCCGCCGCTCGCCGAGCTGGGGCGGTTCGGCGGTATAGCGGGACTTCGACAACGCGCCAGACGGGATCGTTCCGAACTGCTTCACGGCGCTCCGCATCGCGTCGTCTGCGTCCACGGCACCGACGATGACGAGCGTTGCGTTGTTGGGAACGTAATGCTGACGGTAATAGCCGTACAAATCGTCCCGCGTCATCGTCTGCAGGTCGCCGAGCCACCCGATGGTCGGATGCCGGTACGGATGCGCGTGAAACGCGGCCGCCGTCAATTCCTGATCGAGCAGCTGTTCGGGATCGTTCTCGCCACCCTGAAGCTCAGAGATGATCACCGTGCGTTCCGACTCGACGTCCGAGGGGTCGTACAGGCAGTTCGCCATGCGCTCCGCTTCGATGAACAGCATGTGATCGAGGGCGTCGTGCGTGGCTGTTTCCGTGTAGGTGGTCTGGTCGATCCAGGTGTAGCCGTTCCAGTAGCCGCCGTACTGCTCGATGATGCCCTTGACCTTCTCGCGGGGAATGTTCGTCGTCCCCTTGAAGTTCATGTGCTCGACCCAGTGCGAGACGCCGGACAAGCCCGGACGTTCGTCCTTCGAGCCGACGCGATACCAGCACCAGACCGAGGCGAGCGGTGCGGTGTGCACTTCCTGAATGAGGACGCGCAGGCCGTTGTCGAGGAGTTCCTCCCGTACGTCCATCAGCGAATTATAGGCGTGGGCGCGATACCATTGAGGTTTATGCCCGAGTGGAAAGAGACGGTAAACCTGCCTCGAACAGGTTTTTCGATGAAGGCCAACCTCCAAACCGCCGAGCCCGACGCGATCGCCCGGTGGGAGGCCATGGACCTGTACGGACGAATCCGCGACAAGCGCCGCGGCGCGCCGAAGTTCGTGCTGCACGACGGACCTCCGTACGCCAACGGGCACATCCACCTCGGGCATGCTCTCAACAAGACGCTGAAGGATCTCGTCGTCAAATCGCGCACGATGGCCGGGTTCGACAGCCCGTTCGTGCCAGGTTACGACTGCCATGGGTTGCCGATCGAATTGAAGGTCGATCGTGAGCTCGGGCCCAAGAAGCGCGACATGACCATCGCGGATGTCCGGCGCGCCTGCCGGTCATCGGCAAACCGGTTCATCGAGATCATGACCGCGGAGTTCCGGCGGCTGCTCGTCTTTGGCGAGTGGGAGCATCCGTACGTCACGATGAGCTACCGCTACCAGGCGGACATCGCGCGTGCGCTCGGGAAGTTTGTCGAGCGTGGTCTCGTTTACAAGGGCAAGAAGCCGGTTCACTGGTGCATCCATTGCCGCACTGCGCTCGCGGAAGCCGAGGTCGAGTACGAGGATCATGCCTCGCCCTCGATCTACGTCGAGTTCCCGCTGTCCGCCGAGAGCGCGCCGGAGCTTGGACGCCGGGTGCCGGAGCTTGCTGGCCAACAGGTGTCCGTCCTGATCTGGACGACGACGCCGTGGACGATTCCGTCAAATCTGGCGATCGCCTTTCACCCTGAGTTCGATTACGCCGCATACGACGCCGACGGACGCGTGGTGATCGTCGCGGAAGGCCTGGCAGAGACGGTCGGCCAGAACGTCAAACGGCCGCTGGAACGGCCGCTGGCGCGTATGAAGGGAAAGGCGCTTGAAGGGCTGCGCTTCCGGCATCCGTTGTACGAGCGCGATTCAGTGGCCGTGCTGGCCGACTACGTCACGCTCGAGCAAGGGACAGGCGCCGTTCATACGGCGCCGGGCCATGGCGCGGACGACTTCCTGACCGGCGTGAAGTACGGACTGGAGATCTACGCGCCGGTGGGGCCCGGTGGCCAGTTCCTCGACACCGTGGAGCTCTTTGCCGGTCAGCGCGTGTTCGACGCAAACCCGAATGTCGAGCAGGCGCTGCACGAGCGCAGCCGCCTGTGGCACCGCGATACGCTTTCGCATCAGTACCCGCACTGCTGGCGCTGCCACAATCCCGTCATCTTCCTGGCAACGTCGCAGTGGTTCGTGCGGCTCGATGGCGATCCGGTTATCCCGTGCGAGGACGGACAGACGCGGACGCTGCGCGACGCCGCGCGCCACGCGATAGACCATCAGGTGAAGTGGATCCCGCGGTGGGGGCGGGATCGCATCTTCAACATGGTGACGAACCGGCCGGACTGGTGCATCTCGCGTCAGCGGGCGTGGGGCGTCCCTATCCCCGCGGTGGACTGTACCGCCTGCGGCGAAGCGATTCTCACCCGCGAGCTGATTGAGAAGGCTGCCGATGTCTTCGAGCAGCACAGCGCGGACGCTTGGTACGAACGGCCGATCGAGGAGTTCCTTCCGGCCGGACTCACCTGCCCCTCCTGCGGCGCGGCATCATTCGAGCGCGAGCGCGACATTCTCGACGTCTGGTTCGACTCGGGGTCGAGCCACGAGGCGGTCCTGCCGAGATATCCGCAGCTGACGTGGCCCGCGGATATGTATCTCGAGGGCAGCGACCAGCATCGCGGCTGGTTTCAGAGCTCGCTCCTCGTCGCGCTGGCCACGCGCGGGCGGCCGGCGTACCGCGAGGTCCTGACGCATGGCTTCCTGATCGATCTCGAAGGCCGGAAGATGTCGAAGTCGGTCGGAAACGTCATCGCCCCGCAGGATGTGATCAAGGAGAGCGGCGCCGAGATCGTTCGTCTGTGGGTGGCGATGAGCGAGTTCACGGAAGAACTGCGCGTGAGCAAGGAAATCCTCACCCGCGTCGTCGACGTCTACAGGAAGCTCCGGAACACGTGCCGGATCCTGGTCGCGAACCTCTATGACTTCAATCCGGCAGCCGACGCGCTGCCGCTCGACCGTCTCGACGCCGTCGACCGGTTCGCGCTCGCACGCTACGCCGAAGCGGCCGAGCGGATGCTGCGCGCGTACGACGAATACGACTTCTCGACGGTTACACAGACCCTGAACATGCTGGTGACCGTGGACCTGAGCGCGTTCTACGTGGACGTCACGAAGGACCGGATGTACACGCTCAGCCCGCGCTCGCAGGAGCGCCGCTCGACGCAGACGGCGATGTTCATCATCTGCGACGGACTGGCCAGGCTGCTGGCGCCAATCCTGCCGGTGACCGCGGATGACTTGTGGCGGCACATGCCCGGCGACCGCGGCGAGTCGGTCCACCTGGAAGACTTCCCGGCCGTCGACCACCTGGCCAACCCGGACCTGCTTGGCACCTGGGAACGTCTGCGCGCCGTCCGGGAAACAGTGAACGCGGCGCTCGAAGACAAGCGCAAGGACAAGCTGATCGGGAACTCGCTGAGCGCTCGTGTCGTGATCACCGTCCGCGGACCGGTGGGTCAGCTTCTCGAGACGCATCAGCAGCAGCTGCCGATGCTGTTCAACGTCTCGGACGTCGCGCTGCATCTCGGGCCGGCCGGTGAGGGCGACGACATACAGGTGGTCGTCGAGAAGGCACCGGGGGTGAAATGTGCCCGGTGCTGGCGGTTTGTGCCGGGGATTCGCACAGAGCCGGAGTGGGAAGGTATCTGCGATCGCTGCCGCGACGCCCTGAGCGTGGCGTCCTGATGTCCACCCGCGTTCAACTCGTCGTGGCGCTGGCGGTCGTCGTGCTCGACCAGATCGTCAAGGCGATGGTGCGAAGCCGCCTGATGCTGCACGAAAGCATCACGGTCATTCCCGGGTTTTTCGATCTGACGCGTGTGCACAATACCGGCGCAGCCTATGGATTTCTCAACGGCGTCGATTTCCCGTTCAAAACGGCGCTCCTCGCCTGCGTTGCGACCGCTGCGCTGATCGGCCTCGCACTCTACGCGGTGAAGCTCGACCGCAATCAGGGGCTGACGCGCGCGGGCCTGACCCTGGTCATCGGCGGCGCCGCCGGCAACCTGATCGATCGCGTGACCGCGGGCTACGTCCTCGACTTCGTCGACCTGTACCGCGGGAACTGGCACTTCTGGGCATTCAACGTCGCAGACTCGGCGATTTCCATCGGCGTCGTCCTGATGATCCTCGAGCTGCTTGGCCTCGGGCGGACCCGTGTATCCAGAACTGTTTAAGGTCGGACCGTTTACCGTCTACACCTACGGCGTCCTGCTGGCGGCGTCGTATCTGCTGGGACTTCGCCTCGCCATGTGGCGGGCAAAAAAGTGGGGGCTCGACCCGAACCGCGTGCTTGATCTCGGGATCTACATCATCATTGCCGCGCTCGTCGGCGCCAAGCTGCTCCTGCTCATCGTTGACTTCGATCAGTTCAGGAATCCTCGCGAGCTGCTGAACCTCGCCCGTCTGGGCGGAGTGTTCTACGGTGGACTGCTGCTCGCTGTCGGCGTTGCGTTCTGGTACATCCATCGTCACCGTCTGCCCTTCTGGACGACGTGCGACGTGTTTGCCCCGGGCATCGCGCTCGGCCACGTCACCGGACGGCTCGGGTGCCTGGCCGCCGGATGCTGCTACGGCAAACCAACCGACATGCCGTGGGCGATCGTGTTCACCAACCCGCTGGCGGCGGCGAACGTCGGAACTCCGCTCGGCATCCCGCTGCATCCGACACAGGTGTACGAGGCCGGGACGTCGCTGATCATCCTGGCGATTCTGCTGGCCACCGAACGGCGCGGGCGGAGGTTTGCAGGGCGGACGTTCTGGGCGTACATGTTTCTGTACGCGGTCTCGCGCTACGTCATCGAGATCTATCGAGGCGATCCGCGAGGCACGGTGTTCGGAATGTTTTCGACATCTCAGTTCATTTCGGTCGTGCTCGCGCCGCTCAGCCTGATCATGCTGTTCTGGCTGTCTCGACGCGCCCCCGTGGAGCCCGATCAGGTTCCGAAGCGGCGCCGCGTCGCCGCGTAAACCGTGGTCGAGTTCGAGGTCCCCGTCGACGATGACGGTCAGCGGCTCGATCGGGTGCTGGTCTCGATGCTCGCCGATCACTCGCGATCACGGCTCCAGCGGCTGATTACGGACGGCTGCGTCCGGGTTGGCGGGACCGTTGCCGTCAAGCCGAACACAATCGTCCACGGCGGAGACCGGATCGAGGTTGACGTTCCCGCGCCGCAACCGTCGACGCTCGCGCCGGAACCGCTGGATCTCGACATCCTCTATCAGGATCCTGATATCGCCGTCCTGAACAAGCCGGCGGGGATGGTGGTGCACCCCGGCGCCGGTCACGCGTCTGGCACGCTCGTCCACGCGCTGCTCCACCACGTGGACGATCTCAGCGGCATCGGCGGCGAGCTGAGACCGGGCATCGTCCATCGACTCGATCGCGGGACGTCGGGCGTGATGGTCGTTGCGAAAAACGACGCCGCACATCAGGAACTGGCGCGTCAGTTTCACGACCGCGAGATCGAAAAGGAATACATCGCGCTGGTGTGGGGCGTGGTGCAGGCGGGGCGGCGGATCGACGCCGCGATCGGGAGGGATCCCTCCAACCGGCAGAAGATGTCGGCACGGTCCAAGCACGCACGCGAAGCGGTGACCCGCATCACACGCGCCCATCACTTGCCCGGACTGACGCTCTGCCAGGTGGCGATTCATACCGGACGCACGCATCAGATCCGCGTGCACCTCAGCGCCATCGGCCATCCAATCGTCGGCGACGCGCTCTACGGCGGCGTGCACCGCCGCGTCGCCGGCGACATCCGCGCCGTGCAGCGGCTCGAGCGGCCGTTCCTGCACGCGGCGCGGCTCGTGTTCAAACATCCACGGGACGGGCGCCGTCTCGAATTCATCGCTCCACTCGCGGAGGATCTGGCCGCCGTGCTGAACGACCTGCCAGGCTGGGCTGACCGCGATGAATAAGCCTATCGTGCCCCGCGAGATCCACCGGATTTATCAGGGACGTACCTTCACGGTTCAAGTCGAGACGGTGACACTGCCAAACGGGAGCGAATTGAATGCCGAAATCATCAGACACCCGGGTTCGGTGGTCATCGTTCCGGTCGCGGCGGACGGCCAGATCCTCCTCGTCAGGCAGTACCGGCATGCGATCGGCCGCTTCGCGTGGGAGCTTCCCGCTGGAAGCTTGAAACCGTCTGAAAACGCGGCGGACGCGGCACGGCGCGAGTGTCAGGAGGAGGTGGGCCTCGTACCCACGCGGCTGACGCCCCTGGGATCGTTTTTCCCGACGCCCGGTTACTGCGATGAGGAGATGAACTTCTTCCGCGCCGACGGTTTGCGCAGCCCGACGGCCGATGAAACGGCTCGCCCGGACGACGACGAGGATATCGAGACGCGGGCGTTCAGCCTGGAGGCACTCCGGCAGATGATTGCGGCCGGAGAGATCATCGATCTGAAAACGGTCGCCGGGCTCGCACTGCTGGAGTCCAGGCACCCCTGACGGGGTGCCCTACTGAATGGGCGGCGGCACGCGCCTGCTTGCGCGGCGATCGCCCGGCGCTTTCGGCAGAGGCGTCAGCGCCAGCAGCAACACCTCATCGACCGTCTGGACGTAATGGATCGTCATGTCACGGCGCAGTTCGTCCGTGAGATCCTCGTTGACGTTCTTTTCGTTCGGCCGCGGCATGATCACCTCACGGATGCCGATGCGCCGGGCAGCAAGGACCTTTTCCTTGATGCCGCCGACCGGCAGCACGCGCCCGGACAGCGTGATCTCGCCGGTCATCGCGATATCGCCGCGCACCGGACGACGTGTCAGCTCCGAGGCCAGCGCGGTGGCAATGGTGACACCGGCGGACGGTCCGTCCTTGGGAATGGCTCCCGATGGCACGTGCAGGTGGATCTCCGCGTTCTTGAAGAACTCCGGATCGGCGCCGTAGGTCGAGGCGTGCGCCCGGAACCACGACAGCGCGGCACGGGCCGACTCCTTCATCACCTCGCCGAGCTGGCCGGTGAGCGTCAACGATCCGGTCCCCGCCATCCGTGAGGCTTCGACGAACAGCACGTCCCCGCCGGCGGGTGTCCAGGCGAGCCCGATGGCAACCCCCGGATCCTTGGTGCGCTCTTCGATTTCCTCGTCCATGAACGTCGGCGCGCCGAGCATGCTGATGACAACGGCCGGCGTGATCGGCAGCGGTGAGTCGTCGCCCTCGGCGCGTTTGCGCGCCGCCTTGCGGCAGAGGGCGGCGATTTCCCGCTCCAGGTTGCGGACGCCGGCCTCGCGCGTGTAGCCACGAATCACCGTGCGCAGGGCGTCGTCGCTGATGGTGACCTGCTCCGGGGTCAGCCCGTGATTCGCGATTTGCTTCTGCACCAGGTGATCGCGCGCGATGGCGAGCTTCTCCTCCTCGGTATAGCCGGGAATCTCCAGGACCTCCATGCGGTCGCGAAGGGCGGGCGGCACTGGATCCAGCACGTTCGCCGTCGTAATGAAGAGCACCTCGGAGAGGTCGAATGGCACGTCGAGATAGTGATCACGGAAGGTGCTGTTCTGCTCCGGGTCGAGGACCTCGAGCAGCGCTGACGCCGGGTCGCCGCGGAAGTCCGACCCGAGCTTGTCGATCTCGTCGAGGATGAAAACCGGGTTCCTCGATTCAGCGCGCCGCATGCCCTGGAGGATTTGCCCGGGCAGCGCGCCGATGTACGTCCGGCGATGCCCGCGGATTTCCGCCTCGTCGCGCATCCCGCCGAGCGACACGCGGACGAACTTCCGCCCCAGCGACTGCGCGATCGAGCGTGCCAGCGAGGTCTTGCCGACACCCGGGGGACCGACGAAACAGAGGATCGGCCCTTTGACGGCTGGATTGAGCTTGCGGACGGCGAGGTATTCGAGGATGCGATCCTTGGCCTTTTCAAGGCCCGAGTGGTCCGCGTCGAGCGTCTGCTTCGTTTTCGGCAGATCGATGACCTCGTCGGTCCGTTTCTGCCATGGCAGCATCACCAGCCAGTCGAGGTACGTCCGCGAGACCGTGTACTCGGCGGCGGCGACGGGCATCTTCGCCAGACGGTCGAGCTCGCGCTGCGCCTCTTTCCTGACCGGGTCCGGCATTCCGGCCGCGTCGATCTTCTGCTGCAGCTCCTCGATCTCCTTGGTCTGATCGTCGCCCTCGCCGAGCTCTTTCTGGATCGCCTTCAGCTGCTCGCGGAGGAAGTATTCCCGCTGGTTCTTGCCGACCTCCGATTGCACCTGGGACTGAATCTTCGACCCGAGCTCGAGGACCTCGAGCTCTTTAATAAGGATCCGGTTGAGCGCGTCCATACGCGCGCGTACGTCGAGCGTTTCGAGGACCTCCTGCTTGACCGGCGTGGCAATCGTGGTCAGGCTCGACGCGATGAAGTCGGCCAGCCGGCCGGCCTCGGCGATGTTCGCCGCCAGCGTCTGCAGATCGTCCGACAGCAGCGGCGAGAGCGAGACCACCTGCTGGAAGTTCGTTTTGATGTTACGAAGGAGGGCGTCAATCTCCAGACGGTCGTCGTCGCGCAGCGCCTCGACGGCCGGCGTGACGCGGGCGCGGAGGTAGGGCCGCGTCTCCTTCACCTCGTCGAGCCGCAGGCGTTCGAGCCCCTGCACGATCAACCGCAGGCTGCCGTCCGGCAGCTTGAACATCTTGTGTATCAGACTGGCGGTGCCGACCTCGAAGAGGTCCGCCTGCTGCGGCTCCTCAACCGACGCGTCGCGCTGCGTGAAGACGCCAATCAGCTTGCCCTGCGAGATGGCTTCATCGATCAGGCGGACCGAGCTTTCGCGCGCGACCGCGAGCGGCATGAAGGAATTGGGAAACAGGACAGTGTCGCGAAGGGGCAGGATGGGCAGCTCATCCGGAACCGCAATCGGACGATCGCCGGCGGACAACTCTTCGAGATCCAGCGTCTCGTCGCTCATGGCGGGAATCCTCTCCTGATTGGTGACGGCCGTCAAAGGGGAATCGGCGAGCGCAGAAAAAAACTCCCAACCCCCGGTCACCGGCTCACAGCGGGTGAGCAGATGACAGGAAGTTGGGAGTGCGGCTTGCCTGCCCTGAAGAACGCCGTTCAGGCGTTCCGGGACCACGGAACGTCGTGAAGACGTTCCTGGGATTCAGTTCGACATGTCGAAGAACAGCCCGGACGAACCGCGCTTCGCCAGCGCGCGCTCGCGCTGCTCGGCCGTCTCGCGCGCTTCCTCGCAGTCCTTGCAGCGGACCGCAAACGGCAACGCGCGAAGGCGGGCTTCGGAGATCTGGTCGCCGCATTCGAAGCAGTCGCCGTAGGTCCCCTCTTCGAGGCGGCGGAGTGCCGCGTCGATCTTCGTGAGGGTCTCGGATTTCATCTGGATGAGCGCGAACTCGATGTCCTCCTGGATGTCGACTTCGGAACTCTCGCCCTGATCCAGCACCTCGCGGTCCTTGTTGCCCTCCGACCGCACGTCGCGCATCCGGCCCTGAACTTCGCTCAGCAGTTCGCGGCGGCGTTCCTCGAGCATCTTCTTCAGCTCGTTATAGCGGTTCTTCGCCGCCCCCTTCGTTTTAGTCGTCGTCGCCATGATCCCTGCCGCTCCCTTCGCGTCGCCTATGAGGCCGTCGCCAGTTTGATGCGCCTGATTAATGCAATGAAAGTGCCGCTATAAGCATCGTGAACGTGAGGTTCAGACGAACGATTCTGACCAGGAAAGACGCTAAGCCAGGGATGCTTGTCTAGAATGGCTAAGCTCTTTAACGCAGGTAGTTTAGGTAGACTGTCCGTCGAACTCCTCGTCGCACGACCCGTTATGTGAAGCTTAGACGCCGACATGAGCCAATAGGTTTTCACAGCATTCGTCCACTACAGAGGACGCAAAATCGTCATGGCATGGTCAGGACTGCCTCAGCCGCATTCGTACGCCGGCGAAATGAGCGTCGAATTATCGACAAAGTGTCTCTCTGTCGACTACTGGACGAAGCGAGTGCTTATCGAGGCGTTGGGAACGATCCCGCGGGCGGCGAGTAGATCACCGCTCCGGCGGCTCCCCGTGCGCAGCCATTTCTCGTAAAGGCGGAGCACGTCGGCGTTCGAGGAGATCGAGGTGCGCTCGCTCACCTCGCCGAGAACATCGACGAAGGTCGTGAACTTGTCCGAGAGCTCGTCGAACACGTCGCCGAGCGTGGCATCGCCGTGGCGCGCGAGCGAGCGATAGGCGAGTTCGCCAAGCTGCACGTAGTAGCCGACGTCGACGAGACGGCGATTGAGGCTGTCGGCGAAGAACCCGGTGATGAACAGCGATTGATCGCCGACGCTGCGAAGGCCATCGCGCTGCGCGACGCCCGCCGTCTGCAGCGCGCGAACGAGACGGACACCGAGAGGCCG
>Ga0247825_10001548_pt1 | contig 15105 bp, 11 predicted proteins | sample 13C_Vanillin_Day_FD_194413 | JGI IMG/M metagenome (GOLD analysis project Ga0247825, IMG submission 194413) | Soil microbial communities from agricultural site in Penn Yan, New York, United States - 13C_Vanillin_Day48 | ecosystem: Environmental > Terrestrial > Soil > Agricultural land | place... | reverse complement strand
GCGCACCACGTCTTGCGCCCGCGACGTGCTGGCCATGACCTGGGCGTGGCGGTACAGGCGGGTGTGCAGGAAGCGCTTGAGCCGGGTGCTGTCGGCGCGCATCGCATCGCTGAAGCCCACCAGCGGCGGCGAGCGGCGCGCCGCGTCCGCATCGGCCGGCGCGTGGCGCCGCAACGCCGCGGCGGTGGCGTCGATCACGTCGTAGACCTGGGCCGACAGCAGCCGGCGCAGCATCTCGAACAGCAGCCGGCGCCCCGCGAGCGAGGGGTGCTCGCGGCGCGCCTCGGCGAGGTGGCGCGCGACCAGCGGCACCTCCTCGAGCTGCTCGATCTCCAGCAGCCCGGAGCGCACGCCGTCGTCGATGTCGTGCGCGTTGTAGGCAATCTCGTCGGCCAGGTTGCACAGCTGCGCCTCCAGGCCGGGCTGGCTGCCGTCGAGGAAGCGGCTCGCCACGCCACCGGGCTCGGCGCGCTCGAGCGCCTCGGCATGGCGGCGTGCGCAGTGCTTGAGGATGCCCTCGCGCGTCTCGAAGCTCAGGTTCAGGCCGTCGAAGGCGGCGTAGCGCTCCTCGAGCCGGTCGACCACGCGCAGCGACTGCAGGTTGTGCTCGAAGCCGCCGCAGCCCGGCGCAGCCTCGCGCAGGCAGGCGTTCAGCGCCTCCTGACCGGCATGGCCGAAAGGCGTGTGGCCCAGGTCGTGGGCCAGCGCGATGGCCTCGGTCAGGTCTTCGTTCAGACCGAGCGCCCGGGCGATCGAGCGCGCCAGCTGCGCCACTTCGAGCGAATGGGTGAGCCGGGTGCGGAACAGGTCGCCCTCGTGGTTGAGGAAGACCTGGGTCTTGTAGACCAGCCGACGGAAGGCCGTCGAGTGGACGATCCGGTCGCGGTCGCGCTGGAAGGCGTCGCGCGTCGGTGCCGGTGGCTCGGGGTGGCGGCGGCCACGGCTCGCGGCCGGGTCGCTGGCATAGGGCTGCAGCGGCATCGGCGCGGCCCGCTCCTGCCGCTCAGGCGCAGTGCGCGTCGAGCACCTCGCCGACCAGCGCGTCGGGCGCCGGCCGCATCACCGCGTGGCCGGGCGCATCGAGCAGCACGAAGCGGATCTCGCCGGCCTCGGCCTTCTTGTCGAGACGCATCAACTCGAGCCAACGCGCCGTGCCGAAGGCCGGCGGACGCACCGGCAGACCCGCACGCTGCACCAGTGCAGCGATGCGCCCGGCGTCGGCTGGTGGCAACAGCCCGAGCCGCGCCGACAGCGCCGCCGCCAGCACCATGCCGCAGCCGACCGCCTCGCCGTGCAGCCACTCGCCATAGCCCAGCCCGGCCTCGATCGCGTGGCCGAAGGTGTGGCCGAAGTTGAGGATCGCGCGCAGGCCGGCCTCGCGCTCGTCGGCACCGACGACCTCGGCCTTGATCTCGCAGGAGCGCCGCACTGCGTGCGCCAGCGCCGCCGCGTCGCGCGCCAGCAGCGCGTCGACGTTCGCCTCGACCCAGCCGAGGAAGCCGGCATCGGCGATCGGCCCGTACTTGATCACCTCGGCCAGCCCGGCACGCAACTCGCGCGGCGGCAGCGTCGCCAGCACGTCGAGGTCCGCCACCACCGCCGCCGGCTGGTAGAAGGCGCCGATCATGTTCTTGCCCAGCGGGTGGTTGATACCGGTCTTGCCCCCGACCGACGAATCGACCTGCGCCAGCAGCGTCGTCGGCACCTGCACGAAGGGCACCCCGCGCATGTAGCTCGCGGCGGCGTAGCCGGTCATGTCGCCGACCACGCCGCCGCCGAGCGCGTACAGCACGGTCTTGCGGTCGGCGCCGAGCGTCAACAGGCCGTCGAAGATCTGGTTCAGCGTCTGCCAGTCCTTGTGCGCCTCGCCGTCCGGCAGCACGATCAACTCGACCCGCCGATGCCGGCCGCGCAGTGTGCGCGCCAGGCGCTCGGCGTACAGCGGCGCCACGGTCGTGTTGCTGACGATGACGCCGAGCGAGGACGACGGCGCCGCGGCGAAGGACCCGGGGTCGTCGATCAGACCGCTGCCGATGTGGATCGGGTAGCTGCGGTCGCCGAGGTCGATCGTGACCGTCTGGCGAGAGGAAGGGGCGGCGCGCGCCGCGGAGCCGGCATTCATGATGCCGGCAAGTTTAAGGGGCGGGACCCGGTCAGCGCGGCGGCGGCACGACCGAAGGCACGCGCGCCGGATCGACGACGCCGGCGAGCTCGAGCTGCATCAGGATCATGCCGACCAGCGTCTGCAGCGACGGGCGGCCGGTCTCGATCAGGAAGTGGGCCGTCTCGCGATAGAGCGGATCGCGCTCCGCGTACAGCGAGCGCAGCCTCGCCCGTGGATCCGCCACCTGCAGCAGCGGGCGCTGCGTGTCGTGGCGGAGGCGCCGGTGCAGCTCGTCGGCACTGGCGCGCAGATAGACGACGGTGCCGTGCTCGCGCAGCGCACGCCGGTTCGCCTCGCGCAGCACAGCGCCGCCGCCGGTGGCCAGGACGCCCTGCGCACCGGCACACAGCTCGGCGATCACCTGCTGCTCGATGTCGCGGAAGCGCGCCTCGCCCTCGCGCTCGAAGAAAGAGCGGATCGGCTCACCGATCCGCTCTTCGATCACCGCGTCGGAATCGGCGAAGCCGACTCCGAGCCGCTTGGCGAGTTGCCGGCCGACCGAGGACTTGCCAGACCCCGGCAGGCCAACAAGGGAGATGGTCACATCAGTGGACGCTACAGCCCAATTGCTGACCGTACGGGCTGAACTCGAACGGCGGCGACACATTCTCGTTGGCGATATCGGCCGCCAGGAAAGGCAGCGTACCCGTCCAGTGGGCGACACCTTCGGACGCCGACACGCCGGCGGACACCCGGAGGTCGAAGTTCACCCAGGTGGCGACGTTCTTCGGGTACTTGATCTGAACGATCACCGTTCCGTCGGTATTCGTGGTGTTGCCATCGGGGAAGGACACCACCACGTCAGCCTTGCGCGGTTCCAACTGGCCATCGTTGTCCACGTCCTCGCCCGCATCCAGCGCGTTGTTGCGGTTGGTGTCTTCGTTCAGGCACAGGTCAGTGCCAAGAACAGCATCGTAGTCAACGAGGGGGTCTCGGGGATCTCCTGCGAGTACCTGCACCCAAGGACGGCCCGACACCCACACGCCCTTCATGAACTCCACGAGGTCGATCGACGCCGCGACCTGCACGCCAGACTTGGCGACGCCGGAGGAATCCGCCACCTGGATGACGTACCTCTTGACATAGCTCAGGCCACTGTCGCCTTGATCGATCAGGTTGTTGGTACCAATCGCGATCGAGACCGGCTCGCTGGCGACCGTCAGCGTCGTCGTGACCTCATTCGGGCAGCTACCGACAGCAAAGTCCGCATAGTCCCAGCAGGCGCGGATCGTCAGCCCGTTGGTCGGGCTGCTGCGGGTGCCTGCCGTGTAGGTGGAGAGCGCGATGCCATCGACGTTGCTGTAGACCAGGCTGGTCCCCGTGCCGATGGTGCCACCGACGGAATTCACGTCGCCGTCCAGATCGAAGCGAACTCGCACGTTCCTGATCGGCTCGTTGCTGGAGCCGAGGAAAACGGCTCGCAACTGCGCCTGACCACTGGTCGCGCCGGTGCTGACGGCCACGACGTCGGGATTGGCCGACACGGACGGCGAGGCCACCGTGCCCACCGCGTTCGGGATCGAACCGCTCCCCGCAGACTGCACCGTGACCTCGGTCGTGTCGTCATCGCCCGCGGCCTGCGCGGTGATGGTCGCGGTGCCCGCCGTGCCCGGCGCGGTATAGCTGTACTCGTATTCGCCGTTTGCGTTGGTCGTTCCGGAAGCCGCGGTCGGCCCATCGACCGTGATGGCATAACCCGCCATCGGGTTCGACGTCGCATCCACCAGGCGATACCTCACGACGCCTGCGGCACCGCTCGACAGAACCGCCGGGACCGGCGTGCCGACCAGGTTCGAACCGATGACCTCGAAGGTCGCGGTGACTGGCGCAACCCCTGCGGCCGTGGCTGTGACCGTGATCGTGCGATTGGCGCGATTGGGGCCAATCCGCACGGTTCCCTCGAGTTCTCCCGCTGCATCGGTGGTCGCGCCACCCACGGCGATCGTGGCACCGCTGTTGTCGACGCTCAGCGTGACCGAAGCGCCTTGAACAACCTGATTGCTCGCGTTCGTCGCCGTCACCGTGGCGACGACGGCTTCGATGCCGGAATTGGTGATCTGGGTCTTGTCCAGTGCCAGACTCAGCCGAGACACCGTCACCGCACCACCGCCCGAGTCATCTCCCCCGGGGCTTCCGCCACCACATGCCGCCACGAGTCCCGCAGCGGCCAGCGCAACCATCCGACCCAGCCAACCGTTGATCATCACTCCGTCCCCTGTGTATCGATGTCTTGAGGTGTAGGCGTCAGCGCGCCGCTCCACGGTCCGTGATCACCTTCGGCGTCAGGAACACGAGCAGCTCGGTCTTGTCGATCCGGCGGCTCTTGGAGCGGAACAGCGCGCCCATGTAGGGAATGTCGCCGAGGACCGGCACCTTCGTCGTGTCCTCACGTTCTTCCTGCTCGAAGATGCCGCCAATCACGACCGTGCCGCCGTTGTCGATCAGCACTTGCGTCTGTACGCGCTTGGTGTTGATCAGCAGACCCGCCGCCGTCGCACCACCGACGCTGTCCTTCGCCACATCGACGTTCAGGATGATGTTGCCTTCGGGCGTGATCTGGGGCGTCACCTCGAGCTTCAGGGTCGCCTTGCGGAACTGGATCGCGGTGGCACCGCTGGAAGTCGCCGTCTGGAACGGGATTTCCGTGCCCTGTTCGATGATTGCCTTGACCTGGTCCGCCGTGATGACGCGCGGGCTCGACACCACCTTGCCTTTACCGTCGGCTTCGAGGGCCGACAGTTCGAGGTTGAGGAAGCGATGCAGGCTGGAATTGAACAGCGAGATCGCGAAGGTGGCAGGGTCGCGGTCGTTGATGCCGAGCGACGGCAGGTTCACGAAATAGCTGTTGGTGCTCGAATCTTCGGCGATGACGCCCTGGTAGTTGGTCGGTAGACCTTGCGTCGTCGACGTCCCGACGCCGAGATAGTTGCCACCGACGCTGATGCGCCCCGAACCACTGCCGATGCCCCAACCCGGCGTACGGCCGCCAGGCTGCTCCGATGCCCCGAGCCGCACGCCGAGCTCCCGACCGAACGAATCGGCCGCCTCGACGATGCGCGCCTCGATCAGCACCTGGCGAACCGGGATGTCGATGCGCGCGATGATCCCGGCGATCTCCTCCAGCTTGGACGGGATGTCGCTGACGAACAGCTGGTTCGTCCGCGTCTCGTAGACGATGCTGCCGCGCGGCGAGAGGATGCGGTTGTTGTTGGTCACGCCGCCACCGGCGCCGCCCCGCGCGGTGCCTCCACCGCCTCCCGACTGGCCTTCGAGCTGCCCGGTGAGACCCTTGGCGACTTCTTCGGCCTTCGTGTAATTGAGCTGGAACGCCTGAGTCCTCAAGGGTTCGAGCGAAGCAATCTGCTGCTTGGCTTCGAGCTCCAGCTTTTCCTTGGTGGCGATCTCGTCCTTGGGCGCGATCCACAGCACGTTGCCGGTCTTGCGCACGCCCAGGCCCTTGGCCTGCAGGATGATGTCCAGCGCCTGATCCCAAGGCACGTCCTTGAGGCGCAGCGTGACATTGCCGGTCACGGTGTCGCTGGTCACGACGTTGAAATTCGTGAAATCGGCGATCACCTGCAGCAGCGCGCGAACCTCGATGCTCTGGAAATTCAGCGACAGCTTCTCACCCGAATAGCCAGGACCCTGGGTCAGCTTGTTCGGGTCGACCTTCTGCGGCCGTACCTCGAGCACGAACTGGGTGTCGGTCTGGTAGGCGCTGTGCTCCCAGACGCCGGTCGGTTCGACCACCATGCGAACGCGGTCGCCGCTTTGCAGGCTCGTCACCGTGCGCACGGGGGTGCCGAAGTCGGTCACGTCGAGGCGGCGACGCAGGTTCTCCGGCAGGTCGGTCTTCAGGAACTCGACCACCAGGCTCTGGCCCTGCTGCTTGATGTCGACGCCGACTTGATTGCTTGGCAGTTCGACGACGACGCGGCCGGCGCCATCCGGACCGCGCCGGAAGTCGATGCCGCGCAGCACCTGGGGCGCGGCATTCAAGCTGTCGGCAAAACGCACCGGGGCCGCCGCGGGCGACTGGGCGACCGCCTGCGCTGCCGCGGGGGCTACGCCGTCACTGGCCTGCAGCGTCAGCACGAGCGTCTTGCCATCCAGGCGCGCATCGTAATTGCCCGGCTGCTTGAGACTGAGGACGAGACGGGTGCGATCGCCGCCCTGCGCCACGCTGACCGAACGAAGGTTGCCCTGGTTGATCTCGACGCTGTTGCGGCCGAGCCCGTTGCCGACCCCCGGCAGATCGATCGCGATGCGCGGCGGCGTCTGCACCGAGAAGCCCTTGGGCACCGCAGCCAGCGGCTCGCTGAGTTCGATCCGCACGACATCGGACGAGCCCTGCTGGGACGCGTTGATCGCCTGGATCACGGTTTGTGCCCATGCGGGGGCCGCAGCGGCGAACAGCGCGAATGCTGCCACGCAGGCTCGCCAATGCTTCATGATCATGGTCCCCCGATCGGTCGTCGTCATTTGCTCTTCTCCTGCAGCTGGAGGGCGGCAGGCCGCTCGATCCATTCGCCCGCGGCGTCCTGGACCACCTCCCGCAGAGTCACCTCGGTCTCAGAGATCTTGGTGACTTTCCCGTAGTTCTGTCCCAGATATTCGCCGACCTTGACCTGGTAAAGCAGGCTGTCGACCTTCAGCAGCGCCGTAGGCCGGCCGGACTTCGCGACGCTTCCCACCATCTTCATCGAATCCAGCGGATAGGCCTCGAGCGGCTCCTTGCGCCGGTTCATCTCGCCAGCGAACAGCGAATTCGGCTGACGCGCCTCCTGCTTGAGGGCTACCGTGAGCTTCTGGTTGCTGAAGGGCTCGACCGCCTGGACCTGCTCGTAGGGCTGTGGATCGAACCGCTTGGGCGGCAGCAGCGGCGGCACGTTCGGCTTGGCCTCGCGGCGCTGCTGGTCCATCCAGGACTGCAGTTCCTCCTGCTCGGCACCGCAGCCGACCAACCCGGCCGTCAGCGCGGCAGCGACTGAGATCGCGATCAGTCTGCTCATCACTTCTTCGCCTTCTTGGCCGCTTCCCGGGCCTTGCGCTGCGCATCGACCTCGCTCGAGTCCAGGTAGCGATAGGTCCTGGCAAGTGCGTCCATGCTCAGGTTGCCGCTGCCGGCGTTGGATCCGCCTCGGTTCGACTCGGACGGGCTGGTGATCGTCAGGTTGTGCAAGGTCACGATGCGCGACAGGTTCGCCACGTCGGCGGCAAACGAGCCGATGTCGTGGTAGCGGCCGCTGACCTTGATCGTGATCGGCAGTTCGGCGTAATAGTCCTTCACGGCGACCTGTCCGGGACGGAACAACTCGAACTGCAGACCGCGCCCGAGACCCGCCTGGTTGATGTCGGACAGCAACGCGTCCATCTCGGCCTTGCCGGGCAACTGCTTCTCGAGCTGCGTCACGTACTCCTGAACCTGGATCTTCTGCTTGCGCAGCTCATCGAGGTTCACGGCTTGCGCCAGCTTCGCCCGGTAATCCGCCTTCAGCCCGGGCTCACGGTCGCGCTCGGCCTGCAACTCGTCGCTGGTCGGCGACAACAGCAGGAACCAGCCAATCACCACGGCCGCCGCCGCCACCCCCGCGAATGCCGCGAGCTTGGGGAGCACCGGCCACTGGCCTGGCTCGTTGCGATTCAGTCCGCGGAACTGGTTGGAAGCCTCGGCCAGTACCGAGTTCAGGTCGAAATTCAGCTTGTTCCTGTTGGCCATCTCGGCTCCCTCAGGACTGACGTGCAGCCGGCGCCTTAGCCGGTGCAGGTGCGTTGGGGGCAGAGGCCGCGCCCGGTGCCGAGGCCGCCGCCGGGTCGACAGGCCGCTTGAGCGTCACACGGACCGAGAAGTCGAACAGGCGCTTCTGCTCTCTCGCCGCCGTCGAGACGTTCGTAGCCTTGATCTCCACGAGCTCGGGACGCTCGAGCCAGGTCGAGTTGTAGGCCGTGTTGCGCAGGAACTCCGACACACGCTCGTTGGTCTGGGCGATCCCCTGCACCGCGACGACTTGGCCGTTCTGGCGAATGGTCGTGAGGTAGACGCCCTCAGGGGTCTGCTTGACCAGCTCGTTGAGCAGATGAACCGGCAGGTTGCGGTCGGTCTGCAGATCTTCCACGGCCTTCTGGCGCGCCTTCAGGCCCTCGATCTCGGCCTTCAGCGTGGCGATGTCCTTGATCTGCTCGTCGAGCTTCTTGATCTCGGCCTTCAAATAGGCGTTGCGATCCTGCTGGCTGCCGATCATCTGCTGCAGTACCGCGTACCAGATGCCGACGATGGCGATGCCCGCCGCGGCGGCAATGCCCAGCCCGATGAAGAAGGCCTTCTTGCGCAGCTGCCGTCGCTCCTCGCGATGCGGCAGCAGGTTGATGAGGATCATGCCAGGAACCTCCGCATCGCAAGGCCGCACGCGGTGAGGTACGCCGGGGCTTCACGGCGCAGCTTGCTCTCACGCACCGCGGAGCCCAGCCGCATGCCGTCGAAAGGGTTGACGACCATCGAAGCGAAGCCGGTCAGTTCGGTCACCCGCTCCTTGAGCCCCGGCAGCGTCGCGGTGCCGCCGCCGAGCATCACGTAGTGCACCTTGTGGTGCGGGGTGCTGGTGAAGAAATACTGCAGCGCCCGCCCGATCTCCTGAGACAGCGTGTCGACGAACGGCGCGAGCAGCGTGGACTCGTAGTCCTCGGGCAGGTCGCTGGCGAGCTTCTTCTGCTCGGCTTCCTCGAAGGAGAAGCCATATTGACGCGAGATCATGTGCGTCAGCTGCGAACCCCCGAAGGCTTGGTCGCGGTCGTAGAGCAGTTCGTCGTCGCGCAACACCTTCAGGCTCGTCGTCTCGGCACCGATCTCGAACAGCGCGACGAGCGCGTCCTTGCCCTCGTTCGGCAGTCCCGCGACGATGCGCGTCATCGCGAGACGCGACGCGTGCGACTCGATGTCGAGCACCACCGGCTTGAGCCCGGCCGCCTCGGCCAAGCCCTGGCGGTCCTGCACCCGGTCTTTGCGCGAAGCCGCGATCAACACCTCGACGTCACCCGCGGACGTCGGGCTCGGCCCGACGACACAGAAGTCGAGGCTGACTTCGTCGAGCGAGAAAGGGATGTACTGATTCGCCTCGGATTCGACCTGCAGCTCGAGTTCCTCGTCGCGCAGGCCGGCCGGCAGCATGATTTTCTTGGTGATCACCGCCGACTGCGGCATCGCCATCGCGACGCGCTTCGTTCGGGTGCCGCTCTTCGTGACGACGCGCCGCACGGCGTCGGCCACCTCGTCGAACTTCTCGATTTGGCCGTCGGCTATCCAGCCCTTTTCGAAGCTCTCGGTCGCAAAACGCTCCAGCACATACTCGCCCGACGCCGATTGCCCCAGTTCGACGAGCTTGACGCTCGACGAACTGATATCCAGCCCGAAGAGCGGGGACTGCTTGTTGCCGATCAACCCGTCGAGAAAGCCCACGCTGTCTCCCGCCCGCCGCGTTACGGCTGTTAAGAAGTTACTTCAATGCTAGCAGTAAAGCCTTTGTGTCCCAAAGCGTTTCGGGACGCGCGCCACGCCGTCACGTTGCATAACTCACACGCGGAACACGCTGTCACAACGCTGGCGCGGCACGCCGGCAACAGCCGGCCTGGCGGCCCGGCCGCAGCGTGAAGCTTGCCGCGGAGGCGCTTCCTATAATTTGCCGCATCCGACCTGGAGCCCCATGAGCGCGAACGACCGCAATACTGCCAACGCCCCGTCCGCGCGCTTTCGCTTCAAACCCTTCGCCGGCCTCCCCGCCTATTTGCGCTGGCCGCTTTGGGTGCTGTCAATCCTGCTGGGCTTGGCCGTGGCGGCCTCGATCGCGGGGGCTGCGCTGCTCGGGTTGACCCTCGCCGTCGCCTACCCCAACCTGCCGGAGATCAGCGGGCTGACCGACTACCGGCCCAAGCTGCCGATGCGTGTCTATTCGGCCGACGAAGTGCTGATCGGCGAGTTTGGCGAGGAGCGTCGCCAGTTCGTGCCCATCGCCGAGATCCCCAAGGTCGTGCAACAGGCCGTCCTGGCGATCGAGGACGCCCGCTTCTACGAGCACAGCGGCGTCGACTACATCGGCATCGTGCGTGCCGGACTGGCCAACGTCGGCGAGTCGCGCAGCCAGGGCGCCTCGACCATCACGATGCAGGTGGCGCGCAACTTCTACCTGCCCACGGAGAAGACGCTGAGCCGCAAGGTCTACGAGATCCTGCTGGCCTTCAAGATCGAGAGCCAACTGAGCAAGTCTCAGATCCTCGAGGTCTACATGAACCAGATCTATCTCGGGCAGCGCGCCTATGGATTCGCAGCGGCGTCGGATGCCTATTTCGGCAAGCCTCTCGGGGAACTGAACATCGCCGAGGCGGCGATGCTCGCCGGCCTGCCCAAGGCGCCATCGGCCTACAACCCCTTCGTGCGCCCCCAGCGTGCCCGTCAGCGCCAGCAGTACATCATCGACCGCATGCTCGACAACGGCTTCATCTCCACCGAGCAGGCCGCGGCCGAGAAGGCGCGCGAGCTGGTCTACAAGCGCGAGATCTCGGTGCCGCTGCACGCCGACTACGTGGCCGAGGCAGCACGCCAGCTGATCTACGCTCAGTATGGCGAGGACGCCTACACGCGCGGTCTGAACATCTACACCAGCGTCAGTTCGGTCGACCAGGAGGCTGCCTATCGCGCCCTGCGCAAGGGCATCACCGACTTCGAGAAGCGCCAGTTCTACCGCGGCCCGGAGGGCTACGTGGACCTGCCCAAGGACGACGCCGCGCGCGACGCGGCGATCGCCGAGGCGCTCGACGCCCATCCCGACAACGACGAGATCAAGGCCGCCGTCGTGCTGGAGGCCTCGCCCAAGCAGGTGATCGCCGTGCTGCAAAGCGGCGACACGCTGACGATGAGCGGCGAAGGCCTGCGTCCCGCCACTTCCGGTCTGTCGCCCAAGGCCAACCCGAAGGTCCAGATCCGCCGCGGCGCGGTGATCCGCGTGATCAAGGGCGCCAAGGACGCGTGGTCGATCACGCAGCTCCCCGAGGTCGAAGGCGCGCTCGTCTCGCTGGACCCGCGCACCGGCGCGATCCGCAGCATGGTCGGTGGCTTCGACCACGCCAAGAGCAAGTTCAACCGCGCCACCCAGGCCTGGCGCCAGCCGGGTTCGAGCTTCAAGCCCTTCATCTATTCGGCGGCGCTGGAGAAGGGCTTCACGCCGGCCACGGTCATCAACGACGCACCGCTGTTCTTCGACGCGGCGACCACCGGCAGCCAGCCGTGGGAGCCGAAGAACTACGACGGCACGTTCGAGGGCCCGATGTCGCTGCGGCGAGCGCTGGCCAAGTCGAAGAACATGGTGTCGATCCGCATCCTGGAGGCGATCGGTACCAGCTACGCGCAAGGCTGGATCGCGCGTTTCGGCTTCGACGCCGACAAGCACCTGCCCTACCTGCCGATGGCGCTGGGCACCGGCTCGGTGACGCCGCTGCAGATGGCCAGCGCCTACGGCGTGTTCGCGAACGGCGGCTACCGTGTCGATCCGGTGCTGGTGACGCGCGTGACCGACAACAAGGGCCGCATCGTCACGCAGACGACGCCGGCCGTGCTTGACGAATCGAAGCGTGCGATCGACGAGCGCAACGCCTTCGTGATGAGCCAGCTGCTGCAGGAGGTGACGCGCAGCGGCACCGCGGCACGCGCCCAGGGCACGCTGAAAAGGCCAGACCTCTACGGCAAGACCGGCACCACCAACGACTCGCAGGACGCGTGGTTCGCCGGCTACACCGCGACGCGCGTCGCCGTGGTGTGGATCGGCTACGACCAGCTGCGCAAGCTCGGCGACCGCGAGACCGGCGGTGGCCTCGCGCTGCCGGTGTGGATCGACTACATGGGCACCGCGATCAAGGGCACGCCCGTCGTCGAACGCGAGGCCCCGTCCGGCGTGATCAACATCGGCGGCGAGTGGTACTACGAAGAGTACGGGCCCGGCAACGGCATCACTTCGCTCGGCCTCGACGAGCCGCCACCACCGGCTCCGCCGACCGAGACCGAACGCAAGAGCATCCTCGACCTGTTCAAGGAGTGAGGTTCAGGCCGCCGGCGGCACGAACAGCAGGGCCTTGCCGGCCTGCTCGCTCGCGCAGGCCGACAGCGTCGCGAAGAACTCGTCGCCGCTCTTGGTGTCGCGCCACTGGCCATCGCGCCAGCGGTAATGGAAGCCGCCGCGCCGCGCCGCAAGCCAGATCTCGTGCAACGGCGGCTGGGTGTTGATGATCAGCTTGCTGCCGTTCGGCAGACTCAGCTCCAGCAGGCCGCCGGTGCGGGCGCCGTCGATGTCGACCACGTCGTCCTGCAGCCAGCGGTCGACCTGCTGCTCGATGCCGGCAAGCAGCCGGTAGGCCAGCGCGTGGTATTCGCTGTCGCTCAGCAGCGTGTCGGTGGTGGGCGTGCTCATCTCTAGAATCCGGACATGATCTCGTTGCATTCGATTCTAGGCAGGTGCATCACCGCGACGGCCGTAGGTGTATGCGCCGCCGGCTGCGGCCAGCGCGGCCCGCTCTACCTGCCCGCACCAGCCGCGAAGCCCGCCGCGCCCGCTTCCGCACCGGCCTCGGCGCCGCGCGCGCCGTGAGCGCGCACGACCCCCGCGCGCTGCCTGGCGCGCCCTTCGTCGCCTATCGCGGCGGCGAGCTGTTCGTCGAGGACTGCGCCGTCGCCGAACTCGCCGCGCGCCACGGTACGCCGCTGTACGCGTATTCGCGCGCCGCGATGCACGCCGCGCTGGCGCCCTACCAGCGCGCGCTGGCAGGCCGCGACCATCTGATCTGCTATGCAATGAAGGCCAACTCGAGCCTCGCGGTGCTGCAGACCTTCGCGGCGCTGGGCTGCGGATTCGACATCGTCTCGGGCGGCGAGCTTGCGCGCGTGCTCGCCGCCGGCGGCGAGCCGGCGAAGGTCGTGTTCTCCGGGCTCGGCAAGACCCGCGCCGAGATGCGCCAGGCACTCGTTGCCGGCGTGAAGTGCTTCAACGTCGAGAGCGAGGCCGAACTCGACCTGCTGTCCGAGGTCGCGCTTGGCCTGGGCCGGCGTGCGCCGGTCAGCCTGCGCGTGAACCCCGACGTCGACGCCGGCACCCACCCCTACATCTCGACCGGGCTGAAGGGCAACAAGTTCGGCATCGCGCACGACCGCGCGCTGGCCGCCTACCGCCACGCGGCCGCGCTGCCGGGCCTGGAGGTGGTCGGCATCGACTGCCACATCGGCTCGCAGATCACCGAGATCGGGCCGTATCTCGACGCGCTCGACCGCCTGCTCGACCTGGTCGAGGCGGTCGAGGACAGCGGCATCCCGCTGCACCACCTCGACGTCGGCGGCGGGCTGGGCATCCGCTACACCGACGAGACGCCGCCGGCCGCCGACGCGCTGATCGCCGCGCTGCTGGAGCGACTCGACGCGCGCGGCCACGGCAAGCGGCCACTGGTGTTCGAACCCGGTCGCTCGCTGGTCGGCAACGCCGGCGTGCTGCTGACCGAGGTGCTCTACCTGAAGCCCGGCGCCGAGAAGAACTTCTGCGTCGTCGACGCGGCGATGAACGACCTGATGCGCCCGGCGCTCTACGAGGCGACGATGGGCATCGTCGCGGCGCGGCTGCGCGACGCACCGCCGGTGGTCTACGACGTCGTCGGCCCGGTGTGCGAGTCCGGCGACTGGCTGGGCCGCGACCGCGCGCTCGCGGTGCGGCCCGGCGACACGCTCGCGGTGCTCAGCGCCGGCGCCTACGGCATGACGATGGCGAGCAACTACAACACGCGGCCGCGCGCGGCCGAGGTGATGGTCGAGGGCGCCACGGCCACGGTGATCCGTGCGCGCGAGACCACGGTCGAGCTGTTCCGCGGCGAGACGCTGATGCCGCGCTGAGCGCGCTTCAGGCCGCGAGCCGGTCTTCCTCGACCGCGTGGCAGGCCACGCGCACGCCCTCGCCCAGTTCGCGCAGCGCCGGCCGCTCGCTGCGGCAGCGCGCATTGGCCAGCGGGCAGCGCGGGTGGAAGCTGCAGCCCGAGGGCGGCGCCAGCGGGTTCGGCACCTCGCCCTGCACCGGCGTGCGGGCGCGGCCGCTCAGGTGGATGTCGGGAATCGCGTCGAGCAGCATGCGCGTGTACGGATGGCGCGGCTGCGCGAACAGCGTGCGCTTGGGGGCCAGCTCGACGAGGCGGCCGAGGTACATCACGCCGACCTGGTCGCTGACATGGCGCACGACCGCGAGGTTGTGCGAGATGAACAGGTAGGTCAGGCCGCGCTCGCGCTGCAGGTCGCGCATCAGGTTGAGCACCTGGGCCTGCACCGAGACGTCGAGCGCCGAGGTCGGCTCGTCGCAGACCAGAAACTCCGGCGCGGTGGCGAGCGCGCGCGCGATCGAGATGCGCTGGCGCTGGCCGCCGGAGAACTGGTGCGGGTACTTGTCGGCATCCGCGGCGTCGAGCCGCACGGAGCGCAGCAGCTCGGCCACCCGCTCGCGGCGCGCCGCGGCGTCGGGCTCGAGGCCATGCTCGATGAGCGGCTCGGCGACGATGTCGCGCACGCTCCAGCGCGGGTTCAGGCTGGCATACGGGTCCTGGAAGATCATCTGCAGCCGCCGCCGCAAGGCCGCGGCGCGCGGCGAAGCGAGCTCGGCCACCAGGTCCTGCCCGTCGAAGCGGAGAGTCCCTGCGCTCGGCGGATGCAGGCCGACCAGCAGCCGCGCGACCGTGCTCTTGCCGCAGCCTGATTCGCCGACCAGCGCGAGCGTTTCGCCGCGCGCGATGTCGAAGGAGACGCCGTCGACCGCATGGACGATCTGCCGCGGCCGACCGTCGAGCACGCGCTCGAGCCAGGGCGCGGAGACATCGAAGCGCTTCGCGAGGTCGCGGACTTCGACCAGCGGCTCGGCACGCGCCGTCATGCGGCC
>Ga0247825_10001547_pt1 | contig 15113 bp, 11 predicted proteins | sample 13C_Vanillin_Day_FD_194413 | JGI IMG/M metagenome (GOLD analysis project Ga0247825, IMG submission 194413) | Soil microbial communities from agricultural site in Penn Yan, New York, United States - 13C_Vanillin_Day48 | ecosystem: Environmental > Terrestrial > Soil > Agricultural land | place... | reverse complement strand
TGGTCAGCGTCGGCGATCACCAGCTGCACATCTACTGCACGGGCAGAGGCACGCCGTCGGTGGTGCTCGAGGCACCGGCCGCTGGTCTCTCGGCCGCGTGGGCCGACGTACAGCGCCAGCTCTCGGCGGTGACGCGGGTCTGCAGCTATGACCGCGCGGGTCTGGGCTGGAGCGAGAGCGGCGATCGGCCGTTCGACCCCGATGCGGTCCCTGGCGAGCTGCGCACGCTCCTGACACGCGCCAACGTGCCGGGACCATTCGTCGTCGTCGGCCACGGACTTGGCGCGGCGTTCGCCCGGATGTACACGGCACGTCCGGATGCAGATGCCGTCGCGCTGGTGCTTGTCGATCCGCCTGCAGGGTCAACAGGCATTCAGCCTGGCTGGATCATGCCGGCATCTCCCTGGCTCGCGCGCACAGGAGTGCTTCGCGCGGGCCGTATTCTCTCGAGCCGGGCGGACGGGCTCGCCGGAGGAGGCGCGCTGCAGGCGTTTCTCAACCGGCCCGATCACCTGGCGCGCGCGGCCGACGAACTTCTGGCATGGAATGACCTGGTGCAGCAGACGGCTGGATTGCAGCCCGCCTCGTCCCGCACCAGAGTGATGACCGTGGATCTTCGAACGGGCGACCGGATTGCGTTTCTCACCAACCCGGCCGCCGTCGATCGTGTCGTCGCGGCGATACGAGCCGCGATGACGTCGCCGCGCGGCTAAATCCGGATCCGAACCGTGACCGGCGCGGTCAGCCGCGTCGTGACATTGGCTCCCGGTCCGAGGCGGACTTCCTGACCCTTCGTCGCCAGCACCGCGCCCGTTCCCGCCGCGCCGCCGATGGCCGCGCCCTTCGCCGCACCGCTGCCGCCGCCGAGAATGGCCCCGATGGCCGCACCCGCGCCCGCGCCGATGCCGATCTTCGTGGCGTCCTCGCCTTTGGTGGCCGGCGCGAGGTGCGACGTCGGCGCCGTCGCGATGTCGTACTGCTCCTCGCCAACGGTCAGCGAATGGAATCGATACGCGATCCGCGCCCGGCCTTTCACACGGCCCGAGTCGGCAACGTCGGTCACCACGCCGGCAAGCTCCGCACCCATCGGGACCACGGTCTGGCCCTCGATGACGAGCGCTTGGCGCACCGTCGCGCGAACGGCGTCTTCAACTTTGCTCGAGTCCGAGGCGATGCTCGACGCGAGATCGAGGCGCAGCGTGGTGCCGGCCGGAAGCGTGACCTCCCGATAGACAGGGACGGCCTTGCCGGGAGCCTTGGCTTCTTCGCCAGCTGCGGCAGCCGACTCATCCGCCTCGGTTGACGAGGCATTCTCGGTCCCGCCGCAGGCAGCGCACGCCGCCGCGAAAACGATCACCGCAAGCCATTTGTGCAGGTCTTTCACGCGTCCTCCTTGCCTCTCAGGTCCGCCTGAAGGCGGACACTACGTGGCCTCAGAGACAGAACCGTCACATCGACCACGGATCCGGTGCGCAAAAACGTGCGCCCGTCTGATCGGCCAACGATAATGCCAAATCGCTGCCGTCCGGGCCATAAGGTAGCCGGTTTTGGTAACGTCTGCTCTATGCGGAGCGTCGCCTTTTTCCTGGCGCTGATTGTCGCCGCCGTCCCCGCTGCGGCGCAGCGCCTTTCGGATGCCGTCGTCCCGGAGCACTACACGCTCTGGTTTGCCCCGGACCTCGCCAAGGAAACCTTCCGCGGCCGCGCCACGATTCGCGCCGTGGTGACGCAGCCGGGGACGAGCATCACGCTGCACGCCGCGGAGCTTGAATTCGGCGAGGTGCGGATCACGTCGGGCGGGCGCACCCAGACGGCGCGGGTGACGACGAATGACGAGGCGGAGACGGCGACCTTCACCGTTCCAAACCGGCTTGCCGAAGGTCCGGTCACGATCGAGGTGACGTACACGGGAATCCTCAACGACAAGCTGCGCGGCTTCTATATCAGCGAAGCCAACGGCAGGAAATACGCCGTCTCGCAGATGGAGGCCACGGACGCGCGCCGCGCCTTTCCGTCATTCGACGAGCCGGCCTTCAAGGCGACATTCGACATCTCGATGATGGTCGACCGTGGGGACACCGCCATCTCCAACGGCCGCGTCGTTTCTGACACGCCCGGTCCGGAACCGGGGAAGCACACGATTACCTATGCGCGGACGCCAAAGATGTCGACCTACCTGGTCGCGTTGCTCGTCGGCGATTTCGTCTGCCGCGAGGGGTCGTCGGAGGGAACGGCGATTCGCATCTGCTCGACGCCTGACAAGCGCCAGCTCACCGGGTTCGCGCTCGAAGCCGCCGTTCACCAGCTGAAGTTCTACAACGACTACTTCGGGATCAAATACCCGTTCGGCAAGCTCGACATCATCGCCGTGCCCGACTTCGCCGCCGGGGCCATGGAAAACGCCGGCGCCATCATGTTCCGTGAACGGCTGTTGCTCGTCGATCCCAAGCAGTCGTCCGTCGCCGCGCGCAAGATGGTGGCGATCGTTCTCTCGCACGAGATTGCCCATCAGTGGTTCGGCAACCTCGTGACGATGAAGTGGTGGGACGACCTCTGGTTGAACGAGGGCTTCGCCACGTGGATGGAGAGCAAGGCCGTGGCCGCGTGGCGGCCGGACTGGCAGGTCGAGCTCGACGCCGTGGCGGCGACGCAGGGCGCGCTTGCGGTGGACACGCTGCCGTCCACGCGCGCCGTGCGTACAAAGGTGGAAACACCCGAGCAGATCAACGAGGTCTTCGATCCCATCGCCTACGAGAAGACCGCCGCGGTGCTGCGGATGATCGAAGCGTTCGTCGGGCCCGATTCTTTCCGCAAAGGCGTCGCGTCCTACCTGACGAAGTTCGCCTACCGCAACGCGGCCGGCGAGGACTTCTGGACCGAGATTGCGCGCGTCACCGGAGAGCCGGTCGATCGCATGATCAAATCACTCGTCGATCAGGTGGGCGTACCGTTGCTCACGATCCGGCAGTCGTGCGTCGGCAACTCGAGTGAGATCACCCTCGCCCAGTCGCGGCTGCTCATCGCGGCCGACCGGTCCAGCGAACCGCGCACGTGGACCCTTCCCGCGTGCTTCAAGACGGGCGACGGCACGACCGGCAGCACGACACGCAGCACAGCCCGGTGCGAGGTGATCGAGCGGCCGACGCAAGCCGTCAAGACCAGCGGCTGCGGCGGCGTCTTTGCGAACGCCGACGCCCGCGGGTATTACATCTCGGAGTACTCGCCCGAGGCTGTTCGCGATCTGGCCCGGCGTCCCAGCTCGCTGACGCGCGTCGAACGGCTCAACCTGTTGAGCGACGAGTGGTGGATGGTCCGGGCGCTTCGGCACCCGGTGAGCGTGTTTCTCGACCTTGCCGCAGGCCTGGCGTCCGACGACACACCCGCCGTGCTGGATGCGCTGCAGACTCGCCTCGCGTTCATTGCCGGCAACATCGCCGACGGCCCGCAGCGGGCTCCCTTTCAGCAGTGGATTCGCGATCGATTCGGTCCGGTGCTGGCAAAGCTCGGTCTGCCCGGCACGCCGCGCGATCCCGATGACGTCCAGGCGCGGCGGGCGACGATGATGCTGCTTGTTGGAGTGAGTGGTGGCGACGCGGAGGTACAACGCCGCGCGCGTGAGCTCGCGAGACAGTACCTCGCGAACCCCGCCTCGCTCGGGGCCTCGCTTGCCCCAACTGTCCTCCAGGTCGCGGCTGTTTCGGGCGACCGCGCGTTGTACGACCGCTATGTCGCGAAGCTGGCCGCGTCCACGGCGCAGCCGGAGGAGTACTACCGCTACTTCACGGCGCTCTCCTGGTTCACGGACGCGGCGCTGGTGCAGGAGACGCTGAAGTTCGCGCTCTCCCCCACAGTGCGATCGCAGGACACCGGCACGCTGCTTCGCGGCATGCTGCGCCAGCCATGGGCACGCCAGGCGACATGGACATTCATCAAGGATCAATGGCCGGCGCTGACGGCAAAGCTCGGCGTCTTCCAGGGTGTTCCCGAAATCGTGATCGGAATCGCATCGCTCTGCGGAGCGCAGGATGCAGCGGACGTCCGCGCGTTCTTTGTCAGAAATCCGATTGAGTCAGTGGAACGCAGCGTCGAACAGGCGATTGACGATATCGAGAGCTGCGCGCGCGTCGATGCGCGGCAGTCGGAGGCGCTTGCTGGTTGGTTGCCTCGGTAGCCTGGGTTACGTAGGGCACCCCTTTAGGGGTGCCTGCTACTGCGGAAAACTCGCCGGCGGCGTGTCCTGATACCCTTCGCCCTCGAGCGCCTGCATCAGCGCCACGAGCGCATCGATCTCCGCCTCGGTCAGATTCAGCGGCTTGATCTTCGCGTCCAGCCACGGGTTCTTCTCGCCGCCGCGGTTGTAGAACTCCACGACCTCGCGCAGCGTCGCAACCGATCCATCGTGCATGTACGGCGCGTGCTTCGTGACCTCGCGCAGCGTCGGGGTCTTGAACGCTCCCCTGTCGCCGGCCCGTCCCTCTTCGCCGAGGTCCTTCGAAATCGCCCAGCGGCCCTCGTCTTTGAACGTCTTCGTGGCCGCGGTCCAGCCGACGCCCAGGTTGTGAAACTGCCCGTCTGTGAAGTTGTTGCCGAGATGGCACTGCGCGCAGTTTGCCTTGCCCTGAAACAGCTCGTGTCCTGCCTTCACCTGCGCGGAGACGGCGTTCTCCTCGCGGTTGTACCGCCAGCGATCCCACGGCGAGTTGCCGCTCATCCGCGTCCGCTCGTAATCGGCAATCGCCTTGGCGACGCGCTCCTTGGTGATCTCGGGCGTGCCGAACGCTTCCTTGAAGTACGGCGCGTATCCGGAAATCCGCGTCAACGTCTGCACCATCGTCTGGTGCGTGTTGCCCATCTCGATCGGATTCGCGATCGGGCCGAGCGCCTGATCTTCGAGCGAGCCGGCGCGGCCGTCCCAGAAGAAATGCGGGTAGATCGTGACCGCCTGATTGACGAAGGTCGGCGCCTTGCGTCCGCCGCGCTGGTTGCGGACGCCGGACGAGACCGGCGTCGGCTCGGAGAAGGCGTGCTCCGGCCGATGGCAGCTGGCGCAGGAGATCGTGTTGTCGCCCGACAGCCGCCGGTCATAGAAGAGCCATCGACCGAGCCGGACGCGCTCAGGCGTCGGCGGCTGGGGCAATGCCGCGAGATCGATCTCGGTGCCGAGCGGACCGGCGGGGATCGGCTTGATCGGATTCGCGGCTTCCCAGGCCGGCGGCGCCGTGCGGCACGCGGCGGCCAGAAGGAACAGGAGCGCTGCGCAACTCAGGGACTTCATTTCGTGCAGGTTGAACACACGATTGTACAATGCGCGCCTATGCGGATTTTTCCGCAGCGTTCCGCCCTGATTCTGCCGCTCGTGGCGTCCGCTCTCGCGTTGAGCGCGGGATTTGCCCAGTCACAAACCGCGCGGACGATTCGCTTCGAAACCGCCACAGGGCAAGCCACGGTGGCGGTTCTGCTTCCGGCGGAGTACGACTCCACCACGCTGCGCTACCCGGTGCTCTACCTGCTGCATGGCGGAACGCAGAATCACACCGCCTTCCCCGCGCGCAACTGGTTTACGCGCGAGGCCTCCGGGCGCCGCATGATCGTGGTCATGCCGCACCTGCAGCCGTTCCTCTTCTCGGCTCGCGGCAATGAACCGGCTCCCGTGGAGGATTTCCTCGGGCGCGAGCTGCCCGCATACATCGACTCGCACTACCGGACGGTGAACGACAGGCGCGCGCGCGCGATAGCCGGCATCTCGATGGGCGGATACGGTGCGACGCTCCTCGGCGTCAAGCGTCCCGATGTGTTCGGCGCCGTCGGCGCAATCAGCGCGGCGCTGTCGACGGGCAACCGGCCCCGCGACGTCGCAACGCACGTCGCCGCGCTGACGCCAGACACCGCGCCGTACTTCTATATTGCGTGCGGTGTGATCGATCCCGTCATCACGGCAAGCCGGGAGCTTTCGACGCAGCTGGCCAGGCGCCAGATTCGATCGGAGCTGAAAGAAGTACCCGGTGGCCACGGCTGGGAGGTGTGGGATCCGCAGGTCCGCGCCTTCTTCGACGTGCTCGCGAAGCTGCCCGGCTGGGCTCCCACCCCCTGACCCGTACCTGAGGCACCCCTAAAGGGGCGCCCTACGTCGAGGGCACCCCTAAAGGGCGCCCTACATCGAGGGGCGCTTCGTAGGGCACCCCTTTAGGGGTGCCTCGTTAAAACGCCAGGACGAGTCCCGCTGATGCGCGGTTGTAGGTCAGCTTCTCCTCGCTGAGGTCGAGGCCGATGAAGTCGAGGACGCCGATGTCCTGAAACGACTTGAAACGCCGGATGTCGCCGCGCACTCCGACGTGCTCTCCGAACATCAGCATCAGGCCGCCACCGATGTTCCACCCGAAGTTGTTGCTCGAATCGAGGAGGCTGCCCGCATCCAGCTCCACGTGCGACTTGATCAGCCCGACGCCGCCCAGCACGAACGGGCGGATGACACCGATCCTCGGCCCGACGATGACGTTGGTCATCAGCGTGAGGACGCTCGAGTCCACGCCCGGCGTGTCGCCGAAGAAGTCGCGCGCGTAGGCAAACTCCACTTCGGCCCCGGCGATCGCGCCAAGCTTGCCGCCGGAGACACCGAGGTTGCTGTGTTTGTTTTCGCAGTTGCTCGCGGTCGGACAGCCGGAATCGCCGCCGTAGTCGAAGCCAAGAAACGGGCTGATGAATCCTTGCGCGGCGGCCGGCCTCGCGGTGAGGGCGCAAGCGCCGAGCACGACGATCGCAAGGAGAAGCGTGCGGGAATACCGTTGAACAGAGGTTTCGTGTCGCATCTCCGCATTATCGCTGCGCTCGTAACCTCAACCGCGCCAGGGCCGATACGACGGATAACTTTACATTGCAAAGCGCTTCACGATAGACTACGTGCGGTGTCTGCCACCCGTCACTGGATCGCTCTCGACGACACCTTCAGCCGCCTCCTCCCATCGTCGGCCAGGCGGCACACACGCGAGCGCTTCGCCCACCGCGCGGCGGCGTTATCGGACATCTACCTTGCGCGAATTCTGAAAATGATCGCCGAGCCGGCGCCTGACCGGGACCATCTGTCGTGTCAGATCGATGCGCTGCGGGTCACCCATCGGGAGCTCACCGCGACCCTCGGCGGCGCCTGGACCGTTGATCGTGATCAAGGCCCGAGACGGTTGAGGCTGACTGAAGATTCCTGAAGGCAGGTCTATAGAGCGCTCAACGCCCACCCCAACCAAATTTTCCCTGTAAAAAGCGACAGGTCACGGGCAGACATGTTGCACATCGGTTACTGCCGTGGTACTGCCGAGCCGGGAGGCTTCTGACACATGAGAAGACGGAAAAGCGCCCGCGGTCTGCTCCTCGCGACCGTCAACGTGTTAGTTATCCTCGGGGCAGCGTTCATCGTTCAGTCTCTGGCTGCCGGAGACCCCAGTCCCAGCCAGACTTCGCTTTCTCTGCCGGCTGAATCCGAGTTCGCACTTCCCTCCCCTCGTTCGCGCGCCGCATTCGCCTCAGCCGGCTCCTCCTCTGCCTCGTCCGGTTCGCCTTCCGCGGCGGGCCGGGATATCTCTGCTCAGGTGGAGCCCCCTTCGGCCCCTGAATCGGATGAAGCGCCGGCATTCGACGCCTTGGAATTCGACGAATTCTCCTACGTCCCATCGCGCCTGTTCGCGCCGCTTCTCGACGATTCCGGATCGTGGCCACAGTTGCAGGCTTCAGCCCGCGGCTATGGTTCTTCGAGCGTTCCGTCGTACAGCCGCCGTTCGGGATTGGGCGGCGGCTACTCGGGCATGGGCGGGGGCTTCCCTTCGTCTGGCGGCGGTGGCGGTAGACGCCCGAGCAGTGCGCAGAGCTTGAACTCGCCGATCGACCCCGCGAGCGCCGCACTTCGGTCCTCGTCTGGGGGTCCGACTGCGTCCGCGGCTGGGGCACCACTTCTGCCGTCACAGGCGCAGGGCAATCCCCAAGGCAATCCGTTCCTCAGCGGCAGCAATGGCCTCGGCGGCCCGCCATCGTTCGTGCAGAACCTGTCCTCGAACCTCGGATCCGGTGGCCTGGGCGCAAGCGGCCTGGTATTGCCGACGGGCGCCGGAGGATCGACCGCTGGCGTGACGCAGTTGCAGACACCCGTTTCGGTGCCGGAGCCGTCCACCGCAATTCTCCTCGGGTGTGGTCTTGCGCTTGCCGCCTATAGGAACCGTCGTCGGCTGACTCCCCGGACTTAGCCCGTTCCACGTCCGAAGCCGTGGCGGCTCCCTCGCCGCCCCGGCCAGCCGACCCCTTCGATCCATTTCCCGGCTTCGGCCATCTCGACTATAATCCGCGCCCCACTCTATGTTTTTTGTTTCTGCTGTGCGCAGACATCGGCACCGCCCGGCTTCGCCGCCGGGTTATTGGCTGCCGGTGGTGTTGCTGGGAGCGGTCTGCCTTGCCGCGTGTTCGGAGACGCCGGTCATTACGACGCTCGAGCCGACGGAAGGGCGTGCCCACGATGTTGTGTTCATCAAAGGTACCGACCTCGACGGGGCTGAGATCGTGTGGGACTTTGGGAAACCTGGTCAGAAGGTAATTCCTGGCGGTTATCAGGGCGCCTACATGTTTTCCGTCCCGCACGACGCCGCGCCGCAGACGCCGACTGCGGCTCGTAAGTACTCCGTCGTCGTGCGGAAGGGAGGTGTCGACTCGAAGCCGATGCCGTTCACCGTTCCGGCTATGGACGGGCCGGACAATATCGCCCGTCCGCCCGGCCCTAACAGCCGCATGTTTCCCAAAGCGCGCATAGACGCAGTGACGCTCGTCGGCGCGACGTTTGAGCCTGGGGGCGTCCGCGCGACCTTGTATGTTCAGGGAGCCAATCTCGACGTGGGCGCCATCGTCTCGATCACAGACAATTTGGCGACGACGCCCGTGCCAGTCGCCACGACGAGCCACAGGGTCCTGCGGAATCAGTGGTTCGAGGTGTCAGATGACGAATTCGAGTACCCGATCTATCACTACAGCTCCACCATCGCCATACCAGGTCTGCGTCCGGCAGGACAGCGCATCTGGGTCGTCGCGACGAATCTCGATAACGTCCCAAGCGAGCCTTTCGAGTATGTGCTGCCGACCGACGCGACGACGATCGACAGCGACGGCGACAGCCTGCCGGACGACTGGGAGACGGGCGGCTTCGATGCCGAAGGTGACGGTGTGGTCGACGTCGATCTGCAGGCGCTGGGTGCCGATCCATACCGGCGAGACGTGTTCGTCGAGCTGGACGTCATGGAGACCCTGAAGAGTCCGCCCGGTAAGCCAGTGTTCGATGCCATCAAAGACATGTTCGCATCCGCGCCCATCCTCAACGTTGGAAATGCCCAGGGAATCAATCTCGTAATCGACGCGTCGGGCAAGCCATGCCTTGAAAAGCCGACAGGTGGTGACAAGTGCGAGTTCTTCACCATCCATTTCGACATTGGCTTCCAGGTTCCCACGGGCGAGCCCAATCCATTCGGGAAGCCGAGCGAGGTCCGCTTTTCAACGCTCAAGGAACGCAATTTCGACGACAACCGGCGCGGAAAGATCTATCACTATGGGATCTGGGGACGACACCAGGGCAACTCGAAAAGCGGCTTCAGCGACATGGGCGACGATTTCGTGATCACCTTCGACGAGCTCGGACCCACCTATTACAAACCTCGCTCTGGTGTCGAAGCGCTGGCACACGAGCTCGGGCACGACCTGCGGCAACTGCACAGCGGTGGCGCCGACTATCCGAACATGAAGCCCAACTATCTGGGCGTCATGTCGTATACCTGGCTGTTCAGGACGGCGTGGGACCCGAGCGTGCGTCTCACGAGAGCCACTTGTGTGCCGATGTATTACGCGCATCCCGACGCCGTGGAGCTGTCTGGTTCCTTTTACCCGAACGTTAATACGATCGTGGACTACTCGGAGGGCATGGGACGGCCGCTGAAGAAGCCGACGCCGGCGGGTGGCTCCACGTCGATGTGCGGCACGGCGATCGACTGGGCCACTGTGGACCCGGACGCGCTGGTTACCGACGAGGTCACAGATTTTCCGAACTGGCCTTCCTTGAAATTTGACGGTCCGCAAGGGAACGGGAGCCTACCGTGACTCCCCGTGCACGCCAGGTCGCGTCGGCAGGACTGATCGCGCTGACCATCGCGGTTGGCTGCCGATCGCCCGAACGCCAGGCGGCCAAGGCGGCACGTGATACGTCGCAGACGGCAGTGACGCCGGAACAGAAGCAGCTGTGGCAGGATGCGGCTGACAAGGGAGACGCCCCGGGTTTGCAACGTGTGCCAGTCGTGCAGGATCCGGTGGCGCAGCGTACGCGCAGTCAGGTACCGGGCGGCCAGCCAAAGCCAGGACCGCCCATCACGATCCCGCCCGGAACTGAGCACGAGCTTCGGATTGTCGTCTATCCCGACGACCCGTTCGAAAGTTACACGGGGCGAGCCACGGTCGCACAGATTGAGCAGAATGGGGATTTCATCGAACTCCAGCTGCCGCCGGGGGCCGCTGGGAAACCGCGGACGCTTGCGCTGCTCGTGCGTATCGACACGAATCGGCTTCCGGTCAAAGTCGGCGAGGTGGTCGAAGTCGCTTACCAGCTGCGGCGTAATCCACAGGTACCTAACGACGTGATCGCCATCCGCAATTCCGCCGGCGCCGGCATCGGACACGTCATGCAGGGTGCCAACGTGCTGGTGCAAGCTGTCATTCCGCTGTTCGCCCTCAACGCCAGGCAGATCGACAATCAGCCCACGGCGCCCGTGCAATTCACCGGCGCCGGCGTTGGCCCGAAGCCGGTAGATCTCACCGTCGGTCAGACGGCGCTCGTCAACGGCCTCACGGTCCGCGTCCTGGGCAGCATCGTTGCTCCCGGAAAAGCGCCCCCCGGACTGACTGAAGGTTCACCTTTCACCCTCAACGTGATGGTATGGAGAGTTCCTTAAGAGGAGGACGGTCATGAAGATGCTGGTACTCATAGCGGCGCTGGCGGCCGCGGTGCCGGGGCTATCGTGCAGACCCAGCGAGGAGGCAACCCCACCGGCGGCCACTACACCGCCGCCTGCGCCGGCGCCAGACCCCGGAGGTGGTGCATCGCCGGCAGGCACCAGGCAAGCCTGGATTTACTTCACGAAGAATCACAACAAGGGAATGGGCAGCCCTTACAACACCGACTGCGTTGGAATCGTCAGCACAGAGCGAATCGGTGCGCGGATGGGCAAACCGGCCACAACCTCACCTCCGGCGCCGGCGGAGCCCGGTACCAAGATCACCTGGCACATCAAGGTCAACAACGGCGGGAACGACGACGACAAGTGCGAGATGCTGAACGTGGCGGACGTGAACCTGCGGTTCAACACCGATGTCATGGGCGCCGCCGCGATGAGAAAACTGACCGCGACTGGCATGACGATTCAGGGCCAGGTATCGGATCAGGCGGGCGACATCGGCTCCATCGTCGACCACAAATATCGCGTCTACATTGGGGACGATATCGCGGGTCCGGATCCGATCGTCGTCGTGGGTTGCGGCGGCTGCGGGCTGTAGCCGTCGGGCGGTCGAACAAGCGGCGGGCCGAAATCGCGCGACCCGTGCGGTCAGCGCGGTTTCCCCGCTGCAATCAGACGCTGAAAAGCAGTCAGCGACCGCAGCGAGGCAAGGTCTTCGTCTTCGCGAGCCAGCTGAACCGGGAAGCCATGTTCGACCGCTTCCGACAATTGGCGCATCGCGTTGTCCGGCTGGCCGATCAACGCCAGCACGACGGCTCGTAAATAGAGCACGTCAGCGTCCCTGGGGTTCGTTCGGGCGGCGCGGTCCGCGTACTGTGCCGCTTGCTTCGGCGAGCCGATCTTCGCGTAGTACACGCCAAGACGCGACACCGCCGTCATATCGTTTGGATTGATCTCCAGCGCTCCCTCGCCGACCTTGATCGCCTCGTCGTAGGCAGCGCGGGCGTCCGACGGCCGACCGACTTTCCGATACGCGTCGCCCAGATTGCCGTGGTACACAGCGATGGTCGGTGCCAGCTTCACCGCCGCCTCGTATTCCCGAACCGCGTCCTCGAACCGACCCGAGGTATAGGCTATCGTCCCCAGATTCGTGTGCGAATCGGCGTTCGGCATCACCTTGTTGGAGCGCTCGAAGTTCTCGCGCGCTCGTACGAGATCTCCGTAGGCCATATACATCGTGCCGAGCTGCTGCAATGGCATCGCATCGTCCGGCTTGAGTTCCACGAGCCGCTTAAACACGTCGATGGCGTCCCGAACGCGGTTATTTCGGTAATAGAACAGTCCCAGTGATTGCTGGTTACGCCAGTAATTTGGCCGGCGGTCAACCGCTTTCCGGAGCTCCTCGAGCGCTTCTGCCGGCCGGCCCGCACTGGCAAGCAATTCTCCCAGCAGCCGACGCGCGTCGTCGTTGTCCGGTTGGTCGGCGAGCACGCGCCTCACTTCTTCGACCGCCTGCGTCTGCTGTCCCGTCGATTTGTATACAGCCGCCAGCGACAATCGCACCTCCGGCTGCTCGGCATCGATCGACAGTGCGTTCTTCACGGCGGCGATCGCGTCATCCATCATCGCCTTGTCGTTGGTCCTCACCGCGCGCCGCCGATACGCTTCGCCGAGCGCGGCGAACGCCAGCGAGAAACGCGAATCGCGCATGGTCGCTCGCCTGAACTGGGCAACCGCCGCGTCAAGGCCCGAGTCGTCCGGCCGATCGAGCAGCGTCAGACCCATCCAGTACGCGTCACGCGCCTGCGTGTCGTCGGTCGGCACGCGCGCGAGATTCTGGCGCTCCGCCCGCGTGGGCCTGATGAGCAACGCGGCAAGCAGCGATTCGGCGAGCCGGTTCTGCATCGCAAACAGCTCGTCATGTCTTCCCTGCTCAAAACTGCTCCACAACACCGGCCCGTCGAGGCTCGCCAGCGTTGCGTCGACGCGCAGCAAGTCGCCCAGCTGTTGAATGCTGCCGCGAAGGATCATCGTCGCTCCGAGGTTCCGGGCAATCTCGGCGACCGGGCGGGTTGCGATGCCCGCGTCCACCATGGTCGAGCGCGGGACGACGGAAATCGACGAGAGCCGCCCCAGCGACGTGGTTAAGGTGTCGGCAATTCCCACACCGATATAAGCCTTCGATGAGTCGCCGCTCAGATTCTCGAGTGGCAGGACCGCGATCACCGGACGCTCGGCGGGCGCCGTAGCCGTGCCGCCAATCCAGTTGACGAGCGGGAGAGCCACAGCGCCAGCCACGAGCGCTGCAAGCAGCAACGTCGCGTAAAGAAGCACACGCCGCCGCCCAGCACTGGGAGGCTGGACGGGCGTCGGGTGTCCCGCGGTGCGGGAACGAGACGCAGGGCCGGAAGCGGCCGACTCGTCCAGCAGCAGGCGCTGAAGCTCGGCTTCCAGTTCACCCGCGGTCTGAAAACGATCCTCGGGTTTGCGCGCCATGGCGCGAGCGATCGTCGCGGAGATTTCCGGCGCGATCGTCTCGTCCACTTCGTGTGCCGTCCGTATGGGCTTCGTCGGATCGTCACCGCGCAGCAGATCGAATATGTCGCGGTACGGCCGCTGGCCCGTCACCAGCTCGAACAGGATCACGCCGAGCGTGTAGATGTCGGTGCGTTCATCGACGCGATCGCCAAACAACTGCTCCGGCGACATGTATCCGGGCGTGCCAAGCACGTGGCCTACGCTGGTGTCTGCCCTCGCGTTGCCGGGAAGCGTCGGCGCCGACGTGTCGGTCCAGAGAAATTTGGCGAGGCCGAAGTCGAGCACCTTGATGTGGCCGTCGCCGGTGACCATGATGTTGGCCGGCTTGAGGTCCCGATGCACGATGCGCGCCCCGTGCGCGGCGGCCAGCGCGTTGGCGATCTCGATCCCGATTTCAAGCGCGCGTGCGAGTGACGCGCGGCCGTGTCTGAGGTACGCAGCCAGGGTTTCGCCGCGCACGTACTCCATCACGATGAAGGGCTGGTCGCCGGCCTGGCCGACGTCGTGAATCGCGAGGATCCGCGGATGGTTCAGGGCGGCGCTCGTTTGCGCTTCCTGCTGGAACCGCCGGAGGCGATCGGGATCGCCGGCGAATGCGGTCGGAAGCAGCTTGATGGCAACGGTTCGGCCGAGCAGCGGATCGCGGGCGAGGTAGACCTCGCCCATCCCGCCGGCGCCGAGCGGCGACTGGATCTCGTAACGGCCTAACGACGTGCCGGCAATGAGCGCCACAGCTGATCAACCCGGGGGACGCCTCACGCACGGACCGCCCCAGCAGGCGCCAAGTATATGCCTGCGGCCGGGCACGCCGGCGGTGATGGCCTTCTGCCCCGCCCCGGGCGTATTGGGGCAGGAGAACGTCATGAAGATACGAGAAACCGTGACTGGAAAGCGATTCAGGGCCGCCCTCGCCGGGGCCACCATCGCGGTGTTCCTGGGAGTAACCGGCCTCGTCACCGTCTACGCGCAGGGCGCGCCCGGGCAAATCAGCCTCAACCCCCTGGACGCGATCCTTGCCAAGCTCGATCAGGTCCTCGCCGCGTTGAATGCGACGCCGGCTACCAATGTCGTTTTGTCGACCCCCTTTTTGCCGACCGTACCTTTCGACTCACTGAATTGCCTAATCGCAAACGTTGGGCCGACGGCCTTCTCTGTCGTGACCCGCGTCGTAACAACAGACGGAGTCAGCGAGGGCGGCGAGAGCTCCGGCACAGTAGATCCGGGAAAAGCCAGGACCTTAGGTCTCGCTCCTGGCCAAGCTATTCTCCGATGCGAATTTCGCGTCACAGGCGCACCAGCGTCGTCGGTTCGAGCGAATATCACCGTCGGTGCGGGCGGGCGCACTGACGCCAGCGCGGATGCGAGATAGGAGGACGGTGCGAGGTGACGGGGGTAACGGCTTCACAGGAGAAACGAAGGAACGGAAACGAACGGTTTTCTAACCACGAAGATCACGAAGGGCACGAAGATCACGAAGCAGCGGGCGGTTCGATTGGCCGCCGAAGGCGGCCTGCCGCGATGTACGAGATCGCAAATACAAGCCGCCGATGGCGCCAGAGCGGTTTGTATTTGCGTTCTCGCACATCGCGGCTGTCGGCGCGCGTTGCGCGC
>Ga0247825_10001546_pt1 | contig 15117 bp, 12 predicted proteins | sample 13C_Vanillin_Day_FD_194413 | JGI IMG/M metagenome (GOLD analysis project Ga0247825, IMG submission 194413) | Soil microbial communities from agricultural site in Penn Yan, New York, United States - 13C_Vanillin_Day48 | ecosystem: Environmental > Terrestrial > Soil > Agricultural land | place... | reverse complement strand
GCACGGCGATCCGCTGCCGGAACCGTCGCTCAAGCTCGCGCGCGAGGCGGACGCCGTGCTGTGCGGCGCCGTGGGCGGGCCGAAGTACGATGCCTTGCCGCGCCCGCAGCGGCCGGAGCAGGGCATCCTCCGTATCCGCAAGGAACTGGGGCTGTTTGCCAACCTGCGGCCGGCCCTGATGTTTCCCGAGCTGGTCGGCGCTTCCAGCCTGAAACCCGAAGTCGTCTCGGGCCTCGACGTGATGATCGTGCGCGAGCTTACTGGCGACATCTATTTTGGAGAGCCGCGGGGGCGTCGCGTGAACGCGCGCGGCGACCGCGAAGGCTTCGATACGATGCATTACTCCGAGCCGGAAATCCGCCGCATCGCAGAAGTCGCCTTCCAGGCTGCACTCAAGCGCTCCCGGCGGCTGTGTTCCGTCGACAAGGAGAACGTTCTCGAGACGAGCCGGTTCTGGCGCGAGATCGTGGGCGAGGTGGCGAAAAAATATCCGCAGGTCGCCGTTTCGAACATGTACGTAGACAACGCCGCCATGCAGCTCGTGCGCAATCCGAAGCAGTTCGACGTGATCGTGACCGGCAATCTCTTCGGCGACATCCTCTCGGACGAGGCATCGATGCTGACGGGATCGATCGGCATGCTGCCTTCCGCTTCCCTCGACGCGACGGGCAAGGGACTCTACGAGCCGAGCCACGGTTCCGCGCCGGATATCGCCGGCAGGAACCTCGCCAATCCGCTGGCCACCATCCTGTCCACGGCCATGATGTTGCGCTACACATTCAACCAGGATGAGTGGGCTTATCGCATCGAGGCGGCCGTGAAGCAGGTGCTCGCCGACGGGTATCGCACGGCCGACATTGAGGAAGCGACGATGCGCCGGGTCGGCACGCGCGAAATGGGCGATGCCGTGGTTGCCGCGCTGTAGCGCTTGCGGGGCCTGAACTGTTGTTTTTTCGCCGAACCCGCCTTCGGTTTACCCATTACGACTCAATGACTTGATAGAATGTAGCCGTTGAGTTCCAGGCACGGCGGAATCCGCATGGTGAAGGTAGGTTTGATCGGCTGGCGCGGCATGGTGGGCTCGGTCCTGATCGAGCGCATGCGCGCGGAGCGCGACTTCGATCTGATCGACCCGGTTTTCTTCTCGACTTCGCAGGCGGGCGGGAAGGGGCCCGATATTGGCCGGGGCGTCACGCCGGTGCGCGATGCGCGCGACCTCGGTGCACTGGGCGCGCTCGACATCCTGCTTTCCTGCCAGGGCAGCGACTACACCAGCGAGATCTATCCGAAGCTTCGCGCGAGCGGGTGGAACGGCTACTGGATCGACGCGGCGAAGACTTTGCGGATGAACGACGATGCGGTGATCGTGCTCGATCCCGTGAATGCCCACGTCATCCGGGCCGCTCTAGCAAGGGGCGTGCGCAACTATATTGGCGGCAATTGCACCGTCAGTTGCATGCTGATGGGGATGCACGGCCTGTTCCAGCAGGATCTCGTCGAGTGGATGACCTGCACGACCTACCAGGCGGCTTCGGGCGGCGGCGCCCAGCATATGCGCGAGTTGCTGATCCAGTTCGGTCTCCTTCATGCCGAAGTCAGGGATTTGCTTGCCGACCCTGCCTCGGCCATCCTGGAAATCGACCGCCGCGTGCTCGCCCGGCAAACGGACGGCGCGCTGCCGATGGAGCACTTCGGCGGTGTTCCCCTGGCGGGCAATCTGATTCCTTGGATCGATAAGGACCTGGGGAACGGCATGTCTTTGGAAGAGTGGAAAGGCGGCGCCGAGAGCAACAAGATACTCGGCCGCGGCGGACAAACCGGCGTGGCCGCTACTCCGATCGACAGCCTGTGCGTCAGGATCGGCGCCATGCGCTGTCACAGCCAGGCGCTGACGATCAAGCTCAAGCGTAATGTATCGCTCGACGAAATCACCGGCATCCTGGCGTCGGCTAACCAATGGGTGCGGGTGGTGCCGAACGATCGCGAGCATTCCATGCGCGAGCTCACTCCGGCGGCAGTCACGGGACGTCTGCATATTCCGGTCGGCCGGCTGCGCAAGCTGGCGATGGGCGACGACTATCTATCGGCCTTTACGGTTGGGGACCAGTTGCTCTGGGGCGCTGCCGAGCCGTTGCGACGCATGCTGCGGATCCTGATTGAATCAGGGGCGGCCGCATCCCGACCGGGAGCGCACTCCCCCGCGCGCAAGGCGGCTGTCGGTGCCTGATCGCAAACCCGTTTCGGCGATTCGTTGGCGAAATCGCGCGTCATTGACTGCCCGGGAAAAGTGTTTGGCTATCTGGCTGAAAACTCGTTAAAAAGCGCTGGTTCACGCGAAATACTCAGATTAAACACTAGCTTGCATGGCTAACTGATTGATGTTAGCCTGTTTGGCCCAAAAAAATTACAGGGGTGCCGTTGTGCGCAATTCCAAAAAAACGTGGCTGCTGGCGTTGATAGTGACGCTGCTGCCGAGCGTTGTTGGAGCCGCCGGCTTGGGGAGGATGACCGTGCTTTCGGCGCTGGGTCAGCCGCTCGTCGGGGAAATCGAGCTGGTCTCGGTGACGCGGGAGGAACTGGGCTCGCTCAATGCGCGCCTGGCGTCCCAGGATGCATACCAACAGGCCAACCTGCAGTTCAACCCCGCGCTGGTCGGCGCGCGCGTCACGGTCGAGCGTCGCCCCAACGGCCAGCACTTTCTCAAGATTGTCTCTTCCCGTCCGGTTAACGAACCATTCATCGACGTCCTGGTCGAGGTGACCTGGGCTGCCGGGCGCCTCTCGCGCGAGTACACAGCGCTGCTCGATCCGCCGGGGGCCGCACCGGCTCCCGCCCCCAGGATTGGGGCCGTGCCGGAATCCCGCCCGGCGCCGGCGCCGCGTGAGCAGGCCGGTGCGACGCCTGCGCCGAGCCGGCCCGGTGCGGCGCCGACGGCGGGAGCCAAGGAGTATGGCCCGGTACAGCGCGGCGAAACCCTGGGCAAGATTGCGAAAGAGGTGAAGCCGGAAGGCGTGACGCTCGAGCAGACCCTGGTGGCCCTCTATCGAAACAATCCTGACGCGTTCATCAGCAAGAACATGAACCTGGTGCGCACGGGGAAGATCCTGAGGGTGCCGGAGAAGGAAGAAATCGCGTCAATTGCAAGTAGCGACGCCGCGACCGAATACCGAACCCACGTCGCCGACTGGAGCGGCTACCGCCAGAAGGTCGCTGACGCCGCGGGTACGGTGCCAGCGGAACAGCGCACCGCCGTCAGCGGCAAGATCACGACGAAGGCCGAGGACCAAGGCAAAGGCGGCGGGCCTAAGGACGTGGTTCGCCTGTCGAAGAGCGAGCCCGCCGCGGCGCCCAAGAGCCAGCCCCGCAACACTGCCGAGCGCATCCGCTCGCTCGAGGAGGAAGTGGTTGCGCGCGACAAGGCGCTCAGCGAGGCGAACGAGCGCATCTCTCAACTCGAAAAAACCATCAAGGACATGCAGAAGCTGGTGGAGTTGAAGAGTCCCGGCATGGCAGCCGCTCAGCAGCAGGCGCAGCAGCAAGCCGCAGCGCCGAAGCCGGAGGCGAAGGCAGCCGCCAAACCCGACCAGCCCAAGCCCGAAGCTGCTAAGCCCGGTGCGGCGACCCCCACGGCGAAGCCAGAGCCGGCAAAGCCCGCCGAGGGGCCGAAACCTGAAGCCGCGGCAGTGCCTGCCGAGAAGCCGGCTGCTGCTCAACCCGAGCCCAAGAAACCTGCTCAGCCGGCACCCCCGGCCGCCAAGCCCGCACCGAAGCCTGCTCCGAAGGCCAGGGAGCCGGAATTGATGGACCAGGTCGTGGACGCCGTGTCGGATCCGCTGTACCTGGGCGTCGGGGGCGGCGCGCTCGTGCTCGGCGGCCTGGCGTTCTGGCTGGCTCGCCGCCGTCGTCGCCACGATACCGACGATGACGATACGTTGATTGCGCCGCGCCTGGGCAAGACAGGCGACGCCGGCGCGCGCGCAGCGGTTGCCGCTGCAGCGGGCCAGGAGCCTGCTGGAGTGCAGGCTGCCGCCAGCGACGACGTCGATCCGCTCGCCGAAGCGGAGGTGTATATCGCCTACGGGCGCGACGGACAGGCCGAAGAAATACTCAAGGAAGCGCTGGCCAAGAACCCGACTCGCGAAGACGTGCAACTGAAGCTGGCGGAGGTTTATTCTGCGCGCAAGGACAAGGCGTCATTCGCGAAGATTGCGGAAGGCCTGCACAAGCAGACCGGCGGCGTCGGGGACAACTGGATACGCGCGGCCGCCATGGGCTATGCGCTCGATCCGTCCAATAAGTTGTACGAGGCCGGCAAGGACGCGGTTGCGTCGGTCGGCACCACCGGTGCGGCGACCGACATCGACCTCGATCTCGGCATGGGCGACGCAGGAACCGCGACCGATATCACGCTCGACGCCGGCGCTGCCGACACGGCTGCGGGCGCCGACACCGGCATACTGGATCTCGGCGCTCCCGATGCGCCGGCGAGCCCGCCTGAGGCCGCCCCGGACTTCTCGCTGGAAGTGCCGGCGGCCGGCGGCGCGCAATCTGACGTTGCTCTGGAGACGGCCCCGGCACCCGCTCAGGATGAGTCCGGAGCCCTCGATTTTCAGATCGAGCTGCCCAAGGTGAGTGAAGAACCCACGCAAGCGGTACCGCCTGCGGTCGCGCCGGCTGCCAGCGCCGATGCCGGACTCGATTTCAAACTCGACGATCTCAACCTGAATCTCGACAGCGAGCCGAAGACCGGGGCCCCTGTGGCCGGCGAAAAGGACGGCCATTGGTATGACGTCCAGACCAAGTTCGATCTGGCCAAGGCTTACCAGGAGATGGGCGACAAGGACGGCGCCAAGGAGATTCTGCAAGAAGTCATGAAGGAAGGCGACGCCGAGCAGAAGGCCCAGGCCAAGACCCTGATGGACAGCCTGGGGTAAGCACAGCGCACGGATCGGGCGATCGAACCGCGGCAGTGAGAACTGTCGCGGTTTTTGTTTTGGAACGGCTCGCGCGGTGGGCGGGACGCGCCGGCCCGTGTGCCCCGGATGCAATGCTCGACAATAGGCTGGACCCGTGACCCGAATCGCATTAGGCGTGGAATACGACGGTAGCCGCTTCTGCGGCTGGCAGACCCAGCCGCAGCGCTGCGCTGTCCAGGATGCGCTCGAGCAGGCGCTCGCCCAGGTGGCCGGGGAAGCCGTCGCCACCGTCTGCGCGGGACGGACCGACGCGGGCGTGCATGCGCTCGCCCAGGTCGTTCATTTCGATACGCGCGCGGAGCGCCCGGAATCAGCCTGGGTGCGCGGGGTCAACGCGATGCTGCCTTCCACGTGCGCTGTCGTCTGGTCGCGGCCGGTGGCGGAGGAATTTAACGCCCGTTATTCGGCGCTCACGCGCAGCTATCGCTACGTGCTCTTGAATCATCCCGTGCGGCCCGCCGCAGACCAGGGACGCGCCGGATGGTTTCATCTGCCGCTCGACATCGGGAAGATGCAGCGCGCGGCGCGAGCCCTGGCAGGCGAGCACGACTTCAGCGCTTTTCGCAGCTCGGAATGCCAGGCTCGAACGCCCGTGCGCACCTTGTCTCGCGTGGATATTGCCCGCCGCGGCGATCACGTGATATTCGAATTCACCGCGAATGCATTTCTCCACCACATGATCCGCAACATCGTCGGCTCCCTCGTTTACGTGGGCAAGGGCAGGTATCCGCCCGAGTGGCTGGGGGAAGTGCTCGAGGGGCGCGACCGCAGCCGCGCGGCCCCCACATTCGAGGCGGCCGGTCTTTACCTGACGAAGGTCGTGTACGATGCCCGCTGGGGTCTCCCCGACGCGACGCGAGCGCCGCTGATGGAAAGCATGAACCTGGGATGATCTGAGCATGGCGACCGCCGTCAAGATCTGCGGGATCACGCGTCCCGAGGACGCTCTCGCCGCCGCACGCGCGGGGGCGCACGCGATCGGGCTCGTGTTTTATGCGCCCAGTCCGCGCTACGTGACGCCGGCACGCGCGGCGGAAATCATTCGCGCCCTGCCGCCGTTCATTACGACCGTTGCCCTGTTCGTGGACGCTCCGGCGGAGGAGATACGCTCGACGCTGGCGACGGCTCCGGCCGGACTTCTCCAGTTTCACGGCTCGGAAACCCCCGAATTTTGCAGGCAGTTCAATCGTCCCTACGTGAAGGCGGTCCGGATGGGCCCCGGGGTGGATTTGCTACAATACGCGCGGGATTATCACGATGCCAAGGCGCTGCTGCTCGATAATTTCGTCGAGGGATTGCACGGCGGCAGCGGCATTGCATTCGACTGGAGCCTGATTCCGCGCGGATTGCCGCTGCCGGTCATCCTGTCAGGCGGCTTGACCCCGGAGAACGTTATGGAAGCAGTGCGTCGCGTGCGGCCGAGTGCCGTGGATGTGTCGAGCGGCGTCGAGTCCACGCGGGGGGTGAAGGACGCGGGGAAAATCGCCGCGTTCATCAAGGGAGTGCGCAATGGGGACGCATGATCTCCCCGATGCGGGCGGACACTTCGGACCGTATGGCGGCGTATTCGTCGCCGAGACGCTGGTCCAGGCGCTCGATGAGCTCAAGGCCGCGTACGACCGCTTTCGCAACGACCCGGAGTTCCAGGCCGAGTTCGCCTACGAGCTGAAGCACTACGTCGGGCGTCCCAGTCCGGTGTATCACGCGCGGCGCTGGTCGGAGCGTTTCGGCGGGGCGCAGGTCTACCTCAAGCGCGAGGATCTCAATCACACCGGCGCGCACAAGATCAACAACGTCATCGGACAGGCGCTGCTTGCCCGGCGGATGCGCAAGCCGCGCGTGATCGCCGAAACCGGCGCCGGCATGCACGGCGTGGCCGCGGCTACCATTGCGGCCCGCTACGGCATGGAGTGCGTCGTCTACATGGGCTCCGAAGACGTCAAGCGGCAGGTGCAGAACGTCTACCGGATGAAGCTGCTTGGGGCGACCGTCGTGCCGGTGGAAAGCGGCTCGAAGACGCTCAAGGACGCGCTGAACGAGGCGATGCGCGACTGGGTCACGAACGTCGAGAACACTTTTTACATCATCGGCACGGTGGCCGGCCCCCATCCTTATCCGATGATGGTGCGCGACTTCCAGTCGGTGATTGGCCGCGAGGCCAGGGAGCAGATGATGGAAATGGCGGGGCGCCAGCCGGATGCGGTACTGGCGTGCGTCGGCGGCGGGTCCAACGCGATGGGAATTTTTCATGCGTATATCCCGGACGAGAAGGTCCGCCTGGTCGGCGTCGAGGCTGCCGGGCAGGGGCTCGAGAGTGGCAAGCACGCGGCGACGCTCGGCGCCGGCAAGCCGGGCGTGCTCCACGGCAACCGGACCTACCTGCTGCAGGATGAGAACGGGCAGATCATCGAGACGCATTCCATATCGGCCGGTCTCGACTATCCCGGCGTCGGGCCCGAGCATGCATGGCTGAAGGACACCCGGCGCGCCGAGTACGTCTCGGCCACCGATGAGGAGGCGCTGCAGGCATTCCACGATCTGTGCCGGCTCGAAGGCATCATTCCCGCTCTCGAATCCGCCCACGCGCTGGCGTACGCGGCCAAGATGGCGCCGCGCATGAGGAAGGACCAGATTCTGCTCGTCAATCTTTCCGGCCGCGGCGACAAGGACATGCATACCGTCGCCGAGAAGTCCGGCATCCAGTTCTGACATGTCGCGCATCGCCGCCACCTTCGACGCGCTGAGGAAGCAGGGGCGCAAGGCGCTCATCCCCTTTATCACAGCCGGCGATCCGGGTCGCAGCGCGACCGTCCCGCTGATGCACGCCCTCGCGAACGCCGGCTGCGACGTGATCGAGCTCGGGGTTCCGTTTTCCGATCCGATGGCCGACGGACCGGTGATCCAGCGCTCGAGCGAGCGGGCGTTGCGGCAAGGCGTCTCGATCAAGGACGTGCTGGCCTATGTCGCCGAATTTCGCAAGACCGATGGCACGACGCCCGTCGTCGTGTTTGGGTATGCCAATCCCATCGAAGCGCTGGGCGTCGAGCGTTTCGCCGATGCGGCGAAAGCCGCCGGCGTTGACGGCGTGCTGGTGGTGGACTATCCCCCGGAGGAAGCCGGGGCCCTGGTGAAGCTGCTCGATGCGCGCGGGATGGACATGATTTTCCTGCTATCACCAACCACGACCGACGGGCGGCTGCGGCAAGTCGCCGAGCTCGGGCGCGGCTACCTGTATTACGTTTCACTGCGCGGGGTCACCGGCGCGTCCCACATCGACGCGCGGGACGTGGCGGATCGTGTGAGCCATGTCCGCCAGTTTACGAGCTTGCCGGTCGGAGTCGGATTCGGTATCCGCGACGCCGCGAGCGCGCGCGCGGTAGGCGGCGCGGGTGACGCGGTGATCATAGGCAGCGCCCTGATCGAGGCGATCGAGAAAGCGCCGGCTGATCAGGCTGCCGCCCGTGCCGCGCGATTCATCGCGCCCATCCGCGCTTCCCTCGACACGCTGGCCACGGCCCGGGTATGAGCTGGCTACAGAAGCTGCTGCCGCCGAAGATCAAGCGCGATGTCGGCAGCCCCAAGAAGGCCATGCCGGAGGGGCTGTGGAGCAAGTGCGACTCCTGCGAGGCGGTGCTGTACCGGGCGGACCTGGAGAAGAACCTGCACGTCTGCCCGAAGTGCTCCTATCACATCCGGATTTCGGCGCGCGAGCGCCTCGACTGCCTGCTCGACCGCGAAGGGCGCTACGAAATCGGCGCCGAGGTCGCGCCGGTGGACAGTCTCAAGTTCAAGGACAGCCGCCGCTACATCGAGCGGCTGGAGGACGCGCGCAACGAAACCTCCGAGGAGGACGCGCTCGTGGTGATGCAGGGCTCGGTGAAGACGATACCCCTGGTCGCATCCGCGTTCGAGTTCGGATTCCTCGGCGGCTCCATGGGCTCGGTCGTGGGCGAGCGCTTCGTGCGCGGCGTTCAGGTGTGCCTCGAGCAGCGTTTGCCGTTCATCTGCATCACGGCCAGCGGCGGCGCGCGCATGCAGGAAGGCCTGCTGTCTCTGATGCAGATGGCCAAGACCTGCGCCGCGCTCACCCAGCTTTCGCGCGAGCGGCTCCCCTTCATCAGCATCCTCACCGATCCGACCATGGGCGGCGTCTCGGCGAGCTTCGCGATGATCGGCGACGTGGTGCTGGCCGAGCCCGGGGCCCTCGTGGGCTTCGCCGGGCCGCGCGTGATCGAGCAGACGGTGCGCGAGACTCTGCCCGAGGGCTTCCAGCGCTCCGAGTTCCTGCTGAAGCACGGCGCGATCGATATGATCGTGGACCGTCGGTCCATGCGCGACCGGCTGGCGAGCCTGCTCACGATGCTGCTCAAGCTGCCGCCGGCAGCATGAGTCGTCGGGCCGCCCGTCTCTTTCCCGACACGCCCTTCCAGCCCGCACGCCCGCGGGTGACGTGATGGCAACGCCGACCTCGCTTGCCGGATGGCTCGACTATATCGAGCGGCTGCATCCGCAGTCCATCGCGCTTGGGCTCGAGCGGGTGAACCGGGTGCGGCGCGCGCTTGGGCTGGTGCCTGATTTTCCCGTCATCACCGTCGGGGGCACCAACGGCAAGGGGTCCGTCTGCGGCCTCCTCGAAGCCGTGCTGCACCAGGCGGGCTACCGGGTGGGCTGCTATACCTCGCCGCACCTGCTGCGCTACAACGAGCGGGTACGGATCGGGCGCGGGGACGCCTCCGACGACGATCTCGTGCGCGCGTTTACCGCGGTGGAATCGGCGCGAAACGAAGTGCCGTTGACCTACTTCGAGATGGGGACGCTGGCGGCGATGTGGCTGTTTGCAGAGCGGCGCGTGGAGGCCGCCGTACTCGAGGTGGGCTTGGGTGGCCGGCTCGATGCGGTCAACGTTTTCGATGCCGACTGCGCCGTTGTCACGACGGTGGACATCGACCACGTGGATTTTCTGGGGAGCGATCGCGAAGCCATCGGCCGCGAGAAGGCCGGCATCTTTCGCGCGGGGCGGCCGGCCGTGTGCGGCGATTCCGATCCCCCGGCGAGCCTGCTGCGGCATGCTGCGCAAATCGAGGCCCCGCTGCTGCGTATCGGTGTGGACTTCGGGGCTACGGAGCGGGACAGGCAATGGCAGTACTGGGGACCGCGCGGCAAGCGCAGCGCCCTGCCGCATCCGGCGCTGCGCGGCACGCCGCAGCTCGCCAATGCCGCCGTGGCGCTCACCGCCCTGGACTGCGTGCGGGAACGATTGCCGGTCAACATGAACGACATCCGCGGCGGTCTTCTGATGGTGGAAGCGCGGGGGCGGTTCGAAGTACTGCCCGGCCGGCCCCGTGTGATCCTCGATGTCGCCCATAACCCGCACGCCGCGCGCACGCTGGCGGCCAGCCTCGGCGCGCTCGCCGGCGACCGGCGCACGCTTGCCGTCTTCGCGATGCTGAGAGACAAGGATATTTCCGGGGTAGTCGCGGCGCTCAAGCCGGCTGTGGATCACTGGTTCATTGCTCCCCTGGGCGGCAGCCGCGGAGCGGATGTCGCCGCGCTCCGCGAGGCTCTCGAAACCGCGGCGGTCGCGGCCATCACCGACTGTGCCGGTGTGGCCGAAGCCTACTCGCAAGCCTGTGATATGGCGGCTGAAAATGATAGAATCATGGTGTTCGGATCGTTCTACACCGTGGCATCGGTGATGCAGTTCAGAGCTTCCCGGGCCAGGCGGTAGACCACACGGTGTCCGATGCCCGGATGGCATGCCGGGCAGCGGTTTTGACGGCGGCAAATGGCGCGAGCGATCAGCGACGAGGAGCAGCAGCTCAAGAAACGCGCAAGGCGGCGCCTGATCGGCGCGGTCGTGCTGGTAGCTGCCATCGTGGTGGTGCTGCCCATGGTGCTCGACTCCGAGCCCAAGCCGTCGGGCCAGCCGATTACGGTCCAGATTCCTTCCCCCGATTCCGGCGGATTCACTTCGAAGGCCGTGCCGCCCTCGCCGGAGCCGAAGTCGATGCCGCCGCAGCAGCCTGCCGTGCCTGAGCCATCCGTGGCCGATGCGAAAAAACCGGCGCCCCCGCCCGCGCCGGTTGCGCAGGCCACGGCGCCCGCCGATGAGCGTCCGGCGGCCGCACCCGAGGCCCCCGGGCCGGAGGCGAAGGTCGAGAAGAAGCCGGCCGAAGCAGAGAAGCCGCCGTTGAAGAAGACCGACGCCGCCGGCAAGCCCAAGGATGGGCGCTACGTGGTCCAGGTCATCGCGCTCGCCGACGCCGGCAAGGCCAGGCAGATGCAGCAGAAGATCGCCGCAGCCGGCATCCAGTCCTATACCGAGGTAGTCAAGACGGCGAAAGGGGACGTGACGCGCGTGCGCGCGGGGCCGTTCACGACGCGCAAGGCCGCGGACCGGGCGCGCGAGCAGCTCAAGAAGATCGGGCTGAACGGCAACGTCACGGCGAGATGACACTTCTTGACCTCGTCGTCGTCATCATCGTCGGATTGTCGGTATTGCTCAGCCTGATACGCGGGCTGGTGCGCGAGGTGCTGGCGCTGTCGGCATGGATCGTGGCCTTCCTGGCCGCCAATGTGGCGGCGGGCGAAGTGGCCTACTGGATGCCCGAGGCCCTGCCGACCGACGAGCTTCGGTTGCTGGCTGCTTTTGTATGCGTGTTCGTGGTCGTGCTGGTCGCGATGAGCGTGCTTGCCATCCTGGTCTCCAGGCTGGTAAAAAGCGCCGGTCTCGGTGTCGAAGACCGACTGCTGGGTGGCGTATTCGGGCTGGCGCGGGGCGTGATGGTGGTCATGATCATGGTGCTGCTCGCCGGGTTGACGTCTCTGCCGCGACAGGCGGTGTGGCGCAACGCGGTGTTGAGCGACCCGCTCGAGATGTTTGCCGCGCAGATCAAGACCTGGCTGCCGGCGGAGATGGCGAAGCGCATCACGTTCGATTGAGCTGTTTCGGGCGGCCGGGAGCGGGCCGCGGCAAGGTTCGAGAAGCGTCACCCCTCCTACGGAGGACTGAGAGCGCGCAATGTGCGGGATAGTGGGCGTCGTCGCCAAGAATTCGGTCAACCAGCTGCTCTATGACGGGCTGATGGTGCTGCAGCACCGCGGGCAGGACGCGGCCGGCATCGTCACGGCTGAAGGCCCCACTTTTCACATGCACAAGGGGCCGGGCATGGTGCGCGACGTTTTCCGCACCCGCAACATGCGCGCGCTGGCCGGCTTTTCCGGCATCGCGCATACCCGCTATCCCACGGCGGGTTCCGCCTGGTCGGCGGCTGAGTCGCAGCCCTTTTACGTCAACTCGCCGTTCGGCATCGTGCTCGGCCACAACGGCAATCTCACCAACACCGAGCAGCTCAAGCAGGAGCTGTTCCGGCAGGATCTCCGGCACGTCAACACCAATTCGGACTCGGAGGTGCTGCTTAATGTGCTGGCGCACGAGCTGCAGGAAAGGGCCAGCAACTACAAGCTCGACCCTGCCACCATCTTTACTGCGGTATCGGGCGTTTATCGCAGGTGCCGGGGTGCCTATGCCGTCGTCGCCATGGTCGCGGGCTACGGGCTACTGGCGTTCCGGGATCCTTACGGCATCCGGCCGCTGGTAATCGGTCGCGCCGAGACCGCGCAGGGCTACGAGTACATGGTCGCCTCGGAGAGCGTCGCGCTCGACGCGCTCGGCTTCCAGGTGGTGCGCGACGTCGGTCCCGGGGAGGCGATCTTCATCGACCAGGACGGCACTTTCTATAGCCGCCAATGCGTGCCGAACGCTTCGCTCAACCCCTGCATCTTCGAGTTCGTGTACCTGGCGCGGCCGGATTCGGTCATCGACGGCATCTCCGTGTACGAGACCCGGCTCCGGATGGGCGAGAGCCTGGCGGACAAGATCCGGCGCCACTACCGCCATCTCGACATTGACGTCGTGATTCCGATACCCGACTCCAGCCGGCCGGCCGCGATGGAGCTGTCCAAGCGCCTGAACCTGCCGTACCGCGAGGGCTTCATCAAGAACCGCTACATCGGCCGGACCTTCATCATGCCGGGACAGTCGATCCGCCGAAAGTCGGTGCGGCAGAAGCTCAACTCCATCGCGATGGAATTCCAGGGCAAGAACGTCCTGCTGGTGGACGATTCGATCGTGCGCGGCAACACCAGCCGCGAGATCGTGCAGATGGCACGGGAATCCGGCGCGCGCAAGGTGTTTTTCGCGTCCGCGGCGCCGCCGGTGCGCTTTCCGAACGTGTATGGCATCGACATGCCGACGCGCGAGGAACTGATCGCGACCGGCCGAACCGACGCCGAAATCGCTCGCGAGATCGGTTGCGACGAGCTGATCTACCAGGACCTCGACGCGCTGCGGCAGGCCGTGCGCAGCGTCAATCCCGCGGTGAGCAACTTCGAGGATTCCTGCTTCAGCGGGATCTATGTCACCGGCGACGTGACTCAGGCGTATCTCGACGACGTGGAGTCGCGCCGGCGCGACGGCGCCAAGATGTCGGACCAGGAGGCCGAGATTACCCAGCTCGACCTGGGGCTGGAGCTGGTCGACTGAGCGCGCGGGTTGACCGCGCCTTGACAGCAATATGCCGGCAGAGTAAGTTTCGCTTCGCGCCGATTTGAAGTTCAGCTTGCGGGCGCGTTAAAAGTACAGCTAAAGCGACGGCGAACCCGGTCGGCGCGAGCTGTCCGGGTTTTTTATTTTCGGAGCCGCGCCGGCGGCAGAGCGAACCGGCAGGACGGAGCCAACCATGAAAAGCGGATTTACCACCACGATACTTCACTCCGATCTCGAATCGCCGATCGAGCACTTCTCCGTGCACAAGCCGATGCATGTCGCCGCGGCTTTCGGCTATGCCGACGCGCGCGAGCTCGTGAAAGTGTTCAAGGGCGAGGCATCCGGTTACGTCTACGGCCGCCAGGGCAATCCCACCACGGCCGCGCTGGAATCGAAGATCAGCAAGATGGAAGACGGCATCGCCACCGCGTGCTTCAGCACCGGCATGGCGGCCATCACCGCCACGTGCCTGGCGTTGCTGCGCGCCGGCGACCACGTCGTGTCGAGCTCGTTCCTGTTCGGCAACACCAACAGCCTGTTCGGCACGTTCAGGACCCTCGGATGCGAGATCAGTTTCGTCGACGCGACCGATGCCGAGAACGTGGCGCGCGCGATCCGGCCCAACACGCGGCTGGTGTTCGTGGAGACCATCGCCAATCCGTGTACCCAGGTGGCCGACCTGGCGCGCATCGGCGACCTGTGCGCTGAGAGAGGCATCCTCTATTACGTCGACAACACGATGACCTCGCCCTATCTTTACCGGCCGAAGGCCCACAAGGCGGGTCTCGTGATCAATTCTCTCACCAAGTACATCGGCGGCCACGGCAATGCCCTGGGCGGGGCGGTGACCGACACCGGTCTTTTCGACTGGACACGCTTTTCGAACATCTACGACAACTACAAGAATCAGAAGCCTGCGCTGTGGGGCATGCAGCAGATCCGCAAGAAGGGGCTACGGGATGCCGGCAGCACGCTGGCCGCGGAAGCTGCGCATCGCATTGCGACCGGGGCCGAAACCCTGGCTCTGCGGATGGAACGCGCGTCGCAAAACGCGCTGCAGCTCGCGCGCTTCCTCGCGGCGCATCCCCGGGTGAGCAAGGTGTACTACCCCGGTCTCGAAAACCATCCGCAGCACCGCCGCGCCGGCGAGCTGTTCAAGTCTTATGGCGCGCTGATGAGCTTCGAGCTTGCGGACGGCACGGACTGCTTCGATTTTCTGAATCGCCTCGGGCTCGTGATCAAGTCCAGTCACCTGGGCGATAACCGCACGCTCGCGATCCCGATCGCCCATACCATCTACTGGGAGATGGGGCCGGAGCGCCGCGCCGAAATGGGCATTGCGGATTCCCTGGTGCGGCTGTCCATAGGCATCGAGGACATCGACGACCTCGTCGGCGATTTCCGGCAGGCACTGGAACGTCAGTAGCGCGGCCGTCGTCAGGAACGGCGGCCCGCGTCGCGGTTCGCCGAGCGTTCGCGTGATCGTTCGTTTCTGCGGGGGGCGGCGTGGCTCCGCGGCTGGGAATTCTGGGCGCGGGGCGTGCCGGATAGCGCTGGCGACGCACGCGGCGCGGCCCGCGCCCAGAATTCCCA
>Ga0247825_10001545_pt1 | contig 15127 bp, 11 predicted proteins | sample 13C_Vanillin_Day_FD_194413 | JGI IMG/M metagenome (GOLD analysis project Ga0247825, IMG submission 194413) | Soil microbial communities from agricultural site in Penn Yan, New York, United States - 13C_Vanillin_Day48 | ecosystem: Environmental > Terrestrial > Soil > Agricultural land | place... | reverse complement strand
GTTCGCGAAGCGCGCACAATCCCCTGTTGGGGAACGATCTCGGCAATCCGTGTCGACGGCTGGGCGGTTTCAGGCCCATCCGCTAAGGAGCACGCGATGGCGAACCACAGGCGGCTGTCAACGTTCTGCCGAGCCCTGGGCGCGAGCGTAATCGGGCTCGCGGCATTACTGGCAACGGCCGGACCGGTTGTTGCCGACGAACCGGTGAAGACGCCCGTCTTCACCAAAGACATCGCTCCGATTTTTCAGGACAAGTGCCAGGCCTGTCACAGACCGGGCTACATTGCGCCGATGTCGCTCGTGACGTACGAGGAAACCCGTCCGTGGGCGCGATCGATCAAGGCGCGCGTCGCAGCCCGGCAGATGCCACCGTGGCATATCGACCCGTCCGTCGGAATCCAGCACTTCAAGAACGACCGCTCGCTGACCGCGGAGCAGATCGACACGATCGTGCGCTGGGTTGACGCCGGTGCGCCGCAGGGTGACCCGAAAGACATGCCGCCGCCGAAGCAATTTGCCAACGACGATGTGTGGGGACTGGCGCCGCACTTCGGTGGACCACCTGATCTGATCATCAAGTCGCCGCTCTACACGATGCCGGCGCAGGCTCTTGACCAGTGGTACAAGCCGGTGGTCGAAACCGGTCTCATCGAGGCCCGATGGGTGCGCGGAATCGAGATCCGTCCTGCGACGGTGAAGGGCCGCCGAATCACGCACCACGCGCTGGCGCGACTGCAGCAGGGTGATCCCGAAGCGTCTGCTGCCGACGATGGGATCGGAGCGGGCCTCTTCATGGAGTGGGCCGTCGGCAAGCAGGGCGAGATCATGCGTCCGAACAGCGGAAAGCTGATGCTGCCCGGTTCGCGAATTGTCTTCGAAGTTCACTATCACGCCGTTGGTGAAGAGATCACCGACCAGGTCGAACTCGGCATCTACTTGTACCCGAAAGGCCAGGAGCCGAAGTATCGCCAGGTGCTCGCATCGCTCAGCAGCGTCGCAGGCGGCGCGCGAAACATCGACATCCCACCGAACGGGACGTTCGTCACCCAGAATTTCCACGTGATGAAACAGGCGGGGCGAGTCGAGAACTTCCAGCCGCACATGCACCTGCGCGGCAAAGCCATGTCCATGGAGGCGATCCTTCCAAACGGCACGACCCAGATCCTCAGTCACGTAAACAACTTCAATTTCAACTGGCACAACAACTACGTGTACGCGGACGCAGCCGCGCCGCTGTTGCCAAGGGGCACGATCCTGAAGATCACCTCCTGGTACGACAACACCACCAGCAACAAGAACAATCCCAACCCCAATCAGTGGGTCGGCTTCGGCGATCGGACCGTGGACGAGATGGGCCACGCCTGGGTGAACATCACCTACATGACCGACGAGGAGTTCCAAGCCGAAGTCGAAAAGAGAAAGGCCTCGTAGTGTCCGGCTTTGGCCGGACCCTCATCTCGATCGGCGGCATCACATTCGCAGTGTCGATGACCGCTCTTGCGGGCCAGGCGCCGGTGCAGTTGCCGCTCGATCCGGTGCGTGAGAATGGCCAGAGCGTGATCGGGGCGTACGAGGGCTGGTACCAGAATCCCGACGGCAGCTACAGCCTGCTCGTGGGGTACTTCAACCGAAACCAGAAGCAGTCGCTCGACATCCCGATTGGACCGAACAACCGCATCGAGCCCGGCGGTCCGGACATGGGTCAGCCAACGCACTTCCTGCCGAGACGGCAGTGGGGTGTGTTCGTCGTGAAAGTACCAAGAGACTTTGGGAAGAACACGCTCACCTGGACGCTCGTCGCAAACGGGCAGACGACGGTCATCCCGTTGAACCTCGATCCGCTCTGGATCGTCGCGCCGTTCAAGGACGTTGCGCTCGGAAACACGCCTCCTGGGATCCGGTTCGAAGCGGAAGGCGAACAACACCAGGGGCCACCGACCACCATCAGCCGGTCTTACACGACGGATGTGTCTCGCCCGCTGCCGCTCACCGTCTGGGTCAACGACGATGGCGTTCGGCCACCAGAGGCGCGGGAACGTCCCAAGACGCCTGCCGTGACGTGGAGCAAGTATCGCGGGCCCGGCGACGTGACATTCGACAAGGCGCAGCCGGTCGTCGACGAGAAGACCGGCAGTGCGACAACGAACGCCACATTCATGACCGCAGGTGAGTACACACTTCGTGTGCAGGTCAACGACGCAACCGGCGACGGCGGCGGCGGCTTCCAGTGCTGCTGGACGAACGCTCATGTGAAAGTTGTAGTAGGCAGTTCACGGTAGGCAGTTCACAGTCTGTGAACTGCCTACTGCCTACTGTCGTCTAGCAGTGAAAGTGCCCTGAGCGAGTCCGCCGATATCCAGGGTCCCCTTCATCGCGTCGTTGCTTTCGATCGTGCCGGTGTAGGTCACCTCGACAGACATTCCCTGGACGGTACCGGTGAACTTGAACCCGATGTCCTTCCCTTTGACCGTTCCTGTGAGGTCTGCCTCACCAAGGTTCGTGGACGAGTAGTGTCCGGTGAGCGTGTCGCCAGACTGTTTGAATGTTACCGTCGGCATCCCGGACCCCGCGGATGTCGTGACCTCGAACGTCCACTTTCCGGTTACGTCGATGCGTGCCGGGTTTTGTGCTGCCGCCGGCAGCTCTCTGCCAGCCAACGGAATCGCTGCCAGAAAGAGGATGGTGACAAGCAGTGTCTGCTTCATCGTCTTGTCCTCCACGCGACGCCGCCTCGATGCGCGCGTTCTGACTATAATCCCGGTTTCATTTAGGAGCGTCGTATGAATCGACCCGCGATACTCGGCGTCGCCCTCGTCTGCTCTGGCTATATCGTCCTGGGCGCCCAGGTCCAAACAAACGATGCGCCGACCAACTCGTTGCCGAACCCGTACACGACGGTCGAGCATTTCTTCAAGATGCCCGAGGGCCGCACGTGGGGATCGACGAGCGCGGTGGAGATCGACAAGGACGGCCGGGGCATCTGGGTGGCAGAGCGCTGCGGCCTAAACAGCTGTCTCGATCGGGCCACGGGACAGATGTCGAGCTTGCCGTCGATCCTCAAGTTCGACGCCTCGGGCAAGCTGGTCGCGAGCTTCGGTCAGGGAATGCTCATCTTCCCGCACGGCATCCATGTCGACCGCGACGGCAACGTCTGGGTAACCGGGTCAGGACGATGCGCCCCAGCCAACGCCGGCTGTGCCGGGCGCTGCGGCAACTCGCTTCGGTCCTCTTCCCGGATCGACGCGCGGACACCAGGTCTTCAAATTCAGCCCCGACGGGAAGCTACTTCTGACGCTTGGCAAGGCCGGCGGCGCCGCAGCCCCTGACTATTTCTATCAACCCAACGACGTGCTCGTCGCACCGAACGGTGACATCTTCGTCTCGGAAGGGCACGGCGGCGCAAATGCGCGCGTGCTGAAATTCGATCGGAATGGGAAGTTCATGACGTCGTTCGGGAGCAAGGGTTCGGGCCCGAGCGAGATGGAGCACCCGCATGCGCTTGCGATGGATTCACGTGGTCGGCTCTTCGTCGGCGACCGCGCGAACAACCGTATTCAGATCTACGACCAGAGCGGCAAATTACTCGACACGTGGACGCAATTCAGCAGGCCGAGCGGCGTGTACATCGACAGCAAGGACATGATCTACGTGGCCGACTCCGAATCAGAATCAGTCTCGCGCAACCACGACGGCTGGAAGCGCGGAATCCGGATCGGCAGCGTCAAGGACGGCAAAGTCCTCTACTTCATTCCCGATCCGGTCGAGAAGACGACAGGAACGAGCGCGGCAGAGGGCGTCGCTGTCGACGCACAAGGAAACGTCTACGGCGCGGAGGTCGGTCCGCGCGCGCTCAAGAAGTACGTTAGGAAACCGTAGGGAGGAACGGTTGGCCAGCCCGATGTCGTGCTGCCGATGCAGGAGGACTATCCGATTCCCTCACGCGGCACGATCGCTTACCAGTACTTCGAGGTCCCGACCAACTTCACCGAGGACAGATGGATTCAGGCGTACGAAGTGCGACCGAGCAATCGGTCGGTGGTGCATCACGTGATCGTCTACGCGCGTCCCCCAGCACCGGCCACGCCGCCAGGTCAGACGGGACGGCGTCCCACACCCGTGTTCTCGATGGCCGAAGGCATGGAGATTCCAGCGGGACAAACCGGCGGGCAACGGCTGCCGCCGGAACAGAGGAAACCACTCGGACCTAACGATCGTCCGGCGCCGAGAACGCTGGGTGCGTCGATCGGCGGGTACGTGCCGGGCACGGCGAGCCGGACGTATCCCGTTGGCACTAGTTTTCGAATCGCGGCTGGCTCAACGCTCGTCTTCCAGATGCACTACACGACGACCGGGACGACGACAAGCGATCGAACGAGCATCGGGCTCGTGTTCGCGAAGACACCTCCTAAAACCGAACTCCGCCAGAGTGCGCTCATCAACGGCAGCCTGCACATTCCGGCCGGCGACGCGGACCATCGCGTCGACGCCGAAATGACAATCAATCGGGACGTGACGTTGTGGAGCATGCTGCCGCACACGCACGTGCGCGGCAAGAGATGGATCTACGAAGCCGTCTTTCCCGACGGCCGCAAGGAGACGATCCTTTCTGTCCCCAACTACGACTTCGAATGGCAGACCGATTACGTCTTCAAGCAGCCGTTGAAGCTGCCGGCAGGGACGAAGCTCCATGCCACGGCGTGGTACGACAACTCACGGAGCAACAAATCGAATCCTGATCCGACGCTCGACGTCTGGTGGGGCGATCAGACGTGGGAAGAGATGATGTTCACCGGTCTCACGTATAGCCTCGATCCTGCGCCTGCCCCGCCCTCGGCCCAATGAGCCGATGCTACGGCTTCGCGCCCTTCTGCACGTCAGCGTCGACGCATTTGCCACCTTCGCAGCGGTTGTTCTCCGCGCACGAGTATTCGTACAGCTCTGCGCCCTTCTCCATGAGCACGAACGTGCGCGAGTTCTTGATCGGCTTCTGGTAGTACTTGGGATCCTCTATCGTGACGTCCCAGTTCAAATGATTGAAATCGGGACGCGTCATCCGGATAGTCAACTGGAGCGCATCGCTGTGCGGATGCTGCGCCGTATCGAGCCAGGTTCGGCCGTTGAACCCTGCGGTGGTCACGACGAGCGTATCGCCATCCCAGCGGCCGGTCGACGTACCCATCCAGGTCGGTTCGAGATCCTTGGGAAGCGCGCGTCCATCGGTGGGAACGACGTGAAAGCGATTATCCTGCTCCCAGAGGATGACGAGCCGATCGGGGTGATGGACGTACGCATGCGGATATGGCGTGTTGTACGCCCGCACGAACCCCCATGGCTGGCAATGTGAACCGTAGTCGTACGTCGTCGGCTTGTTGTTCTTGTCCCATTCGATCTTGCCGGCAGGCGTGAACAACAACTCTCCGGACGCAACGCTCTTGCAGCCCGTGCCGCCCGCTGCGCAGGCTCCGTCCACGCTCTTTGAGATGTCGCCCACGCGGGGATGGTCCCACACGCCGGTAAAGTCGGGTTTGCCATTCGGCAACCGCGGCGCCGGCTTCGCAGTCTGGGCGCTGACAACGATCGCGGCCAACGCCACCAGGACGCCGACACGAAGAATGCTCTTCATGGTGATCTCTCTTTCCGCGCTGGAGCTACTTGGGAACGGGAGTCTGCTCAGACGCCGTGAACACCTGGCGGCCGTCGGAGAACGTCACGCCCCGGCTGGCTGCGTTCGGCGAACCGTCCTTCGCCCGAATGCCCTGCACTTTCACGGTGTCGCCGACCTTCAGCGAGTCTCTCGTGATGCCGCGTCGCCTGAGCCCATTGGGCGCGGCGCCTGAGAATCCCCAGACTGCCGCCGTGCCGGAGACTTCGTCTTTTCCTTCGACATAGAACCAGATGTGAGGATTGGTCCACTCGACCTTCTTGACCACACCCGTCACCCTGACTGGTTTGGTGGCGTCGAATTCGGCTGCCTCGGAATGGTGTGCGACGAGAGAGACGGCGGAAAGGAGCGCGCCGACACCCGTCATAAGCAGAGCCGCACGGAACTTACGTGACATCACAGCCTCCTGATGGTCACCGGTTTGTCCGGATTATACGGCCGGATTGTCGAGAAGCTTGGCGAGGGACCTGGAGGGCGTCGATTTCGCCTAGTGGCGAAATTGATTCGGTCGACGACGGATGTCGTGAGTGCGCAGGCTCGTCCCTGGTCTCTCGCCTTCGGCACAACGAGCGCCAAAGTCCAGAGACCAGAGACGAGCCCGATTCTCAGCGCGCAGCGGTTGACGTAGTCGGCGCCACGGGCGGGAGCGTCGAGGCGGCGAATGCGGAGACCGCCGCCATGTCCTGCACCGACATGCTGGTGACCACCGTCTTCATCAGCTCGGCCCACGGGCCGCGCCGCGCCCCGGTCTTCATATCGAAGAGCTGCCGCATCGTGTAGCTCGGCGAGCGCCCCGCCAACGCGGGTACCGGGCCGATGCCTTGGAGGTTCGCGCCGTGGCACGTCGCGCACTGATACTTCGTTGCCACCTGCTTACCGCGGTTCAGCGTGCCGGGCGGTACGTACGCCGTCCAGGACATGCGCGTGTCGCGGGCCTCAGCTCGCAGGTTGTCGTCCGGGATCTCGACGATGTCGTCGGCGGGGATTGGCACCATCCCGCCGCCCTCGTTGGCCGGAACGGCCATGTGCATCCCGCCCTGGAGCCGTACTTTCGGCGCCGTCTTCGACTCGACGACCTTGATGCGGCGCGGGTACGGCTGCTGCGCGAAGTACTGCGCTGCGGCCAGATCCTCCTCGCGGGTTGTCGCCTTGGCGAAGCCGATCATGTTGTTGGTATTCGCCTTCCGCGGATCGGCGCTCTTCCGCAGTCCGTCCCTGAAGTCCTGCATCTGCTGCACGAAATAGGTCGGGTGATAAGAGCTGATCGGAGCGTTCTCTGGCCGCCCAGAGCCGTCCGGGAGGTGACACAGGGTGCACTGGCGCACGCCCTGTTTCCCGAACCGAGCGACGTCGGGCAGGGTCCCGTGACGATCCTCGGGATACCAATCCATCGTTTCCTTTTGGGCCCGAAGCTGCGCGCGCGTGAACGTCTTAGTAGTCCCCGGAATCGAGACCACCGCATTGTCGTCGGCCGGGAGCGCGGAGGGCGCCGAGGGCGCCGGTGGCGACCCCGCCGGTGGCGGCGGAGGCGGCGGTGTATACGCCCACTCCGGGAGACCTGCAGGAATGGGGCCTGTCGGAGCAGGAGCGGCCTGCTGCTGCGCCATGATCGACGCCCCAAAGATCACGACTGCGATAGTAATTGGAGCACCTACAGCTTTGCCCATGTTCCTCTCCATGATTTGTGGTAGCCGAAAGTCGCTTCCGCGGAGTCTACACCCGCGCGCCGTGCATGACGCACTCATTCCTTTCCGCTCGCATCGGTCAGCTTGCGACTAGACTCCCGGCGATGACGACGGAGCGGTGGCTCCTGACGGCGTACGCATGCTCGGGCTTCGCTGGGCTCGTGTACGAGATCGGCTGGACGCGCCTCCTGACGCTTCACCTAGGACACACGACCGCCGCAGTCAGCACGGTCACCGCGGCGTTCATGGGAGGGCTGGGACTCGGCGGGGCACTGGGCGGTCGCCTCGCCTCGAGGCTGAGCCGGAAACAGGCCCTGTGGGTCTACGCGCTGCTCGAACTGGTGGTCGCAGTCGCGGCTCTGACGATCGCGAGGAGCCTGACTCTGCTCACGCCCGTGTTCGCGTGGGCGTACGGCGAGGACGGCGCCGGGCTTCTCTTTTCGACAGTGAGAATCGCGAGCTCGCTCGGCGTGCTCCTGGTGCCGGGCGTCGCGCTTGGTGCCACGTTTCCCATGGCCGTTCGCGTCGCCGTCACATCGCCGACGCGACCGGGCGGGCCGACGGGCCGGCTCTACGGCGCCAACACGGCCGGCGCGGCGGCCGGCTCGCTCGCGGCAGGTTTCTTTCTCATCCCGATCCTGGGCCTCACGGGTACGACACTGACCGGAATGGCTGCGGGCGCCGTCAGCATCGCGCTCGCACTCTCCTTCGTCCGGCGCGACCTCACTGTCGCTGAGTCTGAGGACGGATCAACCAAGACGCGCATCGAGCGGCAGGATGCCCGGCACAATCGCACGAAGCCGAGAACCGGTCGCGCCGCGGCAAACGTCGATGGTTGGGACACCGAGCGGCGTCGATACGGACTTGCAGCAGCAGTGCTGGCGCTTACAGGCTTCGCGACATTCGCGCACGAGGTGGTCTGGACGCGCGTGCTGGCTCTCGTCGTTGGTCCCTCGCTCTACGCTTTCGCCGCCACACTGACGTCGTTCATCACGGGTCTTGCGCTGGGCTCCTTCGCAGGCGCCTCTCTCGCCGAGCGCCTCCGTCGGCCAGCGGTTGCGCTCGCGCTGACTCTGATTGCCACCGCGGTAGCGGGGTGCGTGAGTGTCGCTCTCGTCGGCGGCTCACTGCTCGAGATTGGGCCCGGCACGTTGGGACGCTCGGCCACGCCTGCCGGCATCGCGCTGCCCCACCTGGCGATCGCGTTCGGCTTGACGTTTCCGATCGCGCTCGGTCTCGGTATCGCGTTTCCGCTGTCACTCGAACTTGCCGGCAGTCGCGACGCGATCCCGGCGCAACGATTGGGCGTCCTGTACGCGGTGAATACCGCGGCGGCGGTGGTCGGGGCTCTGGCGGCCGGCTTCATCGCCATATCCGCCGTGGGTCTGCGCACGTCACTGCTCGTCGCCACCACGAGCCTGCTGTTCGGCGCTGCCGTGGTGGTCGTCAGTGGGCGTTTCTCAAATCGCGACCGAGTTGCAGTGCTCCTTCCACTGGCCGCTGTCGTCGTGTGGATGGCCACGAGCGCCGGCTGGGATCGTGAGTGGCTGGCGGCCGGCGGCTACCTGTACTCGCGGTTCGTACCGCCCGGCATCGATCGCCGGGCGGCGCTCACAGCCGGCACGCTGATGTACTACCGCGAGGGCGCGACCGGCACGGTCTCGGTCAAAGAGCTCACCGGCGCCCGCTCGCTCTCGATCGACGGCAAGGTCGACGCCTCAACCGCGCGCGACATGCTCACACAGAAACTGCTCGCGCACTTGCCCCTGCTGCTTCATCCGAATCCGCGACAGGTGGGCATCGTGGGACTCGGCAGCGGCGTCACGCTCGCGTCGGCGCTCGTGCACCCGGTGGTCTCAGTCGACGTCGTCGAGATCTCGCCCGAAGTCGTGGAAGCCTCAGCGTATTTCGCCGACGTGAATCGGCGAGCGCTCGACGATCCTCGCACTCGGCTGGTGCGCGGAGACGGGCGGACGCACTTCTCGCTGACGTCGCGGCTCTACGACGTCGTCATCTCCGAGCCTTCGAATCCCTGGATGGCCGGCGTGGCCGCGCTGTTCACGCAGGAGTTCTTCCAGAGAGTGCGCAGCCGACTCGCAACCGGCGGCATCTTCTGTCAATGGGCGCATACCTACGACGTGAGCGACGCCGATCTCCGGTCCATCGTCGCGACGTTTCGCGCAGTGTTTCCTGACGGAACGATGTGGCTCGCCGGCGATGGCGACCTCCTTCTCGTCGGCTCGACGGCCCCGCTCGCGCCGCGCCTGGAGGACATTTCCACTGCCTGGCAGCGACCAGGGGTCGGAGAGGACCTTCGCACCGTAGGAATGCGGGAGCCCTTTACACTGCTCTCGCTCTTCGTCGGCGGATCCAGGGAGACATCGCTATACGGGGCTGGGTCAGCGCTCCAGACCGACGACCGGACGGCGCTCGAATTCTCTGGGCCGTTCGCCGTCTTCGCCGGTGTCCCGTCCAATCACGCCCACACGCTCCGAGGTTTGCTCGACGGAGGGCAACAACCATCGGCCGTCGCGCGCGCGCTCACCGGCGCGACCGCCTCGCAATGGCGCGACCGGGGCGCGATGCTGATGGACGCGGATGCTGCTGACTCTGGCTATCGCGCCTACGCGACCGCCCTCGACCTGGACCCAACCGATCTGATCACTCTCGAGGGGTTCGTGCGTGCGGCCGCCGCGGCGCGTCAGGAAGACGATGCCGAGCGGCGGTTGCGCGCGATGATTCAGTCTCGCGGCGCCGAGACGACTCTGACGGGGTCAGATCCCTCGAATCGACGAGTGTCAGGGGGTCTGACCCCAGCTCGCGTCTCGCTCGCGGAACTTCTGGGAATGCGTGGGCGATTCGACGAAGCGACAGTCGTCGCAACCGAAGCTACCAAGCTTGCGCCAGGCGACCCCACGGCATGGGAGCAGCTTGCGTCTCTGCATGCCGACCGCGGCGACGCTGACCGTTTACGACAAGCAGCGGAGGTGCTACGACGTGAGTTCCCAGACCGCGCCGCAAGCTGGTACTTCGCAGCCAGCGAGCGCTTCTTGCGGGGCGACGTGGCATCCGCGCTGCCACTCGTGCGCCGCGCCGTCGAGTTGGACGCAAGTTACGCGGACGCGCACAACCTGCTCGGCGCGATTCTCGCGACGGCAGGCGACATCAGCGCGGGACGTGAGGCATTCCGTACTAGCCTGCGCCTCGATCCGCACGACGCTGTGACCTACGTCAACCTCGCGCAACTGGAACTGGCCGCGGGCCAGCGAGATCTCGCCGCCGACTTGTTCGCTGAAGCGCTTTCACTCGACCCGAACTCGGGCTCAGCGCGCGACGGGCTGGCGCAGGCGAGAAGTGTGCGCTGAAAGTAGCCCGTCTTCTACTGTTGATTGGGCGATCTTTGATTATTGATTCGTTGATGATTGCTGCGTGTGGATTGTTGATTGCCTGCGAATGACGAAGCCCACGCTCTCGCCACACTGCACCATGACAGAGCGAATTCAACTCGCGCTCACTCGTTGTTCAATCGAAGATCAACAATTCTGCAATCAACAACGATTCGATAATCAAAGATCACAAAATCAACAATGCTCTTAGAAGCTCCAACGCACGCCGAGCCGGACGATCCGCGGGTTGACGGTCGTCAGCACGTTGCCAAAACTCGCACCCGTCTGGTTGTTGGCGCTGAGGATCGCCGGTGAATTGCTGACATTGAAGATGTCGAGCAGCCCTTCGAGCTTGGTGCCAGCCACAATGACACTCTTCGAGAACCGAAGATCGAGCAGCCGGACCGTGTCATAGAAGAACGTGCCGATTGGCTCGACCGTCAGGTTGACCGTCCCCTGCGTCAGCCCGGTCGTGTTCAACGTGCGTCCGTATGGCTCGCCCTTCGTCAGCCGGATCGATGCTGACGACGAGATGCCCCATGGCAGCTCGTAGCTGCCGAGGAACTTGTACTGCCAGTGCCAGTAGTCCTGCCGGTTGTTGTACGTGAGTCGGTTTGGATCCTGCGGCACGCCGAACGCGCTCGTGTCGGTGGCGATGTCCTGCGAGATCGCGGACGCGAAGCCCCACGTGTCGTAGTGGCTGATGTCGAAGCCGGTCAGCACCTGCGATTTGCCGGAGAGTCGTTTGACGACCTCGACGTTGTAGGTCTCGTAGTCCGCAGTGAACAACGGATCGTTCATGAGGACGTCAGCGCGCTGCCCGACGTAGGCTCTTTCCAGGCTGTAGAGCGTGAGCACGCGGTCGTCGGCCGTTGATGCGAGGTCACGGCCTCGATCGGTAAACGCCACCGGGATGTTGTACGCCTCGAAAGGAATCGCCGTGTTCTCCAGCTTCATGCGATTGCGCTCGAGCTTGCGGACGTAGTTGAAGCGCAGCGTCGTACTCGACATGAATTGCTGATCGAGGCCGACCACAAATTCGTCGGTGTACGGGAGCTTCAAATCCGGATCCAGCGTGCGATTGGCACCACCTTGTGTGGAGAGGAGATTAGCCGGATTGGGCACGTACGGCAGCGTGCCATCCCAACGGTAGCGTTTGACGGTGCGAGCCATTGGGTTCACGAACCCCGCCATCATCGAGTTGGCGTTGGTCATCGTGCCGGCGTTGTAGGAGTAACGGCCGTACGCGAGTTTGAGAGCGGTGCGGCCCGTGCCAAACATGTCGTAGACGACAGACACGCGCGGCACGAATCCATTCAGTCTGTGGAACTCGAAGCCCGGATAGGTCACCACATCCTGATACGGTCCCGACCCGTTCTTGCCCTGCTCTTCGTAGTACGGCTTGAACGAATCGAGCCGGACGCCGCCGTTGACTGAAAAACGGCCTTTCGTCCACGTGTCGTTGATGAACGCCCATTGATGCGTCACTTCGTTCTCGAAGGAGAACGGCGTGTCGTAGGTCTCGATCTCGGCGGGCACCCGGAAGCCACCGCGCCAAAAGGCGCGCACGCTGTCTTTCGACGCAATGAATTCATAGGGCGCGCCTTCGTACAGGTAGCCGTAACCCACACGAACGTTGTGGCTGCCACCCCGGGCACCGGACGTGATCAGCGAGTAGACACCCGAGATGTTCATGTGATGGCTGCGATCGATGAACGGCGCGTTGCGTCCGCCGCGTATGAGTTGCGTGTCGAGATCCATCCGTGAGACCTCGTCGGCACCCGGTCTGGTCCACCACTTCCAGCCGAATTCACCCCACTTCACCTCGAGTGTCGAGCGGTTGGAGAGAATCGACGTGAGGGTCGAGCCCTGGATCCAGTACGGAAAGTCTGTCAGTGACGTCGATGCCGAGTCCTGAAACGCCGAGGCCCCGGAGTTGGGCAGGGACTTGGTGTTGTACTGCGCGGAATAGGCAACCGCGTGACTCGAGTTGAGGCGGTAGTTCAGTTTGACCGCATGGTTCCGCAATTCCGTGAACACGGGCTCCGGCTCCCCCGTGTAGGTGTTGTAGTAGCCGGGAGTCCAGTTGTCGGAGTTGAGGTTGCGAAAGGCGTAAAACCACCAGAACTTGTCGCGCACGATCGGCCCACCGACGTCCGCGTGCACCGACTGGTATCGGGCCACGGAGCTGGTATTGGTGACGCCTTGCGCCTCGAGCTCCGGCGAGAGATTGGAGCTCTGAAGAGCGAGCGGTTCGCGATCGTAGAAGAAGAGACCGTGGATGTCGTTGCCGCCGCTCTTCACGATGAAGTTGTTGAACGAGCCCCCCACGGGCGCGTCGGCGCCCTTGCTGGCGCCCGCCACCTGGACCTCTTCGTAGACGTCCGGGTCCTCGTACTGCAGTGACGCCATGATGGCGCCCTCGATGACATTCCACTGCGAGGTACTGCCGAACACGCGGAACTGCGCGCGCAAGCCCGCGCGGCTGCCGCCGACGTCCGGCGCGGTCACCTGGACGCCAGGCGTGATCGCAAGCATCGAGAACACGTCGTGACCAGTCGGCAGCACGGCCGTCAATTCTTTAGAGAAGTTGGTGGCGACAACGGCGTTGGTGACGTCGACGATCGGTGATTCCCCGACCACGGTGACGGTTTCGGTCACGGCGCCGACCTCCAGCACGATGTTGAGGCTGGAAGTGAAGCCGGGGGTCAGCGTGATGCCTTCACGAATGACTGTACCGAATCCCTGAAGCTGGAACTTGACACTGTAGTTGCCAGGAGGGAGCAGTGCGAAACGGTAGCTCCCCTGCTCGTCACTGACCGCCGACCTTCCTCCTAATAGCGCCGGGCTGGTGATGGACACGTCGACGCCGGGCAGGGCACCACCCGACGGATCCGTCACGCGCCCGGTAATGACGCCGTCCTGAGCCCAACCAGTCGCTGCAGCGACCAGCAGTAGACACACTGCGATCCCGACTCGCCTGATGCTCATAGAGTCCCCACAATCATGCAAACCACGCGGGATACCGTCGTGTTGGCTGCTTACGGACTCACTCCGGCCGAAATGTCACGCCACGTCGTCTGCCGGGCGGCACCCCGAAGGTGCCGACGGTCGGATGCACGATGTCCGCGAAGTCGCCGTAGTGCATGCAGAGCGAGTCGGTGTGCGTGCCGGCGTTGAACACCAACTCGGGCTCGCCGACAAAGCATCGCTCGACGAACACTCGGTGGCCGTGCATCATGCCAAAGGGCGGCATCGCGCCCACCTCGAACTCCGGGTACAAAGTGGCGATCTCCTGCTCCAGCGCCAGTCGCAGCGACGCACTCCCCACCAGCCCCTTGAGTGCGTCGAGATCGACGGAATAGTGCGCAGGCAAGACCGCCTGCACCGGTGCCGCATCGGCAATGCAGATGACCACCTTGGCCAAACGACGCCCGGGAATATGGGCGACGGCGGACAACTCCGGTGCGGTGAATGCCGGGGGATGCCGCAGAGTGAGATACGGCACACGCTCCCGCTTCAGGACTTCCGCGAGACAGGCGAGTAAGGCCACGACCGCCCCCTTTCGAACGTGGAATGGACGGGGATCGCGAGGTTTCAATAGCACGTCCGTACCCTGAGCGTCCAGAGTTCTTTTGATCTAGAATTCAGCTCTTAGCTCGGGTCCGCCACAATTCGTCGTCGATCACGGGGAGGCGTTTTGATGAACTTCCGGCCTCGTTACCCCGGCGTTCGTATTACGGCCAACGGCAACCAGCTCGTCTCTTACCACACCGAAACCCGTATCGCCGACGCCGGCGTCTTCTACCCCATCACGCCTTCGACGGAGGGCGGCGAACTCTACCAGCAGGCCTTTGCCGAGGGCAAGCTCAACGCCTTCGGGCGCAACACGATCGCCATCGAAGCGGAAGGCGAGCACGCGGCGCAGGGCGGCGCCATCGCACACTCGGTCTGCGGCAAGCGCGTTGTCAACTACACGTCCGGGCAGGGGGTCGTCTACGGCGTCGAGCAGTATTACCACGCGCCCGGCAAGTGCTCGACGATGGTGCTGGAGGTGGCGGCACGCGCCCTGACGAAACACGCGCTCAACGTGCATTGTGGGCACGACGATGTGTACGGCGCGCTCGACACGGGTTGGATCATCGTCTTTGGAAAGGATGCTCAACAGGCGGCGGACCAAGCGCTCATCTTGCGTCGCGTCACCGAGCTCAGCCTGACGCCAGGCATGAACGTGATGGACGGCTTCCTCACATCACACCTCGAGCGAACGTTCTACAAGCACGAGTCGGCGCTGATTCGCGAGTACCTCGGTGCGCCTGAAGACATCATCGACTGTCCGACGGAGAGTCAGCGGGTTCTCTTTGGTCCTCGGCGCCGCCGCGTGCCGAAGATGA
>Ga0247825_10001544_pt1 | contig 15130 bp, 14 predicted proteins | sample 13C_Vanillin_Day_FD_194413 | JGI IMG/M metagenome (GOLD analysis project Ga0247825, IMG submission 194413) | Soil microbial communities from agricultural site in Penn Yan, New York, United States - 13C_Vanillin_Day48 | ecosystem: Environmental > Terrestrial > Soil > Agricultural land | place... | reverse complement strand
GGGCTTCGTGTCGAACCACGCCGGCGGCATCCTCGGCGGCATCTCGACCGGCCAGGACGTCGTCGTGTCGATCGCGGTGAAGCCGACCTCGTCGATCCGGCTCGACCGCCACTCGATCGACAAGGCCGGCGCGAGCGTCGTGGTCAACACGCACGGCCGCCACGACCCCTGCGTGGGCATCCGCGCGACGCCGATCGCCGAGGCGATGCTCGCGATCGTGCTGATGGACCATGCGCTGCGCCACCGTGCGCAGTGCGCCGACGTCGAGACGACGACGCCGCGCATCGCGGCGCAGGCTCCCGCCGACGTCGTGGCCCGGCTGCGCGCCGCGCCGGCGGTCGACGATCCCGACCCGGACGAAGCGTAGGAAGGGGCAAGGAGGAACGGGCTAGGGGTCGGCATGTCGATGCGCGTCGACCTCCGGAGCGGCAAGACCCTTCTCCTTCATCCTTTCGCCTTGCCCTCCACGTCGTCGATCGTCGCGCTCGCGCTCCCGCGCGCGAGCGCGAGCCCGACGCGCTCGCCGCGCGAAAGCGTCGCCGCGTCCTGCACGACGCGGCCATCGGCGGCGGTGACGATCGCGTAGCCCCGCTCGAGCACCGCCGAGGGATTGAGGTGCGCGAGGCTTTGCGCCAGCGCGGCGGCGCGCATGCTCGCCGCGTCGTGCCGTGCGCGCCCGGCGCGGCGCCAGCGATCGGCGCCGAGCGCGAGCCGCTGCGCCTGTGGCAGCGGTCGTGCGAGCTCGCGCGCCAGGCGCATGCCCAGCGCCGCGGAGAGGCCGTCGGCGCGCTCGAGCGCGCGTCGGGTCGTGGCCGACAATCGCAGCGCGAGCTCGCCCACGCGATCGCGCTGCGCCGCGAGGCGCGCTCGCGGGTGGACCAGCCCGCGCGAGGCGAGATCGAAACGTTGCGTGCTCCGGGCCACCGCGTGCGTCGCGGCGCGCGCGAGGCGCCGCGCGAGCGCGTGCGCCTCGGCGCAGATCGCGATACCGTCGGGCACGACCAGCGCGGCGGCGCCGGTCGGCGTAGGCGCGCGCACGTCGGCGACGAAGTCGCAGATCGTGAAATCGGTCTCGTGCCCCACCGCCGAGACCACCGGCAGCGCGGAGTCGACGACGGCGCGCGCGACCGCTTCCTCGTTGAACGCCCACAGGTCCTCGATCGAGCCGCCGCCGCGGCCGACGATCAGCACGTCGACCTCGGCCCGTGCGTTCGCGACGCGAATGGCCTCGGCGATCGACTCGGCGGCGCCGGCACCCTGCACCGGCGTGGCGTAGATCACCACGCGCAGCGGCGGCCAGCGGCGGCGCAGCGTCGTCAGCATGTCGGCCAGCGCTGCGGCCTGGGTCGACGTGACCAGGCCGACCGCGCGCGGGAACCGGGGCAGCGGGCGCTTGCGTGCTTCGGCGAACCAGCCGGCCGCCTCGAGCCTGGCCTTGAGGCGGGCGAACTTCTCGTACAGCGCCCCGAGCCCGGCCAGGCGCACCGCGTCCACGTTGAGCTGGAAGTCACCGCGCGCCTCGTAGATCGTCGGCGCGGCGCGCACCTCGATCGCCATGCCGTCGGCGAGGCGCACATCGAGGAGGAGCGCCTTCTGGCGCCACAGCACGCAACGCACCTGCGCCTGCGCGTCCTTGAGCGTGAAATAGCAGTGCCCGGAGGCCGCGCGCGAGAAACCCGACACCTCGCCGGCGACCCAGGTCGGCCCGATCGCGCGCTCGAGCGCGAGCCGCGCGGACGCGACGAAGCGTCCGACGGTCATCACCGGCGGCGGCGGGACGAGGGGCGTGGCGGTCACGGTGTCGCCTGCAGCGGCGTTGCGTCGAGTCGCCGATGCGCGCATCGTCGCATGATTGTCCAGGACGCGACCGCCGTCACGCCCTCGCACGGTGGCGGCGCTGCGCGCGCCGCACGGCGATGCGCACGCATGCCGCGCGTCGGCGGAGCGGCCTTGCAACCCATTGACGCGGCGGGAATTTGCACCGGCGAAATTTCGGGCAGCACAGCAAAAACGTTGTTCGCAGCGCGACTTAGCGCGCGAATGTACAAGATATGCACACCGGTATCCACAGGATTTGTGGACAACGCGGCGCAAGCGCGCGTGACCATCGCCCGGAACGCGAGCGCTGGCGCGGGTTTCCGGACCGTCGGCAGGCGTCCGTGGCGTCGCGGGGAATCGGCCGCGGGGCGGGCCGGTTAGAATGGACACCGGACCGGTTCTGTTCATGAACAAAACGCGATGAAGGAGGGCTCTCCTCCGGCAGCCGCTGCCGCGGCGCGCGCAGCGACGCCCGTCACGCGCGCAGCCACGGCCGCGGCGCCTGCGCCCAATTTCCTGCGTTCGGTGATCGCCGAGGACATCCGCACGGACAAGTACGCCGGCCGGGTGGTGACGCGCTTCCCGCCCGAGCCCAACGGCTACCTGCACTACGGGCACGCCAAGTCGATCGCGCTCAACTTCGGGTTGGCCGCCGAGAACGGCGGCACCTGCCACCTGCGCTACGACGACACCAACCCGCTCAAGGAGGACGTCGAGTTCGAGGACGCGATCGCCGACTCGGTGCGCTGGCTCGGCTACGACTGGGGCACGCACCGCTACCATGCGTCCGACTACTACGACGACCTGTACCGCTTCGCCGAGTGGTTCATCGAGCGCGGCTTCGCCTACGTCGACAGCCAGTCCGCCGAGGCGGTGCGCGCGACGCGCGGCACGCTGACGGAGCCCGGCCGCGCGAGCCCGTACCGCGGCCGCACCCCCGCGGAGAACCTCGATCTCTTCCGCCGCATGCGCGCGGGCGAGTTCCCCGACGGCGCGCACGTGCTGCGCCTGAAGATCGACATGGCGAGCCCGAACCTCAACCTGCGGGACCCGGCAATCTACCGGATCCGGCACGCGTCGCACCACCGCACCGGCGATCGCTGGTGCATCTACCCGCTCTACGACTACACGCACTGCATCAGCGACGCGCTCGAGCGCATCACGCACTCGATCTGCACGCTCGAGTTCCAGGACCACCGGCCGCTCTACGACTGGGTGATCGAGCGGCTCGCGGAGGGCGGGTTGCTCGAGCGACCGCTGCCGCAACAGTACGAGTTCGCGCGGCTCAACCTCACCTACGTCGTGCTGTCGAAGCGCAAGCTGATCCAGCTGGTCGAGCAGGGGCACGTCGATGGCTGGGACGACCCGCGCATGCCGACGCTGGTCGGAGCGCGGCGGCGCGGCTACACGCCGGAAGGGTTCCGGCTCTTCGCCGAGCGCATCGGCGTGTCGAAGTCGGACTCGTGGATCGACATGAGCGTGCTCGAGGACGCGATGCGCGACGAGCTCAACGCGAGCGCGGAGCGGCGCATCGCCGTGCTCGATCCGGTGAAGCTCGTCGTCGACAACTACCCGGAAGGCGGGTTCGAGCTGTGCGAGGCGCCCAACCATCCGCAGAAGCCGGAGCTCGGCAGGCGCGCCCGCCGCTTCGGGCGCGAGCTGTGGATCGAGCGCGACGACTTCGCCGAGGTGCCGCCGAAAGGGTATTTCCGGCTCGCGCCGGGCGCTGAGGTGCGGCTGCGCTATGCGTACGTCGTGCGGTGCACCGGCGTCGAGAAGGACGCCGACGGCACCGTGACCGTCGTGCACTGCACCTACGACCCGGAAACGCGCAGCGGCACGCCCGGCGCGGAGGCGCGCAAGGTCAAGGGCAACATCCACTGGCTCGCGGTCGACGACGCAGTCGCCGCCGAGGTACGCCTGTACGACCGCCTGTTCCGCGTCCCGTTTCCGGGCGCGCGCCTGCCGGGCGGGCCCCGCGACGCGGCGCTGGCGACGGCCGAGCCTGCGCCGCTGCACGCGACGCTGGTCGCCGGCGACGACGACGCCGAGACCGAGGGTGGCGAGCGCAACTACCTCGACGACCTCAACCCGGACTCGAAGCGGGTGATCCGCGCGTGGGTCGAGCCGGCGCTCGCGTCCGCGCCGCCGGAGTCGCGGTTCCAGTTCGAGCGGAACGGCTATTTCGTCGCCGACCTCGCCGACCACGCGAGCGGCCACCCGGTCTACAACCGCGCGGCGACGCTCAAGGACTCCTGGGGACGCGCCGGCGGCTGACGCCGCCCGTCGTCGCCGGCCGTCGCTCATCGCACCGCGGGGAACGCGGCGCCCGCGCCGCGCGTCGAAGCGTCGACCGCCGGCAGGCTCCGGACGTCGCTCCGCCTGCTAGACTCCCTTGGCACCCCGGGGCGGCGTCCCCACCTTGGAAGCACCATGAAACGCATCGTCCTGTTCCTCCTCACCAACATCGCCGTGCTCGTCGTGCTGTCGGTGGTGCTGCGCCTGTTCGGCCTCGACCGTGCGATGTACTCGCAGACCGGGCTCGACTACGGCAGCCTCCTCGCGTTCTCCGCCGTCGTCGGCTTCACCGGCTCGATCCTCTCGCTCCTCATGTCGAAGTCGATGGCGAAGTGGTCCACCGGCGCCCACGTGATCGAGCAGCCGGCCAACGAGGCCGAGGCATGGCTGGTCGAGACGGTGCGCCGGCTCGCCGCCAAGGCCAACATCGGCATGCCCGAGGTCGCGATCTACGAGGGCGACGCCAACGCGTTCGCCACCGGCGCGTTCAAGAACTCGTCGCTGGTCGCCGTCTCGACGGGCCTCCTGCAGTCGATGAACAAGGAGGAAGTCGAAGCCGTGCTCGGCCACGAGATCGCGCACGTCGCGAACGGCGACATGGTGACGCTGACGCTGATCCAGGGCGTGGTCAACACCTTCGTCGTGTTCCTGTCGCGCGTCGTCGGCACGATCGTCGACCGCGCCGTGTTCCGCAGCGAGCGTGGCAGCGGGCCCGGCTATTTCATCACCGTGATGGTGTGCCAGATCCTGTTCGGCATCCTGGCGTCGATGATCGTCGCCTGGTTCAGCCGCCAGCGCGAGTTCCGCGCCGACGCGGGGAGCGCGACCTACCTGGGCTCGCCGTCGCCGATGGTCAATGCGCTGCGCCGGCTCGCCGGCCTCCAGCCGGGCGCGCTACCGCAGACCCTGCAGGCGTTCGGCATCACCGAGAAGACGGCGTTCCTCGCTCTCTTCTCGACCCACCCGCCGATGGAAGCGCGCATCGCCGCGCTGCAGGGCCGCAGCGCGACCTAATCGCGCGATCGCTTCACGCGCCGAACGCCAGCGCGGCGCCGGGCGGCTTGCGCCCGAGCGCGGCGTTGAGGAGCGTCCAGTGCATCGCCTCGTCCGCGGCGATGCGCGCCACGACCTTCGCAAGCTGCCGGGCGCGCAGCGCCGGGATGAAGCGCAGGCAGGCGTCCGCGCCCGAGCGCTCGCGGCGCACGACGTCGTCCAGCGCTTCCGCCGCGGTGCGCCAGCCGGGGCCCGGATCCTGCCGCCGCGGCGCGCCGTGCGGTTCGCCGCCGAGCGCGCGGATCGACGCCGCGAGGAGGTCGCGATGCGCGCGGTGGTCGGCGGCGTGGCGCCCGGCCGCGTCCTGCAGCGCCGGATCGAGCAGGTTGCACGCCACCGCCCGCCGGTAGGCGGCGAGCGTCGCGACCTCGACCGCGAGCAGCACGTTCAGGAGCGCGATGTCGCCCGCGCCGGCGGGTGCCTCGCTGGCGCGGGCGTCGTCCTGCGCGAGGACCGGCCGGCCGGCGACAAGCGGCGTCGCGACGAGACCGCGGACGAAGGCGCGGCGCGACAGGGTAGGGGCGGAGAGGACGGCGCTCATCGGAGTTCGGCGCGCGCACTCGCGTGCCTGTTGCCGGATACGCGGCGGAGGGCCGGGCGGATGCGCGGCGGCGGCATCCCCGGTTCGCTCGCGTATAGTCGCGCCTCGTGAACGGGACCCGGGACGGGCCCGCGGGAGGGGCGATGATCGATTTCCACACCGGACAGACGTCCAACGGACAGCGGGTCGGGATCGTGCTGGAGGAGTGCGGGTTGCCCTACCGCGTGCATCGCTACGCGCTCCTCAAGGGCGAGCACAAGACGCCGGAGTTCGAGGCGCTGAACCCGGCCGGGATGGTGCCGGTGATCGTCGACGACGACGGCCCCAACGCGACGCGCGTCACGCTCACGCAATCGGGCGCCATCGTCCTCTACCTCGCCGAGAAGGCGGGGCGCTTCCTGCCGCACGAGATGCTCGCCCGCACGCGCGTGCTCGAGTGGCTCGCGTTCACGGTGAGCGACGTCGTCGCCGCGTCCGCCGGGATCTTCCTCAACACCGCGATCCTGCCGGAGAAGTCGCCGGCGAATGTCAAGTTCTACGAGGAGCGCGTGCTGCGCTTCATGCGGGTCGCCGACACGCGGCTCGCCGGGCACGAGTGGCTCGCCGGCGACCTCTCGGTCGCGGACTTCGCGCTCTACCCGATTGCCGTCGTGCGCGGCGCGCTCATCGACGCGGCGGGCGACCTGCCGAACCTCGTGCGCTGGCGCACGGCGCTGGGCGCGCGCCCCGGCGTCCAGCGCGGCATGGCGGCCGCCGACTGAACCGCGCGCCTCTGCCCGGGGCGTCCCGCGCGCCGTCGCGACGGGAACTCGGCCCCGCGGCACGGGTCTTTCCGGCACCCCCGTTCCAAGGAGCACCGCCCCATGATCGACACGTCCCTGCGACTCGCGCTCGTCGCGACCTTCGCGCTCGCCGGCCTGGCGTCCGCCCAGACGCAACCGGCTCCGGCTCCGGCCCCGGCCGCCGCGCCAGCGCCCGCCGCCACACCGGTCACACCGTCCGCCACACCGGCCACACCGTCCGCCACACCGGCCACACCGTCCGCCGCCAAGGCGACGCCACCGGCGGCTGCCGGCGGAGCGACGACGCCAACGCAGGATCGCGCCGCGCGGCGCGCGGCTGCGAAGGAAGCCGCCGCTGCGAAGGGAGCCGCGGGCGCCGCGACCGGCACGGGGGCGGCGCAGCCTCCTGCTGACGGTGCCGCCCGTTCCGCGAAGGGCGGACGGCAGAGCGGCCCGGTCGGCCGCTCGCTGCAGAATGCCTATGCGGACCTGATGACGCCGGAGGAGCAGGCGGCGCATCGGACCAAGGTGAAGGCGATGAAGACCTACGACGAGTGCAGGTCCTTGTTCGAGGCGACCAACAAGGAGATGGAAGTGCGCGCCAAGGCGCAGAACAAGACGCTCAAGGCGTCGCCCGCCGAGCTGTGCGACCGGGCGAAGGAGCGCGGCCGCGTGACCGGCTGAGGCGCCGTACCGAAGCGACGTCGCCCCCGGCACTCTCGTTTGCGGCGCGGCCGGAACGGACCCTCGGCCGCCCGACGCGCGCTCCGCGTCGCCCCAAAAGGCCGCGGCCGGCGGACGCGGAGATGATCCGCGCGCGCCGGCCGCTGGTCGGTTCGCCGCGTCCCTTCGCAGGGGCGGCGCGACGGTCGGTCGACTACTTCAGGTGATTCGAGATGAGCTTGGTCATCTCGAACATCGTGACCTTCGCCTTGCCGAGCACCGACTTGAGCTTGTCGTCGGCGTTGATCATGCGCCGGTTGACGGCGTCCTGGAGCTTGTTCTTCTTGATGTAATCCCAGACCTTCTTGGTCACCTCGGTGCGCGGCAGCGGGCTGCCACCGACGATCGCGGCGAGTGCGGAGGACGGGGTCATCGCCTTCATGAAGGCGGCGTTCGGCTTGCGCTTGCCGCCGGACTTCTTGGCGGCCTTCTTGGCGGGAGCTTTCTTCGCGGGGGCCTTCTTGGCCGGGGCCTTCTTCGCGGCGGGCTTCTTCGCGGCGGGCTTCTTCGCGGCGGGCTTCTTGGCAGCTTTCTTGGCAGCTTTCCTGGCAGTAGCCATGGTTCTCCTTCCTGTCGAACGTGGGCGAGCGGACGATGTGCCGATCACGCTGAAGCGGCCCTCCTGTCATGGGTACCCCGCTCCATCGGCGGCGACTATACCGCATTTTCGCAGGGCGCAAGCGGGTTTTTCATAGGGAAAACGGGCCTCGCGCACCGGAGCGACGCAAGCGCGCGACGCCGGCGCCATCGCGACGGTGCGCACAGCGCACGCTGCTTGTCCGCGCACGCGGTCGGTGCAAGACTCGCGACCAGCCGCCCCCTCGCACGCCATGACGCTCGCCGCACTGTCGCGATTCGCCTTGTGCGCCCTGTGCGCGCTGCCCGGGAGCCTCGCCGGGAGTGCCGCGCACGCGCAGGCGCTGCCGCTCTTCGACGCGCACCTGCACTACAACGACGAGGCGCAGGAGCCGTTCCCGCTCGAGCGCGTCCTGGCGCTGTTCCGCGACCATGGCATCGCGACGATCCTCGCCACGTCGCGGCCGAACGACGGCACGCACGCGCTGGTCGCGGCCGCGCGCTCGAACCCGGCGGCGGCGCCACGCGTCGTGCCGTTCATTCGTCCCTACCGCAACCACGCCGACCGCGGAAGCTGGTTCCGCGATCCCTCCATCTACGCGCTGATCGAGCGGGAGCTCGCGCGCGACATCGACTGGCGCGGCATCGGCGAGTTCCACGTGTTCGGCGCGGCCGACGCCGGCACGCCGGAGGTGAAGCGCATCGTCGACCTTGCCGTCGCGCGCGGGCTGTGGCTGCACGCGCACTGCGACGAGGAGGCGCTCGAGGCGCTCTTCCGCCACGATCCGCGCGTGCGCATCGTCTGGGCGCACAGCGGCTTCACCGTGGCGCCCGCGCGGCTCGCCGAGTGGCTCGAGCGGCGGCCCTCGCTCATCGGCGAGCTCTCGTACCGCTACGACGTGACACGCGACGGCACGCTCGATCCCGCGTGGCGCGAGCTTTTCGTGCGCCATCCGGAGCGCTTCGTGCTGGGATCCGACACCTGGATCAACGAACGCTGGGCGACCTACGGCGAGATCGCGGCGATCTACCGCGCCTGGCTCGCGCAGCTTCCGCCGGACGTCGCCGCCGCGATCGCGCATCGCAACGGCGAGCGCCTGTTCGCGGCGCGCTGAATGCGCGCACGCGGACCGTTCGTGCCGCGTGTCCCACGCGCAGCGCTCGTCGCCGTCGCGCTCGCGCTCGGTGCGGCGGCGCACGCCGGACCGCTCTACCGCGTCGAGCGCGCCGGCGTCGCGCCGTCGTACCTGTACGGCACGATGCATTCGTCGGATCCGCGCGTGACGACGCTGCCCGCGCCGGTGCTCGACGCGCTGGCGCGCTCGCGCCGCCTCGCGCCCGAGCTCGTGATGGGGGAGGGCGAACTTCCCGATTTCATCGCCGGGGCGAGCTACGCCGACGCGCGCCGGCTCGCCGATCACTTCGACGCGGAGACGCTGGCCGCGATTCGTGCAGCGCTCGGCACGCGGGCGCCCGACGACGCGACGTTCGCGCGCCTCAAGCCCTGGGCGGTGATGCTGCTGCTCGCGCAACCGGCGGGGGATCAGCAGGCGACGCTCGATGCGGTGGTGATCGACTCCGCGCGCCGTCGCGGCCTCACGATCATCGGCCTCGAACTGCCCGACGAGCAGGTCGCGTCGTTCGACACGATCCCGCTCGCGAGCCAGGTCGCGCTGGTGCGCTGGGCGCTCGCCCATCGCGGCGCGCTCGCCGCCGACCACGAGGCGGCGGTGCGCGCGTTCCTCGCGCGCGATCTCGTGCGATTGCGCTCGCTGGCGCTCGACGCGGCGCACGGTGACGCGGCGATGCGGCCGCACGTCGAGGCGCTCCTCCGGCACCTGGTCGACGACCGCTCGGCGTTGATGGCGCACCGGCTGTTCCTGCCGCTGCGCGACGGGCGCGTCTTCGTGTCGGTCGGCGCGCTGCACCTCGACGGGCCGAAGGGGCTGGTCGCGCTGCTGCGCGCGCAGGGCTACCGCGTGCGTCGCCTGCTGCGCGTCCGCGCGCGGCGCGACGCTCGCGCGCGAATGCTAGAATGACTTTCGCTCGCGCGGCGTCCCGCGCCTGCGCGCCGATGGACCTCGCGACTCTCCGCAACGACTACATGCGCGCGTCGCTCGACGTCGCCGACGTCGATCGCGACCCGTTCCGCCAGTTCGCGTGCTGGTTCGACGACGCGTACGCGTCGAAGTTGCCCGAGGTCAACGCCATGACGCTCGCGACGGTCGGCGACGACGGGCGTCCCTCGGCGCGGATCGTGCTGCTGAAGGGCGTCGATGCGCGCGGCTTCGCGTTCTACACCAACCGCGGCTCGCGGAAGGGGCGCGAGCTCGACGCCCATCCGCACGCCGCGTTGCTGTTCTACTGGGCCGAGCTCGAGCGGCAGGTGCGCATCGAAGGCCGCGTCGAGCGCCTCTCCGAGGCCGATTCCGACGCCTATTTCGCCAAGCGGCCGCGTCTCGCGCAGGTCGGGGCCTGGGCGTCGCCGCAAAGCGAGCAGATTCCGGACCGCGCGTGGCTCGAGGGAGCGTTCGCCGATGCCGACCGGCTTCACGCCGCGCGCGGCGACGCCGTCCCGCGCCCGCCGCACTGGGGCGGATACGTCGTCGCGCCGGCCGTGTTCGAGTTCTGGCAAGGGCGCGCGTCGCGCCTCCACGATCGGATCGCCTACCGCCGCGAGCGCGACGGCTGGACGATCGCTCGCCTCGCGCCGTGACCGACGCCGCGCGCGCGCGGCGCCGCACCTTCGCCGTCTTAATCGCGCTGGGCATCGCGAACCACACGGTGCTGTCGGGCGCGCGCGTCGACGTTTCGCTCGACGCGCTCGACCGCGGCGCGACGCCCGCGACCGTCGGCCTGCTGGTGGCGCTGTTCGCGTTGCTGCCGATGCTCTCCGCGGTGGCGATCGGACGCTTTTCCGACCGCGTCGGCGCGCGCTCGCCGATGATCGCGGGCTCGGCGGCGCTCGCGCTGTCGACCGCGCTGCCGGCGCTGTGGCCCGGGTACCCGGCGCTGTTCGGCTCGGCCCTGCTGATCGGTTGTTCGTTCACGACCTTCCAGGTCGCGCTGCAGCACGTGACCGGCGAGCTCGGCGATCCGCACAAGCGCGCGAAGCGCTTCTCGCACCTCGCGCTGGCGTATTCGGTGTCGGGCATGCTGGGGCCGCTCGTCGCCGGGGTCGGCATCGACCATTTGGGCCACCGCGCGACCTTCGGGCTCCTCGCGCTGGTGCCGCTCGCGCCGCTGGCGATCCTGCTGTGGGGGCGGCTGCCGCTGCCCGTACCGGTCGTGCACGAGGTGCGGGCGGCGACGGGCGGCACGTTCGACCTGGTGCGCCATCCGGCGCTGCGGCGCGTCCTCGCGATCAACGCTCTCATCGCGCTCGGCTGGGACCTGCACACGGTGTTCGTGCCGATCTACGGCGCCGAGCTCGGGCTCTCCGCGAGCCAGATCGGCACCGTGCTCGCCACCTTCGGCCTCGCGACCTTCGTCGTGCGCTTCGCGATGCCGTGGATTGTCCGGCGCCTGAACGAGACACAGGTGCTCACCGGCGCCCTGTTCCTGTCCGCGGCCGCCTATCTCGCGTTCCCGTTCGCCGGCGGCGCGGGCACGCTAGCGCTCATCTCGTTCGCGCTCGGCTTCGGCCTCGGCAGCGGCCAGCCGATGGTGATGTCGCTCCTGTCGTCGCGAGCGCCCCCCGGCCGCATGGGCGAGGCGGCCGGGTTGCGGATGTCGCTGATCCAGTCGATGTCGGTCGCGGTGCCGCTCGCGTTCGGCGCGCTCGGCGCCACGCTCGGCATCATCCCGGTCTTCTGGGGCGTGGGAGCGTGCCTCGTCACCGGAGGCGTGGTCGCGCGGAGGGGCGCGTGAACGCCCCCGTCATCCCGCCGTCGTGCGCCGCTTGAGCCGATCGAAATGCGCCTTGCGGAACTTCGCGACCTTGGGCGCGACCACGCCCATGCAGTAGGGCTGCGCCGGGTTGTTCGCGAAATAGTCCTGGTGGTAGGCCTCGGCCGGCCAGAACGTCGCCGCCTCCGCGATCTCGGTGACGATCGGCGCGCGCCACAGCTTCGCCGCGTCGAGCTCCCGCACGAGCCTCTCCGCCACGCGCCGCTGTTCGGGCGACTGCGCGAAGATCGCCGATCGGTACTGGGTGCCGACGTCGTGGCCCTGCCGGTCCTTCGTCGTCGGATCGTGGATCGAGAAGAACACGCCCAACAGGTCGCGGAACGAGAGCACCGCGGGGTCGAACGTCACGCGCACCACCTCGGCGTGGCCGGTGCGCCCGCCACACACCGCTTCGTAGCTCGGGCGCGCGCCCGCTCCCCCGGCATAGCCGGATTCGACCGAGACCACCCCCTCGAGCTCGCGAAATACCGCGTCGAGGCACCAGAAGCATCCTCCGCCCAGCACGGCGGTTTCGTGGCCGGTCCGCTCCATCGTCCTTCTCCCGGGGAATCGAGCGCCCATCGTACTCCGCGACGCCGGGGGGCGCGGCCCGGCGGTAACGTCGGTCGGGGCGACGTGCCGCGTCCTTACAGTGCCGATGCGGCGATAATGCGCGCGCCATGCGCAACGCCGCGCCCACGGCCGGGGTGAGTGCCCCGACCCGCCGGCGGGGGACGTGACCCGATCCCACCGCTACGCCCCAACCCCGTGATCGACTTCCTCCGCCGCGTCGTCTCGCGCCTGCAGGGCATCCGCATCTCGAGCACGGCGGCGAGCCTCGCATTCACGACGCTGCTCGCGCTGGTCCCGCTCGCGACCGTCACGTTCGCGGTGGTCGCGCGCTTCCCGGTCTTCCAGGACGGCCTCACGGCGCTCGAGAGCTGGATCGAGCGCGTGCTGATGCCCGGCATCGGGCACGGCGTCGTCCGCAACGCGATCGTCGGCTTCGCCGAGCAGGCCGCGCGCCTGACCGGCCTCACGCTCGCCTTCGTCGCGGTCACCGCGGCGATGCTGGTCGCGACCATCGAGCGCGAGATAAACCTGATCTTCGGCGTCCGCCGCGCCCGGCCGCTCGCGCGCCGGCTCCTGGTCTACTCGATCGGCATCTCGCTCGGGCCGCTCGCCGCCGGTGCGAGCATCTCGGCGACGACCTGGCTCATCGGCCAGTCGCTCGATGCGGTGCCGATGCACCAGTCGATCTCGCGCTGGGTCGGGCAGCCGCTGCCGTGGATCTTCGCGTCCTTCGCCTTCACGCTCGTCTACAAGATCGTGCCCTACGCGCGCGTGCGCTGGCAGCACGCGTTCGCGGGCGGCGTGCTCGCGGCGGTGGCGTTCGAGATCGCCAAGGGCGGCTTCGCGTGGTACGTCACGACCTTCTCGACCTACCGGCAGATCTACGGCGCCTTGGCGGTGCTGCCGCTGTTCATGCTGTGGCTCTACATGTGCTGGTTCATCGTGCTCGCGGGTGCCGGCATCGTGTCCGCGCTCACGCCGGGCAGCCGGCGCGAGGCGGGCGCGTGAGCGTCGCGCGGCCAGCGGCCGCGGTGCCGCGGGGCGCGCGCCTTGCCGAAACCCGTCCCAAAAGCTACAGTCCGCCGACTTCGTCCTGCAGGAGCACCGCGACGTGTGGTCGTTGATCCAGGCGGCCGGATGGCCCATCTGGCCGCTGCTGGCGGCGTCTATCGTCGCGCTCGCGCTGATCTTCGAGCGCCTCTACTCGTTGCGCCAGAGCGTGGTGGCGCCACTCGGCCTGGTCGACCAGGTGCTCGCGGAGTTCCGCCAGGGCGGCGCGACCCCCGAGCTGCTCGTCAGGACCGCGCGCCGCGCGCCGCTCGGTCGTCTCCTCGCGGCGGGGCTCGCGAACGTCAAGAGTCCCCGGCCGGTCATGAAGGAAGCGATCGAGGAGGTCGGACGCGTCGTGATCCACGAGCTCGAGCGCTTCCTCACCACGCTCGGTACGATCGCCGCGATGGCGCCGCTGATGGGGCTGTTCGGCACCGTCGTCGGGATGATCGAGATCTTCGGCTCGCAGTCGGCGGCCGGCAGCAACCCGATCCAGCTCGCGCATGGCATCTCGATCGCGCTCTACAACACCGCGTTCGGCCTGATCGTCGCGATCCCGGCGATGATCTTCTACCGCCATTTCCGTGCCAAGGTCGACGCGCTCGTGGTCGAGATGGAGCAGCAGGCGACCAAGCTGGTCGACCTCGCGCACGGCGAGCGTGCATGACGCGCGGTGCCCGCACCCCCGCCTGTCATCCGCCCGCGGGAGCGGAGCGGGGCGCGGTGCCCGCGGCGCCTGAGGCACGGCGGTGAACCTGCGCGGCGCCCGGATGCGCGACGATCCGGAGATCAACTTCATCCCGTTGATCGACGTGCTGCTCGTCATCCTGATCTTCCTGATGGTGACGACGACCTACCAGCGCTACGCCGAGCTGCAGATCACGCTGCCCGAGGCGGACGCCGACGCCAGCAAGGACCGTCCGCGCGAGATCAACGTGGGCATCGACGCGCAGGGCCGCTACGTGATCGACAAGACCGTGTTCACATGGACCAACGCGGGGGCGCTGGCCGAGGAGCTCAAGCGCGTCGCGGGAACGGCCAAGGACCCGGTCATCGTCATCAGCGCCGACGCGAGCGCCACGCACCAATCCGTGGTCAACGTGATGGAGGCCGCGCGGCAGGCGGGCCTCGTGCACATCACGTTCGCCACCCAGTCCACCGGCGCGCGGAAGTAGGCGCCCCCGCGCGGGCCGATGCCGTCCGCCGACCGCCTCCTCGCCACCTGGTATGCGCGGCGCATGACGCCGCTCGCCGTGGCGCTCTCGCCGCTCGCCGGCGTGTTCGCCACCGCGGTCGCGACACGGCGCGCGCTCTACGACCATGGCATGTTGCATGTCGAGCGCGTGCGCGCGCCCGTCGTCGTGGTCGGCAACCTCACCGCGGGGGGCTCGGGCAAGACGCCGCTCGCGATCGCGCTCGCCGAGGCGCTCGCGGCGCGCGGCTGGCATCCGGGCTTCGTGAGCCGCGGCCACGGACGCCGCGCGCGCGACGTGCGTCTCGTGCAGGCCGGCGACGCTCCCGACGACGTCGGCGACGAGCCGCTGCTGCTCGCGGCCACCGGGCGGCCGGTGGCGATCGGACGGCGTCGCGCCGCCGCGGCGCGCCTGCTGCTGGAGCGCGTGCCAGCCTGCGACATCGTCGTCGCGGACGACGGGCTGCAGCACTACGAGCTCGCGCGCGACGTCGAGGTCGCCGCGATCGACGACGAGCGCGCGCTGGGTAACGGGCTCATGCTCCCGGCCGGCCCGTTGCGCGAGCCGCGCTCGCGCCTCGCCGACGTCGACGCCGTCGTGCGACTGGTCGCGAGCGAGGCGTGGCGGCCGACGGG
>Ga0247825_10001543_pt1 | contig 15130 bp, 10 predicted proteins | sample 13C_Vanillin_Day_FD_194413 | JGI IMG/M metagenome (GOLD analysis project Ga0247825, IMG submission 194413) | Soil microbial communities from agricultural site in Penn Yan, New York, United States - 13C_Vanillin_Day48 | ecosystem: Environmental > Terrestrial > Soil > Agricultural land | place... | reverse complement strand
GCAGTGACGTGCCGGTGAAGTTCGTCGTCGGCAACTGCCAGGACTATGTGGGGCGCTACTACAACACCTGGCAGCGTCTGCTGCAGCTCGACGCGGACGTGGATGCCATCGTCTTCCTGGGCGACTACATCTACGAGACGACGGGCGACCCGGCCTTCCAGTCCACCAACACCCTGCGCGACGTGGCCTTCACCGAGCCCGACAAGGCCCTGGTGCAGAAGAGCGGCGTCTTCCAGTACTACGCGGCCAACGCGCTCTCCAACTACCGCGACATCTACAAGACGCTGCGCTCGGACCCCGTCATCCAGAAGGTCCATGAGCGCTACCCGTTCATCAACGTGTGGGACGACCACGAGTTCTCGGATGACTGCTGGGGCTCCAACGCCACGTATGAGGACGGGCTCCGCGATGAGAAGCAGGATGACCGCAAGCGCAACGCGGAGCAGGCCTTCTTCGAGTTCCTGCCCATTGACACCGCGGCCAATGCGGCCGCGGGCGCCATCGACGTGAACGCCGAGCCCAAGTACCCGAACACCCGCATCTACCGGGACTTCGAGTTCGGCAAGAACGTGAAGCTCATCGTCACCGACTACCGCACCTACCGCCCCGACCACCTCATCCCCGAGGATGCCTACCCGGGCACGGTGGTGATGGACGAGGCGGTGCTCACGGCGATCGGCGCGGCGCCGGCCTTCACCTCGGAGCTGTTCTCGTACGTGGACATCGATGCCGCGGAGTACGCACAGCAGAAGGGCGTGCTGACCCAGGCCTACGTGGCGCTTGCGATGAAGGCGGGCCTGTCCCAGACCGAGGCTGCGGCGAAGGCGAGCACCTGGGTGAAGGGCAAGCTGGCGCTGGCCTATGTAAGAGAGGTGCTGAGGCAGGCCGGGGTTCTCCCGGAGCTGGACATCGATCCTGCGGGCAAGCCCAAGGGCCTGGCCTATGTGCACATGGGCAAGGTGGACCTGTTCAACATCCGTGGCTCGCGCTACGTCGTGGTGAAGGACACCTTCGATCTGTATGCCCAGTACCGTTACGCCTCCACGGCTCGAGCCTCTGAGAACGTCCTGGGTAACGAGCAGGAGACCTGGTTCAAGGAACAGGTGCAGGCCACCAACACCTGGAAGGTGATCGTCAGCTCCGTCTCCTTCACGTCACTGGTGTGGGACCTCCGCGCCAAGACGGACGTTCCGGATCCCTCGCTGCGCCAGCGCTTCTACTTCAACGCGGATCAGTGGGACGGGTTCCCGACGAAGAGGAAGGAACTGCTGGGCTCCCTGAAGGCCAGCAACGTGAACGCCGTGGTGCTCTCCGGAGACATCCATGCCTCGTACGCGTCGGTGGAGGAGGGCATCCCCGCACTGACGAGCCCGGCCATCTCGTCCGGCACGGTGCAGGAACTGGCGGGCAACGCGGTGCTGGGCGCGGGCTACTACGCGGGCAGCGCCATCTACCGCTACGTCGTCGCCGATCTGGATACCACGCTGAAGGCCGGCAACCCGAACCTCGTGTTCTCCGACTCGGTGCAGCACGGCTTCCTGGTGGTGGACGTCCAGGCGAATCAGGTGCAGGCGACCTACCACCTGATCCCCGCCTCCGAGGTCAACAAGGACTACTCGAAGCGGCCGGAGGCAGATCTGACGGGGAAGTTCACCACCCGCAGCTTCCGCGTCCAGAACGGCACCATCACCCCCGCATAGGACGTTCCCCCCACGGAGGCGCAGGCAGTACGCTGCGCCTCTGTGTCCAACCCAGCCATCGAACGCCACGCGCGCCATCTCAATCCCGCCTTCGTGCGGCTGCTGGGCGTGCTCGGGTATGGCCGGGTCTTCACGCGCGCCCAGGATGTGTGGCTGTGGGACGATCAGGATCGCCAGTACCTCGATTTCCTGGCGGGCTTCGGATCGGTGAACCTGGGCCACAACCACCCGCGCCTCATTTCGCGGCTGCAGCGCTTCCTGGCCGAGGACGCGCTCCACTTCTGTCACGTGGGCCTCACCGAGCACGCCTCCCTGTTGGGCGAGGCGTTGTGCAGGAGGCTCGATGCGCCGCTGGAGGTGGTGCTGCTGGCCTCCAGCGGAGGGGAGGCGGTGGAGGCGGGCATGAAGCTGGCTCGTGCCGCCACCCGGCGCTCCGCCTTCATCTTCTGCGAGGGGGGCTTCCACGGGACTGGCTTCGGTGCGCTCTCCCTGATGGGTGCCGAGCGCATGCGCAAGCCCTTCGAGCCGTTGCTCGCAGGCTGCCACCGCGTGCCCTTTGGAGAGCTGGACGCCCTGGAGCGCGTGCTGCGGCGCGAGAAGGTCGCGGCCTTCGTGGTGGAGCCGCTGCTGGGCGAGGGCGGCGTCGTCCCTTCGCCTCCAGGATACCTAAAGGATGCGCAGGCGCTGTGCCACAAGCATGGCGCGCTGCTCGTGCTGGACGAGGTGCAGACGGGCCTGGGCCGCCTGGGCCGACGCTTCGCATACCAGGGACAGGGCTTCGTGCCCGATGTGCTCGTGCTGGCCAAGGCGCTGAGCGGCGGTGTGATGCCGGTGTCCGCCGCCGTCACCTCTTCGGAGCTTCACGGGCGCGCCTACGGCGGCACGGACCGGTTCGATCTGCACAGCTCCACCTTCGGCGGCAACGCGCTGGCCTGCACGGCGGCGATGGAGACGCTGGACATCCTCGATGACGAGGGGCTCGTCGGGAATGCCGCGGCGCGCGGAGCCGAGCTGCTGGAGGGCTTGCGCAAGCGGTTGGCTGGACACCCTCTGGTCCGTGACATTCGTGGAGAGGGGCTGTTGGTGGGCGTAGAGCTGGGGCCCACCGACAGCGGGCTGCTCAATCGGCTCGTTCCTGGCCTGGTCGGGCAGGTGTCGGAGAAGGTCTTTGGACAGTGGGCGGCGCTGCGGCTGTTGGAGGAAGGCATCGTGTGCCAGCCCGCCTCGCACCGGTGGGACGTGCTCCGGCTGGAGCCGCCCCTCACCGTGAAGCCCGCGGAGATCGAGCGGGTGGTGGACGCGGTGGCGCGCGTGCTGGGGGACTACACGGGCTTGGTGCCGCTCCTGCGTGACGTAGTGGCGCGCGTGGGCGAGCAGCGCCGACGGGAAGGGGCATTCCGATGAGCCTGGCCGAGCTGCGGCGCGATGCGCGCTTCGCCGCGGGGATCGTGGCACGCCGTCCCTTCCAGGTGCTGGTGCAGGTGACCAACCGATGTAACGCCACATGCTCCTTCTGCGACTTCTGGCCCAACGGCGCGCACCCGCGCGAGGAGCTCACCACCGACGACTTCCGCAAGCTGTCCGACGAGCTGGCCAGGATCGGGACATTCCTCGTCTCCATTGAAGGGGGAGAGCCGTTCGTGCGCACGGATCTCGTGGAGATCGTCCGCGCCTTCGGGGCGCACCATGTGCCGTTGCTGTACACGAACGGCTGGTTCGTGACGGAGGAGAAGGTGCGGGAGCTGTTCGCCGCGGGCCTGGCGCAGGTGGGCGTGTCCATTGACTACCCGGAGGCGGCGCGGCACGACGCCAAGCGAGGGTTACGAGGAGGCACGGAGCGGGCCTGGCAGGCGGTGGACTTGTTCCGAAGACACGCGCCGCATGGGAGCCGTCAAGTCCATGTGATGACCGTGCTGATGCGCGACAACCAGCACGACCTGGAGGCGCTGCTGAAGCAGAGCGCCGCGCATGATGCCGGCCACTGCCTGACGCTCCTCTCGACCCAGGGGTTCAGGCGTGGGAAGCACACCCCCGACAACGTGCCGGAGGTGGGAATGACGGAGCAGCTGCTGTCGCTCTGGAAGCGGTATCCCCACTTCCGCGTGTTCCGCGACTATCTCCAGAGCGTGGATGCATTCCTCCAAGACCGGAGCCAGCTGCCGGCGTGCCAGGCGGGGACCCAGAGCTTCAACATTGATCACCTGGGGAATGTGTCTCCGTGCATCGAGAAGATCGATAGCCGATACGGGAATGTGCGCGACGAGCCGCTGACGGCCATCCTCGAGCGCATGCACGCTGGCGGGACGGCGCGTGGATGCCAGGACTGCTGGACGCTCTGCCGGGGGTTCAACCAGAGCCTGGGGCAGGGCGGCACGGTGAAGGGCTGGCTGGACCTGGGCTCGCGGATGAGATCGTCCTGAGCCTTCGGTACGCTGCGTCTCCCAATGAGCACTCCTGAAGTGAAGCTTGTCCCCGCCCTGCCCGAGCATCTCGACGCGTGGATCGCCATGCGGAACGGACCGACCTCTCGCCGCCTCTTGCCCCTGGATGACGACAGCCGCGAGTCGCTCCAGAAGCGCCTGAGTGAAGCGAGCAGCGACGTGACGGATCCTCGCGCGAAGAGCTTCCGGTGGATGGTGGAGGCGGACGGGCAGATCGCTGGCACTGTCTCCGCGCGTGAGCTGTCCCGCTTCCATGGCCGGATCGAGATTGGCTACATGCTCGTCGAGGAGTTCATCGGCCGCGGTATCGGCACACGCGCGGTGGTGATGCTGCTGGAGCGCCTGTTCACCATCCCCGAGCTCCAGCGGATCTGGTTGACCACGACCGAGGCGAACCTCGCTTCCCAGGCGCTGGCTCGCAAGCTGGGGTTCGTCCAGGAGGGCCTGCTGCGCGGGCACTGCATCGTCCAAGGGAAGAGGACGGATCAGCAGGTCTGGGGACTCTTGAGGTCCGAGTGGGATGCGCGGCGCGCGCCACTCTCTGTGCGGTAGGTGACACGTCCCCGTTCAGCGATCCAAGCCATCTCGTCGCAATCAAAGAGCATTACACGCGGGCGCCCTGGCCGGGGACGTCCCGTGCTCTAGAGAGGTGCAGCTTGGTAGCGATGAAGAGACAACTGTGGGTGGCTGTGGCGACTCTTGTGCTCTGCGCGTGCGGTGGCGATACCGTTCAGGTGCGCGGCAAGATCACGGACCAGGAAGGCACGCAGGGACAATCCCAGGGCGTGCAGGCTTTCGCAGGACAGGGGCTCGGAGGCTCGGGCACGGTGTCCGCGGCCTCGAAGGTCCAGGTCAACTCGGTGGGCGCCAACGGCGCGCTGACCCTGCTGGCGGAGGCGGAGATCTCCGCGCAGGGCAGCTACACCGTCGATGTGCCCGCTGGCGAGGAGCGGTTGGTGATCCAGGCGGTGGATGACTCCGGGGCTGTGGTGGCCTCGGCGCTGCTCGACGCGAGCGGGGAGGCGGGAGATACCGCTACCGCTCCGCCCATGGACAGTGAGAGCTCGCTGGAGGCCGAGGTCTTCGTCCAGATGGTGGCGCAGGGAGCTCAGGCCGCCCAGACGGACACGGTCGATCTGCGTGCCCGCATCAACGCGAAGATGGCGGCCGCGGCCCAGCAGGGGGCCAGCACCCGTGAGGCGGTGCAGGCACGGGTGAAGGCGCTGGCGGAGTCCATCCGCGCGGCACAGGAGGCAGAGATCCGCGCCTACGCGAAGGCTGGCGTGCAGACGAGCCAGTCGGCCCTCTTCGAGGCGGAGCTGGAGGCGTCCGCGAAGCTCAACGCGGCGCTCGATGCGGGCACCGCCACCGAGGCCGCCTACCAGGAGTTCCACGCCTCGCTGGCCGCAGCGGCCGAGAAGCTGGGCGCCAAGGCGCAGGAGCAGGCCCAGGCAGAGAGCTCGGCAAGCGTGGCCTTCCGCGCCACGGCGAAGGCGCGCCTGTCCGGGCAGGATGTCCAGCCGCTGCTCGATGCGTCCCTGCGCTCGGCGGCGTCCGCGGAGGCAGGGGCGTCTGGCGCGGCGCTCACGGCGATCCTCAAGGCCGCCGCGGCTACGGATGAGGCGACCCAGCAGGCGAGCACGGCGGCGGCGTCGCTGCGCTCCAGCGTGTCTGCAGCGGCTACGGCATCTGCCGCGGCGCAGGCGTTCGCGAGCTTCTCGGCCAGCGTCGCCACCGGCTCGGACGTGAAAGCCACGGTGCTGGGCTCCTATGTGGGGGCCAACGTGTCCAACCAGCTCGCGCTCTCCACGGCGGTGCAGGCCACGCTGGCCGCGGGGGCCACGCTGGACACGGCGCTGGACGCTGCGGTCGATGCGGCCGTCACAGGCACCCAGACGGACGTCACGAAGCTGGCCACTGGCGTCGCTGATGCGTACGCCGCCTATGCGTCCGCAGTGAAGGCCCAGGCCACCGCGCTCTCGGCGTTCGGGCCAAGGGCGACTCCGGCAGTGGAGGTGCTGCTGATCGCTGAAGGCTCCTTCCGGCTGCACACCCTGACAGAGTGACAGCCCGGGTGACTCGGTCACCTGCGCCAGTTGTCAGTGCGCCCGGGGAGGCGGCAGGTGGATAGGGGAGAGGCTGGACGGGGAGGGAGGTGCCGGTGGATGTTGAGGGGGCGCTCCCTCCCCGGGCGCTGGCGCAGGCGGAAGGCAGGCACGGCGGGCGGCGGATGGTAGGGTGCCGCCTGTCATGCATGCCTACGCCGTCGAGCTGTCCCAGGAACTGGGCCTCAAGCCCGAGCAGGTGGATAAGACCCTCGCCCTCAACGCCGAGGGGGCCACTGTCCCCTTCATCGCCCGTTACCGCAAGGAGGCCACTGGCGGTCTGGACGAGGTCCAGATCCAGACGATCCTCGATCGTGCCGCCGAGCGCTCCGAGCTCGACGCCCGGCGTGAGACCATCCTCCGAACCATCGAGGGCCAGGGGAAGCTGACGCCGGAGCTGGAGAAGGCGCTGCAGCGCGCCCGGACCCGCACCGAGCTGGAGGATCTGTACCTTCCCTACAAGCCCAAGCGCCGTACTCGGGCTGCCATCGCCCGGGAGCGTGGGCTGGAGCCGCTGGCGGATCTCATCTGGAAGCAGGAGGGTCATCGCGGCGAGGACAAGAGCGCGCGGGTGCGACCCTTCGTGAACGCGGAGAAGGAGGTGCCTGACGTGGATGCGGCGCTCGCTGGTGCACAGGACATCTGTGCCGAGCGCGTCTCCGAGGATGCCGGGCTGCGCCGCGCCGCGCGCGAGCTGTGTCTCCAGAGGGGCCGCCTGCGCTCGGACGTCGCCCCCGCGAAGAAGGGCGAGACCACCAAGTTCGAGTCCTATTACGAGCACGAGGAGCTGCTGGCTCAAGCGCCCTCACACCGCGTGCTGGCGCTGCTGCGCGGCGAGGCGGAGCAGGTGCTGCGGGTGAAGGTGCTCTTCCCGGATGACGAGGCCAAGCACCTGCTCACCTCGCGTGTGGTGACGAAGCCGCAGGCCCTCTTTGCCGCGGAGCTACGGGCCGCGGCGGAGGACGCGTGGGAGCGGCTGCTGGGCCCGTCGCTGGAGTCGGAGCTGCGCGCGGAGCTGAAGGAGCGCGCGGACCGGCAGGCCATTGGCGTGTTCGGCGAGAACCTGCGTCACCTGCTGCTGGCCCCGCCAGCGGGCACCCGGCCCGTGGTGGCGCTCGATCCGGGCCTGCGCACGGGCGTGAAGATGGTGATGCTGGACGTCACCGGCAGCGTGGTGGAGACGGCCACCCTCTACACCGAGCGCTCCCCCGATGAGCGAGCCCGTGCTGCCAGGCAGCTCGGCGCCGTGGTCCAGAAGCACAAGCCCGAGCTGATCGCCGTGGGCAATGGCACCGGCAGCCGCGAGGCCGAGGCGTTCGTGCGCGAGGTGCTCGAGAAGCTCGAGACCCGAATCCTCGTTGTCTCCGTGAGCGAGCAGGGCGCCTCCGTGTACTCGGCCTCCGAGGTGGCGCGCGAGGAGTTCCCCGAGCTGGACGTGTCCCTGCGCGGCGCGGTGTCCATCGGCCGCCGCTTGCAGGATCCCCTGGCGGAGCTGGTGAAGATCGATCCCAAGAGCATTGGCGTGGGGCAGTACCAGCACGACGTAGATCAGGGGCTGCTCAAGAAGAAGCTGGGCGAGGTGGTGGACTCCTGCGTGAACGCGGTGGGCGTGGATGTGAACACCGCGTCGCCGCAGCTGCTCGAGCACGTGTCCGGGGTGGGGCCCTCATTGGCGAAGAAGCTGGTGGCCCACCGGAGCAAGAAGGGCGCCTTCACCACGCGGCGCGAGCTGCTCAAGGTGAGCGGCCTGGGGCCCAAGACGTTCGAGCAGGCGGCGGGCTTCCTGCGCGTCCGAGGCCCGGAGCCGCTGGACGCGAGCGCTGTCCACCCCGAGCGCTACGCCGTCGTCGAGCGCATGGCGAAGGATCTGAGCGTGGAGGTGAGCGCGCTGGTGGGCAACGCGTCTCTGGTGCGAAAGATCGATCCGAAGCGTTACCTGGGGCCGGATCTGGGAGAGATGACGCTCCAGGACATCCTCGCCGAGCTGGAGAAGCCGAGCCGCGATCCGCGCGGTGATTTCTCCGCGCCCGCGCTGCGAGACGATCTGAAGACGCTGGAGGACGTGAAGGAGGGCATGGTGCTCCAGGGCGTGGTGACGAACGTCACCGCGTTCGGCGCCTTCGTGGACGTGGGCGTGCACCAAGATGGGCTCGTCCATGTGTCCCAGCTCTCCACCCGCTTCGTGAAGGAGCCCTCCGAGGTGGTGAAGGTGGGGGACCGGCTCACGGTGAAGGTCCTCTCCGTGGACTTGGCGCGCAAGCGGCTGGGGCTCTCGGTGCGCGCGGTGCAGGAGGGCGGAGCGTCCCAGCCGCACTCGGGCCGGGGAGCACCCGCTGGGAACACCGGGCGGATGACTCCGGCGCCTTCAGGTGGAAAGGGGACGCTGCCCGCCCGCGCTTCCGGTGGCAAGCCCGCGCCCGCGGAGAAGAAGGGCCCCGAGCCCTTCAACAACCCGTTCCGCAACCTCAAGCGCTGAGCAGGGGAGAGGGCAGGCTCAAGGGTTCGGGGGTCGACAGTCTCGAGGCAAGTGACGATTCGGAGACATGCCGGTGCCTTGAGTGAGCCTTTTCCGCGCGTCAGTACGCTCGATTTTATAGAGAGCCGCCCCGTATCCACCATTCCACGGAGGCTCTTGGATGAAGCTCTATTACTCGCCCGGTGCTTGCTCGCTGAATCCGCACATCATGCTCAGGGAGGCAGGCCTGAAGTTCGATCTCGAGAAGGTCGACCTCAGGTCACACAAGACCGCGAAGGGTACCGACTATTACAGCATCAACCCGAAGGGCTATGTGCCGACGCTACAGCTCGATGACGGCCAGTTCCTGACCGAGAACCCGGCGATCGTTCAGTACATCGCCGACCAGAAGCCGGAGATGAAGCTCGCGCCCCCCAACGGGACGCTCGAGCGCTACCGCCTGCAGGAGTGGCTGGGCTTCATCGGCACCGAGATTCACAAGGCCTTCGGCCCACTCTGGAACCCGAACCTCGCCGAGCCAGAGAAGAAGGCCACGCAGGACAAGCTCAAGAAGCGCTTCGAGTTCGTCGCCAGGAACCTCGAGGGGAAGCAGTTCCTCATGGGCGATCACTTCACCGCGCCGGATGCCTACATGTTTGTGATGCTCGGGTGGGCCCAGCACTTCAAGATCGATCTGAGCGAGTATCCCGTCCTGAAGAGCTACCAGGAGCGCATCGCGGCCCGGCCCGCCGTCAAGGCCGCGCTGGAGGCGGAGAAGGCCTGATGCAGGGAGGTCGGGCTCTCCCTCCCTGGAGGAGGCGTGCCCGGGCCGCTGTCTGCCAGCCCGGGCCTGTACCGCTGCCTACGGCGTGATGCCGCCCGCCCAGACCTGCCGGGGCTCGAGCTGCAGGATGGCGGTGCTGCCGTTCGGCGTGGACACCACCACCTGCCCGTTGGCGAACTGCTCCGCGGACACCAGCGCGTCCACCACCACATCGCGGTCCGCTGGGTCCACGTCCCAGACGAGGACCCGGAGCTGCTCGTTGGGCTGGACGTACAGGTTGACGTTCGAGATGGCCCACTGGGCCTCATAGAGGTTGTTCAGCTGGGGGCTGCGGTAGATCACACGGCCTCCCTGGATGATCTCGACCACCAGCTCTCCCGCGCCCTCATCTGGCTCCAACGCCGTGAGATCCATGGGCTGAATGACGGCTCGAATGCCCCGCAGCCGGTAGCCCGTGGCGCGGACGGTGGGCATCGAGAAGTCCTGCGCGAGGTTGCTGCCGTCATGGAGCGGGTACATGTTGGCGAACATGCCGTCGTACCGGTCCATGGCGGGCTCGATGGTCAGGTCCATCGCCGCGACCGACTGCCCGTTGAGGCTGGCCTCCCGGCGCCGGACGATCTCTCCCAAGGGGAACTCCACCACGCCTACGTCCTCGGAGAACTGGGCGTTCCCATGGACGACGCGCAGGCTCAGCCTCCGCTCATCGAAGGCGTTGGTCGCCACGACGAACTCCGAGTCGTACATCACGTAGATGCCATTGATGGACGGCGTGGTGAGCAGCGTCCCATCCGGCAGGGCCACCCGGACGGAGAGGTTGGGGCGGTTCTCTGGCGGAATGCTCTTCGCGGCCTCGATGAGCCTGCGAGCGCCGCGGCCCCCTACGAAATCGGTCGTGAACATCGCGATCAGGCGGCTCATGTAGGGGTTCATGGTGCCCGCCCAGGGCCGTCCGTCCGGGCGCATGGGCCGGGCCAGCACCGAGCGGATCCGCACGGCGTAGGGCCGTACCTCCACGAGATCGAGCTGCGCGGCGGCGTAGCCACTCGTGTCCTGCCCGGACTGGACGGCCTGCCGAAAGGCATTGGCCGAGTTGAAGTAGTCCCGGCGTGCGAGCGCGGACTCCCCGGCGCCCACTCCGCCCGCATAGCGCGCGAGCGGCTCGGCCCGTCCACCCGGCTTCACCTTCAGGGCGGCCACGTAGCTGCTCTCCGCCGCGGCCCAGTCCCTGCGGGCCAGCGCCACGTCACCGTCCTGGGCGAGCCGCTCGTACTCGGCCGTACGGAACGCCTCGTACTCGGCCTGAACCGCATCGAGCTTGCCTCGCTTCGAGCCGTCGATGGACGTGGCGACGGAGAGGGCCTCGATCGCGTCGGGATAGGCCCTGCTCTGGCGCAGGCGCTCGCCCTCGGCGTCCGCCATTGCCGCCAGGGCAGTGCGGGCGGTGGCCGCCTCCTGGACCACGGCGGGATCACTGGAGAGGACCTTGGCCTGATCGATCATGCCGAGCGCGGCGCGGAACTTGCCCTGGGTGGCCACCTGGTGGGACTCGGCGATCTGCTGCAGGGCGAGCGAGCGGGCTGCGTTGGCTCGGAACGCGGCGATCTCCGAGTTGCCCCCGTCCACCTTGAGGGCGAAGTCCGCCTCTCCCACGGCGCACTTCCAATCTCCGGCGGAGGCGCAGGCCTGAGCCTTCTTGTACGCGTCCGCGATGGCCTCACGCTTGGCGTGCTCGTACTTCTCCTTCAGCTCTGGCTTGCTCGGGTCGTCCGCGAGCGCCTGGCCATACGCGTTGAGAGCAGTCTCCCAATCGCCTACGGCTGCGGCCTTGTCGCCGACCTTCTCGTGCGCCACACACGCCGCCAGCACCAGCGTCATGAGCAAGGCCCATGCCCATCTCTTCATCATCTCGCCTCCTGGAGTGTGGGCGCAGTCTAGCCCACTTCCAGGCTGGAGAGGTGACAGGGCCTAGTGCACCACCGTGACAGGGCGGCCGGCATGCTGGATCACCCGGTCGCTCACCGAGCCCAGAAGCCACTTGCCCCCGAGGTTGAGGCCGCGCGCACCCACGACGACGAGATCCACCCCCAGCGTGTTGGCCACGGAGACGATGGTGTCAGCGGGGTGACCGACCTGCACCTGTTTGTCCACCTGGGCACTGGGAAGATCGGCGGCCACCTGATCCAGCAGGCGCTGCACGTTCTGGAACTCTTTCGCGTCCGGGTGGGGAGCGATGATGGCGGCCGAGTCCAGGAAGCCGAGCGGCAGCATCCGAGGGGGTTCGAGCACGAGGAGGAGGGTGATGCGCGCGCTGAGCTGCCGTGCCAGGTCATGAGCGAAGCGTGCGGCCCTGCGAGAGTGCTCCGAGCCATCAATTCCGACGAGGATGTGTCGAATCACGTCTGGTCCCTCCGCGAGGCGCTTGGCCTTCAGTAGGGAGAGGGCAGGGAAGCCGCAAGGGGGGCGCCCTCCAGGAGGTTGACCGGTGAGCAGAGCGGCTACTTGGGAGCCGCGTTGATGGGGAAGGGGTACACGTCCCTGTCCAGGCTCCGAGTGCGCTCCAGGAGCTTCTGGAACCGGTCCGTGCCGTTGCGCGTGTCGAACCGCGCCGCGATCTCCTGGGCCTGCGTCTCCACCCAGCCGTGCAGCTCGCGCGAGGGGTAGGAGCCCTCAGGCTGGTGGAGGGGTAACGCCTTCGGCAGCCGCAGGCTCACCGATGGGTGACCCTGGGCCACGAGGCGAGACAGCAGGAAGCTCGCCGCCATGTGGAACGTGAACCGATCGCGCCAGCTGGCGTGATCCAGCGCCCACCCGAGGTGCTTCTCGAACAGCGTCAACCCCCGTGACAGGTTGTCGGTCAGCGCCAGGAACTCGATGTGCTCGCCCACCGTGGCCAGGAAGTCCCGGTTGCGAGAGATCATCGGATAGCCGCGCAGGTGGCAGTCTCGAGCCTCCTCCAGGCGGCCTAGCTTGAGGAGCGGGTAGAGCACGCTGCCATACGTCAGGTGTGGGATCTCCGCGCAGCTGCTGCGGCCCTCGAGGATCGGGCGTGCCTTCTCCACGGCCTTGTCGTACTCGCAGAGATCGATGTGGTGATCGATCTCATCGTCCAGATCGCACGCGCGACAGTCGGTGAGGTGGTCCCGAGGAGCGTTGATCCACAGGTCCCAGTAGCGCTGCGCCTCGGCCTCGTCCCCCAGGTCCCGCGCCGCCTGATAGCGCAGCTTGTGGATGGCCCGCTTGCCCGCATCCACCCGCGCATAGGTCTGCTCGATGTCGTCCAGCGCGTCCAGGATCTGCTTGCGAGAGATGTGCGGGAAGTCGTCCAGCCGGCCCACCACCCACTTCTGCTTCCACAAGAGCAGGTCTGACTCGAAGCGCTCCGGGTTCTTCTTGGCCTGCGCACGGCACCACGCGAAGGCCACCAGCGCCTTGTCTGGGAAGCCACCGAAGGTGGCCGCGTCGATCAGCTCGTCTCGCACCTCGAAGGCCAGGTCCAGATCGCCATGGGCATCGGCCAGGCGTGATGCCTCCTCGAGCGCCATGACCTTGGTCTCGCCGTGCCGCATGCGTGAGGCGCGCCCCAGGAGCTCGTCGACCTGCTCACGCCAGTCCTTCGCGGTCAATGGACGCCTCCTTGGCCCGAGTCCTCGCCGCCCCCGTCGAGCCGCGCCGCGATGAGCCCCAGCAACCCCTGGTTGAGCAGCGCCATCTCCTTCGCGCTCAAGGGGCGGTGACCGAGGAGCAACGCCTGCACATAGAGCATCTCCACCGAGAGCTTCATCAGGTTGCGATCCGTCACCCCCGCCAGCTTGCGCACCACCGGGTTGAAGAAGTTGAAGGTGAGCAGCGGCCGCTCACTGCCCGGCGCGTTGCCGAGCACGCTGTCCATCATGGAGCCGTACAGGTCATCGCTCTCTTCGCGGGCCCGCTCTACGTCGCGGCGGAAGGCGCCCTCGGTGTCCGCGCTGTAGAGCGTGGGCACCTCCTTGGGGCGGAACTTCTTCACCGCCACGTCGCAGCGGAATGGCTGGAGCGCCAGCTCGGCCACCTTGAGCAGCGGGAAGACGGTCTCGCGCTCGTCAAGCGACAGCTCGTCGAAGCTCTGAGGCAGCTCGGCCGCGGAGAAGGGCTCCACCTGCGCATCCGGGAAGACGCGCGGCAGCTTCTCGAGGAGATCCGTGTCGTAGGTATACGCGGCGTTCACCACGCACAGTCCCTGCGCCGCGGCCACCCGCGCCACCTGGCGGAAGTCGTCCAGCCCGGAGACATAGCGCACTGTGGAGTGCTGCCGCCGGTAGTCCACCAGCGTCATGATGCCCATGGAGGTCTCGAAGGGCAGCCAGCCGATGACGAGCCGGTAGAAGTCATCATCATCCAGCGCCAGCGCCTTCACCGACAGGCCGTGCAGGGAGATGAGGCGCTGCAGGGCGCGCGGGTCATCCTTGGCCAGCTCCATGAGATACCGCCGCAGCGCCTGGCCCAGCGCCTCGCGGGCCTTGGCCAGCGTCTCGTTCTCGTAGAAGGACTCGCGGCTGGCGGTGGGGCGCAGCTCGTTGGCGTTCACCACGCACTTCACGAAGAAGGCCCAGTCCGGGAGCAGGTTCTCCGCGCTCTCCGACAGGAGCATGTTCTTCAGGTACACGCGGTGCTTCTGCTTCGCGTTGTAGTGCGGGCTGAAGGGAAGCACGAAGGCCACGCCCTCCACGTCCCCTGCGGAGGACTTCAGCGGGATGCAGTCGATGAAGTCCGAGCTGAACACCTCACGCCCGTAGGCCAGCAGCGCCGTGCGCCGATCACTGGCGCTCTCGTACTTGCGGCGCCAAGGCGCACCCTCCGTGTTGATGCGGGAGGTGCGGCCCTCCGCGGTCAGCAGGATGGGGAAGGGCAGCAGCCCGCCATAGTGCAGGGCGAGCTGGCACACGCGCTCGGCGGTGAAGAACTCGGCCGCGTCCGGCCGGGCCACCAGAAACACTTGGGTCCCCGGGCGCTCGAGCGGGTGCTCGGATGGCCGCACGGAGTAGGTGCCGTCATGCCGCCCTCGCCACTCCATGGTCCGGTTGCCGTCCTTCACGGAGCGCGTCACGACGAGCAGCTCGTCGCAGACCATGAAGCAGGAGAGCAGGCCGATGCCGAACTGGCCGATGAAGTCATTGCGGCGCTCGGCCAGCGCCTCGCGCTTGGAGCTCTCGCCGATGGTGGCCAGGAAGCGGTGGATCTCCTCCTCCGTCAGCCCCACGCCATCATCGGAGAAGAGGAGGGTCGGCGGGCCTCCATCCTGCTTCTCGATGAGCTCCACGCGGACGGTGCCTTCGTGGCGGGGCTCCAGGAGCTGCCGGGCGCGGATGGCATCGGTGGCGTTCTGCAGCAGCTCCCGCACGTAGACGCCGGGCGAGCTGTAGAGGTGGTGGGACAGGAGGTCGATGACCCCACGGAGGTTGATCTGGAATCGATGGTCCACGTGCGGGAGGCAGCGTAGCGCACCCGGTGGATCGCGGGTGGATTCACAGAGGGTGCAGGCGCAAACCTCTGTTCCAGTATGGAAGTGGGCCTCAAGCCCACGAACCCCTGGACGCCCATACTCCGGGTCACAGCCTGCTGCGCACGACCCGCGTCCGATGGCCAAGCTTCTCGGTCACCTCGCG
>Ga0247825_10001542_pt1 | contig 15134 bp, 14 predicted proteins | sample 13C_Vanillin_Day_FD_194413 | JGI IMG/M metagenome (GOLD analysis project Ga0247825, IMG submission 194413) | Soil microbial communities from agricultural site in Penn Yan, New York, United States - 13C_Vanillin_Day48 | ecosystem: Environmental > Terrestrial > Soil > Agricultural land | place... | reverse complement strand
TGCCCACCCCTGTATCATCATCGAAACTGATGGCCCGGCCTGCATGACCCGATGTGATCAGCAGGATGGTGTCAGCAGAGCCACCCTGCTCCTCCGTAGTCATGAAGTGAGAGGAGACTTGGAATGAGGGGAGCGACTTCCTGTATCCACCGGTGAAGGCAATCGCAACGTCCGTTGGAACCCCAAAGGAAGGTGTGATGCGCAAAGTGGCCGTCCCGCCGCTCAACGCGCTATAGGCGCGCACGATGATCCGGACGGTGCGGGGCACCATGGCCGCAGGAATGTGCAGCCATGAGCGCAGGCCCGAGCATGAGGCATTGCGCGTGCCACAGTCGTCGTTGCCATCGACATAGTTGCCCTGCACGTCCTGGACATGGAGGACGGTATCCGCACCCGGGCTCAGGTTCAGTGTCTCGATGGTGTAGCCAAACCCTCCGGCAAGTGCGTAGTTCATGTGGAACAGCGGAGTGGCAAGTTGACCCTTCTCACGACCACCCGTACCGGCCTCTGCGAGTTTGGGCGCGGAGACGAGCGACAGGCAGGCCACTACAAGAAGGACCCTGCTGATAGGAAAAGTCCGTCGCATTTGGCTATTCCCCCATGATGTTGCGCTTGACCTGAGCGTAAGCCATGTCTCGCTGCTCGGGCGGGAGAGCCGTGAAGCCCTCCTCTTTGACTACTTCAAGGAAACGAGCCTGCTTCTCGAGCAGCTCCGCAGGAGGGCGCGACACCTGGGCTGGCGTCTCGAGACCACGCGGGGCTTCCGCCTTGAGCCGCGCCTTGGCGAGAGCCAGCTCCTGCCAGTCAGGTCGGGCCACCTTCTCTTGCGGACAATGGGTGGAGAGGGCTTCCTCCCGAGATGCGGGCTCAGTAGCAGCCGGCCCGGGTACAGGGGGCCGATGGCCGTGGGCAGGCGGGGCGGCCATTTCGTCGGCCTTGGCAATGGCTGCCTGTGCTGTCACTGCCTGGGACTCCGCCACCATTGTGGCCGCGGGTGTCGCCAGATCCTGGCCCATGCACCCCGCGATGGAAATCATCAACGGAATGTAGAAAGTCTTCAGTCTCATCTTCCTGCCTCGATCTTCTTCCGGACGACCCATGAGATGGTTTGAGGTACGTCCTTTGTGGGTGGCCGCGAACTCCGTATGCACGTCACGGCCTGCGTGTACTTGCTGCTTCCACTCCCTCTCGCTCAGGGAGCGGCCACCGTCTGAGCAAGGGATGTGCCGCAGTCCGACCGCGCTCAGCCGAGGAGCTGGTAGAGAGGGTTCGCCTACCACTTCCCCTCTCATTACGCGGACTTGTGGAGGCCCAGACCAGCGCGCCCCTACTCGTCTATGCTGACCTGAGCCGCGCGCCGCCTTGGCGAGTCTCGTTCGGTGGACGGAGAGTCCACAGTTGGAGACGGTCTATAGGTGGAGCAACTCGGCCCTGCAGGCTTATGCTTCCGTCCACGATGAAGAAGGCCCTCCTCCTCGGATCACTCCATGAGCTCCTTTGGTAGCCGGCAAGTCCAGAATGTAGGCGTCATTGGCGGGGGAGCGGTGGGGTGCAGCATCGCGCTGGAGTTCGCGCTCGCTGGCCGCACGGTGGCCCTCTTCAACACGCGGCCCGAGACGAGCCATCGGGCGCATGAGCGCATTGAGCGGGATCTGACCCTGTTGCTGGAGTCAGGGCTCGTGACTGCGGCACAAGCCTCCGCGGCGGTCTCCCGCATCAGGCGCACCACTGTCCTGGCCGAAGCGATCTCGGGCCAGGACTACGTCTCGGAGAACGTGCCAGAGGATCTGGCACTCAAGCAGCAGGTGTTCCAAGAGATGGATCAACTCGCACCGCCCGAGGTGCTGCTGACCTCGAACACCTCTTCGCTGAGCGTGACAGCGCTGGCGCTCCGATGCACGCACCCCGAGCGCGTCCTCTCCGTGCACTACTACCTGCCCGCGCATCTCATCCCACTGGTGGATGTCGTCCCTGGCGAGCGGACAGCGCCAGAGGCCCTTGAGGCCGCCCGGCGGCTCATGGAGGCGTTGGGCAAGGAGCCGATGGTCTTCGCGCGTGACGTCCCCGGCTCCGTGGGACCGCGGTTGCAGGCGGCACTGGTGGGCGAGGCGCTCCGGCTGGTGCAGGAGGGAGTGGCCACTCCGGAGATGGTGGATCGCATCGTCACGCAGTCTGTGGGCAGGCGCCTGGGCGTCACCGGCATCTTCGAGCGGCTGGACCTGGCGGGCCTGGACACCATGGGAGCCATCCTCCGCAGTGCGGGGCGCCCGGTGCCCCCCCTCATCGCGGAGAAAGTGGAGCGGGGTGAGTTGGGTCTCAAGTCCGGCCGGGGCTTCTATGTGTGGACGCCTGAAGCCACTGCCGCCTTCGAAGATCGGGTGGCCCGGCACCTCATCGAGCAGCTTCGAAAGGATCGGGCCAGCGGCGTGCCGCCCACTCCCGAGGATAAGGCAGAGCCATGAAAGACCGCCTTGTGCTCCTGGAGCCCTCGCTGCTTCAGGACTTCATCCATGATTCGGTGCGTGAATACGAGGCGTGCACTCAAGCGCTCCCACCCCGTTGTTGGGCCGTCCTGGTGGGGCGCTTCGTCGAGGGCGAGATGCAGGTGGAACACGTCCGCTACGCGCGCAACGTGCGTGAGCTGGATGCGGGAGTCCTCCAGGAGTTCGATGACACCATCGTGCCCTGCTTCGGCACGGCCTACTGCAACAAGCGCCGGGGCTTCTGGTGTGACCCGAAGGATCTGCTGCGCATCACTTGCGAGGCACAGGCTGCGGGCCTGGAGGTGCTTGGATCCATCCACCTGCACCCGGACTGGCACCGCATCGGTCCACCCCAGGAGCGCGGGCTCCGGGTGAGCCACGAGCCCACGCCCATGGATCGGCACATCTTCCAGAGCACGGGCTGGCCGTTGAACATGATCCTGTACCTGGAGCGGCGCGACGGGGTGCTCTACCACTCTCTGGGCGCCTGGGCACCGCCGCCGGACTCTGAGCCCGCGCGCGGTTGTGAGCCACTCACCCTGCGCTTCCCCCTTCCAAGGTCTTGACCTCGTCCATTCAATTCGCGGAACACCTCTGCTGCATTCATTAGGGTCCAGTCCACCATGAAGAAGGTCCTCATCCTGGGCGCCACGAGCGCCATCGCTCAGGCCACGGTGCGGTTGCTCGCCGCGCGCGGAGCCTCGCTGTACCTGGTTGGCCGTAACGCCACGAACCTCGATGCGGTGGCCAAGGATGCCGCCACCCGTGGCGCGTCCAAGGTGGAGCAGCAGGCGGTGGATCTGGATGACTTCTCCGCGCACGAAGCCTTGGTGGAGCGCGCCGCGCAAGCACTCGGTGGGCTGGACGGAGCGCTCATCGCCCATGGCGTGCTCGGAGACCAGAAGGCCTGCGAGCGTTCCTGGACAGAGGCAGAGAGGGTGCTGCGCACCAACTTCCTGAGCGGGGCGTCATTGCTGACGGCGCTCGCCAACCGCTTCGAGGCGCAGAAGGCTGGCACCCTCGTGGTCATCTCCTCGGTGGCCGGAGACCGGGGCCGGCAGAGCAACTACGTGTACGGCGCCTCGAAGGGCGCGCTGAACGTCTTCCTCCAGGGGCTCCGCAACCGGCTGGCGCGCTCCGGGGTCGCGGTGGTGACGGTGAAGCCCGGCTTCGTGGACACCCCCATGACGGCGCACATCCCCAAGAACAAGCTCTTCGCCTCACCCGAGCAGGTAGCACGCGGGCTCCTGCGCGCGGCGGACAAGCGCAAGAACGAGGTCTACGTCCCGGCCAAGTGGGCCCTCATCATGTTCATCGTCCGCTCCATCCCCGAGGGCATCTTCAAGCGGCTGAAGCTGTAGCCAACGCTCGGCGAACCCGGGCGGGCCTCACACTGTGGGTCGTAACTCTGCGGGGTACGACTTGGCACCCAGGGCGCCTCCCGGCATTCTTCGCGGCTGGAGCTTCCCTCACCCCATGCCTACATCCTTCTCCGCTGGCTTCCCTCGCCTCGGGGCGAAACTGATCACGCTCGCCGCCGTCAGCCTCGTCCTCTCCTGCAAGGGCACAGCGTCCAATCCGCAAGCGGCCCCCCCAGCTCCCACAGCGCCATCCACCGCCTCCTCGCCTCCACCGCCTCCAAGCACCAGCGCCCAGCCCTCCGCAGCGCCCGCCGTGCCAGATACGCAGGCCAAGGAGCTGATGGAGATCGTCACCCGCTACAGGAAGAACATCGTGCTGGCCTCGGAGCGGGACACGCTCGATGACGAGACTCGCGAGCGGATCACCATCGTGGGCCGGATGATCTTCGAGCAGAACCGGCACGCGCTGGAGCAGCTCGCCGAGCAGTTTGCCGAGGAGCTCACCGCGGCGGCCAGCCACTCCTCGCCGCCTCCCAGCATCACCGCGTTCCTCGACTGGCTGGAGAAGTCTCCCCAGCTACGGGACGGCGACAAGCTCGCCTTCAAGGACACTGTGGCGGATCTGCGCGCCGCCATCGAGTCGCTGCCACAGGCGCCCGCTTGGAAGGCCGCGCTGCTCACCCGCATCGAGGAGGACCAGAAGGCGCTGCGGGAGATCCAGGCGCTCTATGAAAAGGAGCTGGAGAAGATCTTCGGTCAACCCGAGATGCGCGGCATGACGGTGCGGCGCGAGGCCTGGGAGTCCTACCTGACCTTCCTCAAGGGCCTCTTCACGCGCGAGTCCATCCTCAAGGACTTCGAGGACTCGCTGCAGTCGCTCGGCGAGGGGATGCGCGGCAAGAAGCCCCGCAAGGAGGACCCGTTCGTCCTCACGGGCCAGTCGCTGCCAGACAAGACGCTGGTGCTCACCTTCGACGATGGCCCCCACCCACGCTTCACTGCCTCCATCCTCGCTACCCTTGAGAAGTACAAGGTGAAGGCCATCTTCTTCGAGGTCGGCCAGAACGTCGCCGTGCCGCCCAAGGCCTCGAGCACGGATGCGGGCGTGGCGCCCTTGAAGCGCACCTCGGCCTCCGCCCACACGGAGAAGATCATCCAGGCCGGCCACCTGCTGGCCAACCACTCGCTGACGCACGCCTTCCTGCCGAAGCTGAGCGAGGCCCGTCTGGGCCAGGAGATCGACAACTCCAAGGTCATCATCGAGTCCGTGGCCGGCACGCCCATCCAGCTCTTCCGGCCGCCTTATGGCGCCTTCAACGAGCGCGTGCGGACGGCGCTCACCGCGCGCGGGCTCAAGGCGTACCTGTGGGCCGTGGACTCGCTGGACTGGAGCGATCCCATCCCCAAGTCCATCGCGAACCGTGTCGTGCAGGACGTGGAGAAGCAGGGGCGCGGCGTCATCCTCATGCACGACGTGCACAGCCAGACGGTGGAGGCGCTCCCGCTCATGCTGGAGACACTGCAGGCCCGCGGATACCAGTTCGTGCTCTGGGATGGGAACTCCGTCATCGGCGCCGCTCCCGAGGATGGAGGCCCCGCGGTGGCTGTCACGCCCGTGCCGGCCCCCGCTCCCACGGAGGCGAACCTCTACGGTGAGAGCTGGGCGGTGGTGATCGGCATCAACGACTACCAGAAGTGGCCGAAGCTCTCGTACGCGGTGAACGACGCCCAGGGCGTGCGCGAGCTGCTGGTGAACAAGTTTCGCTTCAAGCCCGAGAACATCCAGGTGCTGCTCAACGGCGAAGCCACGCGCGAGCGCATCCTCTCCGTGCTGGGGGATGCGCTCTCGGACTCGGCCAAGGTGAAGCGGGACGACCGCGTGTTCATCTTCTTCGCGGGCCACGGCGTCACCCGCAAGCTGCCGAACGGCCGGAGCCTCGGGTACATCGTCCCCGTCGACGCGGACACAACGAACTATCAGAGCCAGGCCATCTCGATGACCAACTTCCAGGACATCAGCGAGGCCATCCCGGCCAAGCACGCCCTCTTCGTGATGGACGCGTGCTACAGCGGCCTGGCGCTCACGCGTGGCGGGCCTCCGGCGGGAGACCTGCGCAAGTACCTCCATGAGGTGACGCGGCGAAGCGCGCGGCAGGTGCTCACCGCGGGCGGCGCGGATGAGCAGGTGGCTGACCAAGGCCCTGGTGGCCACTCCATCTTCACCTGGACGCTGCTGCAGGGACTGGAGGGCAAGGCGGACCTCAACACCGACGGCTACATCACGGCCTCCGAGCTGTTCGCGTACGTGGGGCCGACGGTGTCCTCGCTCTCGCGACAGACGCCGGCGTTCGGCAGCATGCCTGGCAGCGAGGGCGGTGAGTTCATCCTCGAGCTGAAGCACGACGGCGAGTTCCTCAGCGAGTCCTCCGAGCAGCTCGACGCTCAGGCTCTGAGCCTCAACGCGGAGCTGGAGAAGGTGCGCCAGCAGATCGCCGAGAAGATGAAGCGCAATCAGGCGCTGGCAAAGCAGTTGGAGGAGGCAAAGGGGCAGCTCGCGAAGCTCGAAGATGGGGGAGTGGCCATGGCCGCGGCGCCGAGCCAGACCCCCGTGGAGGTGGCGCGTCGTCACAGCGATCGCGGCATGTCGCTGTACCGGGAGAAGAAGTACGCGGAGGCGCTCGCCGAGTTCAAGACGGCCGCCACGCTGGATCCCTCGGACGCGCAAGCGGCGAACAACGTGGGCTTCGTCCATTACAAGCTGGGTGAATACGCCGAGTCAGCGAAGTGGCTCGAGAAGACCCTGAGCCTGGATGCAGGACGGGCCGTGGCTTACCTGAACGTGGGGGACGCCTACGACAAGCTCGGCCGCCGCACCGACGCGGTGAAGGCCTATGAGCAGTACCTGGCGCTGCTACCCACAGGGCCCGCCGCGGGCACGGTGAAGGACAAGCTGGCGAAGCTGCGCCAGTAGCCACACCGCGCCGGAGTCACACCGCTCCCTGTCAGTCGCCCCGCTCCGAGCGGACGAAGGCCAGGGCGCTCTTCGCCATCTCCACCGCGAGCCCCACCGCGCCGATCTTCTTCGGAGGCTTCAGCTCGCCCGCGAGGTAGCGCCGCAGCGCCTCACTCCTGCGCAGCTTGCCGCTGGAGGTGCGTGGCAACGTCCCGGGATCCAGCATCCGGACCGTATGCGGACGGATGCCCGTGCCCGCTACCACCGCCGCGCGAATCCGCTCCTCCACCGCCGCGTCCTCCACCTCGGGCCCGGCCCGCTCCGCGAGGATGAGCAGCGCCTCGTCCTCACTGCCCTCGGGCGTGATGCCGAGCGCCACCGCACAGCCCACGCGCACGCCCTCCACACCTTGCAGGCACTCCTCGAAGGACTGCGGCGCGTGGTTGGCCCCGCGGATGATGACCAGATCCTTCGCTCGTCCCGTGAGGTACAGCTCCCCGTCCGCCATGAAGCCCAGGTCCCCCGTGTCCAGCCAACCCTCCGCGCTCAGCGTGCGCGAGGTGGCCTCGGCATCGCCGTAGTACCCCGCCATCACCGACGGCCCGCGCACGAAGACGCGCCCCACCCGCAGCTCGGGCGCTTCGTGCCCCAGCTCATTACGCACCTCCAGCTCGACGCCCGCCACCGGGCTCCCCACGGACACGAGCGCCCGTGAGCCCTCCACCACCCGCAGCTCCCGGGCCAGCACGTCCGCATCCACCTGCAGCGAGCGCGGACCTCGGCCTCCCGGCGGGAAGGTGACGGCCAGCGACGCCTCGGACAGCCCGTACACGGGGCGGAGCGCGCTCGGCGAGAAGCCGTACCGCTCGAAGCGCTCGGCGAAGCGGCGCAGCGTCTCCAGGGAGACGGGCTCGGCTCCGTTGAGCGCGTGCTTCCACCACGAGAGATCCACCCCCTGAAGCTCCTCGTCCTTCACGCGCTTCAGGCACAGGCCATAGGCGAAGTTCGGCGCGGGCGAGATGAAGCCCTTGTGGCGCGAGAGGGCTCGCAGCCACAGCGCCGGCCGCGCGAGGAACACCTCCGGCGGGATCAGCACCATGTTGCCCGGGTAGTACAGCGCCGAGAGCAGGCAGCCGATGAGCCCCATGTCGTGGTACAGCGGCAGCCAGGACACTCCGACCGGCGGCGTGCCCGGCGGCAGGGGGCTGGCGGCCTCCAGCGCGGCCACCTGCGCCATCAGCGCCGCGTGGGTGAGCGCCACGGGTTTGGGATCCACCGTCGAGCCCGAGGAGAACTGAACGAGCCCCAGCATCTCCGGCCGGACGCTCACGCTCAGCGCCTCATCCCCGCGGGAGACCTCCTCCACCGTCTGGCAGCCGAGCCTCGGCCGCGCCGCCTCCACCGCGGCCCCCAACAGCAGCTTCACCTTCAGCTCCGTGAGCACCACGGCCGCGCCCGTCACCTCGAGCATGCGCGCCGTGGAGCGGTGGTACTCCTCCAGCCGGCCCAGCCGCACCGGCGGATAGAGGGGCACAGGCACTGCTCCCACCAGCAGCGCCCCGAAGAAGGCATCCATGAAGGCCGGAGAGGTGGGCAAGAGGATGGCCACGCGATCCCCCACCGTCACACCCAGGCGGCGCAGTCCCGCGGCGGTGCGCTGGGCGCGGCGATGAACCTCCGCCCACGGCAACGCCGTCTCGCGCTCGGAGCCGTCCACGAAGGTGAGCCCGAGCGCCGTGCGCGCCGTCGCCGCGAGCATCTCCGTGACGGTGGCGTACCTCACGTGTGGCAGCGCTGGCCCCTTCATCGCCGCTCCCCCGGAGTCTCCACCACGCGCTGCGTCACCAGCCGGGCCAGATCCGCCACCGTGAGGACTCCTACCGCGTCCTCCTCGGAGAGCTTCACCCGGAAGCGGTTCTCCAGCCCCACCGCCAGCACGGTGATCCCCAAGCTGTCGAGCTGCAGATCCTTGAGCAGATCATGGGCGGGCTCCACGGCCCCCTTCCACTCCAGCTCCTCGCCAAGAATGCGGCGGATCTCCGCCACGACCTCGCCTTCCAGCTCAGCCATGCAACACCTCCGGGGCGGAGGAGGGAGAACCCTCCCCTGACATCGTCCTCACCAGCGCAGCAGCACCAACTCCGCACAGAAGCCGGGCCCCATCGCCATCATCACGCCCCAGTCGCCCGGCCTCGGCTCCTGCGACTCCATCGTCTCGCCCAGCACGAAGAGCACAGAGGCCGAAGAGAGATTGCCCACCTCCTGCAGTGACGCCCACGAGCGGGCCAGCGACTCGCGCGGCAGCTCCAGGCTCTCCTCGAAGGCCTGCAGCACCTTGGGGCCTCCCGTGTGCGCCACCCAGTGCCGGATGTCCGAGCGCTTCAGCCCGTGCGCGGCCAGGAACCCATCCACGTTGGCACGGACGTTGTCGCGCACCAGCTGCGGCACCTTGGCGGACAGCACCACCTTGAAGCCCGAGTCCACGATGTCCCAGCCCATGACGCGCTCGGTGTCCGGGTAGAACACGGCCCGCGAGGCCACCACGCGGGGCCCGGGCGCGCCCGCCTCGGAGCCCTGGAGCACCACGCACGCGGCGCCATCCCCGAACAGCCCCGAGGCGATGATGTTGGGAATGGACAGGTCCTCCCGCTGGAGCGTCAGCGAGCACAGCTCCACGGCCACTACGAGCGCCGTGTGGCCAGGCCACGCCCTCAGGTAGTCCACCGCCCGCGCCACACCCGCCGCGCCGGCCACGCACCCCAGGCCGAAGATGGGCGTGCGCCGCAGGTCCTCGCGGAAGCCCAGCCGGTTGGCCAGGCGCGCCTCGATGCTCGGCACCGCCAGTCCCGTCACTGTCACGAAGAAGACGTGGTCCACGTCCCGGGGTGTCAGCCCCGCCTTGTCCAGCGCCTGGCGTACCACCTTCTCGCCCAGCTCCACCGCGGAGCGGACCCATGCGTCATTGCGCTGCTGGAAGGAGACGAGCGGGTGGTACTCGTTGATGGGCAGCGCCAGGAAGCGCCCGGAGACGTTCACCGCCCGGTGGAGATCCTCCAAGCGCTCCAGGTTGAAGTGTTTCCTTGCCCACAGCTCCCGGAAGGCGCTGATGAGTTGCTCCTGGGTTGCATAGTGAGGAGGCAGGGCACGCCCCACCGCACGAACGAGGGGAGAAGGGGACGGTGAGGATGCGCTGTGCATGAAACTCCTGCGAAAGACTGACCCTTAACCAAGGATCGCGCTGGATGCGACCATGAGCCAGGGTTTGAGATCTCCTCTTTCACGAACCCGACACGTCAGCGAGTGGATTCGGTGCGCCCCGTGAGGCCTCAGCGCAGCCGGCGGCACGCGGACGTCTTCACCGCGAGGAACACCCGGGAGCCCTCCACGACGCGCAGCTCTCGCACCGCCCCCTCCGTCACCCGCACAGCCAGGGACACTCCCGCCACCTCGACGAGGAGGACCCGATCCCCTACCCCCGCCTCCTCGCTCCGCCTCACTGTCCCCTCCAGCACATTGCGCGCGGAGACGCCCGTCAGCGGGCCCACGGAGAGGAGGATGTCCTCGGCGAGCACCGCATAGGCCGCGTGCACTCCGGCGGCCAGATTCGCCGCATCCGGTACCCACAGGGAGAACCCCTCCGCCACGCGCAGCCTCAACCCGCCCTCCGCCGGCCGCTCCAGGCTGCCCTCCAAGATGTTCTCCTCGGGCTCCATCCCCAACAACCCGCGCGTCACCCCGCCGAGCACCGCGTCCGCCGGCCCCACGGCGCGCACGCGCCCCTCCTCCAGCAGAAGGGCCTCCTGTGCCAGCACCCGCGCCTCGCCGAGCTGGTGCGTGACATAGAGCAGCGGCACGCGCGCCTCGTCCCGGATGCGCAGCAGGTAGGGCAGCACGCGCTCCTTGAGGGCCACATCCAGCGCGGCCAGCGGCTCGTCCAGCAGCAGCAGCGCCGGATCCGTCGCCAGGGCCCGCGCGAGTGCTACGCGCTGCCGTTCTCCACCGGAGAGCGTGACCGGGTAGCGATGCAGCAGCGGCTCCAGCTCCAGCAGGGCCACGGCCTCGTCCACGCGGGAGGGCCGGCCCTTGCGCACGCCAAAGCGGACATTCTCCCGCGCGGTGAGGTGCGGGAAGAGGAGCGAGTCCTGGGGCACGTAGCCCATGCGCCGCTCCTCGGGCGGCACGTCCATACCCACGGCCGAGTCCAACAGCATGTGTCCCCCCACCACGAGGCGTCCTCGAGCTCCGCGGCGCAGCCCCGCCAGGGACTCCAGCAGCGAGGTCTTCCCCGAGCCGGAGCGGCCCATCACCGCCACCGAGGCGGAGGTGAAGCGCGCGTCGATCTCGAGCGCGAATCGGGCCAGCGGCAGTCTCAGGGAGATCTCGATCATGCGCGCGCCCGTGCCCCGCGGCGGCGGGAGAGGATCTCCGTCGCGTAGATGGCGGCGAAGGCGATAAACGTGGCGATGCCCGCCAGCCGGAGCGCCTCCGCGTCCTGCCCCAGCTGGGTGCGATGGAAGATGGCGAGAGACAGGGTCTGCGTCCGGCCGGGGATATTGCCAGCCACCAGCACCGTGGCGCCGAACTCGCCCAGGGCCCGTGAGAAGGCGAGCAGCGCCCCGGTGAGCACGCCGCGCCATGCCAAGGGCAGCGTCACCCGGAAGAAAGCCCGGACCCGTGAGTCCCCCAGCGTGCGAGCCACCGCCACCAGCCGCGGATCCACTTCCTCGAAGCCCGAGCGCGCCGCGCGAACCAGCAGCGGGAAGGCCATGACGGCGCTCGCCAGCACCACGGCCTTGGGGGTGAAGACCACCTCCACGCCCAGCGCATCCAGCGCCCTCCCCAGCGGGCTGCCCCGCGCGAGCAGCTCCAGCAGCACCAACCCCACCGCCGTCGGTGGCAACACCAACGGGAGCGAGAGCAGCGTCTCGACCAGACCCTTGCCTGCCCCCTCCCATCGAGCCAGGCCATACGCCACGGCGACGCCAGGCGGCAGGATGAGCAGCGTGGCCAGCGCCGCCACCGTCAGCGAGAAGAAGACAAGGGGCAGTTCACCCTCGCTCACGGCTGGGGCTTCCCAGAAAGGACGATGAAGCCGTACCGCTCGAAGATGCTCCGCGCGGTGTCGCCTGCCAGGAAGTGCACGAAGGCTCGGCCTGCCTCGGAGTCCTTGCCCCGGGACAGGGCCGCCACCGGGTAGACGATGCGCGGCCCCTCCGCCTCCGGCACGGTGAGCACCACGCGCACACGCTTCGACTGCGCCGCATCCGTGGCATACACAATCCCGGCATCCACCCGGCCCGCCTCTACCGCGGCGAGCGCCGCGCGTACATCCAGCGTAGGCACCACGAGGGGTTCCAGCTCCTTCCAGACGCCCACCTTCTCCAGCCACCCCTTGGCATAGAGGCCTGCGGGCACTGCCGCCGGATCCGCGAGCGTGAGCCGCTTCACCCCTCGCAGATCCGCTGCCGAGGCCACCTTCTGCTTCGAGTCCACCGGCACCACCACGACAAGCCGGTTGGAGAGCAGCTCTACCCGCGTTCCCGCCTGAACGAGCCCCGCCTTCTCCACCTGATCCATCTTCGCGGTGTCGGCGGAGAGGAAGACGTCTGCGGGGGCGCCGGCCACGGCCTGCCGCGCCAGATCGCTGGAGGCCCCAAAGGCGAACTCCACCCGCGGGCCCTGCTGCTTCGTGAAAGCGCGGCCCACCTCCTGAAGCGCGTCCGTGGTGCTTGCTGCTGCAAACACCAGGACTCGCTCGCCCGCGAGGGAGGCGGAGGGCAGAGCAAGCAGGAGAGCAAGCAGAAGTGTGCGCATGGGAGCGTTCCTCTTCCGGAGTGTGGCCCTGCGTCAAGAGCGGACTGGAGATCCCGGAGGGCCATTGACCCGCCCGATGGCGCCCGATAAAGGAATTTCTGTGTCGCGGAATACACCCACTGACTCAGGCCTCGCCGGAGACGTCACGCGGCTCCAGGAGCTGCTGTACGCGCTGGGCCGCCGTCACTCGCTCCGTGACCCGATCGCGAGCGTCTGCGAAGAGCTCCAGTTCACCGCGCCCCAGGTCCACGCGATGCTGTGGCTGGGGCTGGACGGCATGCTCTCCATGGGAGAGCTGGCGCGGCGGCTGGGAGTGACGGAGAAGACGGTGACAGGCCTGGTGGATCGCCTCGAGCGTGAGGGCCACGTCCAGCGCGAGCGCATCACCCTGGACCGCCGCGTGGTGCAGTGCCGGTTGACGGAGCAGGGGCAGAAGACCTTTCAGCTGCTCGACAGCCTGCTGCACGAGGCCATGACGCAGATCCTCGGACTGCTGGATGTCGGCGATCGCGAGGCGCTCTTCCGCATCATGGACAAGCTCGTCCACCGGCTGGACTCCTCTGCTCCAGACATGCTGGCGCCTGCTCCCGAAAAGTCGGCCTAGCCCTGCGCGCGCTTACGATTCCCGAGGCGCCGTGTCCGGCGCCTGGGCCTCGGCTGTGCTGGCCTGTCCCTCAGGCTGCCGGGCAAAGAGCACGCGCGGGTACACCAACAGGGCGATGGCCTCGCGCACGGTCCAGTAGAAGCGATCCACGGCGTGGAGGTTCCGCTCGGCGAAGAGCGCGGGGCTGGTGGCCACCTCGAAGCCCTGGAGGCGGAAGTACTGGCGCGCGCGCAGCAGGTGGTACGGATCGGACACCACCAGCACGCGCCGGGCGCCCATCGAGCGCAGCAGCTCGGCGCTGTAGCGGGCATTCTGCTCGGTGGAGTGGCTCTGCTCCTCCAGGATGCAGGCCTCGGCTGGGACGCCGAGCTGCATCGCCAGCGCACGCATGACCTGGGCCTCGGACGGAGGATTCACTCCGACGCCGCCGGAGAAGACGAGCCGGGGGGCAAGGCCGCGCTGGTACAGCTCCACCGCCTTCTCTACCCGGGCCTGCAGCGAGCCCGAGGGCACACCGCCCTTGAGCACGCGCGCCCCCAGCACTACCAGCACGTCGGAGGGCATGGCCCGATCGCGCTGCCCGAACCGATCCACGCGCCACGCCAGCCCGAACACCCCGCACGTCACCACACCCACGAGAGCGAAGAGGAGCCGCCGGAGGGCGCCAGGGCATGTCCAGAGCGCGGAGAGCCGCATGCCCTCAGGATATAGGCCAACCCCTGCCCGGCGGCGAGCCCCATGCCGCCTCGCGAGGCCTGGAGCGAGCACGCGGGCTCAAGGCGCGGTGCCCACCACGGCCTCCACCGCAGGAGCCTCCTTCAGCCGCACGTCCGCGATGACGGGGTAATGGTCGGAGGCCCCCACGTGGAGCACCGTGCTCCGCAGCGGCACGAAGGCATCACAGGCGAGCACATAGTCGATGCGCAGTGCGGGCGAGAACGGGAGTGGCAACGGATACGTGCCCTCTGAGCCCTGGCCGTTCGCGGCAGCCACATCCGTGAGGTTGCGCCGCAGCAGGCGCACCGGCAGGGAGTCCGGATCGTCGTTGAGGTCTCCCATGAGGAGCTTGGGCCGCGGGTCCCGCTCGAGCATTCCGGCGATCAGCGCGCTCTGGCGCATGCGGGCGTCACCATTGAAGGGCCGCCGGATGAGGTGGGTGATGTAGACGCTCACCTCGCGGCCAGCCACCTGCATGAGCGCGTGGGCCATGGTCCGCGGCTCCGCGCCTCGCGGCACAGGCAGCGGGTACTGCGCGAGCGCCTCCAGCGGGAAGCGTGACAGCAGCGCGATGCCGTAGGCGCCGCCGTGCAGATCGGTGGTGCGGAAATACGCGTGGTACGGAAGACCGGTCCGCTCGGAGAGCACCACCGTCTGGTCCAGCCCTCGTGCGCGCCGGCTCCCCCGGTCCACCTCCTGGAGCGCGACGATGTCGGGATGGGCGGCGCGGATGACCTCGGCCACTCCGTCGAGCCCGCGAACACCCGACTGGATGTTGAACGTCATCACCCGCAGCTCACCGGGCGCCCGAGCTGCTGGCGCCTCCAGCTTCTTCAAGGCGGAGCGGGGCCCCGTGCTCGGCGAGGAGGCACAGGCGACAGTGGCGCTGAGGGAGAGAGCGGAGAGGAGACGGAGGAGACGCATGGCTCGAAGGGCCGCGATGCTAGGGCATGGCCCGAGTCGATGTCGTCCCCCGCCCCGGGCCCGTCCACACAGCAGGCAGACGGCCCCGCGGGGAGATCTTGGGGCACGGCGGCGGCCATGCCCCGGGGGTGTGTCACGCGACGCGGCGGCCCAGGCCTACCGCGGCGATCAGGGCGAGCAGCGCGAGCAGAGGTGCGCCTCCCGCGGCGGAGCAGCCCCCCTCGTCCTCCTTGGGGTCGGGGTCGGGGCCCGGCGGCGGGGCGATGCCGGTGATCTGG
>Ga0247825_10001541_pt1 | contig 15139 bp, 15 predicted proteins | sample 13C_Vanillin_Day_FD_194413 | JGI IMG/M metagenome (GOLD analysis project Ga0247825, IMG submission 194413) | Soil microbial communities from agricultural site in Penn Yan, New York, United States - 13C_Vanillin_Day48 | ecosystem: Environmental > Terrestrial > Soil > Agricultural land | place... | reverse complement strand
CGTGAAATCATGGCGGGCGTCGATGCGCTGCATCAACGCCCGCCATGATTTCACGAACGCCTGCGCGCCCTCGCGCTGCAGCCGTTCCGCAAGTGCATCGATATCGACGCCGGCCTGCGCAAAGTGCGCCAGAACCGCTTCGGCGTCGCCGCCGTCCTCGGCCATGGCGCCCTGCAGCTTCCCCTGCGCGGCAAACGCATGCAGGGTCTTCTCCGGGATGGTGTTGATCGTGTCGGGCGCCGCCAGCGCCTCGACGTACAGGGTTGGCGGCGCGTTGGGGTCCTTCGTGCCGGTGCTGGCCCACAGCAGGCGCTGCGGCCTTGCGCCAGCGCTGGCGAGCTTGCGCCAGCGCTCGGACGCCAGCAGTTCGCGATAGGCACGGTAGGTACGCCCGGCGATCGCGATGCCGAGCCGGTTGCGCAGTGCGGCCGGCACCGCGTCGCTTACCGCCCGGTCCCAGCGGCTCACGAAGAGCGAGGCGACCGACGCGACTTGGGGGTCGCGTCCGGCGGCAATGCGCCGCTCGATGCCGCGCAGGTAGGCTTCGGCCGCGGCGACATACTGCTCGCGCGAAAAGAGCAATGTCACGTTGATCGGCACACCGGCGTAGATCGATTCCTCGATCGCCGGAATGCCGGCGGGCGTGCCCGGAATCTTGACGTAGAGATTCGCTCGGCCGGCCTGGCGGTAGATCCGCGCTGCCGCGGCGATGCTTCCCGCCGTATCGTCGGCCAGCAGCGGCGAAACCTCCATCGATACCCAGCCGTCCGCGCCGCCCGTGACGTCGAACGCAGGACGGAAAAGGTCTGCGGCGCGGCGCAGGTCCTCGAGCGCCAGCTCGACGAACAGCGCTTCGCCGGACTTCCCGGCAGCCGCCAGGCGGCGCATGCTCGCGTCGTAGGCGCCGGTGTTGCCGATGGCTTGATCGAAGATGGTCGGGTTCGACGTGAGGCCGGTGACGCAGTACTCGTCGATGTAGCGGCGCAACGCGCCGTTATCGAGGATATCGCGGGTGATATTGTCCAGCCACAGGCTCTGGCCGATATCGCGCAGCAGACGGGTTCGGTTCATGGCTTCTCCTCATCGGGTCGGTTTCGGTCGCAAAAAGGCTGGGCGAAGCGAGGTCGCCGGTGGCGCCGAAGAAGACGAAGGCATCCGAGCTGCGCGGCGTCATGTGGATTGGATGCCCGGTGCGGGGTGGCGTTCCCCGGCTTCGTGAGGGCCCTGCACGCCAGGTGCAATAGCGAGCGCGAGCGCCCGACCGACGCTATTGCACCCGCAGCGTGGCCTTCATGTTCGGATGGAAAGTGCAGATGTATGGATGCTCGCCGGCCTCGCGCGCGGTGTATCCCCACGACCCGCCGTCGCCGATGCCGCCTGAATCGAACACGCCCTTCGCCGTGGCCGTGTGCGGGTACGGATCCTTGTTGATCCACACCACCGTGTCGCCGCGCTTGACCGCCAGGTTCTCCGGCAAGAATTTCAGGCCCTCGATGATGACGGTGTGGGTCGCGGGCTTTGCGGCGATCGCGCCGGCGCCGAGCCAGAGCAGCCCTGACGCGCACGCCGCCGCAAGAACGATACGTAACGCCACGGGTCTACTTGCCGAGCGAGGTCTGGATCTGCTGGGCGTGCTGCAGGTGCCCTTCGAACAGCGGCAGGCCGGTGGTGAGGAGCTTCTTCAGCTCTTCGTTCTTTGCGCTGGGAATCAGCGTCTTGTTGATCGCGTCGATCACCTGCTGGTGGTAGGCAATCTCGTGCTCGATATACGCCTTGTCGAAGGCCGCGCCCTTCAGCTTCTCGAGGCGCTTCAGGTTTTTCGCGCCGCCCGATTTGAGGCTCTGGCTGGTGGGATTGTCCTGCGGCTTGAGCTTGAGCTTCTTCGCCAGGGCGGCCGCCTGCTTGTTGACGGCGGTATGGTCGGTGACCATTTGCTTGCCGAAGGCCTTGACCTCGGCATTGCTGCCTTTGGATTGCGCCACCTTGCCGGCGTCGATGTCGACCTGGTTCGCCGTGACGACAATCGAGGCGATCTGAGCGTCGTTAGGTGCCTGGGCGGCGGCTGGAGTGGCCGCGAGAAACAGCGAGGCGGCAAGGGCGATACCGAGACTCTTCATGTCGGCTCCTGACAGGTTGGGGGTTGCTCGACGCGCGAAACTGGCCTCTAAGCCAGCAAGTTACGTTCCGTGCGGATCGAAGCGGCCCCTGGATAGAATACGGCTATGCGATTTGCGGCAAAGGTGTGCCTGGTGGCCGGCGGTACCGGGGCGTTGGGAAGCGCGGTGAGCCGGGCGCTCCTGGACGAAGGCGCCACGGTGATCGTCACCTACCGCACGCAGGCGGAGCTCGATGAGCTCGTGCACTCCGCCGCGGCAAACCGTGCGCGGCTCGAAGGCCACCGCGTCGATGTCACCGACGAAGCGGCGACGCTGCGGCTTGTCGAAGGCATCATCGGGAAACACCAGCGCCTCGATGCGCTGGTGAATACCGTGGGCGGCTATGCCGGCGGGGTGAAGCTGTGGAACCTTGATGCAAAGGTGCTGGATCACCTGCTCGCTCTGAATCTGCGCTCGGGCTACGTGCTGTCGCGGGCCGTGCTGCCGGCGATGCTCAGGCAGGCCAGCGGATCGATCGTCAACATTGCAGCCCGGGCGGCACTGGAGCCGCCCGCCGGAGCGGCGGCGTACGCGGCGTCCAAGGCGGCGGCACTGGCGCTGATGGGTTCGCTGGCCGCAGACGTGGCGGGCACTGGCGTGCGCGTGAACTCGGTTCTGCCCAGCATCATCGATACGGCTGCCAATCGCGGCGCCATGCCGAAGGCGAATTTCGCGAGATGGCCCAAACCGGGGGAAATCGCAAGCGTCATCCTGTTCCTGTGCAGCGATGAGGCCAGGGTGATCCACGGTGCCGCGATTCCGGTTTACGGCGATACTTGAACCCGGGGCGCACGACTGAGTAGCAATGTCCGGTAGCGAGCGCGCTACCGCGGGTCGTGCATGCCGCGACTGGAATCCTGGCCCGGCGTGCGGCACGATGGCGATCTTTCGACGAGGTAGCCGCCATGGGCGAGGCCCTGCTGCTGTCCCGGCTGCAGTTCGCCTGGGTCATCGCGCTGCACATCCTGCTGCCGGCGTTCACGGTGGGCCTCGCCTCGTATATCGCGGTGCTCGAAGGGGCGTATTTCTTCACCGGCAGGCCGGTCTTCCTGCGCCTGTCGAAGTTCTGGCTGCCGATCTTCGCAGTCTCGTTCGGCATGGGCGTGGCCTCGGGCATCGTCATGCCGTTCCAGTTCGGCACGAACTGGAGCCGCTTCTCGGATGTAACGGCCGATGTCCTTGGGCCGCTGATGGCCTACGAGGTGCTGATGGCGTTCTTCCTCGAGGCCGGGTTCCTCGGCGTGCTGCTGTTCGGGCGCAGGCTCGTGCCGACCTGGGTACATTTCTTCGCCGCCGTGATGGTCGCGGCGGGGACGCTGCTCTCGACCTTCTGGATTCTTTCGGCCAACAGCTGGATGCAGACGCCGGCCGGCCATGCGCTCGTCGACGGCCGCTTCGTGCCGCGCGACTGGCTGCAGGTCATATTCAATCCGTCGTTTCCTTACCGGCTGGTGCACACGACGATGGCCTTCTACATCACCACCGCGCTGGTGGTGATCGGCGTGGCGGCGTATTTTCTGCGGCGCGAGCGCCACGCCGAAGAGAGCCTCACCATGCAGAAGATGGGCTTGGGCCTGCTGGCGATCCTCGTGCCGCTGCAGATCCTGGTGGGCGACCTGCACGGCTTGAACACGCTCGAGCACCAGCCCGCGAAGATCGCCGCCATGGAAGCCAACTGGGAAACGCGCTCGCGCATGCCGCTGCTCCTTTTTGCGTGGCCCGACGAGGCGGCCGAGCGCAATCGCCTGGAGCTCGGCGTGCCGCTTCTCGGATCGCTCATTCTCGGCCATGACGTGAATGCCGTGATCCCCGGGCTGAAGGACTGGAAGCCGGAGGACCGCCCTCCGGTGGCGATTCCCTTCTTCTCATTCCGGCTGATGGTCGGGATCGGTGTGGTCATGCTCGCCCTCACCATCGCCGGGTTGGCGCTGTGGTGGCGCGGCCGCCTCGCGGCCGCGAGGCGCTTCCAGGGGCTGTGCATGCCGGCTGCATCGCTCGGCTTCATCGCCGTGCTCGCCGGCTGGGTGACCACCGAGGTGGGCCGGCAGCCCTGGGTGGTGTACGGGCTGCTGCGCACGCGCGACGCGGTGACCCCGGCGCTCGCCGCAAGCGACGTGGCGACATCGCTCCTCGTTTACATCGTTGCGTACATCGTGATCTTCGGCGCGGGACTGTTCTTCATGGCGCGCCTGGTGCGCCGGGGTTTCCCGGCGCTTGATGAGCCCGAGCCGGAAGGTCCCGCCGCCACGCCGGCAAGGCCGATTTCCGCGGCGATGCGCTCGCGATAGGACAAGACCATGGCGCTCGACCTCGTGCCCTTGTGGGCGGCGATCCTCGCCTTCGGCGTGCTGATGTACGTGCTACTCGACGGCTTCGATCTGGGCATCGGCATCCTGTTCCCGCTCGCGCCCGACGACGCCGGCCGCGACACGATGATGAACTCGGTGGCGCCGATCTGGGATTTCAACGAAACCTGGCTGGTGCTTGGCGGCGTGGGGCTGCTCGCGGCTTTCCCGCTCGCCTTCGCGATCGTCATTCCGGCGGTGTATTTCCCGATCCTGTTCATGCTGATCGGCCTCATCTTCCGTGCCGTCGCCTTCGAGTTCCGCCACCTCTCCGAGCGCCGCCATTACTGGGACCGCTCGTTCTTCGCCGGATCGCTGGTCGCGACGTTCTCCCAGGGCATCGTACTCGGCACCTTCGTGCAGGGAATCCCGGTCGAGGGCCGCAACTACGCCGGTGGCACCTTCGACTGGCTCACGCCGTTCGCGCTGCTGACCGGCGCGGGCCTGGTGGTGGGTTACGCGCTGCTCGGCGCCTGCTGGCTGGTGCTGAAGAGCGAAGGCGCGCTGCAGGCGTGGGCGCGGCGCAAGGCACGCTACCTTACGGTCGGCGTGGCGGCCTTCGTCGCCATGGTGAGCCTGTGGACGCCGTTCCTGCAGCCGCAGATCCGCGAACGCTGGTTCGGCGGCGAGCATCCGCTGTGGCTGTGGCCGGTGCCGCTCGTCACGTTCGCATTGTTCGTCCTGCTCTGGCGCTCGCTCGCGCGCGGCCGCGACACGACGCCGTTCCTCGCGGCGCTGGGCGTCTTCGCGATGGGCTACCTGGGCCTCGCTATCAGCATCTTCCCGATGGTGGTGCCCTATACGTTCGACCTGTGGCAGGCGGCCGCGACGCCCAAATCGCAAGCCTTCCTGATGATCGGCACGCTGTTCCTCTTGCCGATCATCCTCGGCTACACGGTGTGGTCGTACTGGGTATTTCGCGGCAAGGTCAAGGCCGGCAGCGGCTATCACTGATGGCCGCTACCGCGCGGCAGCGCTGGACAAGCGGCGCGGTCTCGAATGTTCGCTGTCGGACAGACCGCCGCCGCCGCGCCGCCGAAAATCGACGCGCCTGGCCTTTCCGGTCCACCTGACGGAGGATTGAAATGAGCGACGAAAACGTGGAACCCGAAGGACCCGATCTCACCCGAGGCGTGGCCCTTTCGACGCTGTCTGAAGGCGCGATGCTGCTCGGTCGCGTAGGGAATGAGCCGGCGATCCTGGTCCGCCACCGCGGGGAGCTGTTCGCCATCGGCTCTGCCTGCACGCACTACGGCGGTCCGCTCGCCGAAGGGCTGCTTGTAGAGGACACGGTGCGCTGCCCCTGGCACCACGCCTGCTTCAGCCTGCGCACGGGCGAAGCGCTGCGCGCGCCGGCGCTGAACCCCGTCGCCTGCTGGCGCGTCGAGCAGCGCGACGGCAGCGCCTTCGTCGGAGAAAAGCTGACGAGCCCGGTCCGCCGGCCGGCCGCAGCGCCGGCGATGCCGGGATCGGTGGTGATCGTCGGCGGCGGCGCCGCGGGCAACGCGGCTGCGGAAATGCTCCGCCGGGAAGGCTATGCCGGCCGCCTCACCCTGCTGAGCGCCGACGAATCGACGCCCTATGACCGGCCGAATCTCTCCAAGAACTACCTTGCGGGCACTGCGCCCGAAGAGTGGATCCCCCTGCGCTCTCCGGAATTTTATCGGCAACACGATATCGATTTGAAGCTGGGCGTGCGCGTCGGCGCCATCGATACGGCGAGCCGGCGGGTGGAGACCGTAGGCGGAGAACGCCATGCCTATGACGCGCTGTTGCTCGCGACCGGGGCCGAACCGGTGCGGCTTGCGCTGCCCGGCGGCGATCTCCCCCATGTGCACTATCTGCGCACGCTGGCCGACAGCCGCGCCCTCGCTGCCCGCGCCCGGGCGTCGAAGCAGGCCGTGGTGATCGGTGCGAGCTTCATCGGCCTCGAGGTGGCCGCGTCGCTGCGCGCGCGCAACGTCGGCGTGCACGTGGTGGGGCGGGAGCCCCGCCCCATGGAGAAGATTCTCGGCGCCGAAGTCGGGGATTTCGTGCGCAAGCTCCATGAACAGCACGGAGTGATCTTCCACCTTGGCACGACACCCACCGGGATCGACGCGCGCAGCGTTGCTTTGGCGAGTGGAGAAAACATTCCCGCCGACCTGGTCGTCATCGGCGTCGGCGTGCGGCCGGCGGTTGCCCTGGCGGAACGGGCCGGCCTCGCCGTCGATCGGGGAGTCACGGTGGACGAGTACCTGCAGACGAGCGTACCGGGCATCTTCGCGGCCGGCGACATTGCGCGCTGGCCGGACCGACTTACCGGCGAGCGCATCCGCGTCGAGCACTGGGTGGTGGCCCAGCGCCAGGGACAGACGGCGGCGCGCAACATCCTGGGCCGGCGCGAGCGATTCGACGCCGTGCCGTTCTTCTGGACCGAGCAATACGATTTCGGCCTCGCTTACGTCGGTCACGCGGAACGGTTCGACATGCCCGAGATCGACGGGCGGCTCGACGCGCGCGAGTGCACCATCGTCTTTCGGCGCGGCGGCCGGAAGCTGGCGGTCGCCGTGGTTCACCGGGACCTCGAAGGACTGAAGGCTGAAGTCGAATTGGAGCGCGCCATCGCCGAGCGCGCGGCGAGCCCGCAGGCAGCGTGAAGGAGGCTTCAGCCGCCGCCGGCGAGCGTAAAGCCGAGCATGCAGAAGTACAGCATCCCGCGCAGCGGCGCGAAGCGCGCGGCAAAGCGCACGGCGGCTGGCGGCTCGATGGCGCGACCGAGGATGCGGCCGAGCGCGTGCGCCGCGCCGACGTCACCGGCCGGAAAGATGTCGAGCCTTCCCAGACCGCGGAGCAGCACGTAGTCGGCGGTCCAGGGTCCGATGCCGGGCAGCTCGAGCAGCCGCGTTCTTGCCTGCGCGTCCGCGAGCGCGGCGAGCTCGCGCTCGAAGCGCCCGAGCGGCAGCCGGGCGAGCTCGCGCAGCTCCGCGGCGCGGCGCGCCGAAAGTCCCGCCTCGCGCAGCGCCGAGAGCGGCGCCCGGGCGACGCGCTCGGGCTCGGGCGGGCCGGCGCGCATGCCGTCCGGCGTGCGCGCGCCGAAGCGCTCGGCCAGGTGGCCCAGGCGCGCCATGCCGGCGGCGAGCGAGAGCTGCTGGCAGCAGATGCCGTTCGCCAGGGCCTCGAACAGGGTCGGGAAGCGCTGCGGCCGCAGCCCCGCACAGCGCCGCACGAGCTCGGCGAGTCCTCGCTCGCGCCGCACCCGGCGCCAGAACGGCGCCAGATCGACCTCGAGCGAGAACAGCCGCGTGACGAACGCCTTTATCGTGGGCCGGTCTTCGGCACGCGCCGGGGCCGCATCAAAGATAAGCCTCGTCGCATGCTGTTTTCCGCTCAGGAGCGCCGGTCCCCGAGAGAGAACGACCGCGCGCGTCCAGGTCCCGTCTTCGTCCACCCGATCGATAAGGTTGCGCGGCGACCGGCGCAGGACGCGTGCAGTCAACGCGAAGTCCAGCGGAGGCGGCGGCGTAAACGATGTCTGCAAGGAGAGATCAATGTCGCACCAGGCACTGCGGACGGTCAACGAAGTCGACCTCGTGGGATACCAGGAAGCATCGGCCGGGCGCCGGCGCATCGGCGCGCGCATCTTCGATTTCTCCCGCGAAGTGGCGGTGATGGCGATCGTCAACCGCACGCCGGATTCGTTTTTCGACCGGGGTTCCACGTTTGCTTTCGATGACGCGCTCGCCGCGGCCATCGCGGCCGTGCGCGACGGCGCCGATATCGTCGACGTCGGCGGCGTGCCCTTCGGGTACGGTCCGGCCGTCAGCCACGAGGAGGAGATAGCGCGCGTGGTGCCGCTGATCGAGACGATCTGCGAAATTTCCGACGTGGCGATCTCGGTGGACACGCACGTCGCCGAGGTGGCGCGGAGAAGCATCGCGGCCGGGGCGAGCATCGTCAACGACACGAGCGGGCTGCGTGATCCGGCAATGGCAGCGGTGGTCGCCGGCACTGATGCCATGCTGGTATTGACGCACAGCGGCGCGCCGCCGCGCAGCGCGCCGTGTCCCGCGCGCTATGGCGAGGTCGTCGCGGAAGTGGCTGCCTTCTTGCGCGATCGCATCGAGCACGCTGTGGCTGCCGGAGTTCCGCGCGAGCGGCTGATCGTCGATCCCGGATATGACCTGAACAAGAACACCTGGCATTCGCTCGAGCTCGTCCGGCGGCTGGACGAGATCGTCGCCATCGGCCTGCCGACGCTGGTGGCGGTCTCCAACAAGGATTTCATCGGCGAGACGCTGGATCGAGAGAAGGGCAGGCGCCTGGAGGGTTCGCTCGCCGCCGCCGTCATCTGCATCATGAAGGGGGCGCGCATCGTGAGAATGCACGATGTGCCGGCTGCCGTGGCCGCCACGCGCATGACCGAAGCCATCCTCGGCTTTCGCGCGCCGGCCTACGTGCGCCACAACGCCGGCGGATCATGATCGATGCGGGCATCGCTCAGGCCTGGCCGACGCCGGCCGCCGCGCCGCTCGACGACGAGCGGCTGACCGAATGCTACGCGGCCGGCCGCGCCGCCCGCTCGCTGCGCATGAACTTCGTTTCCAGCCTCGACGGCGCTGCCACCGCCGGCGGCCTCAGCGCCGGCCTTTCCAGTGCTGCCGACAAGCGCGTTTTCGACATTCTCCGCAGGCTGTGCGATGCCGTGCTGGTCGGTGCGGGAACCGTGCGCGCCGAAGGCTACGGTGCGATGCGGCTGGACGAGGCATCGGTCCAGTGGCGCCGCGCCCACGGGCTGGCCGACCAGCCGGTATTCGCGATCGTCTCCGGGACGTTGAACTTGGACCCCGGCTCGCCCGTGTTCACGGAGGCGCCGGTCAGGGCCGCCGTAGTCACCGTTGGAGCGTCGCCCCTCGCGAAGAGAGAGGCGTTTTCCGGCGTCGCCGACGTCCTCGTATGCGGCGAGGAGCGGCTCGACGCCGCTCGCATGCTGAGCGAGCTCGCGCGGCGCGGGCTGCGGCAGGTCCTCTGCGAAGGCGGCCCGACGCTGTTCGGCGCGCTGCTCGAAGCCGATTGCGTGGATGAGCTTTGCCTTACCCTCAGCCCGCAGATCGAGGCGGGCGCAGCGCCCCGCATCGCCGCCGGTGCCATCGCGCAATCCCGGCGCATGGTGCTGCACCACGTTCTCGTCTCCGGAAGCAGTCTGTTGTTGCGCTATCTGCGCATGCGGGAGGAGCGTGGCGCGGCTCCTGTCGGTTAACGTCGGCCTTCCGCAGGACATCGCGTGGCAGGGCCGCACGGTCCACACCGCGGTATGGAAGCGCGCCGTGACCGGCCGGCGCATGGCGCGGCGGCTCAACCTAGACGGCGACGGGCAGGGGGACCTGGCCGGCCACGGTGGCGAGCATCGCGCGGTCTTCGTCTACCAGATGGAATCCTATCGCTACTGGGAGCGCGAGCTCGGCCGGGATGACTTCACCTTCGGCCAGTTCGGCGAGAACTTCACCGTCGAGGGCTTGCCGGATGACGCGGTGTGCATCGGCGACCGCTACCGCATCGGCGGCGCGCTCTTCGAGGTGACGCAGCCGCGCGTGACCTGCTATCGCGTCGGCATCCGCATGCACGAGCCGCGGATGGCGGCGCTGCTCACCGGGAGCGGCAGGCCCGGCTTCTACTTCCGCGTGCTCGAAGAAGGCGAGGTCGGGGCGGGCGATGCGATCGTAAAGATCGCCTCGGGCACGGAGCCGATGAGCGTCGCCCGGATCAATGCGCTGCTCTACCTTCCCGGGCCTCGCCGCGACGAGCTCGAGCGGGCGCTGCACATCCCGGCGCTGAGCGCCGGATGGAAGGGCTCGTTCGGGGCCATGCTCGAGCAGAAATCCGGGCTCGCGCCGCCGGACGTGTCGCGCTCGCCGCCCGCCTGGCCGGGCTTTCGTCCGCTGCGCGTGGCGGCCAAGGCGCGCGAAAGCGCCGATGTGCTCTCGCTCGCGCTCGAGGCGGCGGACGCGCGGCCGCTCGCCAAGCCGCTGCCCGGCCAGTTCATCGTGCTGCGCCTTCAACGCAAACGCGAAGCGCCGCCGCTCCTGCGCAGCTACTCGCTCGCGGGGGCACCCGAGGGAATGCAATATCGCCTGGGCATCAAGCTCGAAACCGAGGGTGCGGCCGGCGCTTATCTCGACCGCGAGACGCGCGTCGGCGACACGCTGCAGGCGAGTGCGCCGCGCGGCAGCTTCACGCCCGAGCCGGGCAGTCAGCCGCTGGTGCTGGCGAGCGCCGGCGTCGGCATTACGCCGGTGCTCGCAATCCTGCACGCGCTGGCCGCGGAGCCTTCGCCGCGTGCCGTTTGGTGGCTGTACGGCGCGCGCGACGGTGCGCATCATCCCTTCGCCGCTGAATCGCGTGCCTTGTTGCGCCGTCTGCCCAATGCTTGCAGCCGCATCTGGTACAGCAGGCCTGCATCGGCGGACCGGCAGGGCGCCGATTTCGATTCCCCAGGGCATGTCGCGGTCGCCGCTTTCGAAGCGCTGAGAGTGCCGCGCGAGGCCGATTTCTATTTGTGCGGTCCGCCCGCGTTCATGCGGACGCTGCGCGCGGACCTCGACGCCTGGGGCGTTGGCACCGAGCGGATCCATACCGAAGTGTTTGGCGCCGGCGAGTCCGGCACCCCGGGTATCGTCAACGCCCCTCACCGGCCCGTGCACGCGCCGGCTGGCGCGGCGCAAACCGGGTCGCTCGTCTCATTTGCACGCAGCAATCTCTCCACCCGCTGGGAGCCGAAATATCAAAGCCTGCTGGAGCTTGCCGAGGCCTGCGATGTTCCAGTGCGCTGGTCCTGCCGCACCGGGGTGTGCCACCGCTGCGAGAGCGGATTGGTGGCAGGGGCGGTCACCTACCGGCCCGATCCGCTTGAGCTGCCTGCCTCTGGCAACGTGCTCATCTGCTGCTCCCGGCCGGTAGGGGATGTGGTGATTGATCTGTGACTTGCGGCGCCGGCTTGCGCTTCAGTCGATAGCGCGTGCCGCAGTAGGGGCACATTGCTTCGCCTTCATGCACGACGTCCAGGTAGATGCGTGGATGCCAGGACCACAGCGGCATATCCGGATTGGGACAGAATGCGGGAAGGTCGTCTTCGGATACTTCAATCATGGTCACAGGATGAAGCGCCGGACGGCGTTCGCGAATCCTTCACTCTCGTTGCTGTCGGTGACGACGCTCGCCTGCGCCTTCACTTCGTCGCTGGCGTTGCCCATTGCGATGGAGAGGCCGCTCTTGCGGAACATCAGCACGTCGTTCGGCATGTCACCCAGGGTGGCGATCTGCGCGGGCGGGATGCCGAGATGCCTGGCGAGCGTCGTCACCACTTCGCCTTTGGTGGCGAGCGGGTGAGTCACGTCGAGATAATAGGGCTGCGACCGGGCGGCGCTGACCCGCCCGCCGAGCGCCTCGCGCGCGGCCTTCTCGCAGGCGGCGACCCGGTCCAGATCATCGGAGATACCGACGATCTTCACCGCGTGCGCCAAACGGGCATTGCTGAACTTGGGCACCACCCGCGCGTCAAACTTCACCGTCCACGCTTCGCGCGCCACGTGTGGCGCGTCCTTTTCGCGAATCAACCACTCGGTCTCGGTGTACACCCAGGCATCCAGTCCCCGGTCCAGGATAAGCGCCAGCGCCTGCTTGGCTGCCGCGGGCTCGAGCGTATGGCTCTCAATCACCGAGAGATCGGGATTCACGAACACGGCGCCGTTGAAGCCGGCGATGGGACCTGTGAGGGCGAGCGGCTCAATCAGCATGGCCATGCCGCGCGGCGGGCGTCCGCTGGTGATGGCGAAGGCGATGCCGGCGGCGCGCAAGGCACGCACCGCCGCCTGTGCGGCATCGGTCAGCACTTTGTCCCCGGTCAGCAGCGCACCGTCCACGTCGGCCAGGAACAGGCGGATGCCGCGATGAGCTTTCATGCCCATTGGATGCGCGATATCCCAGCGACGTTCTCCGGCGTTCCAAGCGACTATGCGCGAGCCATTGCGGCGCTACGGCGCGCCTGAGCTCACCGTTCTGGACGATGCATCGGCGGTGGCACGGCACGCAGCAGGGTGGCTGGCGGAGAAGCTGAGCTCAGGCAGCCAGGCAGTGGCTGTATGCCTGTCGGGCGGGACGACGCCTAGGACCCTCTACGGCACCTTGGCCCAGACCCCCTATCGCGAGGCGATGCCGTGGGCACGCATCCACTGGTTCTGGTGCGATGAGCGCTTTGTACCCGCTACCGATGAGCGCAGCAATTACCACATGGTGCAAAAGCTGCTCTTCGAACGGGTCCCGGTTCCACGCGAGCGGATCCATCGGATTCGGACCGAGGGCGGCAGCGCCGCTGCCGCCGCCGCCGCGTACGAGGAGGAATTGAGGCGCTTCTATGGGGCAGGGACCCTCGAGCCCGAGCGACCCTTGTTCGACCTCGCGCTCCTAGGAGTCGGCGAGGATGGCCATACGGCCTCGCTTTTCCCCGGCTCCCCCCTGCTTGAGGAGCGAGCGCGTTGGGTCGCGTGCCTGACCGGCGCTGGAGCCGTGCCGCGCGTCACGCTGACGTATCCGGTCCTCGAGAGCAGCCGCGATGTGGCGTTCCTCGTCACCGGCGCTGGGAAGCGCGCCATCATGCAGCGGATCGTCGAAGGCGAAGCCGAGCTACCGGCGGCGGGGCTGCAGCCGGTCGGACGCCTGCATTGGTTTCTCGATCGCGCTGCCGCGCCGCGCGATGGGTGATCCCGGTGGTGGTAGCGCAAGATGGGATCGATGGGGTGCGCCGCGCGGGACGGCGCGGCGTCGTCACCTGCTCGGCATTGAAGCGAAGTTATCGCAGAATCTGATCGGCGAGCGCCAGGATGTCCGCCTCGTGTATCTCAAAGGCGACATGCAGCTCATCTCGCAGCGCCTCTCGAAGAGGCGGGGGCATTTCATGCCGGCAACGCTGCTGCAGAGCCAGTTCGACACGCTGGAGGAGCCCGGACCGGCTCGAAGCTGTGGTAGGGGGCAGGCGTCGGCAGATGTGTCCAATCCGCCGTGATCGGCGACTGCGCTCATGATCCCGTTGCTGGCGAGGCGGTGGTGACCAGCCTCGTGCGCAGGTCGGACTCCGGCTGGTATGCGACTTTGTCGACGCGCAGGCGGTACGGGCCGTCGGGAAGATTGCATTCGACGATGTCGCCCAGCGACGCACCGAGCAGCGCCGTGCCCAGCGCGTCAACAACCGAAATGAGGCCCGGGGCGGCGTCGGCCTCCGTCGGATAGACGACGCGGACAAGCTGTTGTCCGCCCTTGTCGTCGGATAGAACGACTTGTGTGTTCATGGTTACGACGTCGGCCGGCACAGAATCCGACGAAACGACGGTCGCGGCCTCGAGCACGCGCTGCAGCGAGCTGTGCGCGAGCAGCGACAGATTGGCGAAATCGGCCTGCGTCAGAATCCGGGGCTTCATCGGCCACCGACGGAAGTCATGGCGGGCGTCGCGCAACATCCGGACCGGAGGTTATCGCTCCGGTCGCATTGCGGTCTGTCCGTTAGCGAACTGTCGGTTCGGCCAGACTCCGTGCGGCGGTCTCGGGCTCGCTGGCAATATCGCAACGGGCGCCTGGTGCTGCTGGCTAATGCTATTGCGCGGGGGCGATGAAGCCCGGGTCGTTGGCCCACACTCCGGTTGCCCAGCCGCTGCTGCCGGCGTTTGTCGGCGCGCTTGCGGTCGGCTCGTCGGCCCTCGCGCTGGCGTCGGCGGCGAAGGCGAAGGCCGGGACTGCGAGAACGGCGAATGCCACTGCGGCGATGATGCGTTTCATGATCGATTCCTTTCGGTTAGGTTGACTTTCCACTACTCATGCTCGACTCGCGGGCCGTAGGGACTGTACGTCTGCGACACCACCCGAACCCGTTCGCCAACTCTGAAGCGCTGCGTGCCCTCCGCCATGACGGTGACGGCGCCGCCGGCGTCCAGGCGAATTACCAGCTGTTCCGCCAGGTCCGGTTGCATCCTGAGCTCGAGTGCCTCGACGAAGGCGTGGATATCGCGCTCGATGCGCACGACCTCCACGCTCTCGACGGTTCCAAGTTCCAACCCCGCCAGCCCATTGAGGTCGCTGAAGTCGAACTCGCGCTGGGCATACGGTGTGGCGCAGGCGGCAAGGACTGCAACAAGGCTCAAGGTGGCGAGCAGGCTTTTCATGTCTCTTTTCGTGCCAGTACCCATTGGATGCCGGACAGGGGATTTTCGTTTCCGCGCTTGCGGTTAACGGTGGTTCGTCCGGGTGAATGTTCGACAACGGACAGAGCGAGGCCGCGCCATTGACTACACTGCTCGACGTTCTGGAAAGGAGCTGTCATGCCAATGCGCAAGGCACACCTCGAAGCGGAGATTGGTGGCGTGATCCGCATCAAGCGCACCTACGATGCGCCCGAGCGCTCCGATGGGCGGCGAATCCTCGTGGAGCGCCTCTGGCCGCGCGGCATGAAGAAGGAGTCGCTCGCCGCCGATGCCTGGATGAAAGAAGTGGCCCCAAGCACGCAGTTGCGCAAGTGGTTCGGGCACCGCGTGGAGCGGTGGGAGGAGTTCCGCCGGCGCTACCGCGCCGAGCTCGATGCGAACCCCGCCGCCTGGGAGCCGATCCTGGAAGCAG
>Ga0247825_10001540_pt1 | contig 15141 bp, 16 predicted proteins | sample 13C_Vanillin_Day_FD_194413 | JGI IMG/M metagenome (GOLD analysis project Ga0247825, IMG submission 194413) | Soil microbial communities from agricultural site in Penn Yan, New York, United States - 13C_Vanillin_Day48 | ecosystem: Environmental > Terrestrial > Soil > Agricultural land | place... | reverse complement strand
TCTTGCCGCGGCGGTGCTGCACGACCTCGGGCTGCACCAGGTCGCCGTGATCGGCGTGGCCAAGGGCCCGGAGCGCAAGCCCGGCCTGGAGGAGCTCATCATCGAGTCGGAAGGCAGGACGCTGCAGCTCGCGCCCTCGCACCCCGGCCTGCACCTCATCCAGCAGATCCGCGACGAGGCGCACCGCTTCGCGGTGCTCGGCCACCGCGCGCGCCGCGGCAAGACGCGCACCACCTCGATGCTGAGCGAGATTCCCGGCATCGGCGCGAAGCGCCGCCAGGCGCTGCTCTCGGCCTTCGGCGGGCTGCGCGGCGTGCAGGCCGCCGCGGTGGACGACATCGCCAAGGTCGAAGGCGTGAGCCGCGAGCTGGCCGAGCGCATCTACCGCCACCTGCACGAGCCGGCGGGCCGCGGATGATCGTCTTCAACACGCCGAACCTCGTCACGCTGTCGCGGATCGTGCTGATCCCGCTCATCATCGGCCTGTACTACCTGCCGGAGGAGTGGCTCTCGTACCACGGCAAGAACGTCGCGGCCACCGTGGTCTTCATCCTCGCCGCGCTGACCGACTGGCTCGACGGCTACCTGGCGCGGCGGCTGAACCAGACCTCCGCGTTCGGCGCCTTCCTCGACCCGGTCGCGGACAAGCTGATCGTCGTCGGCGCGCTGATCGCGCTGCTCTACCTCAACCGCGTCGACATGCTGGTGGCGCTGATCATCATCGGGCGCGAGATCGCCATCTCGGCGCTGCGCGAATGGATGGCGAAGGTGGGACAGGCGAAGAGCGTGGCGGTGGCCTTCATCGGCAAGCTGAAGACCGTCGGGCAAATGGTGGCGATCCCGCTGCTGCTCTACCACGATCCGCTGTTCGGGGTGCTGGACTGCCAGTGGCTTGGCACGGTGCTCATCAACGTCGCGGCCGTGCTGACCGTAGTCTCGATGCTCTACTACCTGCGCAAGGCCCTGCCGCACGCCTCGGTCCGCAGTTGATTTATAATCTCTTCCACTCTTTCGCGGGAATAGCTCAGTTGGTAGAGCGCAACCTTGCCAAGGTTGAGGTCGCGAGTTCGAGACTCGTTTCCCGCTCCAAGCTAAGATAGGGAAGGTCCCGCGGAGCCTCCGAGGGACCTTCCCTTTTTTGTCGTCCCGGGCGGGATGGCAGAGTGGTCATGCAGCGGCCTGCAAAGCCGTGGACGCCGGTTCGATTCCGACTCCCGCCTCCAATCCTGCTACCGTGTCGTCCTCGGTTCTGCCCGGGTGGTGAAACTGGTAGACACAGGGGACTTAAAATCCCCCGGCGAAAGCCATGCCGGTTCGAGTCCGGCCCCGGGCACCAGCGGCTCGTGACCGCGCGTCAGTCCAGCCGCATTCCCAGCCGGATGCTGTTCCTGCCGAAGACGTACGCGTATTCGCGCGACGCGGCGAGCTCGCGCGTGAGCAGGATGCCCAGGCCGCCCGGGCGGCGCAGCGGCTGCGGCCCTTCGGCGACGGCCGCGGCGAGCCAGGCGTAAGGATTGAAGGGCGGGGCGGAATCCTCGTAGACGATGCGCAGGGCGCCGTCGGCGCGCGCGAGGCTGATCCACACCGGCGCGTCCGAGCCGTCGCGGTAGCCGTGCCGGATGGTGTTCGTGAACAGCTCTTCCAGCACCAGGTTCAGGCGCAGGCAGGGGTCCCGGCCCACCCCGGCCTGGACGCAAAAGCGCTCGGCGAAGCCGCGGATGGCCCGCAGCGCGCCCAGGGCGGCCGGAAACATGGTCGTAATTGACGCGCTGGACATTATTTGGCACCTGCGTGCCTTTTAGCACCCCTCCTTAAGGGTCCAGCATTATAAGATTTACCCCGTAGTCCACAGCTCTGGGAGGGGCATCATGCGCATGATCGTGGGCATCGGAATCCTGGCGTTTTCGGCCGCGGCGCTCGCCGCGGATGTGGGGGAGGTCAAGACCGCGAGCGGTGCGTCGCACATCGAGCGCGAAGGCGCGCGCCTGGCGGTGAAAGTCGGCATGCCGGTCAGGCAGTCCGACAAGCTCGTGACCGGCGCCGACGGCGCCGTGGGCATCACCTTCCTCGACAACACGCTGGTCTCGGCGGGCCCGAACAGCACGCTGGTCATCGACAGCTACCGCTTCGACAGCACCACGCACGCGGGCAAGTTCGACGCGTCGCTCTCGCGCGGCTCGCTTGCCGTGATCTCCGGCAAGATGGTGAAGCAGTCGCCGGAGGCGATGCGCATCCGCACGCCCTCGAGCGTGCTCGGCGTGCGCGGCACCGAGTTCGTCGTCAAGGTCGCGGACTGACCGGTGCATGTAGTGCTTTTCAGCGCCGTGGTGGCGCTGCTGGTCTTCATTTCCCCCCAGCACCGCGAGGAGACCGTGGTGCTCCTGCCCGGCCCGGACGGCCGCGTCGGCCAGGTCACCGTGCAGCGCGGCGCGGAGCGCACGGTCCTCGACGAGGCCTATGAGGCGAGCCGCTCGGGGAGCGGCGCGGTGCAACTTTCGGAGCGGGAAGTTCGCAGCGAATTCGGGCAAGTCCTGGCGGCGCTGCCGCCGCGGCCCGTGTCCTACGTGCTGTACTTCGTCACCGGGCAGGACGAGCTCACCGACGACTCGAAAGCCGACATGCGCCGCCTGCTCGACGAGCTGCGCAGCCGCCCGCAGTCCGACATCCTGCTGATCGGGCACACCGATCGCGTCGGCAAGGACGCGTCGAACGACTCGCTTTCGCTGCAGCGCGCCGACCGCGTCAAGACGGAGCTGCTCGGCCTGGGCATCGCTCCCGGCCGCGTCAGCAGCGCCGGCCGCGGCGAGCGCGAGCCGCTGGTGCGCACCGTCGACGGCACCGAAGAGCCGCGCAACCGCCGGGTGGAAGTCATCGTTCGTTAGTGCCGCGCCAGCACAGCGCGATCAGCGTTACGTCATCGCTGAACCCCGCATTGCCCGCAAACCGCGCGACATCCTTGCGCACGGACTCGACCAGGGTGGCGGGCTCAGCGCCTTCCGGCGCGTCCGCGAGGAGCTGCTCGAGCCGGGCTGCGCCATAGAGCTGCTGGCGCTCGTCGTTCGCCTCGGTGATGCCGTCGCTCACCAGGCAAAGGCAGCTGCCCGCGGGCATCCGCCGCCGCTCGGTGCGGTACACGTGGGTCTTCAACGTGCATAGCGGCGGCCCGCCGGCGTGCGGCAGGCGCTCCGGCCGCGCGCCTGGAACGAGGAGGTAGGGCGGCTCGTGGCCGGCATTGCTGTACTCGAGCTCGCCCGTCTCCAGGTCGAGGATGCCGGCGAAGGCGGTGACGAAAAGCTGCTCGGGGTTGTCGCGGTCGATCTCGGTGGCGGCGTGGGTGAGGAGGGCGCCGGCGTCCATGCCGCGCGCCGCGGCGCCCTTTAGGACCGCTTTCGACAGCGCCATGAAGAGGGCGGCCGGCATGCCCTTGCCGGCGACGTCGCCGACGACGAAGTAGACGCGGCGCCGGTCGAGCGGCACGCAGTCGTAGAAGTCGCCGCCCACGGTGCGCGCGGGCTCGATGAACCCGGCGACCTCGAGCGCCGGGTGCGCGCGCGCGAAGGCGCCGAGGTCCGGCAGCAGGCCCATCTGGATGCGGCGCGCCGCGGCGAGCTCGCCCGCCGCGCGGGCCGCGGCCTCGCGCAGGGCGCGGCGCTGGCGGTCGGCCTCGGACAGGGTCACGGCGAGGAGCAGCGCGAAGGTGAGCGCGACGCCGACCGCCGGCCAGGCGAAGTCCAGCAGCACGCCGTTGAGGAACGCAACGGCGACGATGAATGCAAGGATCGCGAGTACTGCAAGGAATGTCGCGGTGGAAACGCGCACGCGCCGCGCCGGCACGACGATGATGAGCAGCGCGCCCGCCAGGGCGAGCAGGCCCGCCTCCAGCCAGGGCGCCCAGCGCGGCCGCACGATGAACGTGCCGTCGAACACCTGCTCGATGAGCTGCGCGTGCATCTCGACGCCCGGAACGCGCTCGCCGAGCGGCGTGGCGAGATGGTCGACGAGGCCCAGGCCCGTGACGCCGACCAGGACCAGCTTGCTGCGCAGGAGTTCCGGATCGGCGCTGCCCTCGAGCACCGCCGCCGCCGAGACGAAGCGCCCCGGGTCGTGCCGCGTGTAGCGCAGCCACACCGTGCCGTCGGGCTGCGCCGGGATGCGCACGTCGCCGACGCCCACTTCGAGCAGGCCCCCGGCGCGCGGCGCCACGCTCACCGCCGGCGCGCCGACTGCCACGCGCAGCACCTCGAGCCCGAGCGCCGGGACCATGCTGCCCTGCACGCGGGCGACGATCGGCACACGGCGCACCACGCGCGCCGGCGATTCGGCGCTGATCAGCCCCTGGCCGGCCGCCGCGCGCGTCAGCTCGCCGATGCTGGAGAGCCGCGCCGCGAAGTGCAGCACCGGCGGCTCGGAGGAGGGCTCGGTGGCCTCGAGCCCGGCGATGGCCAGCACGACCGGGCGTCCCTGCAGCGCGCGCGCGAGCAGGTCGTCGTTGCCGGGGAGCTTCCGCAGCCGCGCCGAGACGTCGGCGGGGAGCTGGGGCAGGAGCGCCGCCAGCGCCGCGGGCGAGTAGCGGTCGGGCTCCGGGAAGAGCAGGTCGAGGCCGATGGCGGCGGGCCGGGCGGCGCCGATGCGCTCGATCAGCGCCGCGACCCGGCTGCGCGGCCAGGGCCACTGGCCGTGCTCGGAGAGGCTGCGCTCGTCGATCTCGACGATCGTCACCGGGGCGCTCAGCCGCTGGCGCGGCGACAGGCGCTGCTGCCCGTCGACCGCGAGCTCGCGCAGCACCACCACGAAGTTCGGCGAGGCGACGATGAGCGCGCAAAGCGCGATGAGAACGCCCGCGGCCGCCGCGCGGGCGGCAGTCAGAGCTCGATCTCCATGCCGTCGTAGGCCGCCACGACCTCGAGGCGGTGCTCGCCGCGCGTCAGCTCCTCCAAGCGCTGCGTCTCCTGCAGGATGCGCGCGAGGACGCGGTCGTCATTGGCCGGCTCGTGGTGGAAGAGCACCAGGCGCTTCGCCTGCGCGGCCTGGCAGAGCTCCACCCCCATGACGTTGCTCGAGTGGCCCCAATCGGCCTTCACCGAGATCGCCTCGGCGAGCGAATACATCGCGTCGAAGATCACCGCATCAGCGTCGCGGAAGAAGGCGATGAACTGGTCGGCCGCGGCGCGCTCGTCCAGCTTGTGCTCCGAGTCGGTGCTGTAGACGAAGCTCTTGCCGCCGGCGGCGATGCGAAACCCGTAGGAGTCGCCGGAGTGCAGCTGCTTCTTGGGCGTTACGTCTACACAAGATATTTTCTGGGCAATGCCCTGCTTGAGCTGCACGAACTCGATCGAGGCGGCCAGGGCGCCGAAGGGCACGGGGAAGCAGGGCGGGTCCTGCTGCAGGCGGAACGCCTTCTCGAGCGTGTCGTGGCAGCCGTAGATGCGCAGGCGAAAGCCGCGCCGGTACGCCGGCCCGAAAAAGGGGAAGCCCATGATGTGGTCCCAGTGCGTGTGGGACATGAAGATGTGGATGGTCGCCGGCGCCCCGGCCTGGCGCGCCAGGACGTGCTCGCCGAAGGCGCGCGCGCCGCTGCCCATGTCGCAGACGAAGTACTCGTCGGCCGCGGCGCCCGGCGGCATGAACTCGACGCAGGAGGAATGGCCGCTGAAGGTCTGCGACAGCGCGGGATCGAGCTCGCCCTCGACGAAGGCCACGGCCTTGTCGATGGTGTCCAGGCCCCGCCCGTTCGCCGCCACGAGCGCCTGCGCCAGGCGCTCGCGCATGTCGCGCCAGGTGAGGGCGACGGGCAGCGATCCGCGCGTGCCCCAGAAGCGCAGGCGCATGCGCCGCTAGCGCGTGTCGAACGCCGCGGCGGCGTCGGGGGAGACGGCGGCCAGCGCGTCGCGCAGCGTCGGGTGGACGTCGAAGATGAGGTTGAAGCGGCTGATCTGGAAGATCTCGGCGACCACCGGCCGGGGCGAGGCGACGATGATGCGGCCGCCTTTGGCGCGCGCCTCGTTCGAGGCGAGCATGAAGCAGCGCAGGCCGCCGGAGGAGATGTACTCCAGCCCGGACAGGTCGAAGACGATGCCCTGCCGGCCGGCGAGCGCGCGGTCGAGGTGCGGCTGCAGGTCGGCGCGGAAGGCGTCGCAGCTCTCGTGATCGAGGCGCCCCCCGGGCGCCAGGACCACCGTGCCCGCGTAGGCTTGAGCTTTCAGGGTCATTGTTATGGGCAGTATTCTAGAATGAGTTTCGATGGCCTTGGCCGCGTTCAACTTCGGGCGGTGGATCGACGAGCACGCCCACCTGCTCAAGCCGCCGGTGGGCAACCAGCTCGTGTTCCGCGAGGCCGGGGACCTGATCGTGCAGGTGGTGGGCGGGCCGAACGCACGCACCGACTACCATGACGATCCGTACGAGGAGTTCTTCTACCAGCTGCGCGGCGACATGGTGCTCAAGGTGATCGAGGACGGCCGCGCGCGCGACGTACCCATCCGCGAGGGCGAGATCCTGCTCATCCCGGCGCACCTGCGCCATTCGCCGCAGCGCAGCGCCGGGTCGGTCGGCCTGGTGGTGGAGAAGGTGCGCCCGCGCGAGGTCGACGACGGCTTCGAGTGGTACTGTCCGAAATGCTGGGCGCTGGTGCGCCGCGTCGAGGTCAACGTGCAGAACATCGTCGCCGACCTGCCGCCGCTTTTCGAGGCGTTCTACTCAGGGAACCGGAAATGCCCCCGCTGCGGCGCGATCCACCCGGGAAAAGCGTAAAGCCCGCCAGCAAGGCCGCCGCCGCGGCCAAGCGCCTGCTCGAGGCCCACGAGGCGCGCCGGCGCTTCGAGCCGTTGCCGCCGGAGCTGGCGCCGGCCAGCGCGGAAGAGGCCTATGCCATCCAGGACGCGTTCGTGGCCCTGCGCTCGGACCGGCTCGGCGCGATCACCGGGTACAAGGTCGCGCTCGCCTCCGCCGCCATGCGCCGCTTCGTCGGCGTCGAGGAGCCGCAGCTCGGCGCCATGCTCGAATCGACCCTGCACCGCAGCCCGGCGCGCGTGCGCGCCGCAGACTACGTCCACCTCATCGTCGAATTCGAGATCGGCGTCCAGCTCGCCGAGGACCTGCCCGCCGCGGACGCGCCGTTCACGCGCGAGCGGGTCGCGCGCGCGGTGGGCGGCATCATGCCGGCGATCGAGCTTGCCGATGACCGCAACGCGGACTACGCCGGGCTGGCGCGGCAGCCCTTCGAGCTGATCGCCGACAACGCCTGGAGCGAGGGCGCGGTGCTCGGCGTCCCGGTGGACTGGAAAAGCGTAGACCTCGGCGCCGTACGCGGCGTTGCCACCATCAACGGCCAGATCGTGGGCGAGGGCAGGGGCGCCGAGGCCATGGGCCACCCCTTTGATTCCGTCGCCTGGGTCGCCAATCTCCTCGCCTCCCACGGCCGCGGCTTGCTGCGCCGCGACGTCGTCATCACCGGCAGCCTCGTCACCTCCAAGCCCGGCCGCCCGGGCGACCTCATCGCCTTCTCCCTCGAAGGCCTCGGCTCAGCGGAACTGCGCGTCGATTAGGCGCCGCAGCTCGGCTTTGAGGACCTTGCCCATCGCATTGCGCGGCAAGGTATCGAAGTAGACGACGCGCCGCGGATGCTTGTAATGGGCGAGCCGGTCCTCAAAGAGCTTGAGGATTTCCTTTTCTCCCAGCTTCGAGACGACGCAGGCACACGCTGCTTCGCCCCACTTGGGATCCTCGATTCCCACCACCGCCGCCTCGGCGATGTCCGGGCAGTCGGCGAGTACGTTCTCCAGCTCCGCGGGGTGAATGTTCTCGCCGCCGGAGATGATCACTTCCTTCGAGCGGCCGACGATCCAGTAACACCCGTCCTCGTCGATCCGCGCGAGGTCGCCGGTGCGGAACCAGCCATCCTCCGTCAGGCCCGAGTAGTCCGGCCAGTAGCCGCGCATCACCGCCGGGCCGCGCACCCAGATCTCGCCGTCCACGAGCTTCACCTCACAATGCGGCGCCGGCTTTCCTGTGCTTCCGACTTTTTTTCTTGAGTCATTTATTAGTAAGACAAGCGCAATCGGGGCAGTCTCCGTGCAGCCGTAGATCTGCCCGACCGGCACGCCGCGTTCGTGGAAAGCGCGGATGAGCGAATCCGGCACGACCATCGAACCGGTGTTGAGCATTTTCAGACTGGACAAGTCAGTACTTGGCCAGTCTCGATGCGAAATGACAGCGGCCATCGTGGCAGGCACCAGCAGGCTGACCGTCGGGCGGCGCTTCGCCACGTCGGCGAGCCAGGCGCCCGGCTCGAAGCGCTTGTGCAGCGTCACCGTGGCGCCGGCGAGGAGGGCAGGGAGCGTCTGGTTATTGAGGCCGCCGACGTGGAACATCGGCAGCGGGCTCAGCACGTGGTCCGACTGCGAAAGGTCGTGCGCGTGGATCGAGTTGAAGCCGTTCCAGAGCAGCGCCGACTGGGTCAGCACCGCGCCCTTGGGCGCGCCGGTCGTGCCCGAGGTGTAGACGATCAGGACGTCGTCAGCGTCTTCGCCTCTCGACTCATCATTGCTTTTTTCGGCGAAGGTTCCGACCGGGATTCCCAGATTTCCCGCGGCCTGGGCAAACTCATGGTCGGAAAAAATCAGCCTCGGCGAGCAGTCCGCAAGGATGCGCTTGTGCTCGGTCGCGGTGAGGCGCCAGTTGAGCGGCACCAGGATCGCCCCGCGCCGTGCCGCGGCGAAGAGCAGCACCAGCATGTCCGGGTGGTTGTAGCCGAGCCAGGCGATCCGCTCGCCCTTGCTCACCCGAAGAGAACTGGAGACCTCCTGGATCCTGGTCCAGAGCTGCGCATATGTGTAATCGGTGCCGTGGAAGTGCAGCGCCGCCTTGTCCGGGAAATGCCCGGCCCAGCGCTCGATGATCCTCGAGAGGTTCAATCGCTCTCGCCGGGCTCGTAGAGCGCCTCGCGCCCGATGCGGTCGAGGCAGAGCTCGGCGGTCCAGGGAAGCATCAGCGAGCCGCAGCGCGAGTCGCGGTACAGGCGCTCGAGCGGCAGGGACTTGAGCATCGACTGCCCGCCGCAGGTGCGGATGGCGAGCGCGGCGATGGCGTTGGCGTTCTCCATGATGGTGTACTGAGCCGCGTAGGCGCGCAGGCGCGATTCCTTGGGCGGGTCGACGCGCGCGTCGTCGAGCATGCGCAGGAAGAGGGCGCGCGTCTGCTCGAGCCTGACGAACATCTCGGCCACGGCGATCTGCTTGGTCGGGTACATGCGCCGCTTCACCGGCGGCGTGCCGGGGGCCTCGCCGCGCAGGTAGCTCACGGTGAAGTCGTAGGCGGCGATGGCGATGCCCATGTAGGTGGGGGCGAGGGTGGTGAACATGTGCGGCCAGCGCCGCGCCGCCTGGTGGTAGACCCCGCGCGGCATCATCTGCGCCTCGTCGGGCACGAACACGTCCTTGAAGACGAGCGTGCGCGACACCGTGCCGCGCATGCCGAGCGGGTCCCAGTCGCCGGTGATGGCGAGGCCGGGCGCGTCGCCCGGCACCGCCATGTACAGCGTGTCGCGCATCGACAGCTCGGGCTTCGCCTCGGTGCAGAGCACGCCGTAGTAGTGCGCGGCGCCCGAGAGGGAGGCGAAGATCTTCTTGCCGTTGATGCGCCAGCCACCCTCGGCACGAGCGGCGGTGGTGCCGAAGGGCGCCATGCCGGCCGCGGCCGCGCTGCCCTCCGAGAAAGGCTGCGCGTAGATCGCGCCGTCGCGCACCACGCGCTGGAAGTGCACGGCGCGATGGCGCTCGTGCTCGGCGCGCTGCTCGGGCGTCATGTCGAGCGCGTCGGCGAGCACGCCTGGCCAGAGCGTCGAGCAGGCGTGCATGTTGAAGGTGAGGGCGGTGGCGCCGCAGTATTTGCCGAGCGTCGCGGAGACGAGCGCGTAGGTCTTGAGGTCGGCGCCGCGCCCGCCGAGCTTCTCCGGCACGCACAGCCCGAGCAGCCCGGCCTTCTTCAGGTCGGCGTAGTTCTCGTGCGGGAAGCTCGCCTCGCGGTCGTAGCGCTCGGCGCGCTTCGCAAGCGCGGGCCCGAGGGATTCCGCGAGCTCGATCAGCGCCTTCTGCTTCGGGGTCAGGGGGTAATCGCTGCCGCAGACCGAAGTCATAGGTGTTCCAAAAAAAATCTCTCGAGAACATTATTGAAAGCGTCGGGCTGGTCCATCGGCCCCAGGTGCCCGCAGCCCTCGAGCAGCACGTACCGGGCGCCCGGGATTCGCTTCGACATCTTGTCCAGGACCGCGGGCGGCGCAACCTGGTCGTCGCTGCCGGCGACGAGGAGGGTCGGCACGCGGATCTTCGGCAGGCTCTCGCGGCGATCGAAGGTCGTGAGGAGATGCACGGCCTTGCGGTACGTGTCCGGCGGCACGGCGGCCATGGTGCGCAGGGCGAGCTCCACGCCTGCCGGGTCGGACTGCGTGCCGCGCATGGTCGGCATCAGCGCGGCGGCGATGTCGGCCATGCTTTTTCCCTGGTCGAGCGGCCCGGTGCGCGCGGCGACGAACTGGCGCGCGAAGTCGCTGCCGGCGGGGAAAGCAGGGCTCGTGAAGCTCAGCACCAGCGCCCGGACCCGATCCGGGAAGCGCGCACAGGTCTCCTGGGCAACCATGCCTCCCATGCTGTGGCCCACCAGCACCGCCGGCTCCTCGATCTGCCGGGCGAGGGCCTCGGCCACCTTTTCGAACGTATAGGGCTCGACCGGCGCCGTGCCGCCGTAGCCGGGCTGGTCCCAGGCCACGCAGCGATAGCCGCGCTCCGAGAAGTACGGCACCTGGCGGTCCCACGCGGCGCGACCGCCGCCGACCCCGTGCAGGAAGAAGAGCGTGGTCACGGCTGCATTGTAGAATCGCCTAAATGATTGTTTTCGACATGCTTTGCGCCGGCGGCCACCGTTTCGAGGGCTGGTTCGCCTCGGCAGCCGACTTCGCCTCGCAGAACGAGCGGCGCCTGGTCGCTTGCCCGGCCTGCGGCTCGGCCTCGGTCGAGCGCATTCCGTCTGCCACGCGGGCCAATCTTGGCGCCCAACCCCCGAAGGTCGAGAAAAAACCGGAAAAGACTCCCGAGATGGAAGGCAAGGACGCCTTCGCGATCGCCCAGATCCTGTATTCGCGCATGCTGGACGAGCTCCTCACCAAGTCCGAGGACGTCGGCAAGCAGTTCCCGGAAGAGGCACGCCGCATCCACTACAAGGAAGCCCCGGCGCGCGCCATCCGCGGCCAGGCGACCGACAAGGAGCACGACGAGCTGGTGGACGAGGGAATCCCCGTTGCCCGACTCCCGGTGCCTCCGTCGGAACGCCTGAACTAGGCGCATCCCACAGAGGAAAGGATTGCACCCGCCGATCCAGGGGCGCACAGTGTCGTTTGCCGCAGGGGGCCCGGGGGGGCCATGAGCACGCAAGACGTAGGACGAAAGGTACTGGCACGCGCCGCAGCGTACATGGGCGGGCCGGAGGCGCTTGCCGCGAAGTTTCAAATGAGCCCTCGCGTGCTTCACCTCTACCTGACAGGTAGCGAGCGAATCCCCGACGCTCTCTTGCTCCAGGCGATCGATGTGATTCTGGAGCAGCTTCCGCCGGTCCCGGCCAATCCGATCGCTGCGAGATCTCTTCGCGCCGCCAAGTTTGATGTGCCTAAATAGCATCCAATGTGTATTATGTTAAATCAAGGATGCATCGAGGCTGCTTAGGAGGCTGGCGGCCTCCCCGGCCCTCGGTGCAGAACCTTGGAAGGCCTCTTGTACCCCGATCGTGGTACAGACCTGAAGGAACGTAATTCTCGGTAGGACAGTCTCTTAGGGAGTCTTGTGAGACTTCACTTTAAGTTCTGCGGACGGGCGGCGAGCATGTCCGCGGAGAAGAGCGCGACGTTGAGCGGGTGGCGGACGAGGAGCCTGTTCTCCCCCATCGCCCGGGCGTAGGCGAGCCAGGGGCGGGCCTGCCCGGGGTCGGTGGCCACGGTGGTGGCCCGGTACTTGGGGGGTAGCCCGAAAGCGGAGAAGGCGCGGTCGTAGGCCGACTTCTGCAGTGCCTCGGCGAGGCGCTCGAGCTCGTCCCGGTCCTCGACCTGGGCCGGGGAGCGGATGACGCGGTCGTAGGCGGGGCCGTCGGCCGCGTACTCCAGCGCCCGCAAAGGGGCGCCGCCGGCATAGGCGAGCCATCGGTCGGCATCCTTCGCCCCCTGCCCCGCAAGCCAGCCGCGGGCGACGCCGGGGGCGGGGATGGGAACCGGGATGGCGACGCAGCGGCTGCGTACGGTCGGAAGAAGGCGCGCGGGGCGGTGCGAGACGAGGACGAACACGGCGCCCGCCGGCGGCTCTTCCAGTCCCTTGAGGAGCGCGTTTGCGGCGTTCGCGTTCATGTCTTCGGCAGGGTGCACGAGCGCGACGCGGCGCTTGCCGCGATGGGAGCCGACGTAGAGGAAATCGGCGAGGGCGCGCACCTGCTCGATGCGGATCACCAGGCTGGGCTGCTTGCTCCGCTTCGCCGTGCCCTCCTCCTCCGGCTCCGTCGGCTCCTTCGCCAGCGCCTCGGGCTCCAGGCGCCGGAAGTCGGGATGGTTGCCCGCCAGGAACCAGCGGCAGGCGTCGCAGGCATCGCAGGGGCGCCGCGCTTCCTCGGCGTGCTCGCAGAGCAGGAGCTGGGCGATGCGCTCTGCGAGCGCAAGCTTGCCGACGCCGCGGGCGCCGTGGACGAGCAGCGCGTGCGGCAGGCGCTCGAGGCGGCTTTTCAGGGAATCGAGGATCGGCTGGTTCCAGGGATGCATCAGAGCCCCGACAGGTTGGCGGCGATCGCCTTACGGATCGCCTCGACGCCGACACTCGCGTCGATCACGCGCATGCGAGCGGGCTCGGCCCTGGCGCGCTCCAGGTAGGCGGCGCGCACGCGCTCGAAGAAGGCGCGATCCTCGCGCTCGAAGCGGTCGAGGGTCTTGCGTGAGGCGGCGAGGCGATCATGCGCCACCTCGTAGCTGCAATCGAAGACGAGGGTGCGCGCGGGCATGAGGCCTTGATGGGCGAGCTCCGCCAGCATTCGGATGCTATCCAGAGAAACTCCTTTGCCTGCGCCCTGATAGGCCGCGGTGGCGTCGGTGAAGCGATCGCAGACGACCCAGCTGCCGGCGGCGAGCGCCGGCCCGATGACGCGCGCGACGTGGTCCGCGCGCGCCGCGAAAAGGAACAGGGTCTCCATCCCGGGGGGCATCGGCTGCGCGAGGATCGCCTGGCGCATCCGCTCGGCGAGGTCGGTGCCGCCGGGCTCGCGCGTGACGATGACGTGGCGGCCCTCGTCGCCACCCGCGGTGCGCAGCGCGTCCGCGATGAACTCCAGGTGCGTGGACTTGCCGGCACCGTCGACGCCCTCGAGCGTGATGAGCTTGCCCTGTTTCCCCATGGGAATCGTCAGCGCCCCCCGCGCTGGTACTTGCTCACGGCGCGATTGTGCTCCTCGATGCTGCGCGAGAAGTGGCTCGAGCCGTCGCCGCGCGACACATAGTAGAGCGCATCGGTCTTCGCGGGCTGCATCGCCGAGCGCAGCGAGGCGAGGCCGGGCATGGCGATCGGCGTGGGCGGCAGGCCGGCCCGCGTGTAGGTGTTGTACGGGCCGTCGTCGGTCAGGTGGCTGCGCTTCAGGTTGCCGTCGAAGGATGCGCCCAGGCCGTAGATGATGGTCGGGTCGACCTGCAGGCGCATGCCGATGCGCAGGCGGTTGGCGAGCACCCCGCCGATCAGGTCGCGCTCGCCCGCCTTGCCCGTCTCCTTCTCGATGATCGAGGCCATGATGAGCGCATCGTAAGGCGTCCGGTAGGGAATGTTCTCCTCGCGCTTCGACCACTCGTCGGCGAGGTGGCGCTGCATCGCGCGGTAGGCCCGGCGCAGCACCGCCAGGTCGCTCGTGCCCCGGGCGAAAAGGTAGGTATCGGGAAAGAACAGGCCCTCCGGATGGGGCTCGGCGGCGCCCACGCGCCCGAGCACCTCGGTCTCGTCCAGGCCCTTGGTGTCGTGGCGCAGGTCCGGGCTCGCGTCGAGCGCGGCGCGGAACTGCGCGAAGGTCCAGCCCTCGATCAGGCGCACCTCGGCCTGGGTGACGTCGCCGCGCGTTAGCTTTTTCAGGAGCTCGAGCGGCGTGAGCGGCTGCAGGAACTGGTAGTTGCCCGCCTTGACCTCGCGCTCGCGCCCGAGCGAGCGGGCGAGGAGCTCGAACTGCAGCGGCCGCACCGCGACGCCCCCCTTCTCGAGCTGCTCGATGGCGGTACGCAGGCCGGCGCCGCGCGGGATCTCGATCTCGGTGGGCAGCATCGCCACGGAAAGCGGCGTGGCCACGTACCACGCGGTGTAGCCGGCCGCGGCGACGACGAGCAGAAACACGAGCGAGAAAAGGGTTTTCAGTTTGCCTCGCGGGTAAAATGCGATTCTACGATGCAACGCGCGCGCCTCAGCCGCTACGGCCTGCTCTCGGTCACGGGCGGCGACGCGCGTGAATTCCTGCACGCGCAGCTCACCAACGACGTGCGCAACCTTCCCGCCGATCGCGCGGTGCCCGCGGGCTGGTGCTCGGCGAAAGGACGCCTGCTGGCGACCTTTCTCGTCATTCCTTCGCCGCAGGGCTTCCTGCTGCAGCTCGCGCGCGACCTGGCCGCGCCGGTGGCGAAGCGCCTGGCGATGTTCGTGCTGCGCGCGAAGGTCAAGGTCGCCGACGAGAGCGAGCGCTGGGCGCAGGACGGGCTCTGGGACATGGAGAGCGGCGCCGCGGAGGTCTCGTGGAGCGGCAACATCGCCACCGTGCGCGTGGGCGAGCGGCGCTACCTGCAGCTCGGGCCGCCCGAGGAGATGCAGACGGCGGCCAACGCCCGCGAGGAAGAATGGACGCTGCAGGAGATCCGCGCCGGCCGGCCGCTCATCACCGCCGCCACGCAGGACCAGTTCGTGCCGCAGATGGTCAACCTGGAGAAGCTTGGCGCCGTCGACTTCCAGAAAGGCTGCTACCCCGGCCAGGAGATCGTCGCGCGCGCCCAGTACCGCGGCCAGGTCAAGCGGCGCATGGTGCAGCTGCGTGCCCCCGCCGGCAGCGATCTGCGCCCCGGGCAGGAGTTCGAAGGCGGCGTGGTGGTCGATCGCGCCG
>Ga0247825_10001539_pt1 | contig 15153 bp, 13 predicted proteins | sample 13C_Vanillin_Day_FD_194413 | JGI IMG/M metagenome (GOLD analysis project Ga0247825, IMG submission 194413) | Soil microbial communities from agricultural site in Penn Yan, New York, United States - 13C_Vanillin_Day48 | ecosystem: Environmental > Terrestrial > Soil > Agricultural land | place... | reverse complement strand
GCGTGCGACGTCGGCCAGGCGGCGGCCCTCGTGGCTGGGCGGCGGGGCGTCCGCCACCTCATCGTCGGCGTCGTCATCATCCACAGCGGGCGGTGGCGGTTCCACGGGCGGCGCGTGGTACGCCGGCGAGTATTCGCTCTGCGGTGCCGTCACCCCGGCCGGGTTCGGTGCGAGACGCGGCTTGGCCAGCTCGCGGATGACCATCTGCTCGTCCTGCAAAATGACGAAACGCTTGATCATGTTCTCGAGCTCGCGGATATTGCCGGGCCACTCGTACCCGAGAAACTGCTGTCTCAGCTCATCGGACAGCGGCCGCACGGGCCGGTTGTAGCGGTGTGAGTACTTGACGATGAAGAAGTCGGTGAGGCTCGGGATCTCGTCGCGCCGCTCGCGCAGCGGCGCGACCATCGCCTCGATCACCTTCAACCGGTAATACAGATCCTCGCGGAAGTCGCCGCGCAGCATCATCTGCTCGAGATCGCGATTGGTGGCGGCGAGTACGCGGACGTCCACGTTGATCTTCTTGTTGCTCCCCAGCTTCGTGAATTCGGCGTCCTGCAGCACGTGCAGCAGTTTGGCCTGCAGCGGCGGTTTCATCTCGCCGATCTCGTCGAGGAGGATCGTCCCGGTGTGCGCCTGCTCGAACTTGCCGATGCGCGTCGTCGCCGCGCCGGTGAACGCGCCTTTCTCGTGCCCGAACAGCTCGCTCTCGAGCAGCTCCGCCGGCAGCGCCGCGCAATTGACCTTCACGAACGGGCGCGTCTTGCGGTTCGATCGCTGGTGAATTGCGCGCGCGACCAGCTCCTTGCCGACGCCGCTTTCGCCGCGGATCAGCACCGTGACGTCGCTGTCGGCCACCTGGTCGATGATGAGCGCCACCTGGCGCATCGCCGGGCTGTCGCCCCAGCCGAGGAACGCCTCGTTCTGGTCGTCGCTCAACTGCTGGCGGAGATCGGAGAGCTCGGTGACCAGACGGGAGCGTTCGATGGCCTGGTGGATGGCCGCGTCGAGCGCGATCTCGCCAAGGCCCTCGGGCACATCGGGCTTGACGACGTAGTCGGCGGCGCCGAGCCGCACCGCTTCAACGATGATCTGCGCCTGCTCGCGTCCGGAGAGCATGATCACCTGCAGCTCTGGACGGGCGGCTTTCAGCGCCTTCAGCGTCTGCAGCCCGTCCATCCCCGGCATGGCGACGTCGAGCAGCACGATGTCCGGTGGCTCGCCCTGCCGGATCGCGGCGACGATCTCGTCGCCGCGCGTGTACGAGCGGGCCTCGTAACCACGCACGCCAAGGAATGTCCGCAGGTACCCCGCGAATCCCGAGTCGTCGTCGACCACCGCGATCGATGGACGGCGTTCGTCGCGTGCAGGGGAGGGCGCGGGAGAGCCCGCGTCAGCGACTGTGGTCGTCATTGCGTCGATGTCCTCATTACGTATCCCGCCGGCGCTCCGGGTGAGCGGACGCGGCGAGCGGTAGACGAAGCGCGGACGTTGCCCGCGCGTTGGCACCTGCTGCGGACCAGACCGTGCCGCCGTGCGCTTCGATGACGCGCCGCGCGACGGGCAGTGCGAGTCCGAGCCCGCCGCGCCACTCGTCGAAGCCTGGCGTTGGCCCGGGAGCGGCACCTTCCAGTTCCGGGAGCGACTCGGCGTCGCCGATTGCGAGGATGGCCCAGGCTGGATGTCCGGTGGCGACAGAACAACGCACCAGCATCACGCCCGGTTCCACGCGCTCTCGCAACGCCGACAGCATCAAAGCCTTCATGGCCGCGGCGATCCGCGGGCGATCGCCGGTCACCATGACCGGCGTCGCAGCGCGCGCTTCGAGATGAACGCCGCGGTCCTCACCGTCATGCAACCCGCTCGCCAGTTCGGTGGCGAGCGCCGCGAGGTCGAACTCCTGCCGCGCGAACGCCACGTCGCCGCCTTCGAGCTTGCCGAAGTCGCTCATTTCCGCGACGAGCGCGCCAAGGCGGCTGCACGATCGGTCGGCTTCTTCCAGCATCTTTTTCTGTTTTTCGTTGAGCGGACCCGCCTGCTCGCGCAGCAGCATGCGCAGGTAGCCCGACACCACGGTCACGGGGGTGCGAAGCTCATGCACTGCGAGCGACATCGCCCGGGGTACGAGGTTGTGTTCGACTGTCATGCGCCGGTTCTCGATCTGTTCTGGTTTGCGACGGTTGCGCTTTGAGGCTCGTCTGTGGCTGAAAAGGCTGTCTGCACCTGCCGCACACGCTATCACCGTGGCTGGCCGATCAAAAGCCTCATCCGTAGGCGTGGCCCTTTCCTTCCTTCTATAATTGCCAGATGGTGATCAAGAAGGCGTCGGACGTCCGTTCCTCGGAAATCACTCCCAAGGGGGTCTACCTCCGCCGCCGGGAGTTCCTGCAGGCATCGGCTGTTGCGATGGCCGCCGCCGGTTTCGGCGCGTGGGCCGGGGTTGGCGAAGCGCAGACGACGCGCACCAAGCTCAAAGGCCCGATCAAGAAGAGCTCGTTCAGCACGACCGAGAAGGTCAATCTGTACGAGCATGTCACCGGCTACAACAATTTCTACGAGTTTGGCACCGGCAAGGACGAGCCGAAGGTCAACGCGCGAAACTTCAAGACCACGCCGTGGACCCTGGAGGTCGAGGGCGAGGTCGCGAAGCCGGCGAAGTACGCGCTCGAGGATTTCATCAAGCCGTACGCGCTCGAAGAGCGGATCTACAGGATGCGCTGCGTCGAGGCGTGGTCGATGGTGATTCCCTGGGTCGGCATTCCGCTGAAGGACGTGATCGATCGCGTGCAGCCGACCGGGAAGGCGCAGTTCGTCGAGTTCCTCACGCTCCACGACGTCGCCCGCATGCCGATGCAGCGGACCGGCGTGCTCGACTGGCCGTACATCGAGGGTCTCCGCCTGGACGAGGCGAGGCATCCGCTGGCGCTGCTGGCCGTTGGCATCTACGATGAAGTGCTGCCGCCGCAGAACGGCGCGCCAATCCGGCTCGTCGTGCCCTGGAAGTACGGCTTCAAGGGCGGGAAGTCAATCGTCAAGATGCGCTTCGTGGAGAAGCAGCCACGGAATACATGGCAGGTCATGCAGGCGAGCGAGTACGGGTTCTACGCGAACGTGAATCCGAACGTCGATCATCCGCGATGGAGCCAGGCGCGGGAACGCCGCCTGCCGGATCTTCTGGCGACGACGCGCACGCAGATGTTCAACGGCTACGCCGAGGTCGCGAGCCTCTACAGCGGCATGGATCTTCGCAAGAATTATTGAAGCCGATAGCAATCCTCAAGGCCGTCGCTTTCGCCGCCGCGCTCGGACCCGCGGCGGCGCTCGTTTACGGTTTCTACACCCAGGACCTCACCGCCAATCCCGGCGACTACATCACCGATCAGACCGGCTGGTGGGCGCTGGCGTTCCTCGTCATCTCGCTCAGCGTCACGCCGCTGCGCCGCCTCACGAAGTGGAATGAGCTGATCAGGCTGCGGCGCATGCTCGGTCTGTTCTCCTTCTTCTACGCGACGCTCCACATGCTGACGTGGGTGGTCTTCATTCACTTCTTCGACGTGAAGTTCATGCTCGCGGACGTTGCGGAGAAGCCCTATATCACCGTCGGCATGGCGACCTTCCTGATTCTCCTCGCGCTCGCGCTGACGTCGAACCGCTTCGCCATCCGCAAGCTCGGGCGACGATGGCAGAAGCTGCACCGCCTGGTGTACATCGCCGCCGTTGGCGGGGTCATCCATTTCTGGTGGCAGGTGAAGGCCGACATCACCGAGCCGCGCCGCTGGGCCGTGGGCGTTGCCATTCTGCTGGGTTTCAGGCTGTGGTGGAACTGGCGGTCACGGGTCAGTGTGGCGGTCCAACGGCGCCGCGAGCCGGTCTAACAGCTCAGCTGTGCACAGTTATTGAACGCCGGGTCTTGCCCGACGCTGCTGCGCCCGTTTACTCTCGCCTCAATGGGCGAGGGGCACATGCCTGAGGAGCCGCTGGTGTTGATCGTCGAGGACGATCTCAGCACGCGCGCCATGTATCGGGACTGCCTCACTCACGCCGGTTTCCGCATTGCCGAAGCGCACAACGGACACCAGGCGCTGGCCAAGGCGAAGGAACTGCGGCCGGACGTCGTCCTGACCGATCTCGCGGTGCCTGGGATGGATGGCTTTGAGTTCTGCCGCGCGCTGCAGCAGTCCGACGCGACGCGCGGCATTCCGGTTCTTGCCGTCACCGGGCACGCGGAGTACCTCGATCAGCCCGATCGATTCCGGCAGGCGGGGATTCTGAACGTGCTGACGAAGCCGTGCTCGCCTGATCTGATCGTGGCGGAGCTCCGGCGGTTGCTGAACGAAGCGGCGGTCCGCCCCTAGGCGCTCTTTCGGCCGGTCACACGCGCCGGCGCAGCGGCCATCCGTTTCGGTGCGGCTCCGAGTTCCTTCAGTTTTTCCATGGCCGCACGCTGAACAGCCAGCTCGCGCTCGAGCACAGCGAGCTTGCGTGCCATGTCCTGCGGCGATTCGACACCCTGAACCACGCGGCGACGTCGCGGCATGGGAGCCTCCACCTCATAAAGTTGTCTGGAGAAGAGCGGCCGCCAGTATAGATCAGCGTGCCGATAGATCGGCGCGGTATTTCGCGCCTGATGCCATGCCGATGTTCAGGTGATTCTCGATTCGCTCGGCGTCGCCAGCGTCGAGACCCGCTGATTTGTCTCCTCGAACGCGGAAGATCGTCCAGCGCGCCGCTTCCAGGCGAGCACCAGGAGCAGCAGAGGGCTGACGAGCCGTCCGTACGACCACGGATAGAAGTCGAATGTCGGCATCAGGAATTCGAGGGCGTACGCCAGGCCGAAGAGCGGCCAGTCTTCCAGTCGCAGCAGCGTGGCCACGGCGAGGTAGCTCAATGCGAGAAAGACGGGATGGTGCTCCCAGACGAGCGGCGACACCATCACCATCAGAATCAGCATTGCCGGCATGGCGCTGTGGACGCTCGTGCCGTCCGTCCGGGCCGCGGCATATGTTCGCAACCGCGCATGCACGGCGGCTATCGTGAGGCACGCGGCGGCAAGCGCGAGCTTCGCCGGCCAGATGAGGACGTCCAGGTTCACATCGAGCGCGCGGCCTGTCGCGCGGACGAACGAGTCGATCGACACGTCGCGAAACGTCAACCCGTTCGCCTGCTCGATGTTTCGAAGGTTGTGCAGAAGGTTGGCGTACGGTTCGAGCCCGTACGCGACGGCCGGGATCGCACCGATCCCAATCAGTGATGCGACGAACATCGCTGTCCATCGAATGTCTGCCGCCCACAGAAAAGGCAGCGCGAGGACGATCGGCGAGATCTTCAGGTTGACGGCAAGGGCAAGCGCCATCGCGGAGGCGAGCCGGTGCCGCGGATACCAGTGGAGCGTGGCCAGGATCGCCGCGAGCACGTGCATGTTGATCTGCGCGTAGGCGAGCGTGCGCAGGATCGGCACGTTCACGACGCCGAAGGCAACGGTGGCCGCGATCGCCAGCGGACGCGAGAACCCGTACCTCTCCAGAACTCGCGGCAGCAGGAGGAAGCACAGAAGCGTCGACACGATGTTCAGCAGCCAGGCGAAGGCAAGCGTCCACTCTTCGCCAAGGGTGGTCACCGGCGCCAGGATGCTCGCCCACAGCGGCGGATAGAGATATCGCTGCGGCAAAGGCGCGCCGGTGTTCAGGCTGAGCGCGGCGCTGAAGTAGTTGTCGAAATCACCGTAGTACGTCCGCTCGCGCATCACGTTCACGTACAGCAGTGCGAGAGCTGTATAGCCGACGACCGCGGCGGCCCGGCCCGGCGTGATTGAGCGCGACGACAGCAGCACGAGAGCGGTGCCCAGAATGATCCACGCGAGCGTCACGGCAAGCGCGGTGATGTGAGGATTCGAACCAGGGCCGGGAGCGGCAAGCGCTTCGAGCCGCGGTGCGGGTCCCGCGAACCATGTCAGCCATGCCTGCAAGGCCATGCCCGCGCCGATCGCCAGCCACGCGCCCACGACGACACGCCGCGCACCGCCTGGCAGGCTCACGGCTGGTCACCGGTCGCGGGTGCACCGGCGCACGGCCAGGCCGTATTGGCGTACAGCCGATCGCTTGTCCATGATGACTCGCGGAGGATATCCGTGCCGCCGGGATCGCCATCCGGGATCGACGCCATCAACACGTAGCGGCTGCGGAGGTATTGCCACACGGCCGGATGACTGGCTTCGAAGGACTGACGCCGTGCCTTCGGAATGAGGACGAACGGCACGTGTTCGCGGCGCAGTCGCTCGATCGTGCGCTCCTGTTCCCACGCTGACGAATGGAAACCCGGGAGGAACTTGCGGTGATCGCCGGCAAAGCCGCGGTCGGCCACGATGTAGACCTCTGGTGAATACCAGGCGTAGAGCAGGCGGTCGCTGCGGTCGGTGCATGCGCGGACGTACTCGAAGAACGGCAGCAGCACGGCCGAGGGGTTGCTCGGAACCGGTCCGGGTGTCGCGTCGCGCAGAAGCACCTCGACGTCGCGCCACCGCCGTGCAACTCCGCCAATGCCATCCGTGAGCCCTGTCGTCTTCACGAGCAGTCCTGCCTGGGACAGCACTGCGGCCGCGATCAATGCTTTCCCCGCCACGATCAGCACGAGGCCTCTGCGGAGAAGCCGCCCGCGTCCACTCGACGGCCAGCGCCACATCGTCGCGCCGAGCCACGCGCCCAGAATCGTCTGCGGCACCGCCACATCAGGCAGGCGCATCTCGAGCGGGCCCCTCAGGAATCCGAGATTGGCCGCAAATGCGAGCGCGATGAGCATCGCGGCGGCAGCGGTGTCCGGCGTGGTGAGCTGCCCGCGTCTCAGGTAAAGAACCAGAAGAGCACTCGCGGGAAGCAGCCAGGAGAACCAGTACAAGACCGCGACGCTGTTTTCCCGTGCGCGCCAGCCCGGCCCCACTTCGAGTCCAATCACGCTGTTGCGGGTGCCAATGCGGTCGAAGCCGTGCGTATCTTCGACATTCGGATCGCCCTGAAGCGCGCTGACGTTTCTCTCGCCGGCGTCCCGCAGCCGGTAACGCCACGTGGTGCCTTCCGCGTGCTCGACGGCTTCCAGCCGGTACCGCTGCTCGAGCCGCGTGCGCGACGCGTCATCGACCGCCGGCACCCACCGGATGTTGACGGCGGGTGCTTCGCGCCGCAGCCAGAGACCAGCCTCTGTGTCGATGGAGGGAAGCGGAAGGCGATACGCGGCGCCAGCGGCTTCGGCAGAGACGTAGTGACGAGAAATCGCAAGGTAGGTCGGGAGGCCAGCCGCCCATTGCACGTAGATCAGATGCGGCAGGATGAGAGCCATGACCACCGCAGCGTACTGCGCCAACGCGCGCGCCACCGCCCGCAGACCCATCTGCCAGCGAGCGACGGCAAGCAACGCGACCGTCGCGATGCCGAGATACACCGCGTGGTCGTGACGGAAGTAGTACCCGAGCGCCGTCGCGGCGGCGAGCGCGGCGATCCGGCGGGCCGTGAGCCGCTCAATCGCCCGGCATGCCACGAGCACCCACACCGCCTGCACGAGGAGCTTCGGATAGCTGTATGGGCGGGGATAGAGCAGAACCTGCGCCAGCACTGCGACGGACGCGGCGAGTGCCGACCGGGAGAGTCGTGTGGCCGCGGCGAACGTGAGCGCCGCCGCGATCGCGAAGCCAAGCGACATGACGATGGCTTCGGAGAGGAAGGGCGCTTTGAGCAGCGACCACGCGGCAGCCGATACCGCGTAGAAAAGGGGAAGTCCCTCGTCGGTGAAGTCGCGTACCGGCCAGGCGCCAAGGCGGAGCTGCTGTGCCAGCGCCACATGATCGAAGTGATCGTTTGGGAACTCCGAAAGCGTCAGCCATCGAAAGGCCAACACGACGAGAAAGACCGCCACCGCACCAAACCGCACCATGTTTTCGCGCTGCTATTGTCGGACGGCTCACGCGTCCGCCGGAATACGAACCTGTGATTCGGGGGACCAATCCGTCAGGTGACGGCCCGAATTCGTCAGCGCACTCCGGCCTGCTCCTCCGGCTCCTGGCATTTTTGCGTCTCGTTTCCTAAGGAAAACGCACGACTTGGGTGCCGACTGTGGCGTGTGTCTTGCTCCGACGCATGCGGCTCGCTGTGCACAACTGACAACTTCGATGGGACTCCCCGATGAAAGTATCGCCGTCCACGACGTCTGAGAGGAAGAAGCCGGACATCCATCTCGCACCGGCTGCGTCGAAGCGCCTGCCGCTGGGCGAAGTGCTCGTCAAGTCCGGCGCCATCTCGCCGGAGCAGCTGCAGGATGCGCTGAAACAGCAGAAGAACCATCCTGGCGTTCGCCTTGGACGGCTCCTCGTCAAGCTTGGCTTCGTAGGCGACGACGTCGTACGTCAAGCCATCAGCACCCAGCTCGACGTGCCGTTCGTCGATCTCGAACGGATGCGAATCGATCCCACCCTCGGGCGGATCATCAACCATGCCTACGCGCGCCGTCACAGCCTGGTGCCCGTCAGCTCCATTGGTCAGAGCCTGACCGTCTGCATGGACGATCCGACAGAGCAGTCGGTCGTCGGCGAGTTGAAGCGACTGACCGGATACAGCATCAGCGTCGTCACGGCCTCGCACGAGTCGATCAAGACCGCGTTTGCACGCCTGTACAGCGAGGCCCTTCAGGGACCCACCGGTGGTCCGATCGACGGCGGCGTGATGGACCTCGAGTTCGACGAAGAGGCGTCCGCCGACGATCCGCGGGTCAACTACGGCTACGAATACAAGGGCGCCGACGTCATCGTCCAGCGGCTGCTCGCGCTGGCGATCGAGCAGCGGACGAGCGACATCCACATCGAAACGCTCTCGAACCGGATCGGCATCCGCTTTCGCATCGACGGCCTCTTGCAGCCGCCGCAGCTCGGCGAGCTCGAGCCGGCGTGCAACAGCCTGGGGCGCGAAATGGTGTCGCGCTTCAAGATTCTGGCGAAGCTGGATATCGCCGAGCGGCGCCGTCCCCAGGACGGCAGCTTCCGTGTGCGTCTGACGAACGGCAACGAGCTGATCACGATCGACCTGCGCGTCTCGATCGTCCCGAGCATGCACGGCGAGAGTGTCGTCATCCGCGTTCTGGACAAGTCGCGCCTGCCGGCGTCGATCGACGGCCTCGGCCTGCCGAAGCAGATGGTGACCCAGCTCGGCCAGCTGCTGAAGCGAACCGCCGGCATCATTCTCGTGACCGGTCCCACCGGCTCCGGCAAGAGCACCACCCTCTACTCGGCGCTGAAGACGCTGTACAAGCCGGAGATTCGCATTCTGACGGCGGAAGATCCGATCGAGTACGTCTACGAGCAGTTCTCGCAGTGCGAGGTCAACGACACGATCGGCAACACGTTCGCGACCTATCTGCGCGCGTTCCTCCGGCACGATCCGGAAGTCATCATGATTGGCGAGATCCGGGACGGCGAGACCGCGGAGATGGCCCTGCGCGCCGCGCAGACCGGCCACCTGCTGTTGAGCACGCTGCACACGACGACCGCGGTCGAATCGGTACGCCGCCTGCGCGACCTCGGCATCGACGCAAACACGATTGCCTCCACACTGGGCGGCGTGATGGGACAGCGCCTCGTCCGCCGGGTGTGCAAGACGTGCAAGGCGCCGTATCAGCCATCGAAGCACTTCCTCGATCAGCTGCCGTTCAGCGCGCGTCTCTCGCAGTGGGAGCTGGTGAAAGGCGCAGGCTGCCCGTCGTGCAACTTTACCGGCTACGCCGGCCGCTGCATGGTGGGGGAGCTGTGGGTGCCGACGCAGGACGATGCGGTGCTGATCGCGAAGGAAGTGCCGATGGACGAACTCGCGGAGTCGACGAAGGCGAGCACGTTCACGATGGCCGCGTGCGCGTCGGAGCTGCTCAGCGAGGGCGTCACCAACATCGAAGAGCTCGTGCGCGTGATGCCGTTCTCGGCCATCCGCGAGATGCTCGAAGAGCCCCAGCTGTTGGTAGTCGGTAATCGGTAGTCGGTAGTCTGTAGTTAGTTAGTAGTTGGTAGTGTTTACTACCAACTACCAACTACCCGACTACCAACTACTTGGGTGTTCCGTTCTGGATCTGACTCCTGACCTCTCCGCCGGGCCACGTCGCCGAGTGCACGTTGACGTAGGTCGCCCCGGCACGCATTGCGGCAATCAGCTCGTCGATCTGGCCCGTGTTGATCCCCTGCGTCCGCGCGGCGGCCGTCGCGGCGATGTTCGGGCTGACGTCCGCCGCGAAGATCCTCCCGGAGATCGTCGCCGGTGGGGTAGGGCAGGCCTGGGTGCCCGTAGGCCCGTTGCCGAGGTTGGTGCAGAGGAAAACGGTGATCCCGCCGTTTACACCAACGTTACCGAAGTGAATGTGAGCCTGCTGAACGGCGCCTTCCAGATCCGAATAGCTCAACTGCCATTCGATTTCGTCGCCGCGTATGCGCGCGTTGAACTGCCCGCTGGCGCCCGTCGACACGGAGGGAACTTCCTCGTAGCCGGTCAGGAGCTCCTTGATGTTGATGAACCCCTGGGCAATCGCGACCGCTGAAAAGGCCGCGAATGCTGCCAGGGACAACACGATGGTCTTCGTTCGCACAAGGTCATCCCAATCTCCCCGCCAGAGACATGGACGTGTACTAACGCTGCCGGACAAAGTCAAGATCGTTCGATCCGTTCAGGGTGCCGATCGCTCGAATAGTCGGGCCTCGGCACCGCGGACGCTGAACGACCGGATCGCGCGATATCGGTGCTGTTCGAGAAGCGCCCCCTGGTTGTCAGGCAACCCATCGAACTTGAGCAGCCAGATCCGTGCGGCACTGATGCGATCGAGCTCCGACGGATCGCTGAGGACGCGAGCCTCCCGGCTCTCTATGACGTCCGCTCCAAGGTAGTAGAGGACCGGCGTGGCGTACCACTGGTCCTCGACGACGAACAGGTCGGATGACGTTTTCTGCTGTGTGATCGCGGCAGCAAGCCCTTGATAATCGCGCGGCGTCGGCGCGTTCATGGCCAGGATCGAGCTGGCGGCACCGATCAGCACAATTCCAGCGACGGCAACGGCTCTGGCTGCCGGTCCGCGCGCGAGTGCCGCCAGTCCTCGTGCCGCGAGCACGAGCTGGAACGGAACCAGAACGAGCATGCTCCGTGGCGCCACTGCCGGCATGACAGGCGAGACGGCCAGCAGCAGAACGAATGGCACCACTGCGACAGCGACGACGACGTCTGCGCCGAGCTGCCGGAACGGAAAGAGGCCAGCCAACCGTCTCAGCAATCCCCTCAGCACGGGCCAGCCACGCGAGAACACGCTGTAGCCGGCAGCCACGACGACCGGGATGGCCAGCGTAACCGTCCTCACCGGGTACGCCTCATCGAACGGCTGCTCACGCCAGATCCAGATCAACAGCGCCGGCCAGAAGAGGCTCAACCAGAGGATCAACTCGATCCGGTTCGAACGTGTGCGTGCTGGAGACCCGGCGTCGGACAACGCCGGACCACGCCAGGCTCCAAGCCCCATCAGCAAAGCGCCGCCGGAGACGAGGAGGAGTCGAAGCGCGAGTCCCCGCACGCCCCATGTCGCGACCTGATCCATGTCGAACCAGCTTCCGAACGCGGCGAATGCCTCCAGATGGTGCCCGGCAGGTGCCTCGAGGTAGGCGCTGGATCCAAGACGTGACAACAGGAACACGAAGACCGGCGACCCGAGCGAGATGGCCAGCCCCTGGAGACCCACGACCGGCGACGGCTGTTCCGAACGCGCGCTGTGGATCACTTCGGACAGCAACTGCGCCGCCAGGACCGGCCAGAAGGTGTATTCCGTCCACAGGCCGACGGTGAGGCTGCCGACATACGCGAGTGCCCAGCCAAACCGATATCGGTTCCGCAACTCCTGCAGCGCCCAGACCGATACGACGGCCATCGCTGCCGACAGCGCCCACATGCGGGCGTTCCGGCTCCACAGGACGTGCGTGCCGTGCAGCGCAAGCCACGTTGCCGCGACCATGGCGACGAATCGCCCCTCGCGTTTCCAGTACGCCAGCAGAAGGAGCAGCGTTGTCAGTGCACCGATGAGCGCCGCCGGCATCCGGAGCGCGGTCAGACCCGTCCCGAACACCTGGCTCCACGGCAGCGCAAGCAGGTAATAGCCAGGCGGGTGGTTATCGGTAAGCAGTGTGCTCCGGACGATGGTGGATACCGAGGTTCGTGCGATCGGCTGCGTCACGAACTCCGGAAGGGTGATGCCCGGTGCGTAGATCTCAGGGTGCGTGATGGAGCTGCTTCCGAGTCCCCACAGGCGGAACGCAAACGCAATGAAAACGGTGAGTCCGATTGCGAGCCAGAGGCCCGGACGCCCGCCGATCAACGGTTCGGTACCCTCGGGAGCAGGAAGCGTCTTCTCTTGGAATTCATGGTCAGAGCCGGACCGTTGAAAACGTAACACACGCCACCGGCCGGGCCCTACTATCGCACTTGCGAGTTCACGCCCAGCGTTCAGGCGCGGCTCAGGGACGCCCTTCCCGCTTCCACGGTTTCTGGCCCGCCACGAGGTTGGACATGCTTCGGGTGGGATTGAAAAGTATCCGGACCGCGGCCCTGCCGGCCGCACTGTCGATCTTCCGCTCGAGCTTCTTGACGACGAAGCGGTCCAGAGCGTCCTCTCCAGCCATCCATGCCACACCGACGGTCGGCGTGATCACGAAGTCCTGCCAGGCCATCTTGGAGCGATTGGGTGGCTTGCCGACGTTTTCGAGCGAGGCCTCGCTGAATGGGCCGATCTCCCACTGGGCACTCCAGAGCGCCGCCATACCCATCGATTTCGCCAGAAGCGTGCCGTAGCCTTTCTGGCCGAACTCGATCCCACGGGCAGACGGATCGTTCTGCCTGTAGATGTACGCGTAGGTGCTTCCGCCCATCGGGTGCCCGATGTAGTTGACCAGGAAAGGCCCTCCGTCCGACCAGTGCGGCTCGACGAACGGGGAGGCTGCGGATTCAAACCAGTCGTGCACCCACGGTCCCTTCAGCCCGTCACGTGATTTCTGCTGGGTCATGAAGAAGGAGTGCTGGATGGCCTGGAAGAACAGCGTCTGCTTGATGACGCCGCCCCATCGCACGCTTGTGTCGAGCGATTCAGATCGGCGTGCATCGCCGTCGAGCCTGCGGAGTTCTTTCGTTGGCGGACTCGAGGGGTCCACCGTCTGAATGTCCTGACGAGAGATGTCGTTGGAAGTGAGCTCCTGAGCCGATGTCCACTCAGCCTGAGAGAGGACAAACAGCAGAGCTACCGCAAGGGCGCCGCGCATGCGCGCGTGCCTCCGATCGCGTCGTTCAAAGACCATATTGCTCAAGGCCCCAGGGGATCGTTATTACCGAACTACGTTCAACAGACTGGGAGACGCGCAGACGAACCGCTTGAGTATATGGGATGCCACGTCACGATCGAAGGAGGGTACGCGCGTTGGTGGGGCTGCTGTCTGACGTCAGTACTGCTCAGCTGTTCGGACTCTGCTCCAGGATGTCGATGATGCGCTCGATGTATTTCACCGTCTCCTGAAAAGGCGGCACGCCGCCATAGCGCGTCACGTTCCGCGGGCCCGCGTTGTAGCTCGCCAGCGCAAGCCGGATGTCGCCTTCGTGCCTGTCGAGCAGGCGCCGCAGATAGCGCGCGCCGCCCATGATGTTCTGCCGCGGATCGAAGGGGTTGCGTATGCGGAGCTCGCGCTGCAGGATCGGCCGCAACTGCATGAGCCCTTTTGCGCCGCCGCGCGAGACGGCCCTGGGGTTGAACTTCGATTCGACCTCTACGATCGCTCGAAGCAGCCGCGGTTCCAGGCCGTATGTCTCCGCCGCCTCGATGATCAGATCTTCATAAGGACGCTGCGGCGTGGTGGCAATGCCCGGAAGCGGCACGATTGTGCCTGCGTCCTTCGGCGCGTGTCTCGACGGGGGTGACAACGGCTGCGACCTGGCGGCGCTCGCCGACGCCGGCACGGCGATCGTCAGCGAGGTCAGCAAGGCATGACCGAGCCACTGCCGGCGGCGCTGGCTCCGTCGTCGATCTGAGCCGATGCGAGAAATTGCGCGGCGCTCTCCGCTGCGGCGATCCCCTCCCGCCCGCAACGCCAGCGGATGTCCGGCTGGCACCGAATCGCGCTCGGCAGGCATGTCTATTCGCGGAGCAATAGACGGTCCGAACGGATGGCTGATCTACATCATGTGTCAGCGTGGATCTTCCTGATGACCTTGCGGCGAACCGTAACATGAATAGCGGTCGTTCACGCCGCTGAGGTCTCATGGTACAAGCAACACTTCGAGTCACGACGGCCGCGCTCTTTCTCTGGACCGCCGCCATCGCTCCGGCAGTCGCCGCGGATCACGGCGACACGCAGTACACGGTTGACAGCGAGTCCAGCGTGGTCAACTTCACGCTGTCCGCGCGGCGTCTCCTGTTTACGGTCCGTCGCGATGGCCAGTTCAGCGAGCTCACCGGCGGCATCTCATACGACCCCGCGAACCCTGCTGCCACGCACGTCGACCTCACGGTGTACACGGACAGCGTCAGCCTCGAAAACACTGAGCAGGAGGATCTCCTGCGCTCGGATGAATTCTTCGACGTCGCGAAACATCCCACGATGCACTTCGTGAGCACGGCGGTCGCGCCAGGGGGGGACGGCCGGCTGTCCGTCACCGGCGACCTGACGATTCGTGGCATCACGCGGCAGCTCACCTTGCCGATCCGCGTCATATCGCCGGCCGGCGAGGCGGGCATGACGACGTTCGACACGACCTTCCAGATCGACCGCACCCAGTTTGGCCTCACCGGTGGCGGCCCGCGGTCGCGCGAATTCAAGGTGTCGATCGGCAAGAACGTGGCGATTCACATGGCGATCGCGGCGCACAAGCTCCCGGCGCAGTAACACGTTGCCCGCGGACCCGCGCGTTCGCGGGTCACAGATATCTCACCTTCGGCTAGGATTAGCCCAATGCGGGCACTGGTCCTGCCGATCGTGCTCGTCGTGGGCCTGGCCTCCGCCTGGTCGCTCATCGGCTCGAGCATCCTTGGCGAGCGCATCGATTCGTACCAGACCTTCGATCGCTGGTTCGAGTCGGACATCCCGCAGGTCTACGACAACCTGACGAATCTTCAGAG
>Ga0247825_10001538_pt1 | contig 15156 bp, 12 predicted proteins | sample 13C_Vanillin_Day_FD_194413 | JGI IMG/M metagenome (GOLD analysis project Ga0247825, IMG submission 194413) | Soil microbial communities from agricultural site in Penn Yan, New York, United States - 13C_Vanillin_Day48 | ecosystem: Environmental > Terrestrial > Soil > Agricultural land | place... | reverse complement strand
CCCCGGCGATGAAGCGGGTACACGTGTCGGGACACGGGAACGCGGAGGAACTGAAACTGATGCTCTCGCTCGTCCGTCCGCAATACTTTGTGCCGGTTCACGGCGAGTATCGGCAGCTCGCGCAGCATGCCCGGGTGGCCAAGCGAGTGATGGCGGGATCGGACCGGCGCGTCGAGGTCCTCCTGGCGGAAGACGGGGACATCATCCAGTTCGACCGCCACGGCGCCCGTATCGCGGAGAAGGCGCCGACCGGCCGCGTGCTGATCGACGTCACCCGCGTCGGCGAAGTCGGCGAAGAAGTGCTGCGTGACCGGCGGCACCTGGCCGCGGACGGCGTCATCGTCGCCATCGTGGCCATCAGCCGGACCACCGGCTCTTTGGTTGGCGAGCCCGAGTTCGTGGCCCGCGGGTTCGTGGTCAACGAGGGAGAAGGCGACGCCCTCTTCAAGGATGCGGCCATCGTGGTGATGGAGTGCATTGCGACGGCGAGCGTCGAGGAACGAACCGATCAGGGATTGATGACGGAGAAACTGCGCGTGGAGCTGCGGCGCTTCTTCAAGAAGCGGACATCGGGACGCCGGCCGCTCGTCCTTCCCGTCCTGATGGAGATCTGACGAGTGCCGACCGCCTCGACCCTGTCGCGCCGTCTCAGCGAGTTTCTCGGTGTCGCGCTCTTCGCGCTGGCGCTGATCTGGCTGATTGCGCTCGTGACCTACGAGCCGACGGACCCGGTGTGGTTCTTCACGACCAACGCCACGCATCCGCCCGTCAACTTCGTGGGGCGCGTCGGCGCGTTCCTCGCCGAGTTGTCGTTCCAGCTCTTTGGCTACGGCGCGTATCTGATTCCCGCCTCCGTCTCGATCGCCGGCTGGCACTACTTCTGGTGCCAGAAGCCCGACGCCATCTATACCAAGATGTTCGGCGGTGTGATGCTCTTCTCGTGCTCGAGCGCGTTTCTCAGCCTCTCGCTCGGCAGCACCGAGGTCGGCGGCAAGACGTTCGACGCCGGTGGCTCCATCGGCGCGGCGCTTGGCAGCCTGATGGCGGAATACCTGAATCGCACCGGCTCGATCATCGTGCTGCTGACGCTGATGATGCTGGCGGTCATTTTGTCGACGCAGTTCTCGTTCGGGCGCATGTTCGCCGGCGCCAGCGCGACGTCGGTCGACCTGTCGGCGCGCGGACTCGGATGGTTCAACACCTGGCGCGACGAGCGGCGCAAGGAAAAGGCCCGCAAGGAAGCCGCCGCGAAACGTACTGCCAAGGCGCCAGCGGTCGTGAAGAACGACAAGGCTGCGCCGGCGGATGACCAACTCTTGCGGCCCCGGCCGATCGCGCCGGACGAGGAGGACGAACCAATCGCGGCAGCCGCGCGAACACCTCCGCCCGTCGTCGCCCGGAAGCGTGGCGACGCCGCGCCGGGCCTGCCGCTGCCCGAGCCAGACCCGGTGAAACCGCAGGCACCGCGCCGCCTCGGCTCCTACACATTGCCGCCGCCGTCGCTGCTCGACGCTCCAAAGGGTGAGGAGAAGATCGACGAGCGCCAGCTGCGCGAATCAGCGCGGCAGCTCGAAGAAAAGTGCCGCGAATTCTCGGTTGAAGGCACCGTCGCCCAGATTCACCCGGGTCCGGTGGTCACGACCTTCGAGTTCAAGCCGGAAGCCGGCGTGAAGTACAGCAAGATCACCGGGCTCGCGGACGACCTGTGTCTCGCGATGAAGGCGGAATCAGTGTTAATCGACCGCATCCCCGGGAAATCGACGGTCGGCATCCAGATTCCCAACCCGAACCGCGAGACCATCTCGCTGCGCGAACTGCTCGAGTCCGACGCGTATCAGCGTTCGACGTCGAAGCTGACGCTCGCGCTCGGCAAGACCATCCACGGGGAACCGTACTTCGCCGATCTCGCGACGATGCCGCACCTGCTCATCGCCGGCTCGACCGGCACCGGCAAGTCGGTCGGGCTGAACTCGATGCTGACAAGCATCCTGTATCGATCCACGCCCGATGACGTGCGGATGATCATGGTGGACCCGAAGCGGCTCGAGCTCGGGATGTACGAAGACATCCCGCACCTGCTCTCCCCTGTCGTCGTCGACCCGAAGAAGGCGTCGAACGCGCTCCGCTGGGCCGTCCGCGAGATGGAGGAACGTTACAAGACGCTGGCCGGCGAAGGCGTCCGCAACATCGAGCAGTACAACCGGAATATCCGGCTCGCCCTGGAAGAAAGCGGCAACAAGAACGACCCCGAAGCCCCCAAGCCGCTCCCCTTCATCGTCGTCGTCATCGACGAGCTCGCGGACCTGATGATGGTCGCCGGCAACGAGGTCGAAGAGTCGATCTGCCGCCTCGCCCAGATGGCGCGCGCGGTCGGCATTCACCTGATCCTGGCGACGCAGCGGCCGTCGGTGGACGTCATCACCGGCCTCATCAAGGCCAACCTGCCGTCCCGCATCTCGTTCCGCGTCTCGAGCAAGACCGACTCGCGGACGATTCTCGACAGCAACGGCGCCGAGCAGCTGCTGGGCCGTGGCGACATGCTCTTCCTGCCGCCGGCATCGTCGCGCTGCATGCGGCTCCATGGCCCGTACATCTCCGAGCAGGAGAGCGCGCGCGTCGCCAGCTTCCTGCGCAAGCAGGGCAAGCCCATCTTCGACGAGACGATCACAGCCGAGGACGAGAAGACGGAGAAGAGCGGGATCGAGTATGAGAAGGACGAGCTCTACGACGAGGCCGCACGCATCGTCGTGAGTACCGGGCAGGTCTCGATCTCCTATCTCCAGCGCAAGATGCGGATCGGCTTCAGCCGGGCCGCACGGCTCGTCGACATGATGGAGGCCGAAGGACTCGTTTCGCCTGGTGCCGGCGGCAAGCCGCGCGAGGTCCTGGTCGATCGCGGGTACTTCGAGGAAGTGGATGCGCAGCTTCGGTAGATGCGCTGCCGCCGTCGCGCTCGTGGCGGTGTGGCTGTCGGCCACGCCGCACGCGCAGTCGAGCCAGGCGGCGACGCTGTACCAGCAGGCACGAGCGCTTGAGGCCGGGCTCCGGAAGGAACTCGGCGCGGGTTCGGCGGCAACACCCGCATCCGCGGACCTGCTCGCGCGCATGCGGACGCTGTCGCGCACGTACGAGGATCTCTGGCGGCTCTTCCCCACCAGCCCGTACAGCGACGACGCCTTGTGGTACGGCGCGATGATGGCGGGCGATGCGTTCGGGCAATCCGGGGATGCCCCGGATCGCGCACGCGCGCTGCGCATGTTTCAAGCGCTGACCGCGAACTTCCCGACCAGCTCGCTGCTCAAGCGCGTGCCGGCGCAGGTCACGAGGCTCGAATCGACGCAACCGGCCGAGCCGCCAGTCCGGGCCGACGGATCGTCTCGACCGCCGGCTCAACCAGCGGCGCTGCCGGCGGCGTCACCATCGGCTGTCGAGACATCGCGAACGGCTTCGGCGACCGCGACGGCGACTTCCACCGTCTCCGCAATGTTGATGTCGATTCGTCGCGAAGTATTGCCGGACGTGTTGCGGGTGACGCTCGAACTCGATCGCGAGCCGGCCTTCAGTTCCGAACAGATCGATGGTCCCCCACGCGTGTTCATCGATATGCAGAACACGCGCGCATCGGCCGCGGTGCGGGACGCCCAGCTTCCATACAAGGACGACCTCGTCCGCCAGATCCGCGTCGGCCGGCAACTGAATGGCCGGATCCGCGTGGTCATGGATCTTTCCGCTACCGGCAAATACAGCGTCTACGCGCTCTACACCCCGTTCCGGATCGTGATCGACTTCGATCGGCGGCAACCTGGGACGCAGCCAGCTGTGCAGCGAGCTGCCATCCAGCCGACTCCGCCACCGTCTGCCGGCGAGGCTAACAAGCCTCGCCCCACGAATTCGGACGCGGTCACCGTGGCCCGGCCGTCGTCAGGCCAGGCTAGCCAAACCACAGCACCTCGTTCCACGACCGCGGCGAACAGCGCCGCGGCAACCGTCCCCGCGGCACCCGCGCCCGTGACGCGGCCGGCGGCGACGTCGTCACCGGCGAATTCCGACACGGCCGCCGTGGGGCGGCCCTCGTCAGCGCCGCCTGGCGATCCGGCCAGAGCTCGCCCCACAAGTCCCCAGGCTCCTGCGTCACCGACCACGACGCCACCGGCAGCGGCTGCAGCACCCGCAACAACTGCCGCGGCCGGGAGAACACGACCGACACTCGGCAAAGGCCCTGAGCCGGGCGATTCGTTCACCCCTCCCACGGCCGTCGCCAGCGCAGGCAGTGTTCCGGCGGCATCGGCGACGACGCCAAACGTGCCTCCGGCCGCCCCTTCGGCGAACAGCACGGGATCGTTCTCACTATCCCGTCAACTCGGGCTGGGCATCGCGCGGATCGTGATCGATCCGGGTCATGGTGGCCACGACCCGGGCGCACAAGTGAAGGGACTGTCCGAGGCGGAAGTCACGCTCGACATCGCGCTGCGGCTGGAGAAGCTCTTCACGAAGCAGTCCGGCGTGCAGGTGGTGCTGACGCGGCGGGACGACACGTTCGTGCCGCTGCAGGAACGGACGGCGATCGCCAACCGCACGGGAGCGGACCTCTTCCTGTCGATCCACGCCAACGCGAACGAGGACACCGCGCTGCGGGGCGTCGAAACCTATTTCCTCAACCTGTCACCGAATCCCGAGGCGGGCCGCATCGCCGCACGTGAAAACGCGGCGTCGTCGAAGACGATGCACGACTTCACGGACATCGTGAAAGCGATCGCGCTCAACGACAAAATCGACGAGTCGCGCGACTTCGCGACGCTCGTTCAGACGGCCCTGTACGAGAAGCTGCAGGCGTCCAATCGCAACATCCGCAATCTCGGCGTGAAGCAGGCGCCGTTCATGGTGCTTGTCGGCGCCACGATGCCGAGCATCCTCGCCGAGATCTCGTTCCTGACGAACAAACAGGATGCCGCGCTGTTGAAGACCGAGAAATACCGGCAGCAGATCGCGGAGGCGCTCTACCAGGGCGTGATGAAGTATCAGCAGGCCCTCAAGAGAGTACCTGCGGTCGCGGCGAGGTAACGCTCCCGACGGAATCCGTGGCGTCCCGACAGCTTCGGAGCATCGGCTCGACGCAGGCGGATCTGACAGGTCCGCTCCACCGGAACATCCCACGCAGGGACGCTAACTTCGCAGGCGCTGGTGACCCGGATCGATCGGCGGCGCCACGGCGTCCTGCCGCTTTTTCCGCCAGATGATGATCGCGCCGAGGATGCCGCCGACGATGAAGGCGGCCAGCACGATGACCCCGACCAGGCCGAGCGCCGACAGCAGCATGCCGCCGTACGAGACCGGCGGTGTCACCGCTGGTTGCGCGTCGACGGTCACGACGATCGGCTGCTGAGGCTGTTGAAGGAGGAAAAGCACGGCTACCGTTCGAACGTCACATTACCCCAGGATTCAGCGGCCAGTGCGAGCTGAGCCAGCGTCCGCACTGCCACTCCGGTCGGCCCCTTTGGTTGGTACGGCTTCGTTTCCTCCGCCCAGGCGGTACCGGCGATATCGATGTGGACCCAGGGAAGGTCCCCGGTGAACTCTTTCAGGAAGAGCGCGGCTGTTATCGCGCCGCCGGCGCGACCTCCGGTGTTCGTGAAGTCGGCGATTTCGCTGCGAAGCTGGTCCTTGTAATCGTCGTGGACCGGCATCGGCCATGATCGGTCGCCCGCGCGCTCGCTTGCCTGCTTTACCTCGTCCACCCAGCGATCCGGTGTCCCGAACAGGCCGCTGGTCGTCTTGCCGAGCGCGACAACGCAGGCACCCGTCAGCGTGGCGACGTCGACCAGATGCGTGGCGCCCAGTTGCCGGGCGTACCAGAGCGCGTCGCCCAGGATCAACCGGCCCTCGGCGTCGGTGTTGAGGATCTCCACGGTCTTCCCTTCCGCACTGGTCAGGATGTCGCCTGGCTTCACGGCCTGTCCCCCCGGCATGTTCTCAGACATCGGGACGACACCGATGCAGCGGACCGGAGCGTTCAACCGCGCGATCGCGGTCATCGCGCTGATGACAGCGGCGCCTCCGGACATGTCGTCCTTCATCTTGTCCATGTTCTCGGCCGGCTTGATCGAAATACCGCCGGTATCGAACGTGATCCCCTTGCCCACCAGCCCGAGCGTCACGCCGGGCACGGCGTTCGCCGGTTCATGCCGCAGCACGACCAGACGCGGCGGCTCGTGGCTTCCGCGCGCCACGCCCAGCAGCATGCCCATCTTCAGCGCGGCAATCTGCTGCTCGTCGAGTACTTCGACACCGAGTCCGGCCTGCCGGGCCATCGCGGTCGCGCGCTCAGCGAACACGCGCGGCGTCAACGAATTGCCGGGCTCGTTCGCGAACTCGCGCGCGACGTTGGACACCTCTCCCAGCACCAGTCCGCGCTCGATCGCTGCGCGCACGCCGGGTGTGTCTTCGAACGGACAGAGTTCGACCGCCTCGAGCATGGGACGCAGGCTGTTGTCGGTCTTGTAGTTGCCCCCTTCGAAGTTGGCGAGGACGACCCCTTCGACGCAGGCATGGATGACGATCCCGGTGGCATCAGGCGAGCTGACCGGCGTCCGAACCGCGAGCGCCTCGACCACGCGATCCCACCCGCCAAGTGCAATTCTGGTCATCCGCCGGCTGCGAGCGGCGAGACCGCCCACGATAGCCATACGGCGGATCCGATCCGCAGTGAGGTCCTTCCGAAGCCCGGCGCCGATGAAAATGGCTCGCTGGCCCGCGCTCCCGAGGGGCGTCACCAGGACGTCAAAAAGCTTTCCCTTGAACTCGCCCCGCTGCCAGGCCCGATCGACCTCGCCGCTCGTCGCCTCGTGAAGGCTCCGCAGCTCGGAAGGTCGGTCGTCCTCGAACAGTGGCCCGATGACGAGGTCGGCGGCGGTGTCGAACGGCAGGCGGTTGGTCACGCCGACAGTCGGCGTCCGGTGAGCGAGCGGCATCGGTCTGAGATCTCCGGTAATTGTGGGAAGTGAGCGACCAGGCTCACATCGGCTTGTCCGACCGCGCCCGCGGGCATAGAATCGGACCGTCCTGCCCCTGGGGAGCGTTCATGGCCCATTCATCATTCGCGCGCCGCGTAATCATCACGCTGGCCGTCGCCCTGTCGATCGGCGTTGCCGTCTACGCGCAGAAATCCGGCGAGGACAAGAAGCCGAGTTTATCACTCAAGGCTACGCCCGTCGCCGGCTTCGCACCATTGCGAGTCCGCATGACGGTCGACGTCAAGGGCGGTTCCGACGACTTCCAGGAGTACTACTGCCCCAGCATCGAATGGGAGTGGGGCGACGACCTGCACTCCAGCAACTCCGAGGACTGCTCGCCCTTCGAGGCGGGCAAGAGCGAGATCAAGCGCCGCTACTCGGCAGAGCACGTCTACCGGATCTCGGGGACGTATCGCGTGGTGCTCCGGCTGAAGCAGAAGGATCGTGTCGTGGCCACCAGCAGCACGATGATCGAAGTCCGGCCCGGCGGGCGCGACAGTTTTGACAACTGACGTCGACGCGGACGCGATCATGTCGGATCTGCGCCAGCGGGTTCGCGATCGCCTTCGCGGTGAGCTCCTCCAACAGGGCGCGTCCAGCGCCTTCGCCGATCCGCAACTCTTTGCCGAAGTGGAGGCACTCCTTCGGCGCGCCGCCGCCGTCGGCGCCGCGGACGCATTACTGCTCCCGGAAGTCCTCGGCGATCCCGCAACCTGGCGGCTCCAGACCGCCATGCGCTACCAGTCGCATCGCGCGCAAGGCCAGGCGTCGCTGATCATCTTTTTCAAGCGCCGGATCCTCATGCCGGTGTTCCGCTGGCTGTTCGAATACAGCCGCGACAACTTCGAACGGCAGCGACGCGTCAACCAGGTGCTGTTCGCCTGCGTCCAGGAACTGGCAGCGGAAACGGCCCGATTGCGGCAGCAGTTGCACCAGCAGGGCCCGCCCTCGCCACCGTCGTCAGCACCGGACCGTTTCGGCACTTGAAACTCGCCTTCGTCGTCCAGCGCTACGGCGCGGACATCGCCGGCGGGTCCGAGGCCCACTGCCGGCAACTGGCGCAGCACCTGTCCGCACATCACGACATCACGGTCCTGACGACGTGCGCGCGCGACTACGTCTCGTGGGAGAACGTCCTGCCCGAGGGGGAATCGTTCGACGGGCGCGTGCGTGTGATCCGGTTTCGCGTGGCGCGTCAGCGGCAGATGAAAGCCTTCGCGCAGCTGACGGACGAAATCCTCGATGGGGCGTCCCGCGAGCAGGAGGAGGAATGGTTCAGGGAAAACGGCCCGATCGCGCCGTCACTCCTCGACCACCTGCGGCAGCACGGTTCGATGTATGACCTCGTGCTGTTCTGGACCTTCCGCTATTACCCGTCGTTTTTTGGCTTGCCGCTGGTAGCCGACCGCTCGATTCTCATTCCAACAGCGGAAGAAGACGGCGTGGTGACACTCGGCGTACTTGAGGAATTCTTCCGCCGGCCGGCCGGTTACCTGTTCATGACGCCGGAGGAAGAAACACTGGTATCCGCGAGAGCTGGCCGCCCGCTGCAGCCAGCCGCAACGATCGGAATCGGGATCGATCCCGCGGAAACCGCGAATCCCGCCCGCGCGCTGCTCGAGTCCCAGGGCATCCCCGCGCAGTTCGTGCTGTATCTCGGACGCATCGATCGCAACAAGGGGTGCGAGACGCTGCTGGACTACTTTCAGGATTTCGCGGCGCGCCATGACGGCCTGTCGCTCGTGCTGGCAGGCCCGGCCAAGATGCAGATTCCGACGCATCCACGGATCCACGCCCCTGGCTACGTGTCAGACGAGGTGCGCACAGCGCTCCTGAGCCAGGCGCTCGCGCTGATCGTCCCGTCGCCCTACGAGAGCCTCAGCATCGTCCTGCTCGAGGCGTGGAACCACGGCGTGCCAGCGGTGGTGAACGAGTTCTGCAAGGTGTTGCGCGGGCAGGTTCAGCGCGCCGATGGCGGCTTGTATTACCGATCGAGCCGCGAGTTCACGGAAGCATTGCTGTTCCTGCGCGAGCATCCGCCCGAGCGCCTGGCGCTCGGCAGATCCGGGCTGGCGTTCGTCGGCCGTGAATATCGATGGCCCACCGTCGTCGCCAGGGTCGAAGCGCTGCTCGAAACGGTCAGGTCACGCTCGGCGACGGCGACGGGAGCGGAGGAACGACCGGCGGCACCGAACCCGGATTGAAGCCATTGGGCCGCAGCCACACTAGTAACGCGGCACCCAGCCCCATCGTCCAGGCGATGTACTCGATCATCCACCCGGTGCCCCTGACCATGAGTGCAAAGGGCGCCAGCCATCCGGGACTGAGCATCAGCACCTGGCCAATGAAGGTGATGCTGCTGAGGAGACACGAGCCGATGAACACGTCGACCGGGCGAATCCCGTGGACATACCAGTCGGTTCCGCGGAGCCGCGCGCCGAGCAGGCCAGCCACGGCTGCGTAGCCGCCGACCCAGGTCAGCGCGAAGGCGGCCGCCACCAGCGGCAGACCGGCGAGCAGCGGAATTCCCACAATCGTGATGATCAGCAGGACCGCCAGGCAGACCATCGCCGGCGCAAACAGGATTTCGCCGGCGAAACCGGCGATGCTGGAAACGCCAGGACCGGTCACCAGCCGGCCGGCGATCGACGATGTCCCTCGCGGCGCCAGCGTGACGAACAGGATCGAGAGGAACAGGACGAGGGCGAACCGGCCCATCGTGAAAGCGAGCGCCGCACCTTCCCACCAGAACCGGTTGACGCCGGGAAATCCAGCAGGCCAGCGCCAGTCCCGCGACCATGGCACAGACACGTGGGCGACATGCACCTCGCCAGCGACCTGGGCGGCAGGGTCGCGGTCAAGGTCTCCGCCGACAACCGACACATCGCCGTCGACAACCGACTTCGGCCCCAGCCGAATCGATCCGCCGACCACGACCACGTCGTTCTCGGCGTGTCCGTTGATGGTCGCGCTGCCGCCAAGGATGACGACGTTTTCAGTCGTGGTGCTGCCCTCGGGCAACTCGTAGTCCTGTCCCAGCAGGATGTGGGCACCATCGTCGCCATCGAACTGACGGTTCAGGCGGCGCTGGAGGCGCTCTTCGGAGCGGCGCGCCTGCTCGGCCGCCCGCTGCTGCGCGCGTTCGACGCGCTCCTGCTCCCGCTCGAGGCGCTCGGCAGCGCGCCGGGCTTCCCGTTCGGCCCGGGATTCGTCCTGCGCACCGAGGCTGGGAGCAAGGCCGAGCAGACAGGCAGACATGACCGTCCAGAGCAGCACACGCTTCATGCGGCCTTGGGACGGCGGCCGTCTCGCGAAAGTTCCCGCCTTCGCGCCACGTCGGCCCCGAGAGGCCTCCCCCACTTAGAATCGCGGCATGGGCGCCGAGTTCGAGTTCGGGGGCGAAGTCGCGTGGGTTCCGACCCGCGAGTACATCGAAAACAGCCGTCTCCGGACGTTCATGGCGCGACACGGCCTGCGCGACTATCAGGACCTCCTGCGCCGTTCGACCACCGACCTCGAGTGGTTCTGGTCGGCGGTCCTCGATGATCTCGGCATCGAGTTCTACCAGCGGCCGTCACGGATCGTCGACACGTCGAACGGCATTCCCTGGACCCGCTGGTGCGTCGACGGACAGCTCAACATCGTCCACAACTGCCTGGACAAGTGGATCGGCACCCCGACGGAAACGCGGGAGGCCCTTCGATGGGAGGGCGAAGAAGGACCGACTCGGGCCCTCACCTACCGCCAGCTGCAGGACGATGTGAATCGCTGCGCCAACGCCCTCCGTGAACTCGGCGTTCAGCGCGGCGATCGCGTCGCGCTGTTCATGCCGATGTGTCCGGAGCTGATCGTCGGGTTCCTCGCGACGATCAAGGTGGGCGCGATCATCCTCCCGCTGTTTTCGGGCTATGGCGCTGAGGCGGTCGCAACGCGCCTTCGCGATGCTGAAGCGAGCGTCGTGCTGACAGCCGACGGGTTCTGGCGACGCGGACAGCCGGTTCTCATGAAGGCCGTTGCCGACGAAGCGGTGAAGGAGTGCCCGTCGGTCCGTCACATGGTCGTCGTTCCGCGACTCGGCCGGGACGTGACGCTCCAGCCTGGCCGAGACCGGCGATGGAACGATCTCGTCAACGGACAACCTCCCACCGCGGAGACCGCACGCACGAGTGCCGAAGACGCGCTGATGATCATCTACACGTCCGGCACGACCGGGCGGCCGAAGGGCGCCGTGCACACGCACTGCGGTTTTCCGATCAAGGCCGCCCAGGACCTGGTACACGCCTTCGACGTCCAGGTCGGCGAGACGATGTACTGGATCAGCGACATGGGCTGGATGATGGGCCCGTGGGAAGTATTCGGGATGCTCCTGCTCGGCGGCACGTTCGTGCTCTTCGACGGCGCGCTGGATCATCCGGGCCCGGATCGCCTCTGGTCCATCGTCGAACGACATCGTGTCAACGTGCTCGGGGTCTCGCCAACGCTGATTCGCGCGCTGATGAAGCACGGCCCCGAACCGGTCGCACGTCACGATCTCTCGTCGCTGCGCATCCTTGGTTCCACCGGCGAACCGTGGAACCCCGAGTCGTGGCGCTGGTTCTTCGACGTCGTCGGCCGCGGGCGACTGCCGATCATCAACTACTCTGGCGGAACGGAGGTCTCCGGCGGGCTGGTCGCCGGAAACGTGCTGACCGCCCTCAAGCCCGCGGCATTCGCCGGTCCGCCGCCCGGCATTGCCGCAGACGTGGTCGATGACGAGGGTCGTCCCGTTCGCAACCGGGTTGGCGAACTGGTTGTCCGTGCGCCATGGATCGGCATGACACGCGGGTTCTGGCGCGATCCGGAACGGTACGAACAGACCTACTGGTCACGATTTCCAGACACGTGGGTGCACGGCGACTGGGCTGCGATCGACGACGACGGACTCTGGTACATCCTTGGCCGGTCCGACGACACGATCAAAATTGCCGGCAAGCGGCTCGGGCCCGCCGAAGTCGAGTCGGTCCTCGTGGAACACCCTGCCGTTCTCGAAGCGGCCGCGATCGGAATTCCCGATCCCGCCAAGGGCCAGGCACTGGTCTGCTTCTGTGTGTTGAAGCCCGGCTTCGAGGACTCCGCTGAGTTGGCGGACGGACTCGCCCGGCTCGTTGCCGCGCGTCTCGGGAAGCCGTTGCGTCCAGCAGCCATCGAATTCGTCGCCGACCTGCCAAAGACGCGCAATGCGAAGGTGATGCGCCGCGTCATCCGCAGCAGCTATCTTGGTGAACCTGCCGGCGATCTCTCCGCGCTCGAGAACCCGCAGGCGGTGGAGGCGATCAAGCGGGCGGCTCGCGGCCCTGAAGGGCCGCGCTACCAGTCGCCTTGAAAAGCCCCGCGGCGGTTCAGCGCTGCGGGCAGACTGAACGAACCGCTGGCGTCGCACGGGAATGGATGGACCGCGTGCACGGCGTTCAGTGAAAGCGGACCATAAATATGCGGGTAGAGTTCCGCGCCGCCTTCGAGGTTTTCGTCGATCACCGGGCACGCCAGGCGTTGCCGGTCGATCTCGAGGAGCACCAACCCACTCCGTCCGCGGAAGATCCGGTCGGCTGTCGCGAGCACCTGCCGTTCGTACGAACAGTGAATGAACCCTTCGCGACCGAATGCTGCGGGGCGGTACTCGCCATGCACGCGCGACGCGTCGATTTCCGTCGCGCTCGTGATGTGAAAGAGACGCTCCGGAACCGTCACGACGCGTTGCTGTTCAGACGCTTCACGATACGTCGCACCATGGACCGCGGCAGCAGCCGTACCGCCAGTGCGCCGCGGCGGTTCGCGGATCCGGGAATCACGACGGCGTCACCACGATTCCAGCCGTCGAACGCATCTCGCGCCACATCATCGACCTTCATCCGCGCGCCCTTGAACAGATTCGTCGCGGTCATGCCAGCACGCTCGGCAAAGCTGCTGTCCGTCGGCCCCGGACACAGGCAGCTCACCTTGACGCCGCGTCCCGTCACCTCTTCGGCGATACCTTCGGTGAACGACAGCACGTACGCCTTGGTCGCGTAATAGACCGACATCATCGGACCCGGCTGAAACGCCGCGGTGGACGCCACGTTGAGTACGCCACCCGCGCCCCGTGCGAGCATTGGCGGCAGCAGCCGGCGCGTCAACTCGGTCAACGTGACGACATTGAGGTGAATCATCTCGATCTGACGGTCGAGTGGAAGGTCGGCAAACTCGCCCTGCAGGCCGAAGCCTGCGTTATTGACGAGGATATCCACCTGAATGTTGTCGGCCTTCAGCCGATCGGCGAGCGCCTGCCCGCTCTGCGGCGCTGAGAGATCCGCACTGATCACGTGGACGTTCGCGGCTCGGCCCTTGTCAGGGCCGCGTGGCGATCCCAACAAGGCTCGCCCTACGTCGCGGAGACTTTCAACGTTTCGCGCGACGAGGACCAGATCGTACCCGTGGGCTGCGAACTGTCCGGCCAGCGCCCGGCCAATGCCGGACGACGCGCCCGTGATCAACGCTGTCTGATTCATGCTGATCACAATAAACCGTTCGTCCCCGGTTTCCTCTTTTCCCCGTTGGTCGGTCCGTTATCTCCGCAATCCCGTCTCGTGCACAGAACCTCAGTCGCGGCCCTTCATGAGTTCCGCCCGCCAGCGGCCGGCCTCCTGGAACGTCTGCTCCAGCGCCTGACCGTGCTCGAGGTCACGCCGGAGTTCGGTCAGCGCGGTGATCAGCTCGTCCAGCGCCACGCCGATGAAGTCGCGATTGCTTGCCGCGAGTTCGCGCCAGATCGAAGCGGGACTGGATGCGAGTCGCGTGGTGTCGACGAGGCCACGTCCCGCGACGCGCAGGCCGTCCGCGGCACCCCGCCCAACGGCCGCCATGAGCGCGCTGGCCGTGAGTTGCGGCAGATGACTGACGTAGGCCATCAGACGATCGTGGTCCGACGCGTCCAACCGTGCCGGCCGGGCGCCCAGGCCCACCGTAAACTGTTCGAGCCTGGCGATCGCCGTCCTGTCAGTCCCGGCGTCCGGCGTGAAGATCCATGGCCGTCCCGTGAACAGGTCCGGCCGGGCAAAGCCGAACCCGCCGCGCTCAGCACCTCCAATCGGATGGCCGCCGACGAAGCAGACGCCAGCCGGAAGCGAACGCGCTGCGTCGACGATGTCACGCTTGGTGCCGCCGACGTCCGTGACGACGAGCGATGCCGTGGTGGGACGAGCCGCGACGTGCTCACCCAGCTGTCGCAGCAGCTCGATGTTCTGCGTGACGGGAGCCGCGAGCACGACGAGGTCTGGCGCGCCGATTTCGGCGATGGACGCCGCCGCACGATCGATGGCGCCCCCTCCCATGGCGTGCGCCAGGACCGAGGCGTGATCGATTCCGACAATCCGCGTCGATGGCCAGCGCTCTCGCACCCCGAGCGCGATGGAACCGCCGATCAGACCAAGGCCGGCGATGGCGATGCAGTCAAAGGCAGGCTCGTTTGAGGACATGTCAACTCCCAACTGCCCAACTCCCAACTCCCAAGCACTGGCGCAGCACTGGAAGTTGGGATGGGGAGTTGGAGATTGGGAGTTGCCAGTCTAGCGAGCCCAGCCCCGCTTGGAGACCGGCTCGAGGCAGATCGAGCGGCCGATCGCCGGCGCGATGATCCGCAGCTCAGCCATCAACCGATCGAACTGTGACGGGAACATCGACTGCGCACCGTCGCTCAGCGCGTGATCGGGATCGTTGTGCACCTCGATGATCAGGCCGTCCGCGCCGGCGGCGACGGCCGCGCGCGCGAGCTGGGCCACCATGTCGCGCCGGCCGGCCCCGTGGCTCGGGTCTGCGATGATCGGCAGGTGGCTCAGTTTCTTCACGACCGGGATCGCGGAGATGTCGAAGGTATTCCTCGTCGCCGTTTCGAACGTGCGGATACCGCGTTCGCACAGCATGACGTCGTTGTTGCCGCCCGCGAGGATGTACTCGGCCGACAGCAGCCACTCCTCGATCGTCGCCGACAGCCCGCGCTTCACCATCACCGGCTTGCGCGCGTGACCGAGCTCGCGCAGCAGCGTGTAGTTCTGCATGTTCCGCGCGCCGACCTGGAAGATGTCGCAGTACTTGTCGATCAGCTCGATCTGGCTGACGTCCATGACCTCGGAGA